>OQWM01000986.1_pt1 | contig 19420 bp, 19 predicted proteins | sample 1691531 | NCBI WGS metagenome assembly OQWM01 (sample SAMN03418257, study PRJEB22391) | human gut metagenome | biome: human-gut; feature: organic feature; material: feces | host: Homo sapiens | place: Tanzania | collected 2013-01
GTAGTTTGATAGATTTTTTAAGGTGAAGATTATGTTAAGGTTTTCTATTGAACACAAGCGATGAGGTTTTGCCATTCGTGGCATTTTTTAGACCAAGTCGTTTTAACATATTCTTTGAAGGAACTGGTGCTCGTGAAGAGTACCAGTTTTTTTTGTTATTAAACTTGATGTGTAGGTAGTATTCTAAACAGACCTTAAAAATTATATACATTATGTTCTTTTATGATAATAAATTATTAAAAAGGACTCTTATTTGGATAATTCTGAGTAAATTTGTACCCAAAAACAATTTTCACGCATAATGTTAAAGAAGATATTGCCTATTTTCATGCTTTGTGCCATAGCTTTGTCAATGGCATCATGTCTTGAAGATGAAAAGGAAACGCTAGTATATTACGATGATACTGCGGTGACAGGATTCTCTATCGGAAATCTGAATAAGTATATCACAGTAAAGTCGTCGTCTGATTCGGATAGTATCGTAAAGTCTGTTATTGATGCAAGTTCTTATAGATTCACTATCAATAATGCCACACACGAGATATATAATGTTGACTCATTGCCTGTAGGTATTGATGTCAAGAAGGTGTTGTGTACTGTCAGCACTAAGAACTCGGGTTTGGCAGTATGGTATATGAAGTCGTCTGAAGGTAAGGACAGCATGACTTATTGCTCATCTACCGACTCTGTAGACTTCACCAATACTCGTGAGCTTAGAGTCTATAACACCAGCATGACCGCTTTCCGCAAATATACCGTTAAGCTTAATGTGCATCAGGAAGTAGCCGATTCTTTTGTTTGGAAGAATCTTGCCACAACTTCTGCTTTTGCAAATCTTCAGGCAATGAAGATGGTTAGCGTAGGCAATGCTATGTATGTATTCGGTTACGATGGTACTAAAACCATTCTTTATGCAGCCAACAGAAATGGCTTTGCCAATTTCGCAGAGTCGAATATCGTTCTTGATGCAGATGTCTATAAGAATGTGGCAGTATACAACGGACTTTTATATTTCCTTAATGGAACATCATTAGAGTCATTAGATGCTAACGGAACTTTGGCAACAGTTGCTGCTACTACTATTAAGCGCCTTCTTGGTGCGGGCAACAATCGATTGTATGCTTATTCCGCAGATGGTGCTATTGTATACTCTGTAGATGGTAAGGCTTGGATGCCTTGTGCTATGGATGGCGACGTTGCTTCGTTGCCAGAAAGCAATATGAACCTCTTGGCAATGCCATCGAAGACAAACTCTGATACATATCTGCTTTCGCTTGTAGGCTATGGTGCAAGTAGCAAATATGCCAATGTCTGGGGAAAGATAGAAGAAGATATCACAGCTACCAACGATCAGCCTTGGACACAATATGTGATGAACGACAATCAATTCCGTTTGCCTGCTCTCGCTAATTTGCAGACTTTCGTATATCAAAGAAAGATTATGGCAATAGGTGGAAAGGGTATCAATGGCAATGCTGACAAGGCGTTCTCTAAGATATATTCAAGCCAGGATGCAGGACTCACATGGCAGACTGATACTACATTAGTATTGCCAAAGACTTTTGCCCCTGAAAGCGATGTCTTTGCAATGACTATTGATGCCGACAACTTTATCTGGCTCGTTAGCGCAAGCAACGGACAGATTTGGCGAGGCAGACTTAATAAGCTAGGTTGGGCTAACAAAGAATAATAATAGGGTGTGGCTATCACCCCTCACTATATATAATAATGAGAAAAACAATCTTCATCATAATGCTGATCATAACTGCCATGAATATTCATGCGCAGGACGACCCGGAATATAAGATGGAGATAGGTGTGGGCACAGGATTGCTGACCTACGAAGGCGACTATAATGGCAATATCTTCAAGGAAAGTCAGCCTATGGCGTCGTTTATGCTCAGACGTGTGCTCAGTCCATGGATGGCATTAAGGCTTAATGCTATGTTTGGCAAGGTGAAAGGCTCGTCAGATAATGTAGAAACTAAATATCCAGAGTCGCTCACAGAACCATATAAATTTAATCGCAACCTCTACGACGCATGTCTAAGCTATGAATATAATTTCATACCCTATGGCACTGGGCGCGACTATCGTGGAGCAAAGAAACTCGTACCTTTTGCCTTTATAGGCTTGGGAGTAGTAGTTTCTTCGGGCGATGGTGAAACTAAGGGCGCATTCAATATGCCTATTGGTTTTGGATTGAAATACAAAGCTGGCAAACGTGTAAATATAGGCTTGGAATGGGCTTTACACCTTAGCCAAAGCGACGAAATAGACGGAAAGAAAGATCCATACGGCATAAAGAGTACTGGTATATTCAAGAATACCGACTGCTATTCGGCTTTGCAATTGTCGATAACATATAGCTTTTTGCCAAAATGTGTAACTTGCAACAAAGACTATTGATGAACAACGTGGATATAGAAAACATACCGCAGCATATTGCCATTATCATGGATGGCAACGGACGCTGGGCTACCGAACGTGGTAAAGATCGCAGCTTCGGTCATCAGGCTGGTGTAGAAACTGTAAGAAGAATAACATCGGAGTGTACCCGCCTCGGTGTTAAATATCTTACGCTCTATACTTTCTCTACCGAAAACTGGAATCGTCCAGCCGACGAGGTTGCTGCTCTCATGGGACTCGTATTAACTTCGCTCGAAGACGAGATATTCATGAAGAACAACGTGAGATTCCGTGTTATCGGCGATATTAAGCGTTTGCCAGAGCCTGTACAGCAGAAGCTGCAGGAGACAATGGAGCATACTGCCGGCAATACAGCAATGACCATGGTTGTAGCGTTGAGCTACTCGGCACGTTGGGAGATAACAGAGGCTGCTAAGGCTTTGGCTATCGAGGCTAAGAATGGCACTCTCGATCCTGAGGCTATAACAGAAGAGGAAATCTCTAAGCGCTTGTCTACCAACTTTATGCCAGACCCTGACTTGATGATTCGTACTGGTGGCGAACTCCGTATCAGCAACTATCTGTTGTGGCAGATGGCATACTCAGAACTCTATTTCTGCGATACTTATTGGCCTGACTTCAAAGAGGAAGACTTACAGAAGGCCATATTGAGCTATCAGAAACGCCAGCGCAGATATGGCAAGACCGAAGAGCAAATAGAAGAAGAAAACACAAATGACAATGAATAAGATAAGCAAGCTTTTGGCTACTACTGTTGTGATGCTGGCAAGCAGCGCTACGATGGTGGCACAAGACAAAATAGTGCATCCTGATATATCGTATGCCGGAACACCACGCGAATTGGTGCTCGGTGGTATGAACGTGTCGGGTATTGATGGCTACGAGGACTATATGCTCACCGGCATCTCTGGATTGCAGGTGGGACAGAAGGTGTCGTTGCCAGGAAACGAGATTACTGATGCCGTAAAGAGATACTGGCGTCACGGACTATTCTCGTTCGTGCAGATTTCAGCCGACTCTATCGTTGGCAATAAAGTATATCTGCACATTAAGCTCGAGGCACATCCTCGTGTGTCTACCATCAACTATATCGGCTTGAAGAAGAGTGAGCGCGAAGATATGGAGGAGAAACTGGGACTGCTTAGAGGTTCGCAGATTCATCCCGATGTGATAAATCGTGCCAAGATTCTTGCTAAGAAGTATTTCGACGATAAGGGCTTTAAGAATGCTGATATCAATATTCAGCAACGCACCGATGTGGCGCAGAAAAACCATGTCATCCTTGATGTCATCATCGACAAAAAGGAGAAGATGAAGGTTCGCAAGATTATCATTGAGGGTAATAAGCAACTGAAGTCGAGCAAGATAAAGGGTGGCTTCCTTAAGAAGGGTGCCTTTGCCAAGACCCACGAGGCTGGTACTTTAGGCTCTTTCCTCAAGGCAAAGAAGTTTACTCCTCAGCGTTGGAAGGAAGATAAGGAGAAACTGCTCGAGAAATATAACGAGCTTGGATATCGTGATGCATATATCGTTGAAGACAGCGTATGGAATAATGACCCTAAGCATGTCAACGTATATATAAAGGTTGACGAGGGTAAGAAATATCACCTCAGAAACATCACATGGGTTGGTAATACAAAGTACAACACCGACATGCTGAACAAACTCTTCACCATGGAGCGTGGCGATGTATACAACCAGAAACTCATGAACAAGCGATTGTCGGAAGACGAAGATGCTGTGGGCAACCTATATTATAATAATGGTTATGTGTTCTCACGCATTGAACCTACTGAGGTAAATATTGTAGGCGACTCTATCGACCTCGAGATGCGTGTTACAGAGGGACCACAGGCTCACCTCAACCATGTGCGTATCAATGGTAACGACCGCTTGTATGAGAATGTCGTTCGTCGTGAACTTCGTACCAAGCCTGGTGATTTGTTCTCTAAGGAGGCTCTGATGCGTTCTGCTCGTGAACTTGCTTCTATGGGACACTTCGACCCAGAGAAGGTTGTGCCAGATGTTAAGCCTGATTATGAGAGTGGTACTGTCGACGTAAACTGGAACCTTGAGCAGAAGAGCAACGACCAGATAGAGTTCTCGCTCGGTTGGGGTCAGACTGGTGTCATCGGTCGTGTGGGCTTGAAGCTCAACAACTTCTCTATGGCAAACCTCTTTAATAAGAATAAAGAGCATCGTGGTATCATGCCTATCGGTGATGGTGAAACCATGAGTCTCGGAGCCCAGACCAACGGTACATACTATCAGTCGTATAATATTGCATATTCCACAAGCTGGTTCGGCGGTAAGCGTCCTATCCAGTTTAGTGTCGGAGCTTACTATTCTAAGCAGACCGACGTGTCGAGCAACTACTACAACTCGGCATGGATGAACAACTATAGCAACTATATGTATGGTTACAACAGCTATGGTTACAACTATCGCAACTACGAGAACTATTACGACCCTGATAAGTACGTGAAGTTGCTCGGTGTAAGCCTTGGTTGGGGTAAGCGTCTGCGTTGGCCTGACGACTATTTCACACTCAACGTGGAATTGGCTTATCAGAGATATATGCTGAAGAACTGGCGTTACTTCCTTATCACAAATGGTAATGCTAACAACTTGAACCTCAGCGTCTCTATCAACCGTACATCTACCGACAACCAACTCTTCCCACGTCGTGGTTCAGAGTTTACGGCTTCTGTCACCCTTACTCCACCATGGAGTCTCTGGGATGGCAAGGACTACAAAAACCTTGCTACCAACTCAGCTTCACCTAACTACGTGAAGGAACAGCAGGAGAAGTATCGCTGGATTGAATACCACAAGTGGAAGTTTAAGTCAAAGACATATACAGCCCTCAGCGGTGGTCAGAAGTGCTTCGTGCTGATGACACGTGTAGAGATGGGATTGCTCGGTTCTTACAACAGATATAAGAAGAGCCCATTCGAGACCTACTACATGGGTGGTGATGGTATGAGTGGATATTCAACAGGATATGCTGAAGAAACCATCGGACTCCGTGGTTACGAGAATGGTTCGTTGACTCCTTACTATCAGGAGGGTTATGCTTACGACCGCTTTACTCTCGAGCTCCGCTATCCATTGATGCTTGGCAATACCACTATCTATGGTCTTGGATTCGTTGAGGCTGGTAATGCTTGGAACGACACAAAGGATTTCAACCCATTCGACATGAAGCGTAGTGCTGGTGTTGGCGTTCGTATCTTCCTGCCTATGGTAGGTTTGATGGGTATCGACTGGGCCTACGGTTTCGACAAGGTTTGGGGAACCAAGGGAGGTGGACAGTTCCACTTCATCCTCGGTCAGGAGTTCTAAACTAAGTGAAGAGTCAAGAACGAAGAGTGAAGAATTCAATGCCCATATCTATATATATAATAATGTATAGGTATTGGGTTAAGAAATAAACAAATAACAACGAGGAGGACATCCTTATGAAGAAAATAATGTTGATGCTTGTGATGGCAGTTGCTGCCGTTACAGCAAACGCACAGAAGTTCGCTCTTATGGATATGGAATATATCCTAAAGAATATCCCTGCTTACGAGCGTGCCAACGAGCAGCTCAACCAAGTGAGCAAGAAGTGGCAGGCTGAGGTTGAGGCAATAAATACCGAGGCTACCACCATGTACAAGAACTATCAAAATGAAGTGGTGTTCTTGTCACAGGAACAGAAGAAGGCTAAGCAGGAGCAGATAATGCAGAAAGAAAAAGAGGCTGCCGACCTAAAGAAGAAATACTTCGGTCCTGAGGGTGAACTGTTTAAGAAGCGCGAGAGCCTTATGTCGCCAATTCAAGAGGAAATCTACAATGCAGTAAAGGAAATCTCTGATTTGCGTGGCTATTCACTCGTATTAGACAGAGCCAGCGATACCTCTATTATCTTTGGTAGTCCAAAGATAGATATCAGCAACGAGGTACTCGAGAAACTCGGCTACTCTAAGTAAAATCTATCTGTAATAAATGCTAACACAGATAAAACAAAATAATAACATAAAGAATTAAAAGAAATGAAGAAACTTATTGTAATGTTGATGATGATGGCTCCAGTAGCTGTCTTCGCACAGAAGTTTGGTAAGGTGAACACACAGACCATCATGCAGTCGCTCCCAGAGCTTAGCAAGGTTAATGGTGAACTTGAGGCTACTGCCAAGCAGTATGAGAACGAACTTAAGAGCATGCAGGAAGAGTTGCAGCGCCAGAGCGAGGCTTACGAGAAGGCTAAGAGCACAATGAACGCTACTACTCAGCAGCAGAAGGAGCAGGAGTTGCAGGGTCTTTACCAGAAGATTCAGCAGACCTATCAAGACAACCAGCAGGCTCTTCAGAAGGCTCAGCAGGAGAAGATGCAGCCTGTTTTGAACAAGGTTCGCAACGCTATCCAGAATGTTGGTAACACAGGTGGCTACACATACATCTTCGAAGAGGGTGCAGCTGTTTATACTGGTACCAACGTAGAGGATGTAACCTCTAAGGTTCAGAGCGAGCTCACAAAGATGAAATAATATCCATTAACGATATTAAAACCACTCCAAGCCTTCTGTAATGCAAGGCTTGGAGGCTTTTTGGTTTTAGAAGTCTATATCAAACAACACCCCAAAGGGAGGATAATCACACAACAGGTATGAAGACAATCAGGTTTATAGCACTTGCCTTAGCAATGCTCACATGTGGATGCGCTATGGCACAAGAAACTGCTCCTGTTCTGCAGGTGCAGCAGACTCAGCAAACTCCACAATTCAAATATGGTTATTTCAGCTATCAGCAGACTCTTGAGTCTATGTCTGGATATGCAGTAGCTAAACGCAACTATGAAGAATTGAAGGCTAAATACGAAGCTGAGATGAAGCGTGCCGAAGACGAGTTTAATGCCAAGTATGAGGAGTTCCTTGATGGACAAAGAGATTTTGCTCCAGCAATTCTGAGAAAAAGACAAGCTGAAATAAAAGAATTGATGGAGAAAAACCTTGCCTTCAAAGACGAAAGCAAGCAACTCCTTAAGCAGGCTGAAACTGAGTTGTTCAGCGTGGTAAAGACCAAACTTGCTACTGCTGTGCTGAAGGTTGGTAAGGAAAGAGGCTATGCCTTTATCCTTAATACCGATTCAAATACTGCGCCTTTCATCAACCCTATGATAGGCGAAGATGCTACCGCTTTCATCAAGGAGGCTGCGAAATAGCTCTGTATAAACTCCCCAAATGAAATTAAAAAAGATGTTTTCAAGTAATCCTGGACCTATAGGTGTTTTTGATTCTGGCTATGGTGGTCTGACCATCCTGCATGGTATAAGACAGCGACTACCAGAATACGACTTCATGTATCTTGGCGATAATGCCCGAGCGCCTTATGGCTCACGCTCGTTCGAAGTCGTTTACCAGTTTACACGTCAGGCTGTGCTGAAGCTATTCAGCATGGGTTGCCAGTTGGTGATATTGGGATGTAACACAGCTTCAGCCAAGGCGCTGAGAAGCATTCAGCAACGCGACCTCCCTCAATGGGATGAAAATCGCAGAGTGTTGGGAATAATTCGTCCTACAGCCGAAGTTATCGGTCAGCTCACCACTTCTCGCCACGTCGGACTCCTTGCCACTCCTGGTACCATCCTTAGTGGTAGCTACGAGATGGAGATAGCAAAGCTATTCCCTGATATCAAGCTCTCTGGCGTAGGTTGTCCGCTATGGGCATCTATCGTTGAAGCCAATGAAGCCGATAGTCCTGGTGCTGATTATTTCGTTCAAAAGCGTATCGACATGCTGATGCGCAAAGACCCTGAGATAGATGCTGTGATATTGGGATGCACTCATTATCCACTCTTGATGAGCAGTATCGTAAAGCATGTTCCTACAGGGGTACGTATCATTCCACAAGGAGAATATGTCGCTAATAGTCTTCGCGACTATCTCAACCGTCATACCGCTATGGACGAGCGATTGACAAAGAATGGTACATGTCAGTATTTCACTACCGAGAGCGAGGATAAGTTTGAAGAAACTGCTCAGATATTCCTCCACGAAAAGGTGAATGTAAAGCATGTAGACCTTGGATAATCCTTAGGGGAAGGTATCAAATCCCATAGGTAATCCTTAATTATATATCGTTTATAATAAGAAAAGAAAATAGAATTATGCAAGAAACAAGACAAAATAGAATCTCACGCCTATTGCAGAAGGAGCTGGCTGCTATCTTCCAGTCGCAGACTCGTTTGATGCATGGTGTATTGGTAAGCGTAACAAGAGTTCGCATCAGTCCAGACCTCAGTATCTGTACTGCATATCTTAGCATTTTCCCTTCTGAAAAGGGAGAAGAGATAATAAAGAATATCTCTGCCAACGAGAAGACTATACGCTACGAGCTTGGTACACGTGTGAGAAATCAGTTGCGTATCATCCCTGAGTTGAGATTCTTCATTGATGATAGTCTCGACTACATTGAGCGTATTGATGAACTCTTGAAAAAGTAAAAGGGTAAGAAAGTAAAAAACATAAGGGCAATAATGGTAAGGGAGTTGAGATATCAGACTTGACTCCCTATACTATATAAATATGTTAAGTAAGATATATGAATTTCCCATTCTTTATAGCTCGTAGGTATCTTTTTTCAAAGAAGAGTACACATGCCATAAATATCATCTCGGTGATATCTATGGTTGGTGTTGCAGTTGCTACCATGGCTTTGGTGATAGTACTTAGTGTTTTCAATGGTTTCCATGACCTTGTAGCTTCTCTCTTCACCAACTTCGATCCGCAGATAGAGATTGTCCCTGCCAAGGGTAAGACTGCTCCATGCGATGATCCAATACTCACAAAGATACAGCAGTTGCCACAGATAGATGTGGCAACAGAGTGTGTTGAGGATGTCGCTCTTGCTATCTATGGTGGCAACCAGCAGATGGTGAAGATAAAGGGTGTGGATGATAATTTCTCTGACCTTACTCATATCAACGATATCCTTGTTGGCGATGGTGAGTTTGCCCTCCATACTGCCAACTTGGAGTATGGTACTCCAGGTATTCGACTTGCACAGGATATGGGACTTGGCGCACGTTGGAACAACTATATGCATATCTATGCTCCTCGCCGTGATGGACAACTTGATATGTCGAGCCCTACTGATGGCTTTGTTGAAGACTCGCTATTGGCATCGGGAGTGGTGTTCTGTGTGAAACAGTCTAAATACGACAAAAACTATATCCTCACCTCTATAACCTTTGCTCGCAACCTCTTTGGTCAGCAGGGTATGCTCTCTTCGCTTGAGCTGCGACTCAAGGACGGCTCTGATTTCAATGCCGTTAAAAAGGAGATTAAGCAGATATGTGGTGATAAATATGTAGTGAAAGACCGCTTCGAACAGCAGGAAGATACCTTCCGCATTATGCAGATAGAAAAGGTCATAGCTTATATCTTCCTTACCTTCATCCTTGTGGTGGCATGCTTTAATATTATCGGCTCTTTGTCGATGCTTATCATTGATAAGAAGGATGATGTGCAGACATTGCGCAATCTTGGCGCTACCGATAAACAGATAGTAAGGATATTCCTCTTTGAAGGCAGAATGATTTCTGCTATCGGTGCTATAGTGGGAATAGGCTTCGGCTTGTTGCTATGCTGGCTACAGCAGGAATTTGGCTTGGTTCGTATGGGAGGCAGCGATGGCTCTTTCGTTGTTAATGCTTATCCTGTGAGTGTGCATTATTTCGATGTCCTCTGCATATTTGTTACAGTGATTATTGTCGGCTGGCTTGCTGTCTGGTATCCTGTAAAGAGGGTTGCCAATATGCTTACGCAAGGGAAAGAATAACACCAAGCAAAAAGCTCAAGCAAGGATTGGATATGGGCGCAATTATGCGCCCAAAATGAATAAATAAAGGCCCAAATAATGGAATAAAGGAAAAGGAGGGGATTTCCCCTTCTTATCTCTTTTTCCCCTCCTTTATTTATTCATTCCGATGGCATATTTGCCATCGCTACTAGCCATAATCCTTGCTATATAATTAAGGGCAAGAAAATGATAGCGCAGGCTACCAGCTGGTGCCATTGGTGCTTTGCGATATACCTCATCGCTAACCTCCTTTTCTATTAATACCTCAGGATATGGCTCCAAAAGCAATAATCTGCCAACTGCGCAGGCATCGAAATATACTCCTCCTGGCTTAAAGAAGCGCTCTTGGCGCGAGCCTATCTTTGGGAAACCATCCTTTAATAGTACTATCAACGGAAACCTTTTGCTTCTCAGAGCTTTTGTGATAGTTTTCTCGCCTTCGCTTATTGCTGCGGTGATAGTTATTGCTCCAAGCTCAGCTCTATCAGAGAATGCTTGCAGTAGGTTATCGATATCTTGCGTTGTAGCGTGCCTTGAACATTGCAGATATTGTTTCTGATAGGCATTTATAAGGAATAGATTTCCTAAAGCTCTGAATTTCCAAATGTGGTCATCTCCTCGCTCATCTTGAAAACAAAAGGATAAATTATTATGGAGCTTGAATAAATCTGGGTTAAAGTGCTTGAGCCACAATCGCCTTGGATTATCTTTTACATAGCGTATCATCCTATCCAATTGTCCTTCGCAATGTAATATGCGCTCATGATATCCGCTTGCAATATGCTCCCATATGCTTTTCCTTTCTGAGAATATTCTGCCGAAGGTGTCATCGCTTAAGAATTCTTTCTTGTATAGGGCTGTGCATGCACTCTTATAGCTTCTGATAACTTCGCCTATGCTCTTTGGCATAGGCTCCAATACTTGGATTACACCATGTAGATGGTCGGGCATAACCCTTAGAGCCAACACCCTAAGCTTGCAGCCTTTTGGCGATTGATGAGCAGGAATACCTCTAAACATCTCTGCTACCGCTTTCCCAAATGTGGAAAGCGATATATATGCAGTATCTTCCGTCTCGCCGGCAATGGTTCCGAAGATAGGGAACCGTTGCTCGGTGTTTAGTGTGATATGATATATGGCACACCCCTTGTAGTTCCACAAGCGTTCACGATGGTGCCTTTCTTTATCCAATACATAGCGCCATCCTATTCCTGTATATTCCAGTTGTGCCATAAGGAGATTCGATAATCAATTATGTCATAATGATAATCAACAAACAGACTAATACTTCTTTCTTATCAGAGTAAGTCCATCTCTTAATGGTAGTATCACCACCTCTGCACGCGGGTCGTTGGCTATATGGTCGTTGAACTTGCATATTCCTTGCGTCTGGTGGTCGTGACCGTATGCTTCGTCTACCACATGTCCATCCCAAAGAGTGTTGTCAGCAAGAATAAAACCGCCAGGCTTCAATATTGCCATCACCATCTCGTAGGTTTCGACATAAGTACGCTTGTCGCCATCAACGAATGCCATATCAAACTCTATACCGAGCTTAGGAGCCAAGATGTTAGCATCACCAATTCTGAAATCAATCTTATCAGCCACAGGCGATCCTTCTATCCAAGGGCGGGTGAAGTCTTCCATCTCGTCGTTTATTTCGAAGGTATACACCTTTCCACCTTCTTTCAACCCTTCAGCAAGGCAAATTGCGCTATATCCGCTAAACGTTCCCACTTCGAGAATGTTTTGCGGATTTATCATTTCCACTATCATCTTCAGCAGTCTGCCTTGCAGATGTCCGCTTGCCATTCTGCCATGAATGGTATGAATATTTGTGGCACGATATAGACGATAAAGATAGTCGCCCTCTTTATCAATATGTTGAGTTATATATTCGTCAATGGTCATGTCTGTTTGTTATTCTCAATCCTTATGGTTGATAATGGCTTCTATTGCAAGTCTGTAAGAGTCGAGGCCGAAGCCTGCTATCACTCCCAAGCATGCGCAAGAAATATATGAATGATGGCGGAACTCCTCGCGCTTGTGCACATTAGAGATATGCACCTCTACTACAGGGCATTTCAAGCTGCGTATGCAATCCTGCAATGCTATCGATGTATGAGTATAAGCGCCAGCGTTTAGCACTACTCCGTCGTATGTGAAGCCTACCTCCTGCAGCTTGTTGATAAGTTCGCCTTCGATATTGCTTTGGTAATATTCCAATTCTATATCAGGATATTGCGCAAAGAGTTTAGGCAGATAACTCTCGAACGAGTTGTCGCCATAGATACCAGGCTCACGAGTGCCTAAGAGGTTGAGGTTTGGTCCGTTGATGATTTGAATTTTCATAACTGTATGATGTGTTGTGTAAGTTTTTATAAGTTAAGTAAGGTGCATAATGCAAAAGAAAACGATGTTTCCTTTTGTTTTCTCGCTCATTTGCACTAACTTTGCCGACAAAAGTACGAAAAAATATGGAAACAGACAAGCAATCGGCTGCCAATATGCTTAAACGCTACATGCGGTACCTTAAGTTGGAGCGCAATCATTCCGACAATACCATAGAGGCCTACCGTCATGATTTGCTGATGCTGCTTGACTTCCTGAAAGAACACGACCTACAGCCTACTGCCGTTAAGCTCGAAGATTTACAGCAGTTTGCTGTCACCCTCCACGAGAAGGGTGTTGTTGCAAAGTCGCAAGCCCGAATACTCTGTGGCGTACGTGCTTTCTATCGTTTCCTTCTGCTTGATGGCTATATAGATGCCGACCCTTCGGAACTTCTTGAGTCGCCAAAGTTGCCTTTCCATATTCCAGAGTATCTTACTCTTGAAGAGGTAGACCAATTGGAGGCAAGTTTCGACATGAGCAAGCCCGAGAGTCAGCGCAATAGAGCGATTGTTGAAGTACTCTTTTCTTGCGGTCTGCGTGTTAGCGAACTTGTAAACCTTAAGCTTTCAGACCTTTATCTCGAAGAGAAGTTTGTTAGGGTGATAGGCAAGGGTAATAAGGAACGCCTCGTTCCTATCTCCGATAAGGCTATTCACGAGCTGGAGCTATGGTTCTCCGACCGTTGTCATCTCGATATAAAGAAAGGCGAAGAAGACTATGTGTTCCTAAATCGCCGTGGTAGTCATCTCACCCGTGTGATGATACTGATAATGATAAAGTGTCAGGCTGAAGAAGCCGGCATCAAGAAAGTTATCTCTCCGCATACCCTTCGCCATAGTTTTGCTACAGCATTGCTGAAGGGTGGGGCAGACCTCCGTGTTATTCAGGCTCTGCTTGGTCACGAGGATATCGGAACCACAGAGATATACACACATATCGATTCTACCATGCTTCGCGAAGAGATATTGGAACATCACCCTCGCAACAGAATGTATCAGCAGGAACATCACGGCAACCAACAGTGATTAAACAATTTAAATACAAATAATAAAATCATGAGATTAAGAAAACTTTTATTGTTGGCAATAGTATTTATTGCTGGCATTTCACAGGCTCAGATGCAGATGCCTCCTATTCCGCTCGATTCAGCGGTAAGGATTGGTAAGCTCGACAACGGACTCACCTACTACATCCGTTATAACAACTGGCCTGAACATCGTGCTAACTTCTATATCGCACAGAAGGTTGGCTCAATACAGGAGGAAGAAAGTCAGCGCGGTTTGGCTCACTTCCTTGAGCATATGTGCTTCAATGGCACCGACAATTTCCCTGGCAACGACCTCATCCGCTATTGCGAGTCTATCGGCGTGCAGTTTGGTGGCGACTTGAATGCCTATACCAGCATCGACCAGACAGTTTACAATATCGACAACGTGCCTACAACTCGTCAGAGCGCTCTCGACTCTTGCTTGCTCATCCTTCGCGACTGGGCTGATGGTCTTACCCTCGACCCTGAAGAGATTGACAAGGAGCGTGGCGTTATCCACGAGGAATGGCGATTGAGAACAAGCCCAAGCTCACGTATGTTTGAGCGCAATCTTGAGAAGCTTTATCCTAACTGTAAGTATGGTAAGCGTTATCCTATCGGCTTGATGTCTGTCATCGACAACTTCAAGTATCAGGAGCTTCGCGACTACTATGAGAAATGGTATCATCCAACAAACCAGGGTATCATCGTAGTTGGCGATATTGATGTAGACCATACCGAGGCTATGATTAAGAAGCTCTTTGGTCCTATCACCAACCCTGAGAATACCGCTCCTATCGTCGACGTACAGGTTCCTGACAATGCAGAGCCTATCGTTGTTATCGACAAGGACAAGGAGTTCCAGTCGAGCGACATCGAGATTATCTTCAAGCACGACGTATATCCAGACTCTTTGAAGCAGTCGCCAGCATATATCATATATGAATATGTTAAGGATGCTGCCGTTACAATGCTCAACAACCGCTTCTCTGAGGCTGTTCAGAAGTCTGATTGTCCATTCGTTGATGCTAATGCTTCTGACGACAACTATATCTTTGCTAAGACCAAGGGAGCCTTTGCTCTCAGCGCAACTCCTAAGGATATGTCGCTCGTAGCTCCATCGCTCAAGGCTATCCTCGTAGAGGCTCGCAAGGCTGCAGAGTTTGGTTTCACTCCTACCGAATATGCTCGTTTCAAGGAAACCCAGCTTAGCGCTATCGAGAAGATGTATAGCAATAAGGACAAGCGTTACAACTCGCAGTTCTATGCGCAGTGCAAGGGTAACTTCCTTAGCAATGAGCCAATGCCATCTATCGACTACACCTACGAGATGATGAAGCAGATTATTCCTTCTATCCCATTGGAGTATATCAATGGTTTCATGGAGCAGTTGTTGCCAAAGAGCGATAGCAACATGGTAATCCTCAACTTCAACAACGAGAAGGAAGGCAACGTATATCCTACCGAGGCTCAGCTCCTTGATGCTGTCAAGGCTGCACGTGCCGAGACTATCGAGGCATTCGTTGATAATGTTAAGAACGAGCCATTGATTGCTAAGATGCCTAAGGCTGGCAAGATTAAGAAAGAAGAGCGCAACGATAAGTTAGGCTACACCAAGCTCACTCTTTCTAATGGTGCTAAGGTGATTCTCAAGAAGACCGACTTCCAGAAAGACCAGGTTATGCTCATTGGCGAAGGCAAGGGCGGTAGCTCGCTCTATCCTCTCAGCGACCTCACCAATATCAACGCTTTCGACCAGGTGATTGGCTTCAGCGGTTTGGGCAACTTCACAAGCAACGAGCTTGGCAAGGTTTTGGCTGGTAAGATTGCCAACGTAGACCTCACTATGGATGGTATGAACACTACCGTTAGCGGTTCGTCTACTCCTAAGGATGTAGAGACTATGTTGCAGATGAACTATCTCTATTTCACAAAGATAAACAAGGATACCGCTTCTTTCAACAACCTCATAAAGTCTTATGAGATTGCTCTTAAGAATCGTGAGCTCAATCCTGACATCGCTTTCGGCGACTCTTGCAAGGCTACATACTACGACCACAACCCACGTATGAAGCCAATGCTTCTCGAGGATGTTAAGGATATCAACTACGACCGCATCCTTCAGATGGCTAAGGAGCGTACAGCCAATGCTTCTGGTTGGACATTCACCATCATCGGTAACTACGATGAGGCAACCATCCGTCCTCTCATCTGCAAGTATATCGCTTCTCTCCCTGCTAAGGGTAAGGTGGTTCCTGGTCATCGCACAGCATTCTTCCACAAGGGCGACTATACCAACACCTTCGCTCGCAAAATGGAGACTCCAAAGGCTCGTGCACAGTATATGTGGTACAACGATGAGATGCCTTACACTCTCGAAAACTCTATCCGTGCCGACATCGCTGGTCAGGTGCTCGATATGATTTATTTGAAGAAGATTCGTGAGGAAGCCAGCGCTGCCTACTCAGTAAGTGCTATTGGTAGAGCACAGCTTCGCGAAGACAAGACCCATAGCATGATGCTCTATGCTGTTTGCCCAATGAAGCCAGAGAAGCGCCAAGAGGCAGTTTCTATTCTTGAGCAAGAGGTTAAGGACCTTGCAAACACCTGCGATGCTTCTATGGTTGCTAAGATCAAGGAGTTGATGCTCAAGCAGGCTGACGATGCTGTTAAGTCTAATGGCTATTGGTATAATGTCATCGAGATGTACGACAAGTATGGCATCGACAGCCACTCTGACTACAAGAAGCTCATCGAGGCTCAGACTCCAGAGACTATCTGCTCATTCATGAAGGAATTCAATAAGAATGGCAATCGTCTTGGTGTTGTAATGCTTCCTGCAGAATAATACTTGCTATGGGAGCTATGCTTCCAACATACAGTATAAGAATAAAAAAGATAGGGTTCTTCTCAGAATCCTATCTTTTTTTGTGTCTTACCCTGTGGAAGCTTTGCCTCCACCTTTTCTATATCGGCTATGGTGATGGTGCTCTCGTTGGTAGTATCTTCTTGCATAAAGATGCGCTCCGAGAGAGTAGGGATTATGCTGTTGTCTATCAGCTGTTCCATCCATCGAGCGTTGCTAAACTCCTTTTCATGCCTTGCCGTTTGCTGCTCAATGATGTCCTTTAGTTTTGCCTTGGCGTCGGGCGTGATGTCGAGGTCGTAGGCATTGAGATATCTCATTCCTATCTCCATTAGCTCGTCGGCATCATAGTCGTCGAACTTCAGATGATATGGAAATCTGCCCTTCAGTCCTTGGTTAGCCATTAGCATACGCTCCATCTCATTCTCGTAGCCTGCAAGTATCACCACCATGTCGGGCGATTGCTCAGCCAGCACAGTCAGCAAACATTCTATAGCCCTATAGCCAAAGTCTTTGCGGTCGTCGGTGGTGTCGCAGAGAGTGTAAGCCTCGTCTATAAACAGCACGTTGCCTCGTGCCTGTTGCAATAGTTGCTGCATGTTCTCTTCCGTTTGTCCGATAAACCTTCCCACTATAGTGCTTCGCTCTGCCATCACCACATCGCCTTTCGATAGTATGCCGAGCGAATGCAATATCTTGCCAAGCTTCTTTGCCACCGTAGTCTTGCCTGTGCCAGGGTTGCCGGTGAATATCATGTGGTAAGCACCCTTATCGCAGTTGCCCTTACCCTCTTTGCGTCTCTTTGCGTCGAAGGCAGCCTTCATGCTCAATGCCGTGATGGTATCTTTCACGCTCTTCAAGCCCACCATGCCGTTTATCTCGCCTAAGCTTTCAGCCAATGGCGCCACCATGTTGTCAGTAGAGCTCCAGTCTATATCGTCGGGCTCTATAGTGGTGAGAAATGCCATTCGTTCGCATTCCTTGCCTTCGCTGTCGGCAAACATGCGGTTGCAGAATCGTGGCATTATGGCTCGCTCTATGAAGTCTGTGCAGAAGTCGATGCTGTCTATGGCGAGGTCGCCTTTGGCGATGCGCCTGGTTAGTCCTACCACCAACTTCCTCTCTGCCGTAGCCGATAGCTTTAGGTCTTTGCTCTCCAACGCCTTTTGTATGCCGTGGACAGCATCCGTTATGCTGAGCGCAGGGAAGCTAAGACGATTCTCTTTACTTACTATATTCAGCAGCGAAGGATAAGTCTCTTCCAACCTTCTCAGTTCCGACTCTGTGCCGTGGAATATCAGTATCAGGTCGTCTAAGTTTCTGAGCCTTTCCTCCAAAGCTCTGACTATTATCTTGCCGTTTAGCCACATCATGCTGTTGGCATTCCTTACGAACACCACCTTCTTGTCGCCATCAATCCTCTCCTTGATGCTGTCTGCAGGATTTATGGTTGTGCACGAGCAGTTTATCTCCGCAATATCTATCTCTGCCTGAGTATAGTCGGGAAATGCACAGCAGGCATAATCTTCTATCAGCTGTTCCTCTTGCTTACCGCCCTTGCCATAGAATATATGGTGTTTGCATGGCGTTATGTCGCTTACGATACCCCTACGATATAGCAGATTGTGGATATAAGCGCGATGGAATAGCAGTCCACGCTCCTTGATGTTTCTGCATCCAGCAGCATTGAGTAGGTCTTGCATCTTCGCTATCGAGTCGGCACGCCTCGCCATAATATATAATGGCGAAGACGCTTCAATAGCCTCTATACTGCTCACCACGGCTTTGCCTTCGGCAGATATGCTAAGGGTAATCTTAGCGAAAGGCACACCATTATGTCTAACAAAGCAATAGTATTCGCCTTCGGTCCAGGCGTAAGCCGACCGCACTATAGCTCTCGCCACGCCCTTGTTGCCAACTTTGGTCTTTGCAGCATTGCCCATCAGCATCAGCGAACTGTCGAAACAACATACCTCGTAAAGGTCGTTGTCTGTCATCGGCATGCTCATAGTGGTTGCCACTATGAGCCCTTTGCGTGTATCTTCACCCTCGCTCTTGCCATCTTCCTCGCCCTTGCAAAGTCTCGCCTTGGTATTCTTGAGCGTTGGATGCTTTAGGTCAGCACCATAGGGCAATATCCTAAACGAGAAGTGGCAACCTGTGCCGTCGCCATATAGTCGAAGGTCGGGCATCTGCGGAGTGGCATTCTCTATACAGAGAGTGTATAGTCCTGGCGTAAGGTCGTCAATCTCGTAGTGAAGTAGCAATAGCCAGTCGTCGTCATCGTAGTCGGGAGTATATTCCTTTTCTACAATATTCTTCAGCGACCCATATCTGTGTATGCTCACCTTTATCACGTTGTCTTCCACCCTTTCTCTGGTCTTTATGCCAGAGATAGATAGTTTGCCCTCGAACTTATCTTCGTAGTGGTAGGCGTAGGCAGATACAGGGTAGTTCATCAGACTGCGGTCGTTGATGTTGAACTCTATATGATTGAATGAATATCCAGCTTCTTCGATGTTGAAGGCAGCATCGCTGGCTTCTGCCATATATGTAAGATTCTTCATGACAATAAATAAATTAAAAGTGATTTTACTAAAGTATCGCATATGAGAGAAGTTAAAGAAGTTAAAGGAGTTAAAGAAGTTAAAGCCATATGCTTTTACTGCAAAATCTTTAGCAAAAAGACTATTGGCTTTAACTTCTAGCGACCAATGGGAGCGATAACTTCTTTAAATTCTATAACTTCAGAACTTGCGAAAGTTCAATTATGGATAATAGATAAATCGATTAAGCGTATATCTAAAACCGATTTTGACTTACTGTAAACTATAAACCTAACTTGGATTTATATAAAC
>OQWM01000988.1_pt1 | contig 19395 bp, 17 predicted proteins | sample 1691531 | NCBI WGS metagenome assembly OQWM01 (sample SAMN03418257, study PRJEB22391) | human gut metagenome | biome: human-gut; feature: organic feature; material: feces | host: Homo sapiens | place: Tanzania | collected 2013-01
GAGAGCACTACCTTGACACGGTAGGGGTCAGCAGTTCAAATCTGCTTGGGCCTATTTCGCAGTTTGCGCCCAACGTGAAGGCTCATAGCTCAGTGGGAGAGCACTACCTTGACACGGTAGGGGTCAGCAGTTCAAATCTGCTTGGGCCTATTTCGCAGTTTGCGCCCAACGTGAAGGCTCATAGCTCAGTGGGAGAGCACTACCTTGACACGGTAGGGGTCAGCAGTTCAAATCTGCTTGGGCCTATGGATGAACCCCCAGAAATGGGGGTTTTCGTGTATCTGCGCCATGCGAAACGGCGCGTCGTTTTGACTTGCAAAACGTGCGGTTTTGTGTATATTGGCGCGGTTTGTCGCCCGTTTGGGGGCGGCAGTCGTGCGTTTGCACGGCAATTTCGCTAACTTTGGCACCGATATAGGGAGAAAGACCATGCCAAAAATGAAGACAAAGCGCAGCACCGCTAAGCGCTTTAAAGTGACTGGAAGCGGCAAAATCGTACGCCACCATGCGTATCATAGCCACATTCTGACGCACAAAACGACCAAACAAAAACGCCGTCTCCGCAAAGCGGCCGTCGTCGATGCGACGAACGAGAAGGCAATCAAGCGCTGCATGCCGTACGCCTAAGACGCGCATGCAAACACTCTGACACGGGTAGTCAAGCGTATGGTGAACCGTACCTCCGTGAAAAGGTGAAATCGACAGTGCCGGGCGATGAAAGCGGGCGTCCAGCCCCTCCGAGCAATGTCCCCATCGATAAGGTCAAATTCTCATGGCAAGAGCTAAAACTGGTACAAAACGTCGTCAGCGTCACAACCGCTGGATGAAACTCGCCAAAGGCTTCCGCGGTGGTCGTAAACGCTTCCGTCAGGCCAAACAACAAGTGATCAACGGGCTCGTCTATGCCTATCGCGATCGACGCACGAAGAAGCGCAACTTCCGCGCTCTCTGGATTGCGCGTATCAGCGCCGCCGTCCGCGCATTGGGCAAAAACTACAGCACGTTCATCGCTGGCCTCAAGAAAGCCGGCATCGAAATCGACCGCAAGGTCCTTTCCGATATCGCGATCTTCGATCCGCAAGGCTTCGCGGCGATCGTCAAACGAGCAGGGATTTAATTTCTCCCACCCTGCCACGTCAATTTAAGCGCTATTGGGCCGTCTCTGCGGTCGATTAGCGCTTTTTTTTTCATTCTCTATCGCAATCGTCTTTTTTCGAACTCGCCCGCCTTGGCTGGTCGCCCTATTGGCTAACACCAATACGGGCTCGGGCTACGGCTATTTCGGCTCGCGCCTCAATACGCCTACGCTATTCTGGTCGCCCTATTGGCTAACGCCAATACGGGCTCGGGCTACGGCTATTTCGGCTCGCGCCTCAATACGCCTACGCAGCGCGGCTATTTCGGCTCGCGCCTCAATACGCCGCGCCACAGTGCCCGCTTTGCGGGCAGCCATCGTTCGTCTTCTCATATTAAGAGGTCATCATGTCTTCAGAACTCGTCTGGAGCAAGCTCCAGGAACTCCTCGCCGAGGGTCTGCGTTCGGTCGGCGACGCCACCGATGAAAATGCTCTCGTCGCCGTGCAAAAAAAATATTTGGGCAAAAAAGGTTCCGTTCAAGCCTATATGCAACACATGCGCGAATTAGCGCCCGAAGATCGACCCAAACTCGGGGCACTCGTCAACGAAGTACGCGATAAACTCGAGGCACATTTTGCCGCCGCCGAACAAGCGCTACGCGATGCCAAACTCAAAGCCGACCTCAAATTGCGACGCGTCGACTTGTCGTTGCCAGGGCGATCGCGATCTCGTGGTTCGGAACACGTACTACAAGCGACGCAACGAGAAATGGAGAATATCTTTTTGCAAATGGGCTTCGAAATCGCTCGCGGGCCTCAATCGGAATGGGATTTCTTCAACTTCGAAGCGCTCAATTTCCCGCCCGATCACCCCGCACGCGATATGCAAGACACCCTCATGCTCGAAAACGGATCGCTTCTGCGAACGCATACGAGCCCCGTTCAGATTCGCACGATGATCTCTTACGAGCCCCCGATTCGCATCATTGCCCCCGGAACGGTCTATCGCCGCGACGACGACGTCACGCATAGCCCCGTCTTCCACCAAATCGAGGGCCTTCACATCGAAAAAGGACTCAATCTGACCCATTTGCGCGGCATTCTCGAGCTCTTTGCAAAGTCATTATTTGGCGAAAAGACGAAAATCCGCTTGCGCCCGAGCTTTTTCCCATTCACCGAACCGAGCGTCGAAGTCGATATCGCTTGCATATTCTGCGGTCAAAAGGGCTGTCGCCTATGCAAACAAACCGGATGGATCGAGATCTTAGGCGCTGGCATGATCGATCCAAACGTTCTCAAGTCAGGTCATATCGATCCAGAAGTCTGGAGCGGCTGGGCTTTCGGCGTCGGCGTCGAACGCGTCGCCATGTTGTTACACGGTATTTCCGATATTCGCCTCTTCTTCGAGAGCGATTTGCGATTCCTAAAGCAGTTTAATTAGTTCGAAGAAAGCGAAGAAGAGGAGATTAAGAAATGCTCATTAGTTATAAATGGTTACAAAATTTCGTCGAAGCAAAAGACCTCGATGCTCGTGCCGTTGCCGATAAATTGACGGCGCGCGGGCTCGAAGTCGAAGGACTCGAAGCCGACCCGACGCGTTTTGCCGATATCATCACGGCGAAGCTCATCCACATCGAAGATCATCCGAATTCGGATCACTTGCATTTGGTCGATGTCGATGCCGGGAAAGGCGAATTGATCCGCGTCGTCTGCGGAGCCCCTGGAATTTGTGAAGGCTGGATCGTGCCATTTGCACCCGTCGGTGCACAAATCGGCGATTTGAAGATAAAAGTTTCGAAATTGCGCGGTGAAGTTTCAAACGGCATGCTCTGTAGCGAAGTCGAATTGGGACTCGGCAGCGACAATGCATCGCTTTTGCGCCTCCCCGACGATACGCCTTTAGGCGTATCGCTCGGTTCGATCCTCGATCGACATACGCCGGCGACAGTGGCACCATTCCACACCGATATCTTCGAAATCGGTCTCACCCCCGATCGCGGCGATTGCCTCAGCCACTTGGGCGTTGCCCGCGAGCTCTCGGCGGCTCTCCATGCCCCTCTGCGCGATATTGAAAAAGCCGATCTCGGTTCGATTCCTCGTGCCCAATTCGTCGAAATCGAATCGGGCGACGATTGCCCGCGATACATCGGCATCGAAATCGACGGCGTCAAAGTCGGTCCGAGTCCGGCCTGGCTACGCCGCGCCGTCGAGGCATGCGGTGCACGTAGCATCAACAATATCGTCGACGTGACGAATTTCATTTGCTTCGAACTCGGACACCCGCTCCACGCCTTCGATCGCGATAAACTCACCGCGCCAAAGATCGCCGTTCGACGCGCCAAAGATGGCGAAACCATTTTGGCCATCAATCACGAGACTTATACTTTAACCCCCGACGACATCGTCATCACCGATGGAACAAAACCCGTTGCCATTGCCGGTGTAATGGGCGGAGCCGATACAGAAGTCAGCGAAACGACGACATCGATTATATTGGAGATTGCGACGTTTAATCCGACGCGCGTGCGCAAGACGTCGAAACGCCTCGGGCTTCATTCCGAGAGTTCGCACCGCTACGAACGATTCGTCGATGCGCACGGCATCGATCGCGCAGCGGCTCGCGCGGTCTGGCTCATCGAACAAGCCTCGGCCAATGTCGTCTTGCGAGGCATCGACGACAATCACATCGCCCCAAGTGCCCCTGTCGAGCTCACTTTGCGCCTTTCGCGCGTGCGCGATATCTTGGGCGTCGACTTCACAAACCAACAAATCGCCCAATTACTCGAACCGATCGGTTTTCGTGCTAAAGATTGGAATGCCGCCGAAATTGCCCTCACCGTGCCGACATGGCGCGCCGATGTGACGCGCGAAATCGACGTCATCGAAGAGATTTGCCGAGGCTATGGCTTCGACAATTTCCCTGCCGTTTTGCCCAATGTGGCAATGAAATGCGTCCATGCACGCCGCCAAACCGATATCAATCCGACGATTTATCCCGTCCGAGCGACGATTTGGGAACAATCCGAGCGCGAAAGATTGCATAAAATTCGAGAAACACTCGTCGATTGTGGATTAAATGAGTGCATGCACTATACGTTCATGGACCCGAACGATCCGCAAAAGCTCAATTTTGCCTCCGATGCTCGCGAGTCGAAGCCGCTCAAAGTGGCCAATCCGATGAGCGTCGAACATAGCACGATGCGCACGACGCTCGTGGCGAGTATGCTCAGTGCTTTGGCAAAAAACGTCGCGAATCAGCAGAAATCGTGCGCTTTGTTCGAAGTCGGCGATGTATTTTTCCCCGCCGATTACAATGGCGTCACGTGCCTCGACGAATCGATGCGCCTTTGCGTCATGTATTGGGGCGAGCCGAGTAAATCTTGGTATGCCCCTGCGCGCCCGTGGGATGTCTACGATCTCAAGGGTTGCCTCGAAAACATGGCTCATGCCATCGATCTCGAAAACGACCTCTCGTTCGATCAATCTGCGCCTCTCGTTCCGTGGCTACACGACGGCATCCAAGCGGGCATTATGCTCGGTGGCGAATGCATAGGGCACATGGGCGAATTGCATCCGATCGTCTTGCAAAACGCGAAGCTCGATGGTCCGATTTTCATTGCCGAACTCGAGCTCGAACCGCTCATCAAGGCGCAAACATCGCTACGACGCATGCGACAGCTCCCTCGATTCCACTTCTCGTCGCGCGATATGTCGATGGTCGTCTCGACGCGCGTCACCTATCGAGAAATCGCCGATATCATCGAAGAAGTTCGCCCCGAGGCGCTCGAATCTTGGGAGATCTTCGACGTCTATCGCGGCAAACAAATCTTACCAGGGCTACAGAGTATCAGCCTGAGCATGCGATATCGCCATGCCATGGCGCACGACGCCGAACAAGGTCGCCCGCTCTCCGACGATGAAGTCAACAAAGCACACGCGACGATCGTCGAGGCGCTCAATTCTCGCCTCTCTGGCCAATTGAGATAATTCGATCCAAACGTTCTTCTGTCATCCCGCCCTACGGGCGGGATTATGTCTCAGATCTCAATTATTCTGTCATCCCGCCCTACGGGCGGGATGATTTGTCTCAGCATTCGATTATTTCTCAGCTTTCGCCTCTCTGGCCAATTGAGATAATTGGGCAAACGTGCACCGCCAGCCACACACATGGTGGCTCTGTGCTCGTATACACGACGCGATGTTTGACATGAGCACCGAGGCAAACCCAATCGCCTAGGCGCAAATCGCGCACCGTTCCCTCGATTTCGAGTTGTGCCGATCCCTGCACGATAAAGACATATTCGATCCAATCTTGATCGTAATACTCGCCTGCGGGCGTCGTCTGCCCTCGGCTCACGATCCGTTCGATGCGCACGTTGTGCGCCGTCGATAGCGTCTCGAAAAACTCATCGCCATGCCCATATTGGGCAATGTCTTTGAACAAATTTCCATGCTTTTCGTCATTCATCTCACAAACTCGCCGTTTATCATCCATCTGCGATGAATGATTGATGATCATGATATGATGATATTTATATCGTCAAGAATACAAAAAACGCCAAAAGCAATGCTTTTGGCGTTTCGCTGATGCTGGGATTTAGGGGTTACTTGATTTCGGCAAAATCAGACTCACTTCTCGGCATGAGGCCAGCGGTTTTAAAGTTTGCAACAATACCCGTAATGTTATAAGTGCCCGACTCGAATGATCCGCCTCTAATTATCATAAGGCGAGAAAACACCGTCAAAACATTATCGTCACCGTCTTTAGCGTTACGATTAGCCGAAGACTTACCAGTAATCGTAAGGCCATTAACCGTAACAAGTGTACCATTGTATTCATTTTTGACGTTATTGCTTGCTATATCCGATGCTTTTAATACAATTGGTTTAATCTGCGTGCCCGACTTTTCAATAACATTAACGACGATTTTATTCGTTTTCATTTCAATGCGAGGTTGACACTTATTCACGCCGACGCCATCGGCTATAACTTCAATTCTATCTCCAATTGCAAAACTCTTCTTAAATGTATCGAATGAATCAGAGCACAGGTGTTTGTCTCCAAGTGATGTTTCATTATTACAAAACACCTGAACAGCAGCGTGCTTACCATCTGCAACGGTCGAATCTTGAATGTAAACGATAGCACCTGTCGAGCCAATTGCCGTTATGGTACCTTGAACCTTGATCGATTTTGCAACAACCTCTGGATCCTTTGTAGCGCAATCATCAGGAATGAGATTCATCATTTCTTTATGAAGTGCAGGAATCGATTGTTCAGGTTTCTTATCGCATTTAACGCTTGCACCATCCTTTACACAAATCTGCTCTGCAGTACAAGCAGCATCGCCCGTGGCTTCTTTGAGTTCTCCATTTGTGCAAACGAGAATCTGCGTTCCAGTATCGTTGCATTTCTTTTCACCATTTTTGAGTTCGTCACAAGCCGTCCGTTCGACGCATTCAGGTTGTGAAAACTCATTAATACGGCATACTGTATCGCCAGTACATTGTTGAAATGGCGCAGCGGGCTCTTGTTTCTCGCCATCATAGCACCAAAACATCTTTTCGCCATCGCAAGCGTGCGCATAGTGATCGACATCGCCACATTTCTTGAAATCAACGCAGGCGATTTCTGCGTCATTAGCCACACAATGCGTTTCGCGATCGACGCACTGTGTCACGCCTTGGCCTTCATCGTTGACGAGTTTTCCGTCGTTGCACGTGGCGATCTTTTCGCCATTGCATGCTTTTGCACCGTGAGCCGTGCTTCCACACGGACGTGATCCGGCATCGAAGCACGCGACTTTGCCTTCGGCATTTTTGCCGCAAACTTTACCCGTCGCACAAGCCTCGTCGCCCGTGACATCGACGATATCGCCATTGACGCATTTCGCCATTTTATCGCCTTTGCAGACGAGTTCGCCGTGTTTGGCATTATCGCAATCGAGTTGCGTGTCTTCTGATTTGTCTTTGCACGCCGCTTTGCCATCGGTGATGGCGCAGACTTGATTCTCACTGCATTTGCCTTCGCCCGTGAGGTCTTCGAGTTTGCCGTCGTTGCATTTGGCGAGTTGCGTGCCGTCGGCGTTGCACGTCATGGCGTCGTGGGCAACCGAGCCGCAGGCTTTCTTGGCGTCGTCCGACGAACTATCGTCGCAACCCGCGAATCCAACAATACATGCCAAAGCTACCATTCCAAGGAGTTTCTTGTTCATAGTCGTTCCTATCGAGAGTTTAGAGTGAGTCAAAAACGAAGTGACGAGTCGAATTTCAATACGCATTGTACGCTTATGCCGCATACAATTAAGACCTACATGTAGCTCATTTCGAGACTAAAAGCGACATATATTTCTCTAAACCCACACGAGCGATTGAGAGACGATCGATTTACGACGCGAAGTTTTCACCCTAAACCGTAAACCTATACCCAAACCCATGCACCGTTTCCAATCGCTTTGGCTTCGACGGATTCTCTTCGATTTGCGCACGAATCTGAACGATGAAGTTATCGATCGTCCGATTGGTACCGTCGTAACTATCGCCCCAAATATTGTCGATGAGCGCATCGCGCGAATACGTCCGATTCGGATGTTTTGCAAAAAAAACGAGCAATTCGCATGCCCGAGGCGTGAGCTTGATCGGCACTTCGCCGCGCATTGCCGACATATCGTCTGGATATATCGTCAAATCGCCACAAACAATCGCCTTCGTCTCGTCTTGTTTCTGGCGACGAATCCGGCGCATTGCCGATGCAATCCGAGCCAAAAACTCGCGCAGAGCAAACGGCTTCGCAATATAATCGTCTGCCCCCAAATTCAGCCCTTCGACCTTATCGGCTTCATCTGTCCGTGCCGATAAGATGATCACATAGACGTCGTTCCTATCGTGGCGCAAATCTCGCAGAATATCAAACCCCGAACGCCCCGGAAGCATGAGATCCAAAACGATGAGATCTGGCGCAAACTCACCAACTATCGGCATCACAGCACATCCATGTGCGGCATGCCTGACGTCATAACCTTCGTACTCGAGATTGTAAATGATGCCGCGAGCAATGGCGAGGTCGTCTTCGACGACGAGTATTTTATCTTTCGTCATGCTATTGTTCCGATCATGGGTCAATGGCCATCACGTCTTCACGCGTCGGAAGATGAGATTGGCAAATCGCTTGGCATAGGCTAGGGGCAAGCCCACATTCGAGACGCCCAAATGCTCGCGCATATAGCACGGCGACGGAAATGCCGAATGCAAACACGCCACGGGCGTATCGAATAACATCGCCGTAAACGCCAAATACGAAACGCGAGAAAACTTGTGCCGAAGCGGGTGAAACAGACCGGCTCTGGCAATGGCGTTATAGATGAAATGCGCCTGTGGCGCCATGGGGCGAAGTCGATCAAGTACGCTTTGAGGGATCGGCGTATCGAATAAATCGGCTGGGATTTTGAGCGAAAAATAGACTGCCGTTTTGACATGCATCGCGCAAACGCGCTCGACAAAAGCCTCCCAATCGAGATCGGGGTAGGCGCGAACGATCCGATCGACATCGGTATGGAGGCGAATCCCAGGCGCCCTCACGTATGAGTGCTTTGCCGTGTGAAGTGCCACTTGGATCAAATTGTCGACGGGCGACTGCAACCGAATCTTCGTCCCCGCAACGGCCATCGACGAAGCAAAGAGATCTTCGGCTTTCGGTTCGACTTCGGGCGCAATCCAGCGCCCCGCAATCGATCGCCATTGAAGCTCTAACCAAAGTGTATCGTCGCCCAAATCTTTTTTGTATTCCGTTCCACCGCTCAAAAGACCCGCTTTCACGCCTTTTTCTTCGATCGTCTCTTCGGCGCGGAAATCGAGCTCAAATCCTTGCGAAACGACGATATCGTGAGCGCGTTCAAAATCTTTTTTGCAAACGAGTACGTCGAAATCGCCCATCGGGCATTCTTCGTAATGCGGATATATCGCGCGAGCAATGCCCGCATTTTTGAGCGCGATGAGCGGAATCCCTTGGGCATCGAGCGCTTCGGCGAGGGCATCGAGCGCTTCGAAGCGAAGACTGAGGCGATATTTCCAATCGTCGGCAACGGCTTTCCATTTGGGCGTCAATTGCCCAATCATTTCGAGCCGTGCCGCCACGATCCCCGCACATTCGTGTTCTTGGGCAAACTCAAAAAGTGCACGTTCTTGGCATTGCCGATAGATCTGTGCAATTTCGTCGACATTCGCATCTCGTCGCGCAACGAGGCAAGCGACGATCATCTTCTCATAAGGCGTTTGAATGAGGGTTTTAAACGATTTCATCGGTTCTCCGATGGGCAAATCGCAACGGCTTTGCGCCGCTCGACGATGTAAACATAGAAAAAAAAATGCGAGTTATTTTTGACCGCTCAATTGCTCGACTTTGAGCCCTGGGTCGAAGTTATCGGGCATGTCTTCGTCATATAACCATTGATATCGCCACATCGTCATGCCAACGCGTTTTGCGTAATGGCGAGCCTCTTTGAACGGTATCTTTTCGACATAGACGTCGACATCGCAATCGGCAAAACGCTTTATCCATTTGCCGACATTGCCTTGGCCAGCATTATACCCCGGCAAGACGAACATCGGATGCGGAATCAGTATGCGATACAATTTATCGATATATGCCATGCCAATCGGTATGCTCACTTGCGGCTTGAATAGATCTCGCGCCTCGGGTTTGGGGAGCCCGATTTCGGCAGCGCTCGACTGCGCCGTCGGGAGCATGACCTGCATCAAACCGCGAGCATTTGCCCACGATTCGGCATTCGGATTGTAGTAGCTCTCTTCGCGCATAATGGCATAAGCGGTGTAATAGAGCCGTTTATCACCCTTTGCTCGTTGGGCGACGATCGATTCCCACGGCTTCGGATAAGCCAAGAGCCAAGCCGCATAGGCGTGATGCAAAAAGTCTTGTGTCGGGCGCAAGAGGCCTGCGGCGAGCCGGGCACTTTCGCTGTGCCGCCCGAGTTTTTGCAATACCATCGATCGCGCCAATTTGGCTTCGAAACTAATATGTGCATCGGCATTGTCGATGAGAACGTCAATCTCCGACAACGCCTCGTCGCTCAACCCGATATCGATGAGCGTTCGAGCCGCTCGAAACGCATCTTCTCGCCCTATCGTCGCAAAACAATAATCTAGAGCTTGCTCGGGGCGGAACGTTTCGGGGCGATAGACCGATAACCACGTCTTCGCTTGAGCTTTATCGATGACTTCCAACCGCCCTAGCGATAACATCGCATAATACGACAACGGATAAGCATCGAGTATCGTCAGGTAGTTTTGAAGCGCCGCCGGCGAATTGCCCAAATGCTCATAAGATCGAGCTTGAAAATAGGCTAACCGCCCCTGCGTGTAAAAATCCGATTCTCCGGCGTGCTCGATGTTTTTGTCGACGAATTCGACGGCTTCTTTCCACATGCCGCGATCGTAGAGATCCGATAACAGCAGCCAATAGGCATCTTTCGCCATATCGCCATCGGGATAGCGATCGATTTGTTCGTGCAACTTCGCCCGAGCTTCGTCGTCGCGCTTGAGACCCGTCAAAATCTGCGCCTGATAATGATAAGCATCATCGGCATACGAATGCGCCGGATACTGATCGATCAAATCTTGATACCATTTGATCGCCTTATCATTCTCACCCGCATTCCAAGCCGCTTTCCCCGCCGAATACAACAGCTTCACGTGTAAATCTGTCTTGCTACACGTCGTCAAAGCCTCGCTAAAGAACGGAAGCGATTTCGAATGCGCTCGCAATTTGACGTGGCTACGCGCTATCGCATACAAATCATCGCAAATCCTTGGCGTATCGTGGCGCGATTTATCCGATTTGAGCAACTTCGCATAAGCGGCAATCGCCTTTTCCGATCGATGTGCGTCGAAATGGGCTTGCGCAATTTCTCGCTCTGATTTCGATTTATCGACTTTTTGCTCGACTCGCGGAAACGTAAACCCGCGCGGCCACTTGTCGCGCTGCGCCAATATTGCCTCCGATGCGATCTGGCCTTGCTCCGATTTCGGATCGAGTTCGTAAATCCGACGATACGTTTCGAGCGATTCTTTGAGCAACGACGTTTCGGCTTGTGCTCGCGCTTTCGCATCGAGAGCCGAAAGCCGAAGACTCTTCGGGTATGCGCGTATCGCTTCGAATTGTTCGATTGCCGCATCGTAGCGCCCAAGGTTGACGAGCGCAATCGCACGATACGTACGGCGCAAATCGGTCGCCCTTATCGATTCGGTCAAATCGACGATATCTTGCCAATGCGCCGTCGCATACCCCGCTTGAATTCCATAATCGGCCGCCACGCGACGAAGGGGCGCATCGATCGAACTCGCCGTCTTAAACATGGCAACCGCATTGTTCGCCTTCTGCGGATCTTTCAATGCGATGAGACCGAGCAAAAAGAGCGCTTTCTGCTTATCGTCGCTCGAAAGCGCATTCTTGGCGACGAGCGCTTCGAATGATTTAGCTGCTTCTTCAAAATCCCCCAAAGAATATTTGTTATATGCACTTTGCGCCGAATTATCTTCAAAAAGCGGTTCATCCGAGATGAGTTGATGGCACTCGCCCCCATCGCTACCAAGCACGCCATCGTATTGCTTGACTCGTGACACGCCGGCGACGACCTTAGGCGCCGAATCTGGCTTCGCCGATTCGCCCTCGAGAGAGACGTGAACGATACTTCGCTCGGGCGTCGTCATGCCGTCGTTTGCGTGCTGCGGAGCACACGAAACGGCACATCCAAGCGATAGAGCAAATAAGCTCGATAAAATCGATCGATTCAAACAGCGTCTCAAAAATTTTCGCGTCATAACATTACCACATCCATGTCTCATGTCGCCTAACAAAAGCTGACTCCCGAGTTTAACATGTTATGACGAGCGATTAAATCACATTATCGTCGTTTTTTTTATCTCCCCCCCTGCCCCACCACGTTTCCAATGGCAACGCATCGAACGCTCTATCAAAACGATGAGGAATGCACCACCCAAATGAACCCCTATATCCCACCATGATGTTTCAACGAAAAAAGTAAATGCGGCAGCCCTACCACTCCCCACTTTGGGCAAATAATTAAAAAAAAGGGCTCGAAGAGCCCGTTGCAACACTCATACAGATAGCGAGAAAACGGCGAAAATGACCTATTTCCCTATCGAGAAAACGGCGAAAATGACCTATTTCCCTATCGCTTTAGGCGGATAAAAAGTATTGTTCTGATACAAATAATCGATGATGAGCGACAAATCATTGGCGCGCTTTTTGAGTTTTTCGGCGTCGTCTTTGTGCGCTTCGTAGACGTCGTTTCGCTGCCACGTATCGCCCGCTTCGTAATACATCGTATCGCCTTCGGGCAACATATAAGCCGATCCCGAATCGGTAAAGACCGAGGCGCGCCCTTGTTTATAGGCGACGACGGGATTGATACGCTGCGATTGCAAAAGAGACTGACCCATAAATGCGTTATCGTCGCAGATGCCCAATAAATCGAGGATCGTCGGGCCTACGTCGATATGGCTCGACATCATCGTCTGTTTACCGCGTGGCAATCGCGGATGTTTTCCATAGATGACGAGCGGAATGCGCATCGCTTCGGCGCGAATGTTGTTGTAGTCGGGCGCCACGCCGCGATCGCCCAAATCGAGTCCATGATCGGCCGTCACGATGAAAATCGTATCGTCGAACCACGGTTCATCTTTTACGGCATCGAAAAACTCGCTCAAGACGACGTCGTCGTAGTGCATCGTATTCAAAATTGCGCGTGGCAGTGCCTTTTCTTCGGTCACGACGGTATCTTTATCGATGATGTGGAACGGCATGTGATTGCTGATAAAGAAAGTCGTCAAGATAAAGGGTTTCGACGGGTCGCGTTCGGATTTGAGCCACGCCACGGCATCTTGCATGATGAGGCGATCGCGCTCATCGGTCTCGGGGCGGAAGATGACTTTGTCGTACCATTGATTTGCCCAATTGCGCTGCCTATCCCAATCTGGATCCGAACCGGCGACATAGACCGATTGATAGCCATTCGCCTTGGCTAGCGAAACGAAGCTCTCGAGATGGTTGGCGATAAATGCCATGGCTACTGTCTGCGTGCTATGCGGCAGCAAACTCGTGTGAAGTGCCATAAATCCGCCAATCGTCGGGTGGGCATTCGTATAATGTTTGGCAAAATACGACGATTCTGGGCGATGAGCCAATTCCGACAAAAACGGCGTCGCTTCGATAGCCTCCGATTCGTTGAACAATTTCAAGCTATAGGCTCGGAACGATTCAAACGACAAAATGACCACGTTATAGGGCTTTTCGGGCTTCGTGCACTCGCCCTTATGCGTCTTATAAAATGGATACTTCGCATCTGTATAAGTCCAAGCCGAATTCGGCGTCCAAACGTCGTCGAGCTTCGAAAGGCGTTCGGGCATATCGTCGGGGAATTGGCGAACATTGCTCAATTCGGCAATCGCATCTTTGATGAGAATCACCGGCGGAGCGACGCGCGATTGGCGCATCTTTGAACCGAATAACGACGTCCGCAAGAGCGTCGGAACGAAGACGAGACCAATGAAAAATGCAATAAATACAGAAACTTGCAAACCAAACGAAAGAAACTTCGGCGCCCTGACTTTCGCATCGAGGATAAAATAAAACACGAGGAAGACGATCGGCATCCCCAAGAGATAGAGCGACACATTCGAACCGCCGGCATCTTCGGCCAAGAGCGACCACAACACGCCGGGCACGCCTCCGCGCAAGACATACGTCTCGAGAAAATCGATCGTGATGTGCATATCGCAAAAGCGCAATACTTCGTTGTCGATATGCTGATAGAGGAGGCTCAAAGCGAGCAATATTGCACATATGACGCGCCCAGCTCTCATTCGTTTGCGGTGCGACTCGTCGTGGCTCAAGAAAAACGAAACGACGATAAACGGCAAAACGATGAGCGCCAAACCATACGACATATAGGTGATTGCCGCCGGCATGTAGTGCCAAATATCGATGACATAAGGCGTGCCATAAGGGCCCATTCGCAAAAAGAGCGTCAAGACGAGTATAAAACCACAAATCCACGCCAAAACATACATCAGACCATATGAAAACAGCTGATTATCGGGTTCTCGGGTGAACGAAGAACGCACGCCCGATTTCAATGAAGTCAAATTCATCACATAATCCTAATCAAAACCGATCTCGAACACCGAGACCGCGTGCGCTTCATAATCGATTGAGCCGCGAAATTAAATAAAATGTCGATAATTCAACGATTTCAATTCGATAGCCGCCCGCCTGGGCGTTCCCAATCGGCATTGGCTCGGCGTATTCCCCAACGGGCAATAGACGAGCAGCCGCAGGCGTATGCGCGCAAGGGCCACAGCCCGAGCACATAGCCGGAGCCAGAGCCCGTATTGAGCGAAAGCGAAATAGGGCGACCAAGAGCCCGTATTGAGCGAAAGCGAAATAGGGCGACCCCCAACACTCCCTTGAAAACGGCTTGTTGGATAGGTCTTCGCGACAAGTCGTCAACTGTGCAAACAAACGCCCTCCCCCACGCACTCCGCGAGAGTAGACGGCCCAAAACGGCAAAAAAAAAGACCATCTCGAGGTCGCGCCCGAAATGGTCTTTTGGCAAATCGCAAAATATGGATTAACGTTTCGAGAATTGGAAACGAGCGCGAGCAGCGCGTTGGCCATATTTTTTACGTTCTTTGGCGCGCGAATCACGCGTCAAGAAGCCGGCATGTTTGAGCGCCGAACGGAGGTTCGCGTCGTAGTTGACGAGTGCGCGAGCGATGCCGTGGAGCACGGCGCCAGCTTGACCCGTTTTGCCGCCGCCGCAAACGTTGACGATGATGTCGAAGTTTTCGGTGAGGTTGACGAGTTCGAGGGGCTGACGGAGAACCATGCGGAGCGTTGCACGGTCGAAATACTCTTCGATGCTCTGCTTGTTGACGGAAATGTTGCCCTTGCCGGGGCGGAGGTAAACGCGCGCTACGGAGCTTTTACGACGACCTGTAGCTAACCACTGAACACTAATCATTTTTTACTCCTTCAGATTGAAACTACAGTTTGTACGCAACGGGATTCTGGGCGGCATGCGGATGCTCACTACCCGAATAAATCTTCAGCTTCGACAACATGTGACGACCAAGCGAGTTCTTCGGAAGCATGCCCTTGACAGCAATCTTGAACAAATCTTCCGGTTTCGTCGCCATCAATTTCTGCGCGCTCACTTCCTTGATACCACCGACATAACCGGTGTGGCGATAATACATCTTCTTCTCAAGCTTCTTGCCCGTCAAAACGAGTTTGTCGGCATTGATCACGATCACGAATTCGCCCGTGTCGACGTGCGGCGTATAAATCGGACGATGTTTACCACGGAGAATGCTCGCGACTGTAGCTGCCGCACGACCCACGTGCTGACCCGCTAAATCCACGACGTACCAGCCCTGTTCAATCTGACCTGGCTTTGCGCTGAATGTTTTCATTGTTTAACCTTTGAATAATTTGCCTTCGACAGGCTTAACGCTTTTTGAGCAACTCGACGAATTGCCCGCACAAAGTAGATTCCGAATTCAACGGCATTTCACAACGCTGTTAAACTCTTTGCGCCATGGGCTCAGCGGCGCGAACCGTGAATTTACCCCTTCACGGCGGCAAAACTTATACGCCCTTGTGCCGCCACGCGCAACACTTTTTTTCACACTCCGCCGCTTTTACAAAATATATTTCCAAATGTCGCCTTTTTCCCTATGGTTTGCGCAACCGTGCCCGCTTTCTGTCGCGCCAACGGACCGCCATCCCACCTTGGCACCTCACCGTCGGCCGATTGTTTTGTTGGGAATCGCCCTATTGCCTGCGGCAATACGGGCTCTGGTCGCCCTGTTTCGCTTTCGCTCAATACGGGCTCTTGGTCGCCCTATTTCGCTTTCGCTCAATACGGGCTCCATCTACGGCTATGTGCTCGGGCCGGGGCCCTTGCGCGCATACGCACGGCCTTTTTTGACTGTCGTCACAGTCCCATTCTCCTGCTACGCGTCTACAGTACCCATCGCTATATTTAATGTATTACATTAAATTACACACACCTACATGTAGATATATTATTTTTTCACAAAATGCCGTCGTTTAAATGAATCTGGCGTCTTTTTTGTTGTCATAGCAAGTCGATCGCCCTATAAGCGTCGCATCGTGTTTCGGCGCTAAGGCGCCCGTTTTTTTTCCAAAAGGAGCATACGAATCATGAGTGAAACTTTTGATCACATTATTATCAATGGACGTCCGGGGGGGGGTAAATCGGAACTTATCGATTTCATTAAGAAGACGCCTCTTGAAAAACGCAAAGAGCTGTTCCACATCGGCGAACTCGCTTTTGAAGATGACTTCGTATGGCTTTGGGAAAAATTCCAAGAAGACGATTTGTGGGAATCGGTCGGTGGCAAGCGCCTCTTCTCGAAAAAACATCCGCTTGGTTATGTCCAATTCGAAGATTGGAATACGCCCAACAATCTCTGCGATTTAGTCGCCGCAAAATTCAACGTGGCCATTCACAATAAATACATGAGCCACCCAGAATTTTACAACGATCACACGCTGTTTATCGAATTTGCTCGCGGTATCGTCGATGGCGGTTACAAACGCGTTTATGACATTTTAGCCGACGACATTCTCAAGCGTTCGGCCATTCTCTATATCAAAGTTTCGTATGCTGAATCGCGTCGCAAAAACGAAGCGCGTTATCAAGAAGCGCTCAAGGGTTCGATTCTTTCGCACTCGTTGCCCGAAGAAAGCCTCGTTCGCTTCAGCGAAGCCGACGACTGGGATGAATTGACGGGCGGTAAAGAATCGGGCTACCTCAATTTGCGCGGCATCGAAGTTCCGTTCGTGACGATGAACAACGAACCCGAACTCAAATCGGGCCCCGAACTCGACGAACGCTACAGCCGTGCTTTGTCGTTGCTCAAAGGCTTGGCCAAGTAATTTGGCGTTGGCACGAGCGCAACCTCATCGATCAGCCCTCCCACATCGGAGGGTTTTTTTTTTAATCCGCATCACATACTAACCCACTCACCCGTGTTTGTTCCACGCTACTGCTACCCATTCCACATAGGTCATGCACGATGATATCTGTTAAAGTCAACTCTACCCTATCGATAATATCACTCTTTGCGCTTTTGTCGACGTCGTGCGCCAGCGCCCCCCTAGCTTCGAATGCAATTCAATTAGAATCCACATCAACCGAATCGAATTCGGATTTGCTGCGCGATGGCGAAAACTTACTCATTCCAAGCGATAGCAAACGATCGCCCAATGGTTACGCCTATCGCGTCATCGAGCAGGGAACCGATCAGAGCCCGAGCTATCGTGACGCCGTTAGAGTTCGCTTGCGCTTGCGCAACCTCGAGGGCGAAACGATCGAAGAAGGCGAACGGATACTGTCGATCGCGCATTCGACGCCATTATTAGAAGAAATTTTGCCGCTCATGCACATTGGCGAAACGATGAGAGTTTGGGGCGATAACCGCGATATTTGGGAGATCGAGATGATCGCCATCGACGATACGTTCAAAGCACCCGACGATATCGCCCAACCTGCCGGCGATGCAAAACCGGTCGAAGGCTTTCCCGACGTCGCCTGCAAAGTCATCGATAGCGGGTCTGGAGAGGCGATTTCGTCGGGCGACGCCGTGCGCATACACATATCGAGATGGGAGCCAAACGGCGCCATTGTCGAGAGCTCAAAACTCGGGCGCGGCATGGTCTATATCCTCAATGATCAGAGCGCCGCCACCGATCCGCTTCATACGCGAATCCTCGAAACTCTTGCTCCAGGCGCCCACATCCGCCTTTGGATCCCCGCACAACGCGCCCATCTGCCTTTCGACATCGTCGAAGATCTCTTCGTCGTCGAAAAGCTCCCCGATCTCAAGTTCCCATCGTTCCCCGAGCCTGGCCATGCCGAAATCGTCGAGCTGCGCGATGGCGTAAAAATCGCATTCGAGCATAAAACTACTACCGAAAAGCTCAAAGACGGCGATTCGATCAAAGTCGATATGACGTGTTGGAATGCCGACACCGGCGATATCGTCGAAGCGAGTTATTGGCACGCCGAGCCCGAAACAATGGATATCGGATCTCCCTTGGGGATCTATTTCGATATCATGACGCAACTCAGCATCGGCGATACGGCACTCGCTTGGATCCCCAAAGATACTCTCCCAGCCACCGTCGGCATGCCTCTGATCTGCCGCATTCGCGCCATCGAAAAACTATAAAATAATCGACGCTCCCATAATACGCGAGCATTCTATTGGAAGCTCTCGAAACCCGCCCCACCGGGCGGGCTTTCTATTTGAGTTCGTAAATCTCTTGCGCATCGATGGGGGGCTCGGTTTCGACGATTTCCGACACGAAGTTGAGACTGCCATTGCGATAAGTCAAGACATAGCTAATATACATCGGCGGAGTAGCCGAATTGGCACTGAACCAAGTCAAAACCATGTCTTCGCCGGCGATGCGCAACGTCGGACGCGCAACGATCTCGGGATGCGAATCGCCTTCGACGGGAATGTAGATTTCGCTATTCTCGGCCGCCACAGCCGCCGAAAACCGAGCCATATTGTCGACGAAATCGGACGTGGCAAGTGCCCGGTTTTGTGCAAAGCGTTGATAAATGGCGCGATAAAAGCCGATGACTTCGCGCCAGCCGTCGCGCGAAACGAGGCGATGATTTGCCAAGTCGACGACATAGGCATGTCGCAACAAGACGATCGATGCATCGCCATTCGACGTATCGTCGACGTCGACTCTCACGACGACCCAATCGCCTAATCGAATGGCATGCTTGACGAGGAGTTGTGCGTTTTCGCCACTATTCCATCGGAGCAAGGCGAAGGCATCGTCGTAGCGCTGTTTGGCATCTTGAGCCGTATCGTCCATGGCATCGACCCAAGCATCGGCGATTTTTGGCTCGACGAGCTGTGTGCCATCTTCGATGACGTCGAGAGCTTGTTCTATCGGTGCTTCGGGGGCTTCGGACGCACTCGCAGGGGGTTCGTCGCTCATTGGAGATCGTTTACATCCGACAAAACACAGGGCGATGAACGATATCATATATACGATTGGAATGCGCCTTTTCATCATATAACCTTTGTGAATTGATATATAAAACTATATATAATGATATATATTTATATATCGGACGTAGCGTCGACCCGGTCGAGATATATCGCGATCGGCATCGGTGCGATCGTACCATAGATGCGCATCGATCGCCTAATCATTACGATCATCATT
>OQWM01000989.1_pt1 | contig 19395 bp, 14 predicted proteins | sample 1691531 | NCBI WGS metagenome assembly OQWM01 (sample SAMN03418257, study PRJEB22391) | human gut metagenome | biome: human-gut; feature: organic feature; material: feces | host: Homo sapiens | place: Tanzania | collected 2013-01
TACCTGCTGGAGGCTGTGGATACCCGCCGTATGCAGCGTGTTTCGTGTCTCGCTCATCAAATCTCCATCAGTTCCTTTTCCTTGCGGGCCAGCAGCTCGTCGATCTTCTTGCTGCTGTCATCCGTCAGCTTCTGAAGATCCTTTTCTGCCTGCTTCAGATCATCCTCGGTGATCTCGGAAGCCTTTTCCTTCTTCTTGAAGGACTCCATGGCATCCCGGCGGATGTTGCGGATGGCCACCTTGCCGTTTTCCGCGTACTTGCGGATCTGCTTGACCAGCTCCTTACGGCGCTCTTCCGTCAGCTGAGGGAAGTTCAGACGGATATTCCGGCCGTCATTCTGGGGATTGATGCCCAGATCGGAGTTCAGAATGGCCTTTTCGATGGATTTCAGCGCAGAACCGTCCCACGGAGAGATCTGCAAAATCCGGGGGTCCGGGGTGGAGATCGCCGCGATCTGCTGAATAGGGGTGGGGGTGCCGTAGTAATCCACCATAATGCGGTCCAGCACGGCGGCATTGGCACGGCCTGCCCGGACGGAAGCAAAGTCCGCGGCGGCAGAGTCGATGCTCTTATTCATTTTTTCCTCGTAGATCTTGTAATCGTCTTTCAACATAGCTTGGTTCCTTCCTTTCGCACCTTTATTCTTTTACGATCGTGCCCACGTTTTCGCCGCAGAGAGCCCGGATGATATTCTCCGGATCCTTCAGGGCAAAGAGCAGCACGGGAATGTGGTTATCCATAGAAAGAGAGGTTGCGGTGGTGTCCATCACCATCAGATGCTGGGCCAGCACTTCATCATAGGAAATGCTGTCATACTTGACGGCGGTGGGGTCCTTCACTGGGTCGGCGCTGTACACGCCGTCCACGTTCTTGGCCAGCAGGATCACGTCCGCGTCGATCTCAGCCGCCCGCAGTACTGCCGCCGTATCCGTGGAGAAATAGGGGTTGCCGGTACCGGCGCCGAAGATGACCACGCGTCCCTTTTCCAGATGCCGGATCGCCCGGGAACGGATGTACGGCTCCGCAATGGCCCGCATCTCAAGGGCGGTCTGCACCCGGACGGGGATGCCCTTCTGCTCGCAGACGTCCGCCACTGCCAGACAGTTCATAACCGTAGCCAGCATACCGATGTGGTCGGCACGGGTCCGCTCCATTTTGCCGCCGCCGCTGTTCTTGGCGCCCCGCCAGAAGTTGCCGCCGCCGACGACCAGACCCACCTGAACGCCCATGTCCAGACACTTCTTGATGACGTCGCACACCTGACCAATGACCTCAAAATCCAGACCGGAATGCTTGTCTCCCGCAAGGGCCTCGCCGCTGATCTTCAATAGGACACGATGATATACCGGTTTTTCCATAATGACCTCCTGTGGCATGTAATAGTGGCATATAATATCAGTTTCTATTTTACCTTATTTTCCGTCGTTTGGAAAGGGGGTATCCGAAGATTTTCACAGGAAAATTCCATGACCGGTTTTTGTTGGAATTCCGGTCTTTTTTCCGCCCGCAACCGATAGTTGACAGCCGGGTGGTAGCCAATATCGGCCCCGTATGGTATACTGAAGTCGAAATTCCACCGATACCCCCTATGGAAGGAGGACGCGATATGACACTTGGACAGCGCATCAGCCTGTATCGAAAAAAGCTGAATATTTCTCAGGAGGAGCTGGGTGCCCGATTGGGCGTCAGCCGTCAGGCCGTCAGCAAATGGGAGACCGACCTCTCTGCCCCGGATCTGAACAACCTGATTGGACTGGCCCGGGAACTGGGCGTCTCCGTGGCGGAGCTGACGGAAACGCCGGAGGAACCGGCGCCGCCGAAAAACACCAGCAAAAAGTGGTGGTTCCTCCTGAGCGTATGCGTTCTGCTGCCGGTTCTGATTGCCGGGTTCCTTCTCTACCGGGCCAGCCAGCCGTCTCTGGGACAGGTAGGTGATCTGGCGCTGCCCGTATCGGATTTCTATTTAGAATGGCAGGTCCCTCGGCGTGACGGCCGGGAATGGTACGAGTTCCTGACCTTAGGAACTCAGGCGGAACCCTTTCCCTTCCACACCTCCCTCCATCTGACGGCCCCGGAGAAGATCGTCACGGAGGGCACGGACCTCCATTTGGCCGCCGTCCACCACGCGGTCTGCGGCAGGCTGTATGTGGACTACATCCACCTTCAGGCCGACCCGGAGCAGGGGCAGGCCACCGGAGATACCATCTGTCGCATTTCCACCATGGCCCCCGGCTTCTGGACGCCCCGTGGCATCAGCGTCGGTAACGAAAAGTCCTTTGTGGTGGACGCCTATCACTCTGGCAAGGAGGATCAGGCGGAAGGAACGCTGCTGTACGGCCTCAAGGAGGAGGATGGGTATTCACTGGTTCCCCATGACTATCTGTATATCTGGAGCGCCTTTGAGGAGGGCCGCGGCTATCAGACGATCTATTTCTTCATAAAGGATGGCCTGGTGGCGGGCATCTCCATGGAGCTGATGCAGGATATGGGAGACTTCTACGCCGCCGCCAACAATACCTCCACCTTCCCTGTGGATGAAAACGGCGACCCGGACTTCTCCCACCGGCAGAACCTTCCGCAGGAGCCGATAGACGCTACCCGGCAGGTCTATATTGCATGGAACCAGCTTGTAACCAACGAAAACCTCTCTGCCGAGGAACGGTACGCCTACCGCCGGGATATTTTCACCAACCTGCCGGATATGGATTGGCAGGAATTCGGGGAACTGGGCAGTACGGACGATAATTTTACCACATCAGAGGCATTTATGTCATGGCTGGCGGGCCAAGAGAGCTATTCTGACTCTGAAATACTTCACATTCAATGGGGCTGCACCGCAAAGGGACTGGATGGAGCCTATTCAGAAAGCTATGATGAAATTCTCTGCAACGCTCTTTTCTATGATCCAGTTACTTACGCAAAAATGCTGGCCTATCCCGGAGTGATGGACGATGAAACCAGATGGTCTGCTATCACAGGGGCCGTCTTTGACGGCGAATTGTTCCCAGAAAAGGAGCGGACCGCCGCCAAGTCTCTGGACGCCGCCATCAGTGCCAACACCCTGACGGCAGAAGAAACCGGCTGGGCCAAGCTGCTGCGGTATTATCTGGTGACCCCCAGCGAGGACGGCAGTTTCGCCGACTATCCCAAGACCCCGGCAGAGCTGGAAAACTGACCATGCTTGCCGCTCCCCGCTCAAAAGACCGATCCAACACGGGCAAAACTACGAAACCGTCCCCATGTTTGGCTCTGCCAAACACGGAGGCGGTTTCTCTGACGGATCTTGATTTCTGCCGTCATCGTGATCGAAGCAAAAAGGACAGCCGCAATGCGGCTGTCCTTTTTCAGACGATATTCGGTGTTGGGCTTAGCCCTTGACCATCTTGGCGATCTCCTCAGCGAAGTTCTCCTGCTTCTTCTCGATGCCTTCGCCCTTCTCAAAGCGGATGGCGTCCACAAAGGTGATCTTGCCGCCCAACTTCTTGGCAGCGTCAGCGATATACTGCTCCACGGAGCCGGTGAACACATCGCCGCGGACAAACTCCTGCTGCAGCAGGCAGTTCTCGGAGTAGAACTTGTTCATCTTGCCCATGACGATCTTCTCGCGGACCTGCTCGGGCTTGCTGGCCATCTTGGGATCGTTCTCCATCTGGACCATCATGATCTTCTTCTCCTCGTCCAGCACGTCCTGAGAAACCTGAGACTTGTCCCAGAAACGGGGATTCAAAGCGGCGATCTGCATGGCAACGTCCTTGCCCACGGCGGTGGCGTCAATATCGCCCTCCACCTTCAGGTTCACCAGCACGCCGATCTTGCCGCCGGCATGGATATAGGGAACGGAAACGCCCTCAGTGAAGATGGCGAAGCGGCGGACCTTGATGTTCTCGCCGATGACGAGGACCATCTCCTGCTGCTGCTGCTCAACAGTCAGGTCGGTGCCGTTGTACTTGCAGGCCATCAGGGCCTCCAGGTCAGCGGGCTTGTTGGCGGCCACGGTAGCGGCAACGCCCTTGACAAAGTCCACGAACTTCTCGTTCTTGCCCACGAAGTCGGTCTCGGCGTTGACCTCAACGACCACGCCCACGCCGTCGATGACAGCGGCGTAAGCCATGCCCTCGGCGGCAACACGGCCAGCCTTCTTGGCAGAGGCGGCCAGGCCCTTTTCACGCAGGAACTCGACGGCCTTGTCCATGTCGCCGTCGGAAGCGGTCAGAGCCTTCTTGCAGTCCATCATGCCCACGCCGGTCATTTCGCGCAGGTTCTTAACATCAGCAGCGGTAAAAGCCATAATCTTTTTCCTCCAATTTATATAGTATCGGAGCTTGCGCTCCCGCAGAGTCTTAGTTTATTCGGCAGCGGGGGTCTCAGCGGCCTCGTCCATCTGCTCGCCCTGCTTGCCCTCCAGCATGGCGTTGGCCATAACAGAAGCGATCAGCTTGATGGCGCGGATGGCGTCATCGTTGCCGGGGATCACATAGTCGATCTCGTCGGGATCGCAGTTGGTGTCGGCGATAGCCACCACGGGGATGCCCAGCTTGTGAGCCTCAGCGATGGCGTTGCGCTCCTTGCGGGTATCCACGATGAACAGAGCGCCGGGCAGCTTCTTCATGTCCTTCACGCCGCCGAGATACTTCTCCAGCTTCTCGATCTCGCCCAGGTGCTTCATGACTTCCTTCTTGGGCAGCATATCGAAGGTGCCGTCAGTCTGCATGGCCTTCAGCTGGTTCAGACGGTCCACGCGGGTACGCATGGTCTTGAAGTTGGTCATCATGCCGCCCAGCCAACGAGCGTTGACATAGTACTGACCGCAGCGGGTAGCCTCTTCCTTGATGGCCTCCTGAGCCTGCTTCTTGGTGCCGACGAACAGCAGGGACTGGCCGTTCTCAGACAGCTGACGGACGAAAGCATAAGCCTCCTCCAGCTTCTTCACGGTCTTCTGCAGGTCAACGATATAGATACCGTTGCGCTCGGTGTAGATATAGGGAGCCATCTTGGGGTTCCAGCGACGGGTCTGGTGACCGAAATGGACGCCTGCCTCCAGCAGGGACTTCATGGATACGACACTTGCCATAGTTTGATTTCCTCCAAAAATTTAGTTTGTACCTCTGGCTGTTTCCTCCCCCTTGCTAACCCGTTTTTCGCAAATGGGCACAAACAAAGAGTCCGCAGCCATGCGGAATGCTGAATTATCATAGCACAATGTGAAACGGATTGCAAGAATTATTTCCAAAAAATACGTGAAATTTTCGGCGTTTCTCCGAAAATTCCACGTTGAGCTGTTTTTTATCAGAATTTTTTCCGCCGGCGGCGTTCCAGTGCCGGGTCCCGGTGCTGGGCGGGCTTGTCGATGAGGATGATGTCATCCCCGATCCGCTGGATGCTGTCCCACGGGACGTAGTACTCCTCTCCCCTGCCGAACAGCCCGAAAAAACGGGCGGGACCGTAGACGATCAGGGCTGCCGTCTGGCCGTCCGGCATCCGGAGGTCCACGTCCCCCACAAAGCCCAGCCGCCCGCCGTCCGTAATGTTGATGACCTCTTTCCGCCGCAGTTCCCGTATCCGCATCCGCGCCGCCCCCTTTCAAAAAATGGTATGCCGATCCGGGACTGTCCTATACCACCGGAATCGGCAAAAACCTCCCGTATAGGAAAAACCCGGCGGGGGCATACTGACTCCGTCGAGCTTAACGGCAGGAGGCGGATATATGCAGGGGAAAGTGGAGATCGCGGGGGTCAACACGGCAAAGCTGAAGGTCCTGAAAAGCAGTGAGACCATGGAGCTGCTCCGCCGCAGCAAGGCCGGGGACCGGCAGGCCCGTGAAGAGCTGATCGAGGGGAATCTGCGGCTGGTGCTGTCGGTGATCCAGCGGTTCGCGGGGCGAGGTGAAAGCGTGGACGATCTGTTTCAGGTTGGCTGCGTAGGGCTCATCAAGGCCATTGACAATTTCGATATTTCTCAGCCGGTAAAGTTTTCTACCTACGGTGTGCCCATGATCGTAGGCGAGATTCGCCGCTACCTCCGGGACAACAGCGCCATCCGGGTCTCCCGCTCCATGCGGGACACCGCCTACCGGGTCTTGCAGGCCCGGGAACACCTCATGGCGGAAAACCAGAAAGAGCCGACGGTGGAGGAGATCGCCAAGGTGCTGGATATTCCCCGGGAGGAGGTTGTCTTTGCCATGGACGCCATCGTGGACCCGGTCTCCCTGTACGAGCCGATCTATGACAGCGGCGGGGATGCCATCTGCGTCATGGATCAGGTCAGCGACACGAAAAACACCGATGAGCGCTGGACGGAGCGCATCGCCTTGAAGGATGCCATGAAGCTGCTGGACCCACGGGAGCGGCGCATCCTGTCCCTGCGGTTCTACGAGGGCAAGACCCAGATGGAGGTCTCCGCCGAGGTGGGCATCTCTCAGGCGCAGGTGAGCCGGTTGGAAAAAGGGGCTATCAACACCATCCGCAAGCACTTATAGGAGAAAAACCGCCGGAGCGCTGCTCCGGCGGTCAATTCTGTATTCCACCGCACGGTTGCAAGCGAAACGGAACGGTTTTTGAGCATTTTCTTCTGTTTTCGTTTGACCTTTTCTGTCAAAGCGTGTAAAATGGGGCAAAATCATGTTGAGGAGTTCCTGCAAATGGATATGCAAAAAATTCTGGAATACCGCAACGCCCGCAACCGCTTCTGCCAGCGTATCGGCATCACGGTGACGGAGCTGTCCCCCGGCTATGCCAGAGTGGTCAAGACCGTAACGGAGGACGATCTGAATCCCGTGGATGTGGCCCATGGCGGTCTGTTCTTCTCCATGGCAGACAACGCCGCCGGCTCCGCCATGGCCGCTTACGGCGAACAGGCGGTAACGCTGAATGCCCAGTACAATTTCATGCGTGCAGCCAAGGCAGGCGACGTTCTGACCGCCGAGGCCCGGGAGGCCAAGCACGGCGGCACCGTCTGCGTATTCGACATCCGGATCACGGATCAGGACGGAAATCTGGATGGCACCGGCACCTTCACCTTCTACAACCTGAAAAAGCCCCTGAAGATTGACTGAGCAAAAAAGTCTGCCCCGAAGTTTCGGGACAGACCTTTTATTTGGCTTACTTTTTGAAGCTATCCTTCAGGCTGACGCTGCGGTTGAACACCGGATGGCCCGCCTTGGTATCCTTGTTGTCCAGGCAGAAGTAGCCCAGACGCATGAACTGGTAGCCGGGAGCCGTCTTTCCGCCCTCGTGGCTTTCGGCGTAGCGGTCTGCGGCGGCGGCCAGACCGGCCTCGATCTTGCAGTCCATCAGGACCTCCAGAGAGCCGGGATTCAGGCACTCGATGAAATCCTTGTCGGCGGCGTCGGGGTTGGCGTCGGTGAACAGGTTGTCATAGAGCCGCACCTCGGCGTCCACGGCGGTGGCGGCGTCCACCCAATGAATGGTCGCGCCCTTCACCTTCCGGCCGTCGGCGGGGTCGCCGCCCCGGCTGTCGGGATCGTAGGTAGCCAGAACCTCCGTCACGTTGCCGTTCTCATCCTTGACGCAGCCGGTGCAGGTGATGAGATACGCACCCTTCAAGCGGCACTCCGGGCCGTTGGGGGTCAGACGCTTGTACTTGGGGATCGGCTCAGCCATAAAGTCATCGGCCTCGATCCACAGGCTGCCGGAGAAGGGTACTTCCCGGGTCCCGGCAGAGGGGTCCAGCGGATTGTTCTCCACGGTGACGGTCTCCGTCTTACCGGCGGGATAGTTGGTAATAGTCAGCTTGATGGGCCGCAGAACAGCCATCACCCGCTGGGCGGTCTCGTTCAGGTCCTCCCGGAGGCAGTGCTCCAGGAAGCCGTATTCCACCACGTTGGCGGACTTGGCCACGCCGATGCGGTCACAGAAATTACGGATGGACCGGGCGGTGTAGCCCCGGCGACGCAGACCGCAGAGGGTGGGCATCCGGGGATCGTCCCAGCCGGAGACCCGGCCTTCCTCCACCAGCTTACGGAGCTTGCGCTTGCTCATGACCGTGTGGTCGATGCCAAGACGGGCGAACTCGATCTGACGGGGATGGGCAGGCAGGTCGCAATGCTCGATGACCCAGTTGTACAGGGGACGGTGGGCCTCAAATTCCAGAGAGCACAGGCTGTGGGTAATGCCCTCCAGCGCGTCCTGAATAGGATGGGCGAAGTCATACATGGGATAGATGCACCACTTATCCCCCTGACGGTGATGGTGCATATGGTTGATCCGGTAGATAACGGGGTCCCGCATATTGAAGTTGCCGCTGGCCAGATCGATCTTGGCCCGCAGGGTCATGGAGCCGTTGGGGAACTCCCCTGCCCGCATCCGGGCAAACAGGTCCAGACTCTCCTCCACAGGACGGTCCCGGTAGGGAGACGTGGCGGGAACGCCGATGTCTCCCCGGTGGGCACGGAACTCCTCGGGAGACAGCTCGCACACATAGGCAAGGCCCTTTTTGATGAGGCCCACCGCCTGACGGTAATCCTCCTCAAAATAGTCGGAGCCGTAGAAGAAGCGGTCACCCCAGTCGAAGCCCAGCCAGTGGATGTCCTCCTTGATGGCCTCCACAAACTCCTCATCCTCTTTGGTGGGGTTGGTGTCGTCCATCCGCAGGTTGCACAGGCCGCCAAACTTCTCAGCGGTGCCGAAGTCGATGGTCAGGGCCTTGCAGTGGCCGATATGCAGATAGCCGTTGGGCTCCGGCGGAAACCGGGTGTGGACGGTCATGCCTTCAAACTGTCCGCCCTGGGCAATATCCTCCTCAATAAACGTGTGGATGAAATTGCGGCTTTCGGGGGCCTCCGCCGCCGTGGTCTTGATCTCGTCAGCCATTGCTGTCAGTCCTTCCTGAAAAAATCTATCATAAATTGGCATTATACAGAAGCTATGGAGAAAATGCAAGGAAAATCCGGCGTTTTCAGCCGAAACGTCGAAAAGTCAAGGAGCAGTTGTCAGTTTGCTTCCTCCCGGGGTCCCGGCAAAAACTCCTCCCCTGCCGCCGTCATAGTCAGACTCCCGGCGGAAAGCTCCGTCAGCCGGAGCTGGAACGTTTCCGCAGTCCCGGCGGGAAATGCCGTCCGGAGGGTGATGTCCGCGCCGTATTCCGCGTCCCGGACCACGCCGCCGGCGGCGGCCACCTCCAGCTTCATCCGCTCCAGCAGCGGATAAGTGCAGGGCACGGCCCATAGCGTCCAAAGCCCCATCCGGGCGATCCCGGCGGCGGTCAGCGCATCAGCGGCTCCCTTGGTGTAAGCTCTGGTCAGGCCCCCGGCTCCCAGCAGTACGCCGCCGAAGTACCGGGTCACAACGCAGCACACATTCCAGACCTCCTGCCGCTGGAACACGTTCAGCATAGGCTGGCCCGCCGTGCCCTGCGGCTCGCCATCATCGGAGTAGCGGACCACGCCGCCCTCTTGCAGGAGGTAGCACCAGCAGTTGTGCCGGGCGTCATAGTATTTCTTTTTCATTTCCTCGATGCGGGCCCGGGCCTCCGCCTCCGTCTCCACCTTGTAGAGGTGGGTGATGAAGCGGGAGCGCTTTTCCGTAAACTCGCTCTCGGCGTCCTGATAGGGGACGATGTACTCCGTCATGCAAACTCCTTTTCACCGGAAAAAGCCAGCCATTCTTCCTTTTTCAAGGCGTAAAACACCGTTTTGTTGGTCATTCCGATGACATTCGTTGTCTCTTTCGTGAACTGATAGCGGAAGCCGCACTTCTCAATGACCCGGCGGGACCGGCTGTTCCAGTCATAATGCGAGCACCAGACGGCTTCCAGCCCCAGCGTCTCAAAGCCGAAGCGCAGCAGTTCTGTTGCAGCCTCCGTCATAACGCCATGGCCCCAATACGGCCGTCCCAGCCAATAGCCCATCTCCCGCTGCTCTGTGGCAGAAAGCTCCGGAAAAATCTCCGATGACGGCTGAAGGCCCACCGCTCCCAGCAGTGCGCCGCTCTCTCTGCTGAGAATCGCGCAGACCTCCGGCGCGCTGAACACATCCCGGATGATCTCCCGGCTTTCCTCCACGCTTCCGTGGGGTTCCCAGCCGCACATGGGTCCGATCTCCGGGTCCGACGCCAGAGCGTACAATGCCTCGGCATCCTCCTCCCGCCAGGGGGCGAGGAGCAGCCGCCGCGTTTTCAGCGTGATCATTCCCAGTCCTCTTTCGGCGGCGTCCAGTCCGGGGTATAGTCTCCGATCTGGCCCAGCACCTTGGGCGGGCACACCGCCACAATGTCAATGGTCTCGCTGTATTCCACGGATTCCACCTTGGCCTCCCGGTACAGCATATCCAGCAGGCCGCCCTTGTCATACGGCAGGTGGATGGTCACCCGGCGGGTGCCCTTGTCCAGCCGCCGGTCGATCATTTCCAGCAAGCGGTCCACGCCTTCGCCGGTCCGGGCAGAGATGGAACAGATGTCGGCGCCGTGGGGCCGCAGGTCACCGGCCTCCACACGGTCGCACTTATTGAATACGTCGATGCGGGGGATCTCATTGGCTCCCAGCTCTACGATCAGCTTTTCCACGACCTCCGATTGATGCTGCCATTCCGGGTTGGACACGTCGATAACATGGAGCAGCAGATCTGCGTACTCCAATTCCTCCAGTGTGGCCTTGAACGCCTCCACCAGCTGATGGGGCAGCTTGCGGATGAAGCCAACGGTATCGGACACCACCACGTCCATCGTATCGCTGACCGTCAGCAGGCGGCTGGTGGTGTCCAGCGTGTCGAACAGCCGGTTATTGGCCGGGATCGCAGCGCCGGTAAGCTGGTTCAGCAAGGTGGATTTGCCCGCGTTGGTATAGCCAACGATGGCCACCACCGGGATCTCGTTCTTCTGCCGCTGCTGTCGCTGGGTGGCCCGGACACGGCGTACCTCTTCCAGATCCGCCCGGATCTTGTCGATCTTCTTGTTGATAAGACGGCGGTCCGTTTCCAGCTGCGTCTCGCCGGGGCCCTTGGAGCCGATGGGCCCCTTGCCGCTGGTGCCGCCCTGACGCTCCAGATGGCTCCACATACCGATCAGCCGGGGCAGCAGATAGCGGTACTGGGCCAGCTCCACCTGCAAGCGGCCCTCCTTGGTTTTTGCCCGCTGAGCGAAAATATCCAGAATCAGGCCGCAGCGGTCCAAAACCTGAACGCCCAGCAGCTCCGTCAGCACCCGCTGCTGGGAGGGGGAAAGGTCATTATCGAAAATGACCATGGTAGCACCTACATTTTCAACGTAAAGCTGCACCTCCGCCACCTTACCCTCCCCGATGAAGGTCCGGGGATCCGGTGTGGCCCGGTTCTGGAGAACGATGCCGGCAGTCTCGCCGCCGGCGGTCTCCACCAGAGCGGACAGCTCGTCCATACTTTCCTCGGTGGCGCTGTCCTCCCGCAAAACCGGGGAGTTCAGGCCCACCAATACAACTTTATCTCGAATTTCTTCCTTTTTCGGTAACAAATGTGTCTCTCCTTGCGTTTGGGAGGCCCCGTGTCAAATGGGTTTCCCATTTCATTGATGTGTCCAGTATATCCGAATTTTGAAAAAATGCAATAAAAAAGCAGTGGTCTGCGGATGCAGACCACTGCTGGATGTGACGAAGTGTACAGGCTTACTTGTTCAGGCCGAACTTCTTGTTGAACTTGGCCACGCGTCCGCCGGTATCGACCAGCTTCTGCTTGCCAGTGAAGAAGGGGTGACACTTCGAGCAGACTTCCACCTTGATATCACTCTTGGTAGAACCTGTCTCAATCACATTACCGCAGGCGCAAGTAATCGTAGTCTGCTGATAATTGGGATGGATTCCTTCCTTCATTGCTCTCGTTCACCTCTTTCTGGTACAAAACTACCTCTATGGAGCTTTCACCCCACAAAAGCTAAATAAGCATATCACATCGGAACACAGATTGCAAGCATTTTTTCCGGTTTTTGCGAAAAAGCTTGAAATTACGAGATCTCCACGGTTTTTCCGGCTTGCAGGAAGTACAGTGCCTTCCGTGTCACCGCCTTTTCCAGCACCCGTTCCAGCGCCAGAGAGTACGCCGCCAGCTGGCCCCGGTACAACTCCGCGTGCTGCGCCACATCTTCCTCCGTCTGCACGAAGTCGGTCTTAAAGTCCACCACCGCGACGCCCTTGGGCGTTTCAAACCAGCAGTCCACCACGCCTTGCAGCAGAATGCTGTCCTCCTCCGCGGCAGCCGGGTCATAATCCCGGGCCGGCATCAGCACTGTAAATCGGTACTCCCGTGCTACCGTTTTTGCCTGCCGCATTTCCTCAGCCAGTGGGGATTCCAAAAAGCGCCGCAGGGCGAAAATGTCCACAGCCGCCGCCTGCTCCGCCGTCAGCTTGGCCTCCAGCCGCAGCTTTTCCACCTGTCCGGGCACATCCGAATTTTGCAGATCCAGGTATTGCAAGACAAGATGGGTGGCGGTGCCCCGCTCCGCCGGTGTCAGTCCCTTTTTCTCCCGGCGGAATTTCGGCTGGACAAGGGGCCGGATGTAAGGCGTGTGGTAGGCGTCCTCCGCGATCTCCTGATCCAAGGCCCGCCCCTTTAACTGCGTGGCGGTGAGCTTGGCGGGGAGGGTCGTTTCCCGCTGATAGGGATACCGGAAGGTCAACAGCGCCGGGTCAAAGGACGTTTCTCCAGCATCCGCTTTCGTGTCGGATACCGCCGTCCGGGGCGGCTCCCCGTAGTCATTGCCGTCGTGGACGAACACCTGCCACGGGGCGGTATCTCCGGTATACAGACCGCCTGCCATCACCCCGGCCATATCCCGCAGGGGCGCGGCCTCCGGGCGGCACAGCAGCGGCAGTAAGATCCAATCTCCGAAGCACTTCCCCTCCGCCACAACCTCCGGCATGACGGGACAGGCCGCGGCGGCGGTCAGCTTTTGGAGCCGCTTTTCCGCGCCGTACAGCGCGTCTACCAAAATCAGCTTTTCCTTTGGCCGGGTCATGGCCACATACAGGATCCGCTGTTCCTCCGCAAGATTTTCACGGCGAAGCTTTTCTTCCAGCGCCAGCCGGGCCATGGTGGGATAGCGGATCTTCCGCTTCAGGTCGATGCACAGAGGGCCAAGGCCCAGTGCCGGGTGCACCAGCACCGGCGTATCGAAATCCTGCCGGGAAAAGGCGTGCTCCAAATCGCAGAGGAACACGATGGGAAATTCCAGACCCTTGGATTTGTGAATACTCATCATCTGAACGCCGCCGCTCCCCCCAGCGGTTTTCACGGCGGGAGCCTGCCCAGCATCAATGAGCCGCCGGAGTTGGGTGATGAAGGCGAACAGCCCCCGGTAGCCGCTGCTCTCAAAGCGCTCGGCGTGGCGGGTCAGGGCTACCAGATTTTCCTGCCGGACGCCGCCCTCGTCCATAGCGCCGAAGATGCCCGGCAGATGCAGCGTATTGTAGATGTGCCACAGCAGGCGGCACACGTTCATGTCTGCCGCCGCGTCCCGCAGTCCGGTCAGCGTTGTCAGGAACGCTTGTACGTCCTCGCCGCCGTCCGCCAGCAGAGCGTCATAGAAGTCTCCCTCCCGGTCACGGCTGCGGATCTCCGCCAAACGGTCCGGCGTAAAGCCGAACACCGGGGAGCGGAGCACGGCGATCAGGGGCACATCCTGCCGGGGATTGTCGACGATCTCCAACAGGGCCAGCGTGACAGAGATCTCCGGGGTCTGGTAGAAATCGCCGCTTTCCTCAAAGGAGCAGGGCACATCCCGCTCTGCCAGTGCCTGAGCAAAAGTGGCGGACCGGCTCCCCGGAGAGCGCATCAGGATCACAATGTCCTCCGGGCGGCAGGGCCGCAGCGTGCCATCCTCCCCGGTGACGGGATAGCCCTCATCCAAAAGCTGACGGATACGCTGCGCCGTGAACCGGGCCTCCGCCAGCAGCCGTTTCACCGGGCGCTCATTTGCCGCCGACTTCTGGTGGGCGGAGATGAGGTGGAATTCCGTCTCGCAGTCCTTCCGGGGCGGGTAGTACTCCGCGCCAAAGTGGAGGGACTCGTCCTCGCCGTATTCCATCTCTCCCATGTCCGCTGACAGGATGTTGGAGAAGATGAAATTGGCCGCGTCCAGAATCTCTCCCCGAGAGCGGAAGTTTTTGGACAGCAGAATTTTGCGGTCCTCCCCTTCCGCCGCATTTTCAGCAGGTGTGAAGTGGCGGTACTTGTCAAGAAAAATCGTAGGGTCCGCCAACCGGAACCGGTAAATACTCTGCTTTACGTCCCCTACGGTAAAGAGGTTTTTGCCTTCACGGGACACCGCCCGGAAAATGGCGTTCTGCACCTCGTTGGTGTCCTGATACTCGTCCACCAGGATCTCCCGGTAGCGGCCCGCCACCTGACGGCCCAGTTCCGTAGGCGCGCCGTCCCGCTCCACCAGCAGGCGAAGGGCCAGATGCTCCTGATCGGAGAAGTCGGCGCAGTTCATCCGCAGCTTTTCCGTCCGATAAGCGTCGGAAAAGTCCGCCGTCAGCTTCAAAAGGGCCGTCATGGCGGGGGCCATGGTCTGAAGGTCCTCCATGGCCTCCGTATCGCTGACCGCCAGCATGGGAGCCAGCTTTTTGGCGGCAGTTTTGGCGTTCTCCCACAGCCCCTTCAATCTCACGACCTCCGGGTCCTCGGTCATTCCCTTCGGCGTGGTGAGCCGGGGGAATTCCAGCCCGTCCAGAGAAATGCGGGCGGCCTCCCAGTTCTGTGCCGCCGCCAAGGGTGCGAAGCTGCGGCTGGCCCGCAGGAATTTTTCGCCATATCCCTTATAGAGATCCCCGCCCACGGTGGACTGTCCCGCCCGCCGCAGCGCTTCCATGTGGTGAAAGCCCTTTCGGCGGATGACCGCCAGCAGCTCGGCGGCGTAGGGCGTTTCGTCGAAGTCCCCGCTCCGATTTTCCCAGATCGTCCGATTTTCCGCGAGCCAGTGTTCGGGATCAGCGTGGCTTTGCAGCTTTTCGTAGGTTTCCAGCACCAGATCCTCCAGGGCGCTGTCATCCCGGCCCGCGCCCAGCGTATCCGCCAGCAGTGCGCCGCCCTCGTCCAGTTCCTCGTAAAACCGCTCCAGTACCCGGGTCAGCACCCGCTGGCGCAGGAGCTTTGCGTCATTTTCGTCCAGCACCCGAAAATCCGGCGTCAGGGTATAGCGCTCTCCCTCCTGTGCCAGAAGATGGGTGTTCTCCCGCAGCAGTGCCGTGCAGAAGGCGTCCACGGTCTTGATGTCCGCCTGATACACCCGCAGAAGCTGGCTGCGGAGGTGTCGGTCCTCCGGGGTCTCCGCCATCCGTTTGGACAGTTCGGCGGCGATCTTGCTCCGCAGCTCGGCGGCGGCAGCCTTCGTGTAGGTGATGATGAGAAAATCATCGATATGGCAGTGGTCCTCCGTCACGTATCGGAACAGCCGCTCCACCAGCACCTTCGTCTTGCCGGAACCGGCGGCGGCGGACACCAGCAGGCTGCCGCCCCGGTTCTCCACTGCTGCTTGCTGCTGCTCCGTCAGCTTCAGCTTTGCCATGGGTCACCGCCTCCTTCCTCAAGTTCTTTCCAAAATTCCTCCGGTTTTACCGGCAGGATGTACCGCAGACGGTCCCGGTCCCGGCCATCCCGGAACTGACAGGCGGAGACCCAGTCGCAGAAGCGGCACTGGCTGTCCTCCTCGCTGTGGCAGCAGGGGTCCGCGTCGATGTTGCCGCTGCGCAGCTCGTCGGAGATCTGGCCCAGCAATTTGTCCACATACGTGCCCAGCTTCCCCAGCCGGGCGGCGGAGGCGAGGCTCCCGGAGAGATTTCCGTCCTTGCCGACCTGCAGCGGCAGATAATGGGGCTCCGTCAGGGCCTCATGCTCCATGGCCTGTAACACCGCCGGGTCCTCCAAGAGAAGTCCGGAGCGTTTCAGCGTCTTTTCCCGCTCCTTTTGCAGAGCCTCCGGGGAGATGCCCCGCTCCGCCGGCAAAATCTCGTCCCGGGCGGGGAGATACAGCACGCCTGCCGGCTCGATCTCTTTTCCGAAAAATTCCGCCCCCTCCTTTTGCAGGGCAAAGAGGTACAGCAGCATCTGAATATCCAGTCCCATGCGGACGTTGGCCAGATCGAATTTCTTCTTGCCGGATTTGTAGTCCACCACCCGGAGGTACAGCTTATCGTCCTTGATCCAGCCGTCCACCCGGTCCACCTTGCCGCCTACCCGCAGTTCCCCGTCCGGGCGGGAAATGGTGACGGCAGGCAGTGTTCCGTCCTTCCCTCCGAACCCCAGTTCGAAGGCCATGGGGACAAAATCCGAGTGGCGCAGTTCCTCCGCCACCTGGTCAATGATAGCGTAGGCGTTGGTCCGCAGACGGTTGAACAGATACCGGAACCGGGGGGTACGGTTCTGGAAATTGTGCAGCTCCTGTTCCGCGTATTGGTCGATATACTGTCGGGTCAGGCGATGAAGTTCTTCGTTATCCACCGTGGCAAAACCGCCCTTTTCCAGCACGTCCCGGGTGACGTTTTCCAGCAGATAGTGGAGAAACGTGCCGATCTGGGGCGCGTCGAAGGAGGCAGGTTCCCGGGGCTTGGCCCGCAGACCGTACTCCATGAAGTAGGCGAAGTGGCAGGAGCGCATCCGCTCCAGCCGGGAGGCGGTCATGGAGACCCGATCTCCGTAAATGGCCCGGACTGCGGTAGGAGACAGACTGCCCCGTCGAGCCGCGGCGGCCCGCTCCATGGCGCTTAAATGCCGGGCGCTGTCCGGCTCCTGCTGAAAATATCGCCACAGAGGGCCGTCGGGGTCCTGCCCTGCCATTTCCAGTGCAGGCTCAACAGCTGACAGGCGATATACCTTGTCAGCCGGTTCGTGTTCCACGCGCAGCTCAGGGAACAGCTTCCGCAGCCGATCCACCACGAAAGCGGGACGAAGTTCGCTGCCGGAAACATCCGTCACCGGATAGCTCACCGTCAGGCCCGCCGTGGGCTGGGCAAGCGCGGCGTAGAGGTTTTGCAGTTCAATGCCCATCCGTTCCATGCCGGTGGGAGCCAGCTCGACGCCCCGGAGGGCCAGCGCCTGACGGTCATCCTCATTCAGTAGGCCGCCGCTCTGACCGGGGTCCGGCAGCACGTGGTCATTGGCTCCCAGCAAAAAGAGGTAGCTTGTGGTATGCCGGTCATTCCGGGTGATCTCGCTGACGGACACCTGATCCAGCGCCACGGGGATGGTGCCCACGCTGTACTGGGTCAGCACCAGTCGGAACAGCCGCTCAAACTCGCTCTGTTCCAAGTGTTCTTCCCCTAAAATTTCCACAAACTGATCCAGCACACCGCAGAGGATCTCCCAAAGCTGAGCGGTCTCCTCCGCCTCCTGCATCCGGCCTGTCTCCGCCTGCGCATGCATCCGCTCCGTCAGGGCCGTTTCCAGTTTCAGCTCTTCCATGAAGCTGTACAGGGCCTCCACATAATCCCGGGCCGTCTCCCCAGCCTTCAAGCCCGCCGCCAGACGCTCCAGCGGTTCCCGCACCCGGCGGCGCAGTTGATTTACCTGCGTCAGCACGGCCTGCCGCCGGTCGTTCCACGGCGCGCCGTAGCCGTCCGGGTTTTCCGTCCAGTCCTCGTCACGAAGCCACGTCTGGCCGTGGATATCCCATTTCAGAACATAGTTTTCCAGCAGGTCACATTCTTCTGCCGTCAGGCCCGCCAAACCGGTTTTCAGCCAGCGAAACATGTCCTCGTACTCGTAGCCGTTGGAGATGGAGGCCAGCACACCGGTCAGCAGGCTCAGCACCGGCTTTTCCAGAATGTCGCTGCGGCGGCTGAGATACACCAGGATCCCGTACCGCTCAAACACCGTTTCGATGGTCCCGGCGTACTCCGTCATATTCCGGGCCGCCACGGTAATGTCCCGGCAGCGGCACTTCCCCGCAGCCAACAGACGGCGGATGTCGGCGGCGGTCTGCTCCACCTCGGAATAGACAGTGGCGGCCTCTCGGAGCCGGATGGCGGTGCTGTCACCCTCATAGGGAAGATTCTCCCCGAAGAAGCAGCGTTCCAAATGGCCAAGAGCCGACGGGTCATTGCTTGTTAAGGTCAATAGCTTTACAGTTTTTCCCTCAGAAGCGGCCAACCGCTCCAGCATGGACATGGTTTTCAGCGTGGGTTTAAAGATCTCCTCCCGGCTGTTGACTTCTCCAAGCAACGTGATCGTAACAGACCGGGCCTGCCGCAGAAAAATCGCCAGTGCCCGCCGCTCCTGGGCGTTGAAATAGGTAAAACCATCGATGAAAATGTCCTTGTCCCGCACATAGCCGGACTCCTCCAAATGGTCGCAGAGCTTGGTCATCCGGTCCCGTGCGTCCAGACCGGGACGGCGGAGCCGGGCCTCATAGGCGGCGTAGAGCAGACTCAGATCCGTCAGCTTGTTGTGGGTGGTGCCGTCCATGTCCTGCGCCTGCTGGTACAGGATCTCCGGGGTCACCTCGTAGCTTCGCAGTTCGTCGAACAGCGCCAGCATCTGTTCCAGAAAGCCCACCTTCTGCGAGGGCTTCCGGTACACGGTCATCTGAGGGGCCGTTTCCAGCAGCGCCCGCTGGAGCGTCAGCAGCTTGCCGCCGTTATCCAGCGTCACGTCCGCGATGCCGCCGGTGATGCTCAGCACCCGCTCGCCCAGCCGCCGAAAGCTCAGCACCTCGGCATGACGGCTGGCGGTATCGCCGCAGGCGCGGCACACGTCCACCTCCGCCTGATGGGAGGCGTGCTCCGGCACCAGCAGGATCTGCTGGCTGCTCTCTCCAAGCTCCGCCATCCGCCGCAGCATGGTATCCGATTTTCCCGTTTTGGCACGGCCGATCAAGATCGTCAGCATAGTGACCTCCCGCAGTTTGTTTTTTTCCATTCTATCACAACGCCGCCGCCAAAAACAGACCCGATTGCCTTTTTTTCGCCGCCATGCTACAATGGCTTCGCTATGAATTCTGACATACAGGAGTGATCGTCATGCCCCATATTCCACAGGGCACCACGGATACCGTGGCCCTCGAGCTGTTTGATCCGGCGCTGGACGCCGCCCTGCGCCCATCCCCGGATTACGATGTGAGCCGCTGGCTCTATGTGCCCAATACCTATTCTGAATACCGTTACATTTTGGGTACCCGGGGCCAAAAGCCTCTGATCTGCGTGGGGATCAACCCCTCCACCGCCGCGCCGGACGCACTGGATCCCACCTTGCAATCTGCCCAGCGCATCGCCCTGAACAACGGTTACGACAGCTTTCTCATGTTCAATGTCTACGCTCAACGGGCCACCCGGCCGGACGATATGGAGCGGGTGTGCAACGACGCTCTCCATGATGAGAACCGGAAAGCCTTCCGCTATCTCCTCTCCCTTTCGGAGACCCCTGCTATCTGGGCCGCCTGGGGGAACATCATCGAAAAGCGCAATTATCTCATGGACTGTAT
>OQWM01000996.1_pt1 | contig 19327 bp, 14 predicted proteins | sample 1691531 | NCBI WGS metagenome assembly OQWM01 (sample SAMN03418257, study PRJEB22391) | human gut metagenome | biome: human-gut; feature: organic feature; material: feces | host: Homo sapiens | place: Tanzania | collected 2013-01
TTCGCAAAGAATTGACCGATGAATGGGATGCCCGCGGCGTTCAGAAGGGCGTGGAGTACGCCATCCTCACCGATGAGATCTCCCGCGCGTGGTCGGGGATGTCCACCCGCCAGTACAAAAATCTGAAGGGATTGAAAAAGGAAAACCTTCGTGATAACATGACCACGCTGGAGCTGGTGCTGAATATGCTGGCGGAGGCAACCACTACGGAAATTTCCAAGCAGAAAGCACCAAGCACATTTTCAGAGAACATAGCGGTTGCCCGCGAGGGCGGTGAGGCCGCCGGAATCGCACGGAAGGCGGTCGAGGAACGCACAGGCGTTCCCGTCATCACCTCCAAGAACGCCGCGCAGCTCAATCAGGTCGTGACTGACCTTCTGGAAGGGGCGACCGCGGATATGAGCGAGATGCCAGAGGAAAAATAGCGTTTTCGCATAACGGTTTTTCATGCGGCCAATTAGCAGTTCTTGAAAGCACCCATCGAAAAAGTTTGAGAAAAGTTAAAAAAGAACGGAGAATTCCGATTTGCACATGGTGTTTTTGAGCCGGGGGTTCAAAAATCTACAGTGGTACAGCATGACAGAGTAAATCAGGACATCCGATTGGATGCCCTGATTTTTTTCATTAGACGGAGAGAACTCGATACCTCCACCCATGCGCAAAGCGCATTTCAATCAGAGGTGAGGCAGGGTTCCTGCGAATTGCGGAACGCAATTCGTGGGATGCCGGGAAGCGAGTTCGAGCCTCGTAGCCCGCTCCAGAGTAAATCAGGACATCCGATTTGGATGCCCTGATTTTTTTCGTTAGACGGAAAGAACTCGATACCGACACCCATGCGCGAAGCGCATTTTAATCAGAGGTGAGGTAGGGTTCCTGCGTCGAGCGCATAAGCTCCATACCCCGTGCATGGATCTAAACGTCCCCACCCGAATGGATGGGGCTTTTTGCTTCGACTGCAAAAGGCGCAAACGTAGTGAAGCAGGAGGAACTGAACGGTTCTCCGTGGAATTTGCTGCCGCTCCGTCCTGCTTGTGATGGGTTGCGTGGCGGATAGACTGCTCTTTTTTACAAAATAATCAGCGTTCCGGGGCTGCCTGTTCTACACATAAGGAGAAAATCCAAATCCCGGTGGGATGGTGCGTTGGACGGAGGACATTTGTCTGCAAAACATGGGCGGCTTGCAGGAGGAAATCTTTTGAAATGCGAAGGAATTATAGAGAAATCTACAAACCGGTTTCCGGTTAAAGTGAATGATATTGTGCGATTTCCGTAAATCTATTGTTAAAATTTACAAAGATTCTCTGCGATTCTTGTGAATTTCGGCACTTGAACTTCTGAGTTAGAGTGCTAATATGTAAGCGAAAACAGGCGAGTAAACGTTTTTGCGCCTGCTTCAGAAGAAAAAACGTGTTTTTGGAAGGAGAGTTCAAGATGATTAGCTTTTTCATTTGCCTGGCACTGCTGATCGGCGGCTATTTCACCTATGGCTCCCTGGTGGATCGGACCTTCGGGCCCGATGATCGTGAGACTCCCGCTGTCAAGATCAATGACGGCGTGGACTACATGGTTCTGCCCCAGTGGAAGCTGTTTATGATCCAGCTGCTGAACATCGCTGGCCTGGGTCCCATCTTTGGCGCTTTGAGCGGCGCTCTGTGGGGTCCTGTTGTGTTCCTGTGGATCACCTTCGGTACCATTTTCGCCGGTGCTGTCCACGATTATTTCTCCGGTATGCTCAGCGAGCGTAACGAGGGTGCCTCTATCTCCGAGATCTCCGGTATCTACCTGGGCGGCACCATGAAGAACGTCATGCGTGTGTTCAGCGTTGTGCTGCTGATCATGGTCGGTACCGTGTTCGCCGTGGGCCCTGCTGGCCTGATCCAGCTCCTGTTCTCCAACGGCGGCAGCACCGGTATCCTCACCAACAAGCTGTTCTGGCTGGTGCTGATCCTGGTGTACTACTTCATCGCCACCTTCCTGTCCATCGACAAGATCATCGGTAAGATCTATCCCGTGTTCGGCATCTGCCTGATCATCATGGCTGTTGGCGTGGCCGTGGGTATCTTCACCAAGGGTTATGTGATCCCCGAGATCTGGAACAACTTCACCAATATGCATCCTCAGGGCACTCCCATCTGGAGCTTCATGTTCATCACCGTGGCCTGCGGCGCCATTTCCGGCTTCCATGCCACCCAGAGCCCCCTGATGGCTCGCTGCATGAAGAGTGAGAAGCAGGGCCACTTCGTGTTCTACGGCGCCATGGTGTCCGAGGGCATCATCGCTCTGGTCTGGGCTGCTGCCGGCTGCGCGATCTACACCGGCGCTGATCTGCTGGCCATGGGCGGCGGCGGCTCCACCACCGTGTATGACGTCTGCTCCAAGACCATGGGCGGCGTGGGCATCGCTCTGGCTATGCTGGGCGTGATCGCCTGCCCCATCACCTCCGGCGATACGGCCTTCCGTTCCGCTCGTCTGGTGCTGGCTGACTGGTTCCACATTGAGCAGAAGACCATCAAGGGTCGTTTGATGCTCTGCATCCCCGTGCTGGGCATCGGCGCGATCCTGGGCGTGGGCAACGCTCTGGGCAAGATCGACTACACCATCATCTGGCGTTACTTCAGCTGGACCAACCAGACTCTGGCCATGATCGTGCTGTGGGCCGCTTCCATGTACCTCTTCTATGAGAAGAAGAACTACTGGATCACCGCTGTCCCCGCTACCTTCATGAGCGCTGTGTCCATCACCTACTTCATGCTGGGCAACGAGTGCCTGGGCCAGTTCCTGAACCACAAGACTGCTGACGGCGCGGTTGTTTACAACACTGCTGTTGCTTATCCCGTCGGCATCATCGCTGCCGCGCTGTTCCTGGGCATCTTCCTGTACAGCATCAAGAAGCGCGACGTGAAGCCTCAATACGAAACTCTGGGCAAGTAAGCTCTGAGTAATCAATCCGAAAGCGGCGGAAAGACTCTCTCCTTTCCGCCGCTTTTGAAGCTATCAATGAACGATCACGGAGGAACACTATGTTATTTGCGCCTGTGCGTCTTGGCAGCACCGCCCTGTCGGCGGAAGTCCTGACTGCGGATGTTAAAAACTGCAAGCACTTCGGACCCTGCGGCGTAGGGGAAAAAGCGCTGTATCTGAACGGTTTCCTGTTTGACCGGCACTACTATGTGGCGCTGGGGGATATCCGCCGGGTATTTAAGCGGGTCGCCATGAGCAAGGGCGGCTTCACCGGAAACGGCGTCTTTGGTGCCATTCCGTACCTGGTGGTAGAATACGGTGACGGTACGCAGAAGCAATGCACCTTCAAGCGGGAGGACAATGTGGATGATCTGCTGGCCTATCTGGCGAAGGTTTGTCCCGGTCTGCCGCTGCACAGCGTTCAGGCGGAGCAGCGCCTTGCCCGGAAGGCACAGGAGGAAGCCGTCCGGTATCTGGACATACTGACACCGGAGGCACAGGCGGCCCGGGAGAAGCTGGAAAAGGCCAGAACCTTCCTCGCCGGCTATCCGAAGCTGACGGACCGGCTTTCCGCCGCGGCCAAGGCCAAGCGGGTCAATGAGCACACCAATCCCGCCCATAAATGGGTGGCGCTGGCCATCGTGCTGGCGGGCCTGATCGCCGCAGTCTACGGCGTCATTGCCTGGCGGCGGCAGGAGGGCTTCGGTATGTACTTCACCCTGCTGGGACTGGCGGTGGTGTTCCTGTTCTCCGGTACGCAGGTCATTCCCACCATGAAGAACAACAAGCGGGCAGTCGCTGCCGCTTGGGAGCAGGCCCAGAAGGACATGGCCGGGGTACTGCCGGAGCATTTCCCCCTGCCTGCCCGGTATGCCCATCCCGTTGTGCTGGATCGGATGATCCGCGTCCTGCGGGAGGGCCGCGCTCAGAGCGCCGAGGAGGCGCTGGCGGTGGTCAAGGCGGATCTGAAGGCCCTGAACGCCGATGTGCAGGTCTCTCAGGAGGAATATGACGAGGTCGTGGCCATCAAGCCCATGTTCCTGGTCAGCGATTACGAATAAGGTCAAGCTGGATATGGATACAATGGAGACACTGACATATTTGCAAGGTAACCCGCTGGAGTGATGGCAGATATGACCGCCCGCAAGATAGCGGGATGTATTATCTCTCTGGATATAGCTCAGATAACAGTGAGCGCCTGAACACAAAACGTAGCCGCATCGGGTAGCTGTCCATAAAACAGGTTTTGAAAAACAAATACTATGGCAGTTGCCGGACAAGGGTTGCTGACAAAAGGGGTATGTGTCATTAAGGCACATGCCCCTTTGATTATGCAGTTGCCTTTGTTGATGGTAGATGGATAGGATGGATTTTGTACGATTTAAGGTCGATAATCCGGAATTAGCTTCCCTGTGAGCAACGCAAAAATTATGGGCAATGATGCGTCCATGCCCTTGCACAAGTACAGCTCATAGGTCAGTTAAATGCCGATTTCCAACCTGTTTCATAAGGGCACTTCTGAGATGTCATCTTTCAGAAAAGTAGTCAAAAATCCCTCACTTAGACCAATCCTTGTGAGGATAGGAAAGAAGTTTGCTGAAACGATAATCTTGTCCATTATTCCGCGCTTCTGCAATCCGTGTACTGCGCTCACCGTTCCGTTCGCTATTGCATGGTTACAATTAGTTGTTCACCATCCAATGAACAGTGGAATCCCTTTCCATAAGCAGCACATCATTTACAGCGATAGAAACCTCTGAATTTGAAAACTGTTTTTGCCTGTCCTGCCGAGCAAGTAGGATAGACAAGCACAAAGAAACATGCTATAATTTTTATAAATACTCTAAAAGACCACGTTAACATGTCAGGTCGCTGTCTGGCGGCACTTATTAACGGAGGTTTTGGTTATGAAGAATAAGCAAACGAAAAAGGCTACGGCTGACGCAATCAATGTGATGATCCGCCACGCGGACAAGGGGCCTTCCGGGTTTTGGGTGGAGGATCACGAGGGCTGTGGCAATCCGGCGGTCTTTCCGGAATTTGAGGAGGGCTTGAAGCGAGGACGGCTCGTCCAGAAGGAGCACTATTTTTGCCCATGGAATACCGCCATTATGTACGGCGATGGGCATGGCAACATAATCACGGGTTGCTATCATAGCTGCTCTATTGACAAGGCGAGGTATTTGTCTGCTCAGGAGCTGAAAGAGATACTTGCCCGCTTCAAAACGCGCATGGAAAATGGCGATTACGATTGCGTTGACCGCATATCGCCGTTGCTGACAAAAGACGAAAGCAGACACATAGAGGATCGCATTCTTGCGGAGCAGCATGAGTGCGAACGCTGCGAAAGGCAAAAGCGGCAGGAATGGCTCAAAAAAGCCGCTGCTCTGATTGCCAAGTATCCAGATAAAAAATCGCTTTTGGCAATCAATTATGGAGAAGATACATGCGTAGATGAAGAAGACGGCCTCGTATTTTTCAATCCGGATTCTCGTAAGGATGTCGTTGGCGCAGAAAAGATGTCCTATGATGAATATCTGGATGTCCAGCTTGCTTCTTTAGGGCACGCTTATCGTTCCGGATTTGCAAACGGCATATTTAATTATCTGCTTGAATTCAAAGGACAGATTGAGAAAGTCAAGCCAAAACATATTTGCTTCAAGCGGGTCTTCATTAGTGGAATGTACACCGATGGGACAATGTTTGATGATAAAGAGGATCACGTCTGGATGGACAAATCCGGCTTTGAGGATCACAACGTTGGTGACAGTGTTTCATTCGGTGCCGAGGTCTACCGCTATGTAAAAACCGGAAATGGAAAACTGATTGACTACGGACTGCGTAACCCGACAGGCATCCAAAAGATCGAAGCCTACGAGCTTCCCAGCGATGATGAACTGATTATGCAGGAAGTTGAACAGCTTATCTGCGAGACTTGCTTTCTAAGCGAGCAGTGCAATCGCAATTACTGCATGATGGATCCAAAGAAAAAGCGTTTGCTCAAACAAGAAATGTTCCGTGTAATAAAGGCACAGACAGATAAGGAGACGCAGAAATGAAACGATTCTTTCTTGTGTGGGGACTTGTAATTGCATTGTTGTTGAGTGGGTGCGGATCATCGGCATCCCGCGTTGAAACACTGAAAAGCTGGTCCTTTCAGTATAACGAGGGAACAAGTGATTACAGCCTTTTCTTTGGCTTGGCTGATAAAAATGATAAACCCCTGTCAGCCGATGTCGATGTGGATATTCGAATCGTAAATGACGCGGATGAAGAGGTTTATGCTGGTACAAAGTCCGTTTCTACTGATGATTTCAGCCATTATACCAGCCAAGCTGCCGGAGAGCAGTATCTTGCCAATGTGAGAATCCCTGCCGCTGAGATCAAAGCCGGAAAATCCGCAAGCGGGAAGGTTTATTTCACCGTGTACAAGGAAAACGCAGTTCAGTTTGACGAAGTAAACTGCGATGCTCTGTATTGCTTGCCTATTGAAGATGTTCAAGTGACGTTTGATTCATTTCCGCTGGATCTGAAGGTGAAGGACTTCATGGGGAGTACGGCATCCGTGATCCAAATTCAAGGAGCCGAATTTAAGTTTGACAAAGACTATTCTCCGCAGCTGTCCATTACGATTACCGGAGAAAAGAAGAGCGGGAGCAGTGATTCCGGGTATGATATGATTAGTTATAAGCTGTATGACAGTGCGGGTTATCTGGTAGACTCCGGCAATATATACCTATCTTCTCTGAGCGCCGGAGATAAATTCAAGGATGACTCTGTTGTGATCTATGACATTACTCCCGGCGAATCCTACACATTCCAGTTATCAGAGTATAGCTGGTGAGCTTTCGTAATTTATCACGAACATAAGGGCTTGGGACGATCCCAAAAATGAAAACAGGGCGTTTCGGCGGTCAGCCGGAGCACTCTGTTTTTTCGGTGTGGGTACTCACCGGATTTGCTTGCTGCTCTGCAAGTAAATCCCGGTCAACCCACGCCGTTTTTCGGGGTTGTCTCAAAACGATTTTTCAAAATCGTTCGAAGCAGCCCCTTCTCTCTAAAGCTATAAACCTGTCTTATGCGCTGCTACATGGGGAGCGGAGTTATTCTGGGGTATGGGATGGCGGCGAGCGGTACTTAATACTGTATGTAGCAGTTTTAAAGTAAAAAGTCAAGCCTTGTTTTCTCCCACCGCCATGGTATAATGGTCAGCAGTGTACGCAGAAAGGGAGATTGACCATGGCTGTTACTGCTTCAGTTCATACTTTACAGGATTACCTTGACCAAGCTGCACCGGTACTGCTCGAAATTCCAGGGCTGTCCCAACTGATGCAAGCAAACGGGAACAGCTACGATGTGTTAGCAGGGATGTACCCGGATGCAGCGTTTACACTGATGGTCATGAACAATCTGTTCCACCACGATTGTGAGTTCTCCGAAATTCACCAGCAGGCTTTTTCTGCCATCATTGATGGGGCGGATATTCCATCTGTGCGCAAGCGCTATGACCTTTGCATGGATGCTTATTGGCAGAAACACTCGTGGGATGACTGACCTATGGAACAGCCTAAAAAGTTTCCCCGTTCATACAAAGGACTGAAGCAGAAACAAAAAGCAAAGATTTCCGACTATATGTATCTGGAGACCCAGCGTTTCTTTCAAGTGAATGGAAAAATGCCGGGTATAGATGAAGATTACAGAATAATTGCGCTAGAGGTATCTAAGCACATTCCCGGTCTGCGTGTACCCATTGAGGAAATCTACGGTGTCTGTGTGCGTAGATGTCCACACATTGTTGAGTGTTTGATTGTTTCCGGTCTGCCGGAGCATATTCGATCCCATGCAGAGTTCAAGGAATTGCAACGTATCCGGGCAGAAAGAAAAGTCAGGACAAAACACAGACGGAAACGCCCCCACAAGGAACCAGGTTCCATGCCCATAGAACAGGACGATACATTCTTCTTTATCGCAGGGTACACGTCTGGCGGCGCACCATATGGTGTCACCTGGGAGCAAATGGGATTAGAACCGTGGGAGGAGATAGAATAATGGCTCCTCATTGTTTCATATTGTCCACATAATTGAAAAGGCTTGCAGCAGAACAGGTATCATTCACCTTATCTGCTGCAAGCCTTTTTTCTCTACCCGCAAATCTTGCAATTCGTATTGCTAAAAGGTTATGGTATTATAAGTATTCCTACTCTGAACATGGCCGGCATGAGAAAGGCGAACCACCTTACGAATGATATTTCGGCATCTTCACATGACATCTGTTTATAGTAGGGTGAGGGAGAGACCATTTTATATTGCCCTGGCCTTGCAAAATCGATACTCCGTCCAAAGCTCTAATCCCATAGGCATCATGCAGAGTGTCAAGTAGCCGATTGCCGTCAACACCCCGATTGCGTTCAGAGGCCGCCAGATGATTCTTGGATTGTACCACATTTTACTGGCTCCCAGGATCACGCCCATGGTGGTCATGGTAATGCAGCTGAACAGCGCAATTACAAAAGCCCTGTCCCGGTTGTCGAAGCGGTAGATGGAGAAAGCTGTCCGTCCCCGGAGAAGGCTGCCGCGGGAGCACATGGAGTCAGATTCCAGGGCCAGGGCGGAGATCATCCAGGTAATCAGCGTAGAGAAGATTCGCAGGCAGTTAATAAATCTGCGGAAAAGATTGCCCTGATTGCTGCCACGGCCAATGCCCTTTTGAGCCAGGTTGATGCGCGTTGCCTCCTGGCTGATTCTGGGAATAAGGCGCAGTAGGATGGTTAAGAACAGGGACAGCAACGGACTGACCTTTCCGAACAGATATACCACCTTGTCCGAGGACACCACCCGGAACATGGCTTCAAGCCACATACACAGCGTTGCAAACCGCAGTCCAATGACCAGACCATAAACAATGCTTTCCAAGGTAATATCATTGTTGATGAAGTTCTTTCTCAACACCGTTACCCCGAAATGGTGGTAGGAGCTGTAGTACAGTGAGAAGGCCAGGATCAACGGAAGTAAAGACAGATTCAAAATTACCGCCCGCTTTCCGCACCGTTTCACACTATAAGCAAAGGCACAGAGGTAAGCAATCAGCAGAAATACCGGATGCTTGAAGGTTACTGCCCCATAGATCACAGAGGCAAAGAAGATGAAATTCACCGCTGGGTGACAGGCTTCAAACCCCATCTTCGTCCTCCGTCATACCATATTGCAGTTTCACACGGTCCAGTTTCTCCAGAAGTGCCGGACCAAACAGCAACATGGTCAGTGCAGTACAAACGCCCTGGCTGATGTTCACCGGGAAACCCGACACATAGAGTGGCCAGGCAGTCTGGGCATTGATAATGGGTAGCGTCAGAAACACCGTACAGGTATCCAACAGCGGACCGACAAAAAGGACACAGCTCAAAAATCCAAAAATTGCCATGACCAAACGCTTTTGCGGTAATCTGCCCTTGGCAAACAGAAATCCCGCCAGCATTCCACCGGCTCCGTAGGCGAACATCTGCCAAGGGGTATAGGCTCCCTGCCCGTAAAAAAAGTTACTGGCAAAGGCTGAAACAGCCCCTACAAGGAATCCGGTTTCCGGGCCGAAGGCCATGCCGGAGAGCATAATAATGGCAAAAATCGCCTTGAAATTCGGAATGGGTATTACTACCCGTGCTGCTACCGCAAGCGCAGACAGAACAGCGATCACCACCAACTCCCGGGCCTGGGGCTTGCGGCTTTCAAAAGCCAGCAGAAACGGGATAATGATTTCGATGATCACCAATGTACTGGTGAAATAATAAGCTCTACCGGACAACCGCAAACCAAAAATCAAGGTTGCGGGAATGACCAGCAGGAAAATAAGCAAGATTGCAATGTGTGATTTCTTCATAGCGTATCTCCCTTCGACACCAGTTCCGGCATCTCAATGATTTTTTCTTTAACGAGCCACTGAACAGATGCTTCTGCATCCATAAGCTCCAATGAGAAACTGGCATTGGGGCAGGTGGACTGTGCATTCATCAGAAAGGAGCGCATATGGATGGTTCCCTCTGACAGAGGGCTGTGCGCATCCTGTGTCCCATCATTGTTGTGGATATGGAAATGTGATATGTACGGGCCGCAAGTATTCAGCCAATCCTGTAAAGGAATGGAGGAATAGGCATTTGCGTGGCCTATATCCAAACACATTTTAAGGTTGGGGTGATTCACAGCCTCCAGAATTTCCACCAGCATTTCGGGCTTTGGTTCCAGTACATTTTCCAGCACGATTTCTACTTCTGGAACCTCCGTCAGGAAATCTTTCCAGAACAAAATGCTCTGTTCCACGAACCAACACGGAAAATACAGCCGTTCGTTATAACCACCGTGAATAATGACCTTTGATGCTCCATAGTTTCTTGCCAGCGCAATAGCCTGCTGATACCGCTCTTTCGCAACAGCACGGATTTTAGGGTCAATTGCGCACGGGAACAACTCACTGAATGGACCGTGGAGTACCCGTTTGGTAATCCCACAGACCATTTTTTGAACCTGTGCATCCGTTTCTGCAAGTCTTTCATCCATATTCCAAGCAGTGCAGAAATCTGCGATTTCAATTCCCAGTCCGTATTTTGAGGCAAGCGTTCCGGCATTTTCATCAATGGTAGATATGTAAAAATCATTCATGGGCGTTTTCCCGGCAAAGAGTAAGCACATCGTCTACCGTTACGGCCATGTGGAAAATATGACGGCTCATACGGTGGGCTGCAGTAGTATAAAAACTGTTTGAACCAAAGAATCTTCTAGGGGTATCTGTTGTCAGCACCTGTCCATCAAAGAACATGCTGACCACATCCGCATACCGTGCGCAAAACTCCACATCGTGGGAGACCATAACAATGGTAATGCCCTGCTTTTTGAGATCAGATAGAATACCCGCAAAGGTTTCTTTGAAGAAACTGTCAATACCCTTGGTTGGTTCATCCAACAGGAGCATTTTTGGATCGGTCAGCAGTACTTTTGCCAGCGCTGCCCGCTGCTGTTCGCCGCCGGAGAGGTCATAGGGGTGGCTGTCCAGAAGCTCCGTGATCTGGCAGAGTGCCGCAATGCGTTCAATGGAGGATTTGTCCCTGGTCATTTCGGAAAGGTCCTCCCGAACGGTCTTCTTCACAAACAGGCTCTTGGGGTCTTGAGGAAGCATGGCTAGGCATCCATGAAACAGCTCTGAGGATTTGTACTTGTCCACGGGCTTTCCAAATAGCGTGACCTTGCCCCGGTAGGGGCGGCAAATGCCGGAGATGGCTTTCAGCGTCGTGGATTTACCCGCACCGTTGCCGCCTAGAATGGCATACAAACTGCCGGAAGGAATCTCCGCACTGACACCTCGGAGAATGTCCGGGCTGTCCTTTTCGTAGCGAAACCATAGTTCTTTCAGCACCAGTGCTGGGTTGTTCACTTCTTCCGGTAGGGGAGGGGAAGCAACGGTATCTTTTTCCGGCCTGTTAGGAAATCTGCGACTGAGCCAGCTACGGCCCTGGCGAACCGTCAGCGGGCTTTCGCCGGTGCCGCCTGCCCCATAGTAGACCCGAACAGGGGTAGGCATGGCGGCAAACATGGGGTTGGCCTGCTCAAAAAGAAGCTGGCCGACCTTTCCGGGAGTATCGTCGGCTATGACACGGCCTTTTTCCATAACCACTGCCCGGTCCGCATAGGGGAAAATGTCTTCCAGGCGGTGTTCAGTGATAATGACGGTAGTACCCAGTTCCGTGTTAATTTTTCGGACAGTGTTCAGAAAATCAGAGGCAGCGATAGGGTCTAACTGGCTTGTTGGCTCGTCCAGGATCAGCACCTCCGGCTGCATGGCCATGATGGATGCCAGATTCAATAGCTGCTTCTGGCCGCCGGAAAGGGTCGCCACGTCCCGGTGGAACCAATCCTGGATGCCGAAGTAGCAAGCCATTTCCGCTACCCGGCCCCGCATGGTTTTCTGGTCACAGCCCAAGCTTTCCAACCCAAAGGCCAGCTCATGCCAGACCTTGTCCGTCACGATCTGGTCGTCGGGGTTCTGCATGACAAAGCCGATTTTCTCGGACTGGTCCCGGTCCGAAACCTCTTTCAGCGGAACGCCCCGGAATAAAATCTCGCCGGTACGTTTCCCGTTGGGGGTGAGGACGGTTTTCAGCTGTCGCAGAAGGGTACTCTTTCCACTTCCTGATTTGCCGCAAAGCACCAGGAACTCCCCTTGCTCAATAGTCAGACTGACATTTTCCAGGGAGTGCTTTCCCTTGGCTGCCGCATAGGAGAACGTCAGATCTTTGATCTCGAAATGTGCCACTGTATGGCCTCCTTTATGTGTAATACGGTGGGCAATAGCAAAAATGCGCCATAGGCTGCCAAGCCCAGACTGTTCCATCCTCCGATTCGGGCAATAGACAGCTCCGGGGTGAAGGTTGCCGTTTTGTCACCAACGAATACAACCAAACCGAGCAGTACCGAAAAAGCTGCCAGAAGCCCCCAATCCAGGCTGGTCATGGTGTAGATCATAAAGCTGCTTCGCTTTCCTGTTCCGTAGCCCCGGCTGCGCATGGAGTCTGCCGTGACCACGCTGCCCTCTAACGCCCAGGAGGTCAGTGCCCCCAGAATGGACATTCCGTCCTCCAGCTTTTCTTTATTGGTGTCACCCTCTGCTGCCCCTTTGCCGATGGACTTTCTGGCCCCGGCGATTTGAGCCGCCTTGCGCATGAAATTGGGGATCAGCCGCAGCACCATCACCAGCAGAAGCGACAGGGCAGGAATCACATTTCCAAACAGTGACGTAAACTTGTCGCTGGTCAGGACTGCATTGTAGCAGCCAAACCACAGCAGCATTTCCAGAAAAATCCCGCTGATGGCCATGCCATAGAGCAGAGCCTCCCAGGTGTAGGGCCTGCCAAAATACCAGAACAGCACCCGCTCTCCATATCGGTTGAACAAAGGGTTGATAAGAGACAGCACCAGAAAAAGGGGTAGCATAGAAAGAATATTCCGAAGTCCTTTTCTCTTGTGGAGCAGCAGATAATAGCAGCTTCCGCTGACGATTCCTACCGCCAGGTACGCCGGATGCTGGATGATCACGGCAGCGCAAATGGCCCCCAGGAAAAAGGCAAAATTCACTGCCGGATGGCGCTTGGAAAAGGCGTCACTACGCATTGTCGTCGCCCATCCAGATTTCGCCTACATCCGCACCCAGGCCGTTGCAGGTGTAGCACCAAACAATATCCTGGCCGTTTTGCAGAGTGTAGGAGGAGCAGCCGTAGTTGGGGAACCACTCGTCCACTTTGTACATCCAACCGGATTCCGGGCCGCAGTCAAACTCATACAGATGGTTGATGCCCTCGATATAATAGCTTTCATACATAGGAGTATAGCTGTATTCAATTTGAATACCCGCCGCCTCACAGACTTTGTTCAGCACCTCAAAAACCGTATCGCCTTCGGAGAAGCTGACCTGGGTCTTGGGTAGGATCGTCCCATCCTTTGGAACAAAGGGGGCCTTTTCTTCATTCAAATTCTTCGTGTTGTCCAAGATGGTATCACACACAATGGTAATTGTGCAGATGTTATCCTCCTGACCGGGTTCAATCAGGGCATTGTCTTGTATCTTTTGAATTTTGTACTGGCTTCCGAGGCCGTCACCGGTGTCTGTTTTCAGCGTAAAAGCGACTGCTACACCGGCAATGACGATTGCGGCAATGATCAATACCATGATCAGGTTTGCGGTTTTCTTTTTCATACAGATCCTCTCTTTATGTCCAGTGTTGCGTTCATTAAGGATAGTATAGTTGATTTTACTTCATGTTCCAAGAGTTTTTTGCTTTATTTTTCAGGTTCCTCTAAATTGATGAAGCCGGTCATCCTTCGCTGGGCAATCTCAGAGGGGGCCTGAGCAGCGATGGATGATCCGGCTATGCTTTAATCAGTTGGTTTCTGCTGCCAGGTATCCTCTTGGGTAACAGAAGATGTGGCCTCCGATGGAACCCCATACGCTGTCCGTTGTGCGGACTCTGCCATAGAACAGGACGTCCTTCGGCAGCACATAGGGGCCGTACAAAGCTCGGTCGATGGCCTCGTATTGTGCCTGTCCCGGTTTGGCTTCTTTGATAAGCTTATTGGGGACGAACTGGGATTCATCATTGATCATTGCGGTAATGGAACCGTTGAACAGATCGGATGTCAGCCGGTTCAACACGACCTCCGCAATGGCCTGTTGGCCGTCCTCGCATTCCCCACGGGCCTCAACGTAAATCAGCTTTGCAAGCAGCTTGGTTTCCGCGTCGGTCAGGGTCAGACCGTCATATCTTGGCTCCACATAGGGGCGGGCAGGCGGTTCATAGATGAATGGGTCATCTGGCATTTTGGCGGGGTCAAAGATAAACGCACCATCGTAGCCCCAGCAGATTTCATCCGTGCTGAATCCGTTTTCAAATTCGTATTGAAGCCGCCAGCTCTCCCGGTTCGTAACGGAAGGGTCATAGACCATGATTTTTCCTTCTTCATTGATGCCCTTCAGGAGAACGAAATGCTGGCTGTTTGTGAACAGGGACTTGCCGTTCATCAGCTGGATGACGATTTTCCCTTCCCACAGGGCTTCCTTGACGAAATTGTAGTTTTCCGCTTCTGTCATCGGCAGCTTCAATGCGCTTGACATATAGCGAATACGGTCAACATTGTTTTCGGCTTTTGCGCCGAACCAACTCGCCAGTTCATCGGGGTAATACTGGTGGCCCGTCAGGTATGTCGCAACCACGGCCATGCAGCAGACGCTGCACCCGTTGTCCTTGATCGTGCCGGAGCCGTACATGATGTCACCGTACTCGTCCAGCGTGTAATCCGGGAAAAAGCGTTCATCCTCGGGTTCAGCTGGAATTTCCTCTGTTTCCTCCGGAATCACTTCCTCCGGCTCCGGTTCCTGGACTTCTTCTTGTACAGGTTCTGTGGGCAGGTATTCCGTTTCCTCGGGATATTCCTGGGTTTCTTCTGTTGGTTCCTCTGTGGCCTCGGTGGGTTCTTCCTCCGGGGCCGTTGTTTCTTCTAGCTGTGTCTCCTCCGTTGCATTCTCGGCCCAGGTTCTCAAAGAAATGGGCTGAACAAGCAGAGCTGCCGCCAGCAGTAGGCACAGAATATTTCGTTTGGTCAAATGCAGCGCTCCTTGCTTGCCGGGGACGGTTGCCCGCCCCCGGCGGTAAAATATCAGTCTTTCTTCTTGTTGAGCTTGGGAACGAGGACGATACCGATGACCACACCCCAGCCGGCGCCGCCAAAGATGCAGACCGCAATGATCCACCAGGGAATATTGGTCTGAGCAGCTTGGGCAGGTTCGGTGGTATCGGGAACGGTGGGTTCCACAGTTACCACATCGCCGCCCATGTCGATGATGTCGGTCATGTCGTACAGGTTCGTCTTACCGGAGAGGAAACGGTAGTAGGCAGTCAGTGCGTAGTACGCCTGCTCGGTGCCCATGCCGTCGATCTCGCCGTCCATGATGTGCTTGAAGCCGCCGCCGGAGACGTAGTACCGCAGCAGCGCATCAACCACGGAGCTTCCGTTCTTGACGAACCGGGAGTCGGTGTCAGCGTCGATGCCCAGAGCGGACAGAGCGGTGAGGACCTGTGCGGTGGATTCGCTGGTGGCAATATACTTGCCGTCGCCGTAGGTGGTGCTGAATCCGCCGTCGTCGTCCTGCATTTCGGAGAGGCGGGCAATGGCCTTATCGATGGCTTGTTTTACAGTCGGGTCCTTCTTGTAGTAGGGGGCCAGAGCCGTCAGGGCCATACCGGTCATGTCGGAGTCGGCACGGTCCCCGGAGATGGCCCAGCCGCCGTCGGAGGTCTGCACACTCAGGATCTCGTCAATGAGGGCCTGCCGTGTGGTGGTGCCGCCGGAAGGCACGGGGTAATTGCCGGAGTCCAGCGCCAGCAGTGCCCAGATGGGGCCGTTGTTACCCTGGTACTTGACGAACTCGAAGTCGCTCAGACCAGATAGCAGGTTGTAGCCGCCGACGTTGGTCACATCCTTGCCGATAGCCGTCAGGGCCAGGATCATCCGGGAGTTGTCCGTGGACTTGGCCTTGTGGAGCCGTCCGGTTTCGGAATCAATGTTGCTCTGCACATACTCCACAGCCTTCTGGTAGTAGTCCTCTACGCCGGGGACGGTTCGCCCAGACCGGGCCAGGCCGATGACCATCCATTCGCCGCCAATAGCGCCGACGTTGGGGGTACCCAGTTTCTCCATGTAGTCGCCGGTGTTGATGTAAGGATCGCTGACCTTTCCAAGGGTATCCAGCATTGCAAACTTCGTCTCTGCCGCAGTCAGGGTCTCGTAGTTGTCAACCAGCAGCTTTTGCAGATCCGTCAAGGCATCGTAAGCCTTCCGGGCATCCTTAATGTCCTGTTCGGAATCCTTGGTGACGTTGCCGATCTTGCTGATCTTGTCCGTGACCTCCTGGGCCTTCTTCTGATCCTCGTCAGTGGCCGTCAGCTTTGCGTAGGCCTTTTCCGCATCGGTCAGCTCTTTCAGCTTCGTGACCAGCCGCTTCTGAGTCGGGGTCAGGTCATTATAGGCTTTCCGGGCCGCCTCGATGGCGGGGCCGCTGTCCTTGGTGACATTGCCGATCTTCTCAATCAGCTTGTCCACAGCCGCAGCCTTGTTCCGGTCAGCGGTGGTGATCATGGAGGTGCCGCCGGTGGTGGTGCCGGTAGTGCCACCAGTAGTCGTTCCGCCGGTGGAGCCGCCGCCAGTAGCGGTACCGCCGCTGGGCTTCTGTCCGTACTTGTTGCCGCCCTCCTCGTAGTCGTAGTCGTCAGTGTAGTGCAGGACGATGTTATCGCCGTCCTTCAGGTACTTGGCCGCTACGCCCACTTCGGGATGGCTGCCGTTGACGGTGTACATCCAGCCGGAGTTCTTGCCGTTGTCGAATTCGCCCAGACCGTTGACCGCACTGATGTAAACAGTGTGGTAGGAGTTGTTGTCGCTGGCCGTAAAGGTGATGTTGTGCTTCTTTGCCACTCTCTGGATGACATCCCACACGGTTTCAGAAGTATCCGCTTCCACACCGCTCTCGCTTGCCCAGGTGGTCAGACCGCCGCGGGCCAGGCCGTGGGGGGAGGAAGTGGTGCCGTGCTTGGAGTCGCCCTTGATGGTGACGGAGACGGTGATTTTGGTGGATACGGGCTTGACGGTAACAGTGACATAGGCCACAGCTGCGCCGTAGCTCAGGGATACCGTCTGGTTGCCCACCGTGTTCTTGTCGTAGCCCTCGATGGTAACGTCACTCAAAGACACGGTGCTGGTGGTGCCATTCGTCCAGGTAGCCGTCAGCTTGATGCCGTTCAGGTTCAGCTCCTCGCCCAGGTTATACTCGGTCTTGTAGCTGCCACTGACTGTCAGCTCGTAGCAGATGGGGTCCGCGGAGCTGCCGCCGATCTTCTTGCAGAGCTTGTCCGCATCCTTACCCAGAGGATCGTCGGTACGATTGTGGTCTGCTCTCCAGGCACAGCCCTCTACAGCGGGGCAGTCCTTGGTGGTTCCCTCTGTGCTGAATACGATGGTGCCATTCATCTTTGTGGGGTTAGAATAGCTGGTATCCAGGTACTTCACGAAACCGATGCCCTTATCCGCGCCGCAGCCTGCGGAGTAGGTGTTGGCGGAGATGTTGTCGTACCGGTTCAGGCTGTTCCGGTAGCCGATGATGCCACCGACATACTTGTTGCCGCTGACCTTGCCGGTAAAGCTGTTGGCGCTGATGGAGCCAACCACATTATCCCAGGTCTGGGCCACAAAGCCGTCGCCGCCGAAGATGCCGCCGACACGCTCGTTGCCTTTCACGGTCCCGTCCACAGTGCAGGCCAGGATGGTGGGGCAAGCGCCGTTGGGGGCGGTGGAGTTATCGTAGCCGCCGCCGACAATACCACCGGCGTAGGAGCCGGAGGATTCTACGTTGCCGTGGAAGGTGGAGTTACGGACGACGCATTGGGCCATGGCGTTGTCTCTGGTGCCGATGATGCCGCCCACATAGTCTGCACCCTTGACCGTTGCGGAGCTGGTGCAGTTTTCAATGGTTCCCTGGAAACGCCCAGCGAAGGAACCAATCTGGCTCTCTGTTCCACTATAGCCAACCACAACATTGCTCTCAATGGTGCAGTTGCGGATGGTCATAACGAAGCCCGCACTGGCAGAGGCATAGCCGTTGCCAGCACCAGCCGCTACCAGGCCGGATTTCAGGGTCTTGGAGCCGCTTTTCAGCGTCACATTATCCAGGACGATAGCACTGCCATCCAGGCCGACACCGGTAAAGTCATTGACCAGGCCCGCTCCTTCAATCTGCTCACCGTAAATATCCAAGTCCTTGACGGAGGCACCGTTGATGCAGCCCAGCAATGGCTTCTCGCCAGCCGGAACCGTCAATTTCTTGTGGTTGCCGTCAATATTACCGGAGAAGGCGGTGTCCCGTGTGCCGATAGGCGTCCAATTCGTAGGCAAGGAGACATCGTTTGCGATCTGGAAGTAGGCCCCGGCGAAGGAATCGCCGTCAGCGACCATCTTCTGGATTTCAGACAGATGCTCCGTTGTCTTGATGATGTAGGGGTTCTGTTCCGTACCAGCGCCGTCCATGGTCGTCTCACGGTCTGTAAAGTCGATTTTCAGGATATCCGACTTCGTGGATACCGGTTTGACGGTAGAATTTTTGTCGCTGGGGGACAGGGTGATTACAACGTAGAAGTAGTGTTCACCGGTGGGGTAGGCGGTATTGGGGTTGATTTCGTATTCCTTGTAGTACTCCCCGCTTACACCGCCCTCTCGCTTCTCTCTGCAAATTGCATCTTTAACGAGTTCGGCTCCGTCGTAGCTGTTCGTGGTAGAGTGATAGAGCGTCACTATGGAATCAACATCGTAGTCCACATACTGGAATCGAACATTGAAAGGTTTGGGAGCTGAGTTTCCTTTTGCGACCGCCGTATATCCGCCAGGAACTATCCCTAAATTCTTATCATAAATATAGGTTCCAGGTTGGCCAATAACTTCCGCCGCATGGATATACTTAGTCAGGTTCGCGCGTACAGAAACACTATTCGTTTTTGCCTTATACTCTTTTCCATCTACAGTATTGGTAATAACACAATAGTAACTGTAGGTAGCATTCACATCCGTGGATGCTATATAGTCCTTCGTGTTGGCAACAAGCTGATCCTCGGGCGCAATTCTGTACCATTGGTAACTTAATTCGCCCTTCGGCGGTTTGAGTACTTCAACAGACAGGGTGACTTCATCTCCCTGGTTGCAAGTGATTCCGGACGCTGGCTGAGAAAGAATTACCGACGTAAAAATCATTGCTGAGGTTGATGTGATTGTTGATTTCGGTCACATC
>OQWM01000999.1_pt1 | contig 19312 bp, 14 predicted proteins | sample 1691531 | NCBI WGS metagenome assembly OQWM01 (sample SAMN03418257, study PRJEB22391) | human gut metagenome | biome: human-gut; feature: organic feature; material: feces | host: Homo sapiens | place: Tanzania | collected 2013-01
GGCCGCCGTCATCTGGCGGCGGAGGGGGAAGGCATGGCCGGAGCTGCGGCGCTGGCGCTGGGCATCGGCATTCAGAATTTGCCGGAAGGCGCCGCCATCTCCCTCCCTCTGCGGCAGGAGGGCAGCTCCCGGGGCCGGGCTTTTCTGTTAGGGACCCTCTCCGGCAGCGTGGAGCCGATTTTCGGTATTCTGGTAGTGCTGGTAGCTGCTGGTGTCCGACCTCTGATGCCATGGCTCCTCAGCTTCGCCGCCGGAGCCATGCTGTATGTGGTGGTAGAGGAGTTGGTGCCTCAGGCCCATTCCAAAGCCGGGACCTGCGGCTTTGTGGGGGGCTTTTTAATTATGATGGTCTTAGACGTGGCGCTGGGATAGTGTGTCAAAACGTAAACTTACATTGTCTCCCGAAAAAAAGTCTGCTATAATCGGCCCAGCACACCAAACCCACGCAAAGGAGAACAAATATGGATACAAAATTCAGCGGCAGCGCAAATTACGTGGCGTCCCGCGACCTGATGGAGACCGTTAACATCGCCGTGGCTTTGCAGAAGCCTCTGCTCATCAAGGGTGAGCCGGGCACCGGCAAGACCATGCTGGCCCAGGCCGTGGCAGACGCTCTTGGGAAAAAACTCATTATCTGGAACGTAAAATCCACCACCAAGGCTCAGGACGGCCTGTACGTCTATGACGTGGTGCAGCGGCTCTATGACAGCCAGTTTGGAAACGCCGGTGTGGATGACGTTAAAAAATACATCAAGTTGGGTAAACTGGGCGAAGCCTTCTCCGCCGATGAGCAGGTGGTCCTGTTGATCGACGAGATTGACAAGGCGGATCTGGAATTTCCCAATGACCTTCTCTGGGAGCTGGACCGGATGGAGTTCTACATCCCCGAGACGAAGGAGACCGTACAGGCCAAGCAGCGTCCCATCGTCATCATCACCTCCAATGCGGAGAAGGAACTGCCGGACGCTTTCCTCCGCCGGTGCGTGTTCCACTACATCGAGTTCCCGGAGCAGGAGCAGATGGAAGCCATCCTCCGGGTCCACTTCGGTGATCTGGAGGAAAAGTTGGTGAAGCAGTCCCTCGCCGCCTTCTACTGGCTGCGGGAGCTGCGGGGCATTGAGAAAAAGCCCTCCACCTCTGAGTTGGTGGACTGGATCCGGGCGCTGGTGGCCGGCGGCGTGGACCCGGCCCGCATCGAAAAGGAGATTCCCTTCGCCGGTGTCCTGCTGAAAAAAGATAAGGATCTTCAGACCCTGCGGAAGGTGAAGTAGCCATGTTCGCCGCGTTTTTTTACCTGCTGCGTCAGCGGGGACTGCACGTCTCCCTGAACGAGTGGATGACGCTGCTGGAGGGCATGGAAAAGGGACTGCACCATTCGACGCTCACCGGCTTTTATCACCTGTGCCGGGCCATTGTGGTGAAGAATGAAACGGAATTTGACCGCTTTGATCAGATCTTTCTGGAATTCTTCAAGAACGTGCCCTACACCGGGGAGCTGCCGGAGGACCTGCTGGACTGGTTGAACCACCCCAGCGAGGATCTGAAACGGACCATTGCCGACCTGCGCTCCGCCGGGTTTCCGGATGAAACGCTGGAGGAACTGCTGAAAATGCTGGAGGAGCGTCTGAAAGAGCAGACGGAGGAGCACAACGGCGGCAACTACTGGGTTGGGACCCAGGGCCGCACCCCTTGGGGCAACAGTGGTTGGCATCCCAACGGCATCCGGATCGGCGGGCAGTCCATGCACCGCACCGCCATGATGGTGGCGGGGGAGCGGAAATTCCGGGACTTCCGGAAAGACAATAAGCTGGACACCCGCCAGTTTCAGATGGCCTTCCGCACGCTGCGGCAGCTGTCCGCCCAGGAGTGGAGCGCCGAAAAGGAGCTGGATGTGGACGCCACGATCCACGATACCTGCGAGAGCGCGGGGCGGCTGGAGATCCGGTACAAGAACCCCCGGAAGAACACGGTGAAGGTCCTGCTGCTGATGGACTCCGGCGGCTCTATGGACTACTATTCCGGCCTGTGCAGCCAGCTGTTTCAGGCAGCCACCAAGTCCAACCACTTTAAAGAGCTGCACACCTACTATTTTCATAACTGCATTTACGGCGACGTTTACAACGGCCCCCGCCTCTGGCAGGACGGCCAAACGCCTACGGAATGGCTTTTGCAGAATTTCGATGCCAGCTACAAGGTCATTCTCGTGGGCGATGCCGCCATGAACCCCTACGAGCTGCGGGAAAAGCAGTACGATTGGCGGAACCAGCGGTACGGCCCTTCCGGTCTGGAATGGCTGGAGCTGTTCAAAAAGCACTTTCCCTATCTCATCTGGCTGAACCCGGAGCCTCTGCCGGCATTTCAGGACTTCTGGACCCTGACCCACCTGCAGTTGGCCAAGATGTTCCCCATGTTCGACCTTTCCGCCGAGGGCCTGGAAGCCGGCATGAAGCGCCTGATGGTGAAGCGGTAGAGGAGACAAGCCCGCAGCATTGCGGGCAAAGCAAACGAAAAGAGGTGGATCATGGATTTTTCCAAGCTCCTGGGGCTGCGCCCCGGCGTCACCGCCGTGATCGGCAGCGGCGGTAAAACCAGTTTACTGCGCCGTCTGGCGGAGGAATTACCGGGGACGGTCCTCCTCTGCACCACCACTCATATCCGTCCCTTTGAGGAATACCCCCTGCTGACGGCCCCCACGCCGGAGGACATCCGCAAGGCTCTGACCGCTTATCGGATCCTCTGCCTGGGAACTCCCTGCGAAAATGGCAAGCTGACCGCTCCCTCCCTTTCCGTAGAAACACTGGCCACACTGTCGGACTATGTGCTGGTGGAGGCCGACGGTTCCCGGCAGCTGCCTTTGAAGGCCCACGATGCCCACGAGCCGGTGATCCCTGCTGTCAGCCGTCAGGTGATCTGCGTGGTGGGGGCATTCGGTTTCGGGAAGCCCATCCGTGAGAGCGTCCACCGGCCAGAGCAGTTCTGCGCCCTGACCGGCGCCGCAAAGTCGGCCCCTGCTTCCCCGGAACAGGCTGCCGCAGTTCTTCTGACGGAAAAGCTGTGCGACACCGTGTTCCTGAATCAGATCGACACAGAGGCCCAACGGCCCCTGGCGGACCGCTTCGCCGCGGCGCTGGGCAGCTCCGGTCTCCGGATCGCCGCCGGGAGTCTTCGGGCCGGGAGCGGCTGGCTTTACCCGGATATCTGAAAAATATGACAGTCCCCCTGTCCCCACATTCTGCCGCGAAGTCGCATTTTCTTCGCAAAAGTGCAAACATTTCCACAGAATCATTGATTTTCGCAAACGTTTTCTCCTGTGAATTGCATAAAAATACGGACAGGGGGTTCACAGCCAACTGGTTCCATGGTATAATTTGACACGTTCTTAACAATATTTCCGCTGCCTTTATCCGCCGCGGAACGATTCTGAACGGAGAAAAACGCCATGGAACACCATGAAAAAGCAGGATGCCTGTTTCCTAAGATCGGTATGCGCAACGTCAAGACCGCCCTTGCGGCAGCCCTGTGTGCGCTGGTCTACTATTTTCTGGACCGCAACCCCACCTTCGCCTGCATCGGCGCTATTTTCGGTATGGGCAGCAGCTTTATGCAAAGCCGTCTCCACGGCGGCAACCGCTTCTTCGGCACAATGGTAGGCGGTTTTATCGGCATGGGTCTGTTTGCCATTTACATGGAGCTGTTCCCTGACGGCAGCAACGCCTGGGTCCTGATCCCCCTGACCTTCGTCGGCGTGATCATTTTGATCCTGCTGTGCCAGCGTATCTGGGTGGGCGGCGTACAGCCCGGCGGCGTGGTGCTGTGCATTCTGCTGTTCAACACCCCCACGGACACTTATATCACCTACGCCATGAACCGTATTCTGGACACCGGCATCGGCGTGCTGGCGGCGATCTTTGTCAACGGGATGCTGCCCGGCGGCTTCACCTTCTCTTTCATGCACAGGCTCTACCAGCGTCTGGGGATCCGGGACGATGTAGAGGATGAATTCATGGCCAAACCCGCCGTCTGAGCGATCGGAGGCCGCTCCTTCCAAACGGATCCATTCGCGCAAATGCAAATATGCAAGAAGCACCGCTCCCCTGCTGAGAAAACGTTCAGCAGGGGAGTTTTTTATCTACGCCCCCAGGGTTTGACCCGTAAATTCCGTGTGAAACCTGAAAAAGAGGAAGTGCACTTCATGGAAGCCCACTTTCACCTGACATAGAATCTCGGTATCAGTCAGATATACGGAGGTTTTGACGAATGAACGGGTATAAAGAGTCACTTCGGCAGTACTTTTCTGTACAGGCGAAAGCACTTCGCAAGAAGCGGAAGCTGACCCAAGAGGAAATGTCCGAGCAGTTACATATCACGGTTCGGGCCTATGGCGATTTAGAGCGCGGCTGCAGTTGTTGTTCTGCAATCGCTCTCTTATTCTTTTTACTGATGCTGGAGCCTGATGAACTGACGGCGTTTCTTGCGCAGATGAAAAAGCAGTTCCGGGAGCAGGATCAGCAGGAGGTCGCATAGGCCCCTTTTTTGCAGCATTTCTGTATCCGAAAATATGGGGGGATTCAGAATATGGATGGTCGCAAACGTGTGATATTGGCCGACAGCAGCAAGGAATTTCGCTGGTTGATGTGGAGAAGTGCGGCAAATCATAATTTTTTCTCCCTTGCAACCGTTGGCAGTGGCCGCGATGTTTTATTATGTATGCAAAAACAGACTGCCGATCTGCTGCTGATGGACACGGCGCTGCCGGATGTCTGCGGTCTAACCGTGTTGGATGAGTTGCAGCGCCGGGGGACTGCCCCTCAGAGGGTCATCCTTCTCTCCAGCATCGTTTCTGAGCAAGTCATCGATCAGGCCTTTGCTCTGGGCGTCTCACATTTTATTCCAAAGCCGTTTCATACCGATCTGCTGTTTGATGCCATGTACGAACTGTTTCCCGGCTGTTCCTGCGGTCATTGGCCGCATAGTCCTCAGTAGGATACAGATAGTCCACGCCCTCAGAAAATAAAAAAACCCCAACGGGCACCGCAAACGCGATGACCCGCCGGGGGATCTCCGGAATCAGTCGTCGCCTCCGTCAAAGGGAGCCGCATGATCCGGACTTTTTACTTTTCAAAGACGGGGATCAATCCACCAGACCGGCGGTGATGATGGCCATGGAGTAGACCTCCAGAGCGTTGCAGCCGCGGGACAGGTCGTTGATGGGAGCGTTCAGGCCCTGCAGGATGGGGCCGTAAGCGTCGAAGTTACCCATGCGCTGGCAGATCTTGTAGCCGATGTTGCCGGCGTTGATGTCGGGGAAGATGAAGGTGTTGGCATGACCGCCCACGGAGCTGGTGATGTGCTTGGTCTTGGCCACCACGGGAGACACGGCAGCGTCGAACTGGAACTCGCCGTCCACGGGAACGTCGGGCATGGCAGCCTTGGCCTTCTCGCAGGCGTTGCGCATCTTGTCCACGTCCTCGCCCTTGCCGGAACCCAGAGTGGAGTAGCTCAGGAAAGCCACCTTGGGATCAATGCCGAAGACCTTGGCGGTACGGGCAGTCTCAACAGCGATCTCCACCAGCTCATCCTCGGTGGGCTTGATGTTGATGGCGCAGTCAGCCATAGCCAGGACCTCGTTCTCGCCGGTGGCGGAAGGACGGACCATAATGAAGCAGGAGGACACGATCTTGCTGCCCGGCTTGGTCTTGATGATCTGCAGGGCGGGACGGACGGTGTCGGCGGTGGAGTAGGTAGCGCCGCCCAGCAGAGCGTCGGCATAGCCCATCTTCACCAGCATGGTACCGAAGTAGTTGGCCTGAGACAGGGACTTGCGGCACTGCTCCTCGGTCATCTTGCCCTTGCGCAGCTCCACCATCAGAGCCACCATCTTGTCCATGTCAGGGAAGTTGGCGGGGTCCATGATCTCAGCGCCGCGGATGTTGAAGCCGGCCTCTTCGGCAGCCTTGGTGATCTCGTCGGCGTTGCCCACCAGAACAGGAGTCAGGAAGGTACCGGACAGCAGACGGGCGGAAGCCTCCAGGATGCGGGGATCGGTGCCCTCGGTGAAGACGATCTTACGGGGATGTGCCTTCAGCTTTTTGATCAGAAATTCAAACATGTTGATTCCTCCAATTTTTAATTCAGGGAACGGGGTTTCAATTCCACCCTTTATTATACACGGTCCGCAGCCGGGGTCAATGAAAAAAGTGACGAATTGGGTCGTAATTTTTTCCGATTTTTGCGTGTCAACTACGAAATTCGGCAAAAAAGCATCGTTAAAATACATAAAAATATGCCAAGAAGCCAGAAGTTGCTTGACGGGCGAATATAAAAGGGATAATATAAAGCGGTAACAATTTGTTACTTTTTATGGTTCACAAATTTTTAAAGGGCATCTGCCCGCGATACGATAGGAGCATTATGAGTCAAAACACCAAAAAGCCTTATGATCTGCCGGACTGGCCCGCAGAGGCGGAACAGACCCAGGAAGCGCCCAGACCCCGCAGAAAACGGCGCACTCCCGCTGAGCCTGAAGACCTCTGGGGCAAGCTCCGCTTCCGGGCCGGAAAGAAGGTCCGCTGGTTTGGCCGCCGCTGCCGCCGGGTCGTCCGGGAAGCTCAGGCCCATCGGTTCCCGGAGTCCAACCGGAAGCCTCTGCAATTCCTGCTGATGCTCTGGGGGCTGCTGCCCTCCGCCGCCAGCCGGCTGCGGGAGATCCTGCTGGGCCGCCGCAGAGAGCGGAACCTCCGCACCAGCAGATTCTCCGTCTGGTTTGAAAAGGAAAAGCGCCTCCACTCCCTGATGTTCCTGGGAGGAAGCTGTGCGCTGGCAGGCATTATCCTGTTCTGTTCCTTCTTCACCATCGGCACCACCGTCTCCTATGACGGGCAGGTGTTGGGACGGCTGGCTTCCAAATCGGAAGCCGAAACCGTCCGGAAGGATCTGGAAAGCATCACCTCCCGGACACTGGGAGAGACCTACACCATCGATGATTCCCTGCTGCAATACGATTCCGGCTGGATGCTCCGTCAGGACATTGAGGATAAGGCCGTATACGAGGACCAGCTTTCCGACGAGATCGGTCTTGTGACCTCTGCATACTGCCTGTATGTCAACGATGTGCGCATCGGCGCCACTCCCTACGAGGGCGCGTTGGAGGAACTGCTGGACCAGCTGCAGAAGGCGGCCTCCGATGAGGATACCATTTCCTGTGAATTTGCAGAGGATGTTGAGATCCGGCAGGAGTACGTTCCCACCAGTGAGATCATGAACCTGGGCTATATTGCGGAACTGCTTTACAGCACCAAGACGGCCGAGGTCACTTACGAAGTGAAAAAGGGCGATACCTGGTCTCAGATCGCCGCCAAGAACGACATGTCCTCCTCAGAGCTGCTGGCGCTGAACCCCGGCTACAACATCAATAAGCTCCAGATCGGCGAAGTGCTGACCCTGTCCGCCTCTGTCCCCTACCTGACCATGACCGTGGTAAAGCAGGAGCGGTATCTGGATGATGTGTCCTACAACATTGAGTACACCGACAGCGCTGACCTCTATCAGGGCGACTATAAGGTGACCTCCAAGGGTGAATACGGCAAGGCGGACGTGATGGCCAAGGCCACCTACGTCAACGGCGAGGAAACGGAGCGGACTATTCTCTCCTCCGTGACCCTGAAAGAGCCTGTCACCGAGCATCGGATCCGGGGCACCAAGGCCCGGCCCACCTGGATGCCTACCGGCAGCTTCCGCTGGCCCACCAGTGGGCGGATCACCTCCTACTTCGGCGGACGGAAATCCCCCGGCGGCATCGGCTCCACCAACCATAAGGGCATCGACATCGCCGTTCCCAGAGGAACACCCATTTACGCCGCTGACGGCGGCACCGTGACCTACTCCGGCTGGATGAGCGGCTACGGTTATCTGGTGCAGATCGACCATGGCAATGGCTACGTCACCCGGTACGGTCACAACTCCAGTCTCACCGTCAGCGTGGGACAGCACGTTTACAAGGGCCAGCAGGTGGCCCGTGCCGGCTCCACCGGCAACTCCACCGGCAACCACTGCCACTTTGAGGTGCGGTACAACGGCGTGGCGAAAAACCCGCTGAACTACCTACCGTAACAAACTGCATTCCAGAAAAGGGAGGACTTTTGTCCTCCCTTTTTCTTGTGTTTTGAGAGCTTTTATGCTATGATATTTTAGTTAAGTTATGTGCTTTTTCTCCCGGCTTCAAGTGGATAAACACATAAAGCCGGGACTCTGAAAGGAGTGCGAAATATGAAGTCCCTGAAGGTTTTAATGCTCAACGGCAGTCCCCATGCCAATGGCAACACCGCCGTGGCCCTGCGGGAAATGGAAGCGATTTTCAAAGAGAATGGCGTCGATGTGGAAACGGTGGTCCTGGGAAACCGGGACATCCGGGGCTGCGTGGCCTGCGGCTCCTGTACCAAGACCGGCAAGTGCGTCTTTGACGATGGAGTGAACGAGCTGGCCCCCAAGTTTCAGGAGGCCGACGGTCTGGTAATCGCCAGTCCGGTGTATTACGCCTCCGCCAACGCCACGCTGATCGCCTGTCTGGACCGACTGTTTCACAGCACGTCTTTTGATAAGACCATGAAGGTTGGTGCCAGCGTAGCCTGCGCCCGGCGGGGCGGCTGCTCCGCCACCTTTGACGAGCTGAACAAGTATTTCACCATCTCCGGAATGCCGGTGGCCTCCAGCCAATACTGGAACAGTATTCACGGCCGGACGCCCGGTGAAGCGGAGCAGGACGGCGAGGGACTCCAGACTATGCGGACCCTGGCCCGGAACATGACATTCCTGATGCGCAGCATTGCGCTGGGTAAAGAGCAGTTCGGTCTGCCGGAAAAGGAAGATCGGATCGCCACTCATTTTATCAGATAACTTTAGGAGGATATACCATTTGAAGCGGGAAAATGTACTGGTGTCCGAAGACGCGCTGGCGCGTCAGCGGGAGTTCGAAGCAAAGATCAAGGAAATGTTCACTGCCCGGGAAGCCCATCCCGTGGCCTGCGTGGACACCTTCGGCTGTCAGCAGAACGTGGCGGACGGCCAGAAGCTGATGGGTATGCTGGCCGACAGCGGCTTTACCTTTACAGAGGACCCCAAGGAGGCGGATCTGGTGATCCTGAACACCTGCGCCGTCCGGGAGCACGCGGAACAACGGGTCTTCGGCAATCTGGGCATTCTCACCCACACCAAAAAGGAAAACCCGGAGCAGGTGATCTGTCTGTGCGGCTGCATGGCCCAAGAGGAACGGGTTTCCCAGCGGGTGAAGGAGTCCTACCGTCATGTGGATCTGGTGTTCGGCCCCCATGCCCTGTGGAAGTTCCCGGAGCTTTTGTGGCAGGTCTATGAGACCCGGAAGCGGGTCTTCGCCGTGGACAATGAGGACGGCACCATTGCCGAGGGCATCCCTGTGGTGCGGGAAAAGGGCGTGAAGGCATGGGTCAGCATCATGTACGGCTGCAACAACTTCTGCTCCTACTGCATCGTGCCCTATGTCCGGGGCCGGGAGCGCAGCCGTGATCCCCAGTGCGTTTTGCAGGAGGTCCGGGAGCTGGTTGCCGCCGGCTACAAGGACATCACTCTGCTGGGCCAGAACGTCAACTCCTACGGCAATGATCTGGATCTGGACTACCATTTCCCGGATCTCTTAGAGGACATCGACAAGATCCCCGGCGAATACTTGATCCGCTTTATGTCCAGCCATCCCAAGGACGCCACCAACCACCTCTTTGACGTGATGGCCAAGTGTTCCCATGTGGCAAAGCAGCTCCACCTCCCCTTCCAGTCCGGCAATGACCGCGTGCTGGAGGAGATGAACCGCCGCTACACCCGGGAGAAATATTTAGAGGAAATTCGCTACGCCAAAAGCGTGATGCCCGATCTGGTGCTGACCTCCGACGTCATCATCGGTTTCCCCGGCGAGACGGAGGCAGAGGCCATGGACACCGTTTCTCTGGTGGAGGAGGTAGGCTTTGACGCCCTCTTTACGTTTATCTACTCCCCCCGCCCCGGCACAAAGGCGGCGGCCATGCCGGACCCCGCCACTCGTGCCGAAAAGCAGAAGTGGTTCGATAAGCTCCTGGAAGTCCAGAATGCCAATTCCGCCAAGCTCCACGCCGCCTATGTGGGCAAGACCGTCCGGGTGCTGGTGGACGGCGAGAGTGACGATGAGAACTTCCCCCTTGCCTCCCGCACCGAGGGCAACCGGCTGGTGCGGCTGAAGGGTGACAAGAGTCTGATCGGCAGCTTTATTGACGTAGAGGTGACGGACAGCAACACTTGGGCGCTGTACGGCGAGCCGGTGTGATATTCCCTAAATAGGCTTTGCCTATTGGAATACACCCCCCATTCTCTTTTCCTCTTGTGGAAAAGAGAATGCGCCGTGTACGGTGGAAGAGAAAAGACGCTTTTGTCCAAACTTGCGGCAAGCGCAAGTTTGAGGAATGCGGTTCTCAACTGTTCTGCCCAAGGGCTTGTCACTCCCTACGTAGCACGGGCGGGGTGCGGAGCTTATCAAGTCTTGTACGCCGTGCTGATAGTCACATGAAGCCTCGGGGTGCAAATAGGACACCCTCTGCTTCTCTTTCCGCTGCCGCTTCTGCTCATTTGCAGAGCAGGGTAGTGCGTGGCGAAGCGGAACGCACGGGAGTAGAAATACGCCGATTTAGTTTTGCACCTCGTTGTGCGATTGACTTTTTGGTGCGGGGATGCAGTTCTGGGTGGAGCAGATATAGCGCAGTTGGTAGGAGACTTCCGGATTTAGTCGGCAGTGCGTGACGGCCAGCCCCCGTCTTGGGTGATTTGACACAGAAGTGTCAAATCATCCCTCAGCGTCTTTTCTTTTGACCATGAATGGCCGTTTTCTTTTCCGCAAGAGGAAAAGAAAATGGGGATTCAATTCTGCATGGTATCACCATGCTTTCCCGTGCCGCAAGGCGGCACACCCTTATACAATCTGGTATCATAAAACAGAAACATTTGCTGAAAGATAAAGAAAGAGGTATTTTTATGGCGGAACTGACCCCCATGATGAAGCAATATCTGGAAATCAAGAAGGACAACCCGGATTCCATTTTGTTTTTCCGTCTGGGGGACTTCTATGAGATGTTCGCCGACGATGCCAAGCTGGCTTCCAAGGAACTGGACCTGACCCTGACCTCCCGGGACCACGGCAAAAACGCCAAGCCGGAGGAAGAACGGGTCCCCATGTGCGGCATCCCCTATCACGCCAGCGAGTCCTATATTGCCCGTCTCATCGCCAAGGGCTACAAGGTGGCCATCTGCGAGCAGATGGAGGACCCCGCCACCGCCAAGGGGCTGGTGAAGCGGGATATTATCCGGGTGGTGACCCCCGGCACTGTCATCGATGCCGCATGTCTGGATGATAAGTCCGGCAACTACCTCTGCGGCATTTATCTGGACAGTCAGGGAGGCGGCGCGGCCTTCTGCGACCTCTCCACCGGTGAGACTCACCTCACCGCCTTCTCAGGTAAGGATACCCTGACCCACATCATCAATGAGCTGGGCCGGTTCAGCCCCGCTGAGGCCATTCTCAGTGACGGGGCATTTAGTGAGAAGGCGCTGACAGACGTCCTCACTGACAAATTCCACTGCCGCTGTGAAAACGGTGGTGAGCGCCGGTTCCGGCTGGCAGAGGCGGAGAAAAATATCCGCACCCAATTTGGTGAGGAAGCCTTTTCCAGGCTGCCTGCCGGGGAACCTGCCGCCGCCATGGCTCTGGGCGGTTTGCTGAACTACCTCTACGAGACCCAGAAAACCGACCTCTCCCACATCCGGGAGCTGGATTATTACCGTCAGGGCCGGTTCATGGAGCTGGATCTGGCCGCCCGCCGGAATCTGGAGCTGACAGAGACCCTTCGGAGCAAGGAGAAGAAGGGCAGCCTCCTCTGGGTGCTGGACAAAACCAAGACCCCCATGGGCGGTCGAATGCTGCGAAGCTGGTTAGAACGCCCCCTCCTGTCCGTGACGGATATTGACCGCCGCAGCAGTGCCGTGGCAGCGCTGGTGGATGACACCATCCGTCGGGAGGAACTCATCGCCGGAATGACCGGCCTTGGAGACATGGAACGGCTCATTGGCCGCATCGTCTATGGCACCGCCGGTGGCCGGGATCTGACCTCCCTCCGCGCCGCCATGGAAAAGCTGCCCAACCTGAAGGAACAGCTTTCCGGGTTTTCCGACCGCCGTCTGACCGAACTGACCGCCGAGCTGGACACGCTGGACGATATCAGCGGGGACATTGCCGCCGCCATCTGCGACGAGCCGCCCTTTTCTGTCCGGGAAGGCGGCATCATCCGGGATGGCTTCAACGAAGAAGTGGACCGCCTGCGGCACATTCTGAAAAGCGGCAAGGGCGTTATGGCGGAGATGGAGGCCAAGGAGAAGGAAAAAACCGGCATCCGCACCCTGAAAATCGGCTATAACAAGGTGTTCGGCTACTATATTGAGGTCTCCAACGCCTTTAAGGAGCAGGTGCCGGAGACCTACATCCGCAAGCAGACCTTGGTAAACGGCGAGCGGTTCATCACCCAGGAGCTGAAGGATCTGGAACACGAGATCCTGACGGCCTCCGAGCGGGTGGTGGCGCTGGAATATGAGCTGTTCTCCGCCCTGCGCCAGCAGATCGCGGACAACGCCGGGCGCATCCAGAAAACCGCCGCGGCGGTGGCGGAGTGCGACGCGCTGTGCTCCTTTGCCTCCGTAGCGGTCCACAACAATTTCTGCCGCCCGGAGGTGGACGAGTCCGGGGTCATTGAGATCCGGGAGGGCCGTCATCCTGTGGTGGAAAAGGTTCTGAAGGACAGCCTGTTCGTCCCCAACGACACGTTCATGGGCGAGAAGGAGGAGCGGGTGGCCATCATCACCGGCCCCAACATGGCGGGTAAATCCACCTATATGCGGCAGGTGGCCCTCATCGTCCTCATGGCCCAGATGGGCAGCTTCGTCCCCGCCAAATACGCCCATATCGGCGTGGTGGATCGGATCTTCACCCGCATCGGCGCCAGCGACGACCTTTCCGCCGGACAGTCCACCTTCATGGTGGAGATGACGGAGGTCTCCGATATTCTCCATCAGGCCACCAAAAATTCTCTCCTGATCCTGGATGAGATCGGCCGGGGCACCTCCACCTTTGACGGTATGGCCATCGCCCGGGCTGTTCTGGAATACTGCGCCGACAAAAAGACGCTGGGGGCCAAGACCCTGTTCGCCACCCACTATCACGAGCTGACAGAAATGGAAAACACCCTCCCCGGCACCGTGAACTACAACATTGCCGTCAAGCGCCGGGGGGAGGACATCATCTTCCTGCGAAAAATCATCCCCGGCGGTGCCGACCGCAGCTATGGCATTGAAGTTGCCAAGCTGGCGGGTCTGCCGGAGAAGGTGGTCCAGCGGGCCAAGGTCATCCTGAAGGAACTGGAGGATGAAAACGGCGTACAGTACGTGGCCGCCCGGAAGGAGACCGATCAGGTCTCGCTGGACGCCATGAGTGAGAGCGAGGTGCTGGACGCCATCCGCCGCTGCCAGCCGGATACGCTGACGCCCATCGAGGCCATGAGCCTGCTGTATGAGCTGAAACAGAAACTCAGTAAGTGAGTGCTGCTCCCGCAGAAGGGCATTCTTCAAAATAGGCTTTGCCTATTGGAATGCACCGCATTCTCTTTTCCTCTTGCGGAAAAGAAAATGGGGGGTGTAATCCTGTGCCGCATAGCGGCACCGTGGTTCATCCCTGCGGCGGTTCGCTGCACATTCCGGTTTCCCCTGTAAAGGAAACCCCACAAAAAGGAGCCTGACCAATGGCCAAACGTAAATCCGCCTCCTATATGACCCCCGGTGAGCAGATCGCCGGAACTGTTTTCTTTGTGATCTATCTGGTGGTGCTGCCCTTTGCCACAGCGCCCCTGTTCCGATTGGCGGAGCGGCTGCTGGACACCAGCATTTCGCCCTCGCTGCAAAATGCCATCTATTATTACACACTGTTTGCCGTTACGCTCATTATTTTCCACAGCTTTCTGGGCCGCACCACCCGGAACTTCGCAGACAATTTAGGCAATGCCTGCAAGTCGATCTTAGTGGGTCTCATCGCTCTGTACGGCCTCAATGAGTTAGTCTACCGGCTGACCCGGATGCTGGTGAACAACCACACCAACCTGAATGACACCACCATCTCTGCCCAGATCCACGATGCCCCCAGAGTAACACTGCTGATCGTAATTTTCCTGGCTCCCTTCGTGGAGGAAGTGCTGTTCCGTGGGTTGGTATTCGGCAATCTGAAAAGCAAAAGCCGCACGGTGGCCTATGTGGTAAGCTGCCTGCTGTTCGCCTTGCTCCATGTGTGGCAGTTCGCCGTGGTGCGGCAGGACATCACCTATTTCCTGCTGATGGTGCAGTATCTGGTGCCGGGCCTGGTGCTGGCCTGGGCCTATGACCACACCGGGACCCTGTGGAGCTCCATTCTGCTCCACGCCGCCGCCAATGCCCTTCATGTGTTGGCAGGTATGTGATACCCTATATAGAATCGAGCGTGGAGTTCTGTGAGTTTTTTTGACGTGTTTTCTGAAATGCTGGTCATTCTCTTCTGCATGGCCGCAGGTTTTCTCGCCCACAAGCTGGGATATCTGAGCAAGCAAACGGATCAGAATCTTTGCCGTTTGCTCCTGGGTATCATTGTGCCTTGCCTGATTTTAGGCTCCGTCTCCTCCGGAGACGCTTTGCCCAGTACCGGGGAAATTCTTTCCGTTTTAAAGGTAGCAATCGTTTATTATGGGCTGGGTTTCTGTGCCGCTGCCTTCGTGCCCCACCTGTTGGGTGGAACAGTCAAGCAGCAGTGTGTCTGGCGCTATTCGTTGATTTTTTCAAATATGGCCTTTATCGGCTATCCGGTATCGGTCGCTCTCTTTGGTCAGGAGGCACTGTTCTATGCCGTAATTCTGGTCCTGCCCTTTAACCTGCTGTCCTATTCTCTGGGTCCCTTGATGCTGGCTGGACAGGCAAAGTTTCGTTGGCAGCAGTTGCTATCGCCGTGTATCGTCGCCTCGGTGATCGCCTTGATGATAGCTCTGTTCCACATCAATATGCCAGCCTTGCTTGGAGAGTGCCTGAACTTCGTAGGCAGCCTGACAACACCCTTATCCCTCTTATTGGTCGGTTCTCTACTAGCAGATCTGCCTTTTGGGCGGGCATTTACCTCGCCCCGGCTGTGGGCTCTGGCCGCCCTTCGACTTCTGATCCTTCCCATTGTGTTGTGGCTGCTCCTGAAGTGGACCGGTATCGGCACACCTCTGGTGGCTAATATCGCCGTGATCCTCATGGCCATGCCCACCGCCCTCAACGGCAGTATGCTGGCCATGGAATACGGCGGTGACACCGAATGTATGGCCCAGAGCATTTTCCTGACCACCCTGATGTCTATTATCACCATTCCTGTTTTGGCAGCATTGCTGTAAGGAGAGATCGTATGCCTCACATTCAACAATTATCGTCTCATGTGGCCGACCTGATCGCCGCCGGCGAGGTGGTGGAACGCCCTGCCTCTGTTGTGAAGGAGCTGGTGGAAAATGCCATCGACGCCGGAGCCTCCGCCATTGTGGTGGAGATCCAGCGGGGCGGCATGGGCCTGATCCGGGTGACGGACAACGGCTGCGGCATCGCGCCGGAGGAACTGCCCACCGCCTTTTTGCGTCACGCCACCAGCAAGCTTCGCACGGCGGAGGATCTGGCTAAAATCGGGACCCTTGGCTTCCGGGGTGAGGCTTTGGCGGCTATTTCCGCCGTCAGCCGGGTAGACGTGCTGACCCGACGGCCGGAGGATGCCGTAGGTGCCGCCATCCACGGTGAGGGCGGGCACATGGAGCCTGTCCGGGAGGAGGGTGCCCCGGAGGGCACCACCATCCGGGTGGCGGATCTCTTTTACAACACCCCTGCCCGGCTGAAATTCATGAAGAAGGACAGCGCCGAGACCGCCGCCGTGGCGGGACTGATGCAGCATCTGGCGCTGAGTCACCCGGACGTTTCCTTCAAGTTCATCAAGGATGGGCAGGAATCCCTCCACACCCCCGGAGACGGCAAGCTGGAATCCGCCGTGTACGCCGCCTTGGGCCGGGAATTCGCCAAAACGCTGGTGCCGGTACAGGGTCGGGGCGGGGACATCGAGGTGCGGGGCTTTGTGACCGCTCCCGTCAATGGCCGCGGCTCCCGCTCCATGCAGGTATTTTTCGTCAATGGCCGGTTCATCAAATCCCAGCTGCTGACCGCCGCGCTGGAGGTCCTTCTGAATTTGGTGCAGCTATACATTGCGCCGGAGGTGCTTGCTCGGGTGGAGCAGCGGGTGCCCGTAAGGGAGCTGCTGATGACCATCGGTATCTTCACTGCTGCGCTGTTCCTGATCCAGGGTCTGAAGGAGTATATCAAGCAAAACACGCTTTTCGCCCGTGTGGATGTCCGCTCCGCGATTATCGGAAAGCTCGCAAGCAAGTCCAACTGCACCTCGTATCCCAACACACTGGAGGAGCGCTTTACAAAGCTCCGTGAAAAAGCGCACTTCTCGTGCAGCGGAAACGATCAGGCCGCGGAGCACATCTGGGAAACGCTGACGATGCTTCTGAAGAATGTAGGCGGCCTGCTGGTGTACCTGACGATCCTCTCCCGCATCGACACAGTGCTTTTGCTGGTGGTCATTGTGACCTGCGTGGCCGGATTCCTTGTTTCCCGCTCCGCAAACAACTGGTATTATCAGCATCGGGATGAGGAGGAAGCCTATTTTCAGAAGCGGGGCTACATCTGCGCCAAAGCGGAATCGGTGGAGTTTGCAAAGGACATCCGCATTTTCGGGCTTCAAAACTGGCTGTCGGAATTGCTGGATCAGATCCATGATCTTTTTCTGGCTTTCAATCTGCGCTATGAGCGGACTGCGCTGCTGGCAGATGTTACGAAAGCCGTGCTGACCATGGCACGCAACGGCATCGCCTATGTGTATCTGATCCGCATGGCGCTGAACAATGGCCTGCGCGTTTCAGAGTTTCTGCTGTACTTCACGGCAGTCACCACCTTTACCGAGTGGGTCATGGGCGTTCTGCAAGAGATGAGTGCCTTGCAGAAGGAAAGTCTGGATATCTCCCTTATCCGCGAGTTTTTGGACTATCCGGAGCCGTTCAGATTTGAAACCGGAGAGGATATACCAAAAGCGGAAAGCTATGAGCTGAAGCTGGAGCACGTTTCATACCGCTATCCGGGTGCGGATGCGGACACCATTCACGATCTGAGTCTGACCGTGCATCCGGGAGAAAAGCTCGCGATCGTGGGCTTGAACGGCGCCGGAAAGACGACTCTGGTGAAGCTCCTGTGCGGCCTGTTAGACCCCGTGCAGGGCGCGGTGCTGCTGAACGGAAGGGATATCCGGGCGTTTGACCGCAGAAAGTATTATGCGCTGTTCAGCGCCGTCTTTCAGGAGTTCTCCGTGCTGGATGTGACCATTGCGGAGCAGATCGCCCAAAGTAGGGATAACATCGACTACAAGCGGATCGACGATTGCGTGGAGAAGGCCGGATTGACCTCCATGATAGAGAAGCTGCCCGATGGCTTGCAGACGCACATGGGGCGGGAAGTCTATCTGGACGGCGTGCTGTTTTCCGGCGGCCAGATGCAGCGGCTGATGCTGGCGCGGGCGCTGTATAAAAACGGGCCGATCCTGCTGCTGGACGAACCCACGGCCGCGCTCGACCCCATCGCCGAGAATGACATCTATATGAAATACAATGACATGACGCAGGGCAAGACCTCCGTGTTTATCTCCCACCGGCTGGCCTCCACGCGCTTCTGTGACCGCATCATCTTTGTTGCAGACGGGAATATTGCAGAGGAAGGCACCCACGAGAGCCTGTTGGCGTTGGGTGGCGAGTATGCAAAGCTCTTTGAAGTGCAGAGCCGCTATTATCAGGAAGGGAGGGCGTTCTGAATATGAAGGAAAAAGTAACGATGCGCAAGGCTGCTGCAATGCATCTGCGCGCCATCAAGGAACTGCATAGTGTAACGCCGCGGTTTTTCCCGGTTTTGACCCTGTACTGCCTGTTCGGTGCAATCACGCCGTATGTGACCGTTTTCTTCTCGGCAAGGATTCTGACGGAGCTGGCAATGCTTCGCCGTGCGGAGATCCTTTGGCGGTGGGTGCTGGCGGGGGGGCTGTGTGTGGGACTTGCGGCGATCGGAAAAGCACTTCTCTATCGGCGCTATAATACGCTGCTGGAGGATCTGTACGGGCGCAAGGATATGCTGTTTGTCAATAAGATGTTCCATTTGGATTATTCGGAGCTGGATAAGCAGGAAAATCATGACCTGCGTGAGCAGATCAAGCAAAATGAGAATTGGTCGGGCTGGGGGCTCATGCGCGTTCATGGGATCTATTCCGGCGTAGTGACCGGTATCCTCGGTCTGTTCAGCGGTGCGGCGCTGACCGTTAGTCTGTTCACCACACCCGTGCCGAGCAGTGCCGGCTGGCTGGTCGTGCTGAATAATCCGATCTTTGTTCTTGTTCTGGCGGCGGGGATTTTGATCATCAGTATCCTTGCCGGTCGGATCAGCGCCGGGGCGATGCAGTGCTGGGGAGATTTTTCGGAGGAAGCGACCTTCGGGAACCGGCTGTTCAGCCATTTCGGATTTATAGGTCAGGATAAGGGGCGTGCGATCGATATTCGTATGAACGACCAGCAGCGGTTGGTACGCGCCTACTGGAGCGGAGGCTCCGTTTTCGGCATCCACGGTGCTTTTGCAAAGCTTGCAAGGGGAAAAATTGGCGTCTATGCAAGCCTCGGCGTCAGCATCACAACGCTCACGACCGGTATGATCTACCTGTTCACCTGCTTAAAAGCGCTGGGCGGCGCATTTGATGTGGGAAGCTGCACCCAGTATATCGGTGCAGCCACGGCGATGGTCGCCAATGTGTTTGCACTCACCGATATGGTCGGCGTTCTGAAGACCAACACATCGTACCTGGAAAAGACCTTTGCATTTTTAGATATTCCCAATACAATGTATCAGGGTAGTCTTACCACCGAAAAACGCTCCGATCGGCGCTATGATGTGGAGTTCAAGGATGTCTCCTTCCGTTATCCCGGCTCAGATATTTGGGCGCTGCGCCATGTGAATATACGGTTCAAGGTTGGCAGGCGCCTTGCCATCGTAGGTGAAAACGGCAGCGGCAAGACCACCTTCATTAAGCTCCTCTGCCGCCTGTACGACCCGCAGGAGGGGCAGATTTTGCTCAACGGCATCGACATCC
>OQWM01001000.1_pt1 | contig 19309 bp, 16 predicted proteins | sample 1691531 | NCBI WGS metagenome assembly OQWM01 (sample SAMN03418257, study PRJEB22391) | human gut metagenome | biome: human-gut; feature: organic feature; material: feces | host: Homo sapiens | place: Tanzania | collected 2013-01
ATATATGCTGTATACACTTGCTATATGAAAAGATAGTTGACTTTATCTGAATTAGAGCTTCCCTCTAATTTTCCCTCTCAGCCACCGCTTTTCGTCCACAAACGACCGGATCTGCACGACTACCCTATCCCCTACTCTGAACTCGTCATCGCTGAACTGCTGCGCGTACCGGCATACCACCGTGCAGCCGTCAGTCAATCGACAGAACACACCGCCGGCGTACTTGCTCGAAATCGTACCGATACGGCTGGAACCAACAGGGTGACGCAGTTCGGCGTGAACATACGGATCGGTGCCTACATCGCGGACGGACAGGGCAAGCATATCCTCGCTCACGCTCAGCACCTTGGCCTGCATCTGCTGTCCGGCGTGATACTCTTCGCGCATATCGGACAGATAAGTATAGCTCATTGCCTGCTGTCCCATCGTCACATCAAAGCCGCAGGCTGTCACTGTAATGCGAGTTGGACCGCAGGCCAGCACAGATGCCGAAACCACATCGCCCTCACTGATACGCTGCACGTTCAGCGCGTGCCAGCGCTGTTGCTCCAAAGCGAGCGAACGCGCCGCGACCGCACATTCCCCCTCACGGTCTACGCCGATGATGATGTAGTCGATTTCCGCGCCAATCACACTGTTCGGATTGATGCCGGTCGGCTCCAGCCAGAACAGCGGCAGCGGGATCAACACCTTCACCAGATGCCGCATGACTACCATGCAGGTCAGCTCCTGTTCCGCGTCCTCATCGGTCGGGAACGGAATGGTTTCCAGACCAATCACTGTATTCCGCAGCAGCGAGCGTGAAGAAAACGAAGCGTAAATCGCGTTCCATTCCTCGCGTTCCTCGTCAGACAGGTTGCGGTCAAGCTCTGCAAACGCTGTCGCGTTGAACTCTCTGCGCGAGGTCGAAAGACGTTCCAGCAGTTCTCTGGTATCAATTTTCATGGTTTTTCCCTCCGTTATGTTGTTTCAGTGTCAGTTTTCCGTTCTGCTCCGGATACGCCAGCAGACAGGACAGATCAGACGGTATGCGCCCGGCCTGCGTTGCGTCCTCCAGCAGCAGAACCGTGAGCGTGGATGCAGGCTCTGCGACAATATCGCGCTCCGGCAGTGCGAATATTTTCTGTTCCCGCGAGAGAAAAAACACTCGCGCCAGCAGACCGGACTGCGCTCCCAGTGCGTACAGCGAATTTCGCGCTGTGCGTTCAAAAATCGGCAGCTCTCTTGGGAAAATCGCCAGAATGAGATCTATCGCATTCGGGATAAACGGCTCATATTGCGGCCCGACCGCCGAGATCACGCCGTCAAATTCCCGCAGATAACCCGCGTCCCGAAGCTGGCGGCAGATGGGGCCTATCGCGTTCGGTGAAGTACCAAACTGCCGGTGCAGCAAGGTCAGTGCCTGACTTTTTCGCATACAGCCGGTCTTTTTCAGTACTTCCAGTAGGTATTTCTGCTCCGGACTCCAAAATCTCATGTGGAAAACCTCCGTTTCAGGCGATGGGCCACCGGATCAAGCATTTCCTCGCTGCGGGACTCCATCAGACAGCTGAACAGCACCTTGGCGGCATACACAATGGCGTTCCTGCGGATTTCCAGATCATTGGCCTGTATCCGCAGCACCGCCGCCTCGGCAATCTCAAAGGTCAGTCCCCACAGCTTTTCGCGCACATAGTCCTGCGGATAGGTGCAGTTGCCAATGCGAAGCTCGCTGCAATAATACAGCCAGTGCAGGCAGTCGTCCAGCAGGTTACGTTCCGCAGCTACAAAATCCTGAAATTCTGCTCTGCGCTCTATCTCCTGCAATTCCGCACGTTCGCGTGTACGACCGATGAACGAACTCTCCTCAGTAAAACTGTTTTCTGTATTTCTTATCTCTTTCTTACTTGTGTGCGGTTTCGGCAGGTCTTGAACTGCGGTTTCCACACTTCTTGATGTGCCGTTTTCGCAGGTCTTGCACTGCAATTCCGGCAGGTCTGATGCAGCCGTATATAACGGTTCTGCGTCCGTATCCGGCATTTCGGAGCAGTTTTCCTTGTTGCTGTCCATATCATCTTCATTTTCCAGACCTGCATTTTCGGCAGGTCTGTTTTCGTTTGCGGAGAACGGTGCGCAGTCGTAGGAGAACGCCGCTTTTTCAGCGAAAACCACTTCGGCAAGAAAAATGCGGTTCGGCAGACCGCGTCCCTGCCGCTGCTCCCAGACAAGGTGCTTTTCGGTCAGCTCCTTAAAGCAGGAAATCGCCTTGCGGTAAGAGATCTGCATCTCCCCTGCTAAATCTTCACGGGTGTAGATGACATAGACCTCGCCGTAGCGGTTCACCCAGCCGTTGCGCCGGGAAAGCTGAAATCGGTTGAGCAGAAACGTGTACGCTACCTTGCTTTCCAAGGTCATATCCGAATAGCCGCTGTCGCTGAACAGCCAGCGCGGCATCTGCATATGGTAATACGATATGATGTTGTTCAGCTTCATCAGCCCGAAAGATGGGCGATTTTCGTTATTTTCCTGTTTCATATGTCTTCTTCTCCTTTGTTCAGTGCGTCTTGTATTTCTTGCAGCTGCTGCGCAGTCAGTGCCGGAGCGGAACAGCCTTCCTCTTTTTCAAAGTGAAGCAGATTGGCATAAACAGCTTGTGCAGCAGAGCGTTTCGGCTGTTTTGTCTGCGTTTTGCGGGGCTCTTCTTCCACCTCGTCCGTTTTGCCATGATACTTCGCGATAGACAATGTTCGCAGCTTTTTGAAATCTGCAAACTCCGGCGGTGTGACCTTATACAGCAGCATGGGAAGCTGCCCGCGCAGCATGACGATGCTTTTCGCATTATCCAGCCGCAGTACCTCGTCCGGCTGCATCAGCGCCCGCTGGGTATTGCTTCGCGTCTGTGAATACGGACGGGACAGGTTCGCCACCGGCGAAAACAGCGGTGTCTGCGGCTGCTGATTATTCGTAACGCGAATGGTGGTCATACCGCATTTTTCGCTGATAAACTGCGCGCTTGTCGTATCGTTCACGCCAAGACAGATCGTCGCGTCACAGCAGGCCGTGATCTCCTCCCATTCGCGGCGCGGATAAATATCGGCGAGCTGTGCGATGGACTGCACGATGACAATGCAGTTCATGCGGAAACCGCGTGTGAACGCGATGGAACGCTTGAAATCGCCCAGTTTGCCGATGGATGGAAACTCGTCCAGTACGAAATTCACCGGCACCGGCAGCTTGCCGTCCTCTGTTTCGCGCCGCGCGTACTGCTCCAGCCGCGAAAAGATCATCGTGAAAAACAGCGAGGACAGAAATGCGTAAGTATGATCCTGTGCGGACAGGATACAGAAATACGCGCAGGGCTTGTGTCCGGGGAGCGTCAGGTCGATCGTGCTGTCTGCTGTGAGCGCGTCTACCAGCTTGTCCTGAAAAACGTTCAGGCGGTTGCCCAGACCGATCACGATATTGCCGCGTATGTTCTCCTTTGCCTGCAAAAACAGGCCGTAAGGGCCTTTGGCCGGGTGTCCGGCGGGCAGCAGCTTGATCTCGCGGTCGATCGTTGCCAATCCGTTATCGGTCAGCAGCGAAAGTATCCGTCCAAGCCGCCGCTGTGACAGCGGAAGCGCGTTTCCCGAAACGTCTTTATCGTTCTGCACATAGTACAGCAGTGCGGTAAGCAGGTTCAGTTCGGCTTTCGCCCAGAAATCCCCGGCTTCTTTCTCGGACGAGGTGTTGTTGATGATGGTAGACGCGATAATTGGGATCAGGCGTTCGTCATAGTCAGCCTCGCCGATGCAGTTCCAACGGTCGGAGTGTTCCATCTCAAGCAGGTTGAACACGCGGACTTCGTATCCCATATCAGCGAGATAACCGGCGGTGCTTTCATACAGCTCGGCTTTTGGATCGGTGAGTATCATGCTCTCTCTGCGCTTGACGCACTGGAAGATCATCGGGCGCACAAAGCCCCAGCTTTTGCCCGTACCCGGTGCGCCGATTACCAGCATATTTCCGGCAAGACCGCTTTTGCTGCTCGATGCAATATACAGCGAAAAGCGGTTGTCGTCCAGCGGATCATCGCGGTGCTTGCCGTATATCGTGCCGGTGAGGTCATCCAGTCTGCCTGTTTCCAGTACCGCTTTCATTTCCTCCGGCTTCATAAAGCGCGAGGTGCCATGTGTGCCGTCCGGCAGAATGTCAAAGCCGCGCTTGTCGTGTACCGGGTGGTATCCGGACAGCCAGTTAAAGCCTCTTCTCGTCAGCAAACACGCCAGAACGAGCAGTGCGGCGGTGAGTCCAAGTCCGGTGAGCGTGAACGGCGCGATCAGATTGCGGAACGGGTTCACCACCCAGATGCTTGCAATATTGCTTTCCACGTCGAAGGACTGCCGGATACCGAGCCGCACCGAGTTTACGATCATACCGTAAAAGTACCAGCCCATACCGCCGAGGACGGCATACAGCCGCCAATCTGCGCTGTGCTTGGCTTTCCAACGCTCCAGACGCTTATTCAGGCGTTGTTCCAGTTTGGCAATCCGTTCAGACAGCGGTGTCATAGGTCAGCACCCATTTCCAGAATACAGAGCGCCTGTTCGTCGATCACCGCAACATGGAAAAACGGCGGCGGAAAAATCTGCGTCAGAAACCGTTTCTGACTTTCAAACGCCGCAAGCAGTAGACCGTGGTATCCGGCGGCTCGTGCCTGCTGCGCCGCGCGGAATACCTGCCGCAGCTCCATGTCCGCGACAATGCGGGCCGGAAACTGAAAGTCCGCGCTGAAGAAATCGCAGTCGGATAAATGTGTGCCTGTTATCGGTGCGCCGAGCATTTTCGCCAGACGGGGACGGTAGTTTGCCACCTGCATCAGCCGAAGCTGCAATACACCGTCCTTGTTGCACGGCAGCAGATATGCCGGACTGGTCTGCTGATAGAACCGGGCGTAGCTGACGCGCTTGCCGGTGCAGCTCGTCTGTTCTTCCAGCAGTGCGCGGTAAATATCCGTGTAGCTGCTCCCGCACAGCAGATACGCCTGCTCGGTGCAGCCGCTGCCGAGCATGGCAGACTGCGCACAGTCTATCTCGCGCTGAATGATAACCCGCTGTGCCGTCTGCGGATAATGCACGGCGAACATCGTGCCGCCGAGCCGCAGGAAACCGGACACGAGGCTGATGCCTATCGGGTGCTGTCCCTCTCTGCCGCGCAGCACCGATGCCGAGAGGTACCCGCCTTTCTCCCGCAGTGCAGCAAGCGAATCCGCGAACGGATCAATGCCGGCGGCATACATGGTCAGTATCACAGCGGCGTTTTCAAATCTGCGATTGACACGCTGTGTGTGCCGGTCTGCCTGCATGGGAAATCCCTGTTCGGAGAGCCACGCATAACCGGCCGGTGTCAGCCGCCAGCCGTATGCCGCCGAGTACGGCCGCAGATACTTTTGCTGCACCAGCGCGGTCATAACAGACGGCCGGAAAATGCGGCGAAAATTGTGTTCACACTCACAATCTATGTTCTTGCACCACCCGATGAGCCGCATCACAGGCAGTATGGTTTGTACGCGCAAATAATCACCTTTCTTTCTGAAATTACCGCCCTGTCTTACCAGGTCGCGGTAATTGAGTTTGTGCTTTTGCAAAATTGAGAACTATTGATGTTGATTTCTCTCGTTTTATTCCAACAACGCAAGTAAACCAAAACAAAACCGCCATTTCATTTCGACCTCCCACACAGGCGGTACTACCGCCCGTGCAGAGGTCCCTTTTTTACCGCCCGATCCACGTTTTTTTCACTTCAAAATAAGGGGCTGCAAGGACCTCGGTGAAGCCCTTTCCGTCCGGTATACTGTCCAGAATCAGGCTGACCGTTCGGCTGTCATCGTCCTCGAACAGAACGCCTTTCAGCGCGTTCGTCACGCACTTCCATTCCTTGTTGTCGGGATCAAATGTGCGGCCCGTGTACCGGCGGTCGGTGTGTTCGGTGATGATAACAAAGGCGCGGTCATACCACGGGAGCGTGCCGCCCGCCGCACGGTGGTCATGCAGCATCTGAAGCAGTGTACTCTCGATGTAGCCGGTCACGCGCTGGCGGTTGCTCTGCAGGAGCGTATTCAGACGAATGTGTGTCCAGCCGTCACGGGTGACCTCCACCGCGCAGTGTTCCTCGGCATGGTACGGCAGGATATGCGCCTCACGGCCATGCTTTTCCGGTTTGAGAAACGAGCTGAAATACCGCCGAGCCGAGAGCGTTGTATTCTCCAACGTGCAGAGCAGTTCATTCGCCAGATGGCTTCGCTTGTTGCTATCGTCTGCCTGCTCAAATGCTTTCGTCAGCCGCGTCAGCTTTTCCAGCTTGCTTTCGAGTTCATTCATCATTCGGGACTTCCTCCTTTGTCGGGTGTCTGCGGCGGCGCGCTTCTTCAATGTGCTGGCGCTGACGGATTCGAGCGATGTCGCGCGGGTCGGTGGTAATCAGCTCATGCTCGCGCGGCGATGCGATAATCTGCACGCCCAAACGGTTGCGGCCTGCACACAGCAGTGCCTGTCCGCGTGTGAAATTGGCGTGCATCTGCATTTCTTCGTCCGTCAGGTGGTAGTGCTGCTGAATGAGTGCGGCCTCTTCGGGTTCGGTCATCAATGCGAATTTGATACGGCTGTTGTTGAGCAGTGCCTTGCCGAATTTGCCGTTTTCCAGTGCGAAGAAGTCCTCTAAGTCCTGCGAGGCGGCGATAGCGGACGCGCCGTAACCGCGCACGGTCTTGAACAGCTCCAGTACGAACTCCGCTGCCTGTGCATTAGAGCCTGCGCCGATCAGCGACCAGACCTCATCGAGAATGACGACCTTGTTCTCCGCGCGTGACATTCGGCAGTAATCCAGACAAATATCCGCCGCAAGCAGCGTGCCGAACGGCAGCAGTTCCTTGCCGATTTCCGAAATATCCAGCACGATATATTTGTTATTCATGTCAATGTTGGTCATACCGCCGAGATTTGCCGCCGAACCGGTCACGAAACGGCTGAGAATACCGGCAAGCGGCCGTGTTTCCTCGCGTTCGTTCAGCAGTTCATAGAAATCTGCCGGTGTGGGCTGCGGTCTCAGTTCGCCGTATTCGTCATACAGGCTGTCATTGCTGCGCGTAATGCCGAAACGCTCATACAGCCGCATGAGTTCCACATCCAGACGGTTTTTCTCGTCCTCGGTCAGACCGCGCCGCAGCAGCGAAAAGTAAATGTGCAGGCGGCTGATCTTGTCCGCAAGCAGAGAATCTTCACGGGTGCGGGTGCGCGTCAGTTCGGCGTTTACGTCCAGCGTCCGGCGGCGGATTTCCAGAAAGTTGATGCAGTCCGTAGAGGACGGCGCGAGTTTGATGTACAGACCGCCGATGGCCTCACACGCCGCACGGTACTCGTAGCCTTTGTACGGCGCGATCAGGAAAACCTGCTTGCTCTGCTGACGGTAACGCATAGCAATCAGCTGAAGCAGATACGTTTTACCAGCGCCAGACATACCGAGAACGGTCATATTGGCATTGCTGTATCGGTTGCCATCGAAAATATCCAGCATACAGACTGCATGATTGCGTAGATCCTCGCCGATGAGGATACCGTTCTGTTCGCAAAGCTCCATCGAATAGAATGGAAATGCGCCTGCCGCACCGGAAAGCAGCGTGTTCCGTCTGGCTTTGCGGGCGATCTCCGGTGCAGGAGCGACTACCGGCAGGAATGAGTGAAACGCCTGTTCCTCCACGTAGTCACAGCGTTTGCAGATAATATCCTGTGACGCGCAAAGGCGTTCGACCTCCGCCAGACGAGTATGCAGCAGTTCCTCGTTTGCGGCCGTGACCTCAATGAGCGTGTACATATCGTAATATTCCTCGTTTGCGGTGTTCATCTGCTGCTTGATGTACTGTCCGGCGTAAATCGCGCTGCCCATCTGCTCATAATCGGCGCGGGTGTCGTCTACATCACGCATACGGCTGCGGCTCCAGATGGTGGAGTTTGCGACTTTCGGCAGTATTTTCTCTCTCGGACGGCGCAATAAAGTCGTAGAAAGCGAAATACCATCGCCCATGCCGACCAGTGCCGCCAGCCAGCCGCCGCGCACAAGGCTCTGATAGCCGTAGCCGGCAATGTAAAGGTAGGCGTGATACACGCCGTCTATCACCAGATAGTCGCGGTGCGTCATGTCTATGGCAGACGGACAAATGAGATCCATTATGCGCGTGATGCCGTCTGATTGATCTGTTTTCTGTTTGCTTTTCTTAGCTTTTTTGCACTTCTTTCGACGTTTTTTCTTATTCGTAATCTCGGCAGCTTCCTCTGTAACGTTTATCGGTTCCTCGTCATCTTTCAAATCGTTCTCTGTCGGGATACCGAAATAGTCCTCCATCATCAGCCGGAAATCCACCGGCAGCTTGATGTTCCGCGCGGTCTGCTTGCACAGCATGGAAAAGACGGTTTCTACCATCTGATTGTCGATGTACTGCGGTTCTGCAACGGTAAGCCCACAGCGGGCAAGATAGCCTTTCGCGGTATCCGCAATCTGATAAAGCGCGTCTGCACGCTGTTCGGGTGCCTTGGCCGCCGGAGCCATGTCCGGCTCAAAGCGATACGCCACAAAAAAACGTGTCGTGAACGCACCGCCCTGGATCATGCCGCGCACCTGCTCGATATTGTCCTCAATACACGCGCGACAGCTTGCGTCCGTTTCGGTTTCGGCGTACTCGTTCATACGGCGCGTGTACTGCTCCACATCGACCGGCTGTGACAGGCAGAGAAACTGTACGCTGCTCGGCGCGATTTTGAGCCATGCGGCCAGTGCGCCGACAATGCGGACACGCTCTGCGGTGCTTTGCAGGAAAAAGTTCATCGGCAGCACTTCAAACAGTCCGACCAGTCCGCCGTCCCTTGTGTGAATGATGCCGCGGTCTATATCTGCAATCGGCAGACTGCCTTGCAGGTCATCGCTTGCGGCGGCGCGCTTTTGCGGGCTTTGTACGCCAAAAATCGCGTCTTTTATGGTCATATTTGATTAATCCTCCCTTGTTCAAGATAATTCTGCGGTGTCTGCGCCAGCGGAAATATACGCTGAGAAAGCGGCTGAGCGAGTCGTCACGGATACCGAGCAGCGCAAAGCCGCAGACCGGCACCAGCAGGCACAGCGAGATGATGAGTTTGATGGTAAGCGATACCGCAAGCTGACGGGCGAGCAGCATACAGAGACCGAGTGTCGGCGCGGCGAGCACGACCGCTTCGATGCAGTTGCGCAGTTCAAACATACCGAATACGCGGCCTGCATCGGTGAAATTCGCCGGAATAAAGTAAATATCCTCGTTATCCATCTGCCATCACCTCGGTTTCCGGAACAGCCAGAAACAGCCGTCCTTTCTGTTCGCGGTAGTCCGCGATGGCGGCGGCCGCGTTGGCATTGCGGCGCAGCAGCACGACTTCCAGTGCGCGCGTGAGCTGTTCTTCGATATGCGGTGTCAGCGGACAGTCCATCAGCTCGATCTGACTGATACGCTGGATACTCACGCCGCTGGACTGTGCCAGTTCCGCCAGTGAAATGCGGTGTTTTACACGAAAAACTCTAAGTTTTAGAATTTTATCGCTGCGATATTCAATTTCCATTTGTTCCTCCTAACCCAGTACCCAGAAAGGCCCGCCGGCGGCGGCGCCCTTGTTGCACTCGTTCAGAAAAATATTGATGTCCCACTCCTTTTGACTGCGTTCGTAGCTGGCGCAATCCGCAACCAGAATTTTGCCTTGGCTTGTGATACCGCGCAGCACAATGAAATGCCCGCCGCGCGTGAAATGTCCCTGACTCATGATCGCCACGACCAGTTTCCCGTCCTGCAAAGCCTGAATCAGGAGTTTTCTGCTCTGCCCGATACCGCGGCAGGGTACGCCCCAGTGCGCCGCACCGTCCGGAATCAGGCTGTGATAACTGCCCGAACCCTCGCAGCGATGGCCGGTCTTGACCGACCAATCGCAGACCTCGGGCGGCGTGACCGTCTTGTTCGTCAGCGTGGAAATACAGATAGCAAGCGAACTCGGTCCGCAGCCTGCGCCCGCAATCGTGTTGGTGCGGCCGTACATCTGACTGCCCCAGCGGCTGTCATACTGGCTGAAATACACGACATTTTTGGAATTTCCGCGTCCGGTGAATACAATATCGGACAGATTTTCGTCTGCGGTGTTGTCCGAGGAACCGACCGGCGCGGCGTAATCGCTGTCTGCAATCGTGTCCGCAATCAATGCCGCCCAGTCGCGCTGCTGTTCATCAAAAGCCAGCTTGTCCATCAGCTCGTCCGGTGTCATGTCGTAAATCACCAGAATATACCCGACAAGCTTGCCGTCCTTGTACTTCGGTTCCAGTTTGTACTGCATTTTGTCTTTCATCGTCTGCACGATTTTGTCCTCATCGAGCAGAGCAACGTCCTGTTCGTGCAGGACTGATGTAATGGCAATCTGCCAGTAATCATTGGTGTTCCCGAGCCGGGTTTCTACCGAGATAAACCGGCGGACCGCACGGCGCAGCAGCTGCCACAGCAATCGAAGCCGGAAAGCATCTTGTGAGACCCGTGCTTGCGGCAGTTACCGTGATTTTCGGCTTACCGCTGCTGTTTCTCGCGGCGATACCGTGCAATCTTTTTGACGCGCCAAGCGTCAAATCCGCCGATATACAGGAAATGACGCTGCGCTGTGCGGTCCGCCGGATCATGCGGCGTGTGCGATGCGTGCCGCCGCAACTGCTCGTTTACGGCTTGCGTTTTCGTCCTGCATGGCGTTCATCTCCGTTCTGCGGTGTTATGTTGTTTGATTTCACCGGTTCGGCACTGCGGCGCAAGGTGCGCGGCTGACTTACCGGTGAAACGGGATTTTCCGGCGCAGTCTGTGCCTTCAGCGGCTGAACTGTGGGTTTCACGGGTGAAACCGGAGAAATATCCGGTCGTACTGCTGAAGAAGTACCGCGATTGCGCTGCGGTGTAATGTCCGGTTTGACGGCAGCAGAATTGTATTTTACCTGCGGTGCAGTGTCTGACCGGACAGACTGCATACCAGATATTCTGTGGCTCGACTCTACGTTCTGTGTGGTTTTTCGGACAGACTCTACATTCTGTGCAGTGCCGCCAAGTTGAGCAGCCTTCGGCGCTACGGCACGTTCAGAAGTCTGCATGATTGCAGAGGAACCATAATTTTCGGTATTGTGGCCAAAACTGTCGACCTTGGTTTGTGCAGAAGAACGATTTTCCGTATGCTCTGCGGTTTTCGCTTCACGAATTCCTGCAGGACGCGACGGAGTAACCGGACTGATACGTCCGGACTGCTGACCGTGCGTGCCGCCGGTTTTCTCGGTCTGTGTGCTGTGTTCGATGGACTGCGGCTGAACCGAAGTATTCTCCGCGCCATACTCCGCTGTCTGCGGTGCAATAAAATCGTGCGACATGGCACTATGAATTTGCATTTGCGGCGTATTCTGCGTGTTGTTGACGCTCTGTGTACCTGCAACATTCGGTGTTCCTTGAACGGCAGATGCGCCGTGCGGGACAACCGGCGGTCTTGCGGACTGCGGAGAAACCGGCGGCGGTGTTTTCGCAAAATCATGCGGCAGGGGCCGTATCTGCGGCGCGACCGGTGTAATTCGCGCGGCACCGGAATGTGCCGGATTGCTCATGGTCACAAAATCGCCGTCCGTGAAATCGTCTGCGTCAATGCTGATGTCTGCATATTGATGCGGCATATGGGACGATGCAGTATGCCGCGCAGACGAATCATAGGAAAAACTTCCGTTTTGCACAGAGCTGTTCTGCTGCGCGTTGGTCTGCGTACTGCTGCCAGACGATGCAGAAAGCTGTGAAGGCTGTCCGTTACCGACTTGTCTGCCCATGCCATAGGCCAGCGGGCCAGACGGCGGAGCCGTAGCCGTATTGGTGGGGTGCGGCGGATTCGAGATTGTATTTTTGATAAACGATGCCGCGTGATGCACCAGCATGGCACTGAGCATACCCGGAACGTGATGATGCCCCAGCGGGTCGCCGGTGATAGCCGGATTGAGTCCGATACGCAGGATAATGCTGTCCATCTTTTTCGCCACGCGGACAATGCCTGTAATAAGCATGATCCACGGCACGATTGCCGCACCGGTTGGCGAATTGGACATGGCGGACAGCAGCATTTTCACGAACATCACATTCAGCACCATGAGCATACACATAGATGCAAACATTCTCAGCCAGCCGCGGAAAATCTCTGCGGTGCTTTTCGAGCCGCCCATTGCGAACGCCAGCGGCGCGCAGTAAATAAGTACGCATAGAATGACATATCGCTCCGCGACCTCGAAGAACAGCTTGATGATCTGCCACTGGATATACACATTGACTACGATGACCACCAGCCAGCCCGCGTTTGGCAGTTCGCTGAAGAAATCCTCGTTGAACGGCGTAAAAGTCACGGCTTTCGGCACTTCCAGCATCCGCATGATAACGGCGGAAAGGCCGAGCGCGATATCGCATATCTGCCTGCTGCACACAAGCAGAAAGCTGAACATAGCCGTTCGCAGAAACAATCGTCCCGGTTCCTCGGCTTCAATGCCGACACCGGAGACCATGGAGCGTAATGCCTGATACGCCAGATTGCCGATGAGCAGCGCCCAGCCGACCGCCAGCAGAATGGTGGCAATGTCCTTGATGACCGGCACACGGGACGCAAAATACGAGGTATCTACGCGCAGCAGTGTCATAAGCTGCTGGAGCAGCTTCTCCACCATCTCGTACCACATCGTTGCCAGCCATTCGAACAGCGCTTTGATAAGTTTTTCGAGAATAGGATAACCCCCTCTTGCAATAATGGCAGAATAATTGTATAATACTAATAGAATAAACGGAGGTGATTGGGATGAAAATCAAGTCTTCAACTACTTTAAGAAATGATTACAATACTGTATCTAACTTGGCTCATGAAACGCAGGAACCTATTTATATTACGAAAAATGGAGAGGGCGATGCTGTTTTTATGAGCGTTGATGCCTTTGAAAATCGTGAAAAGATACTGCAGCACCGTGCAGCTGTCTTGGAAGCAGAATTTTCCCGTTTAAATGGCGATCCTACGTATTCGATTGATGATATCCGAGCTATGCTAAGGGAGAAGTATCAGAATGCCTAAATATGATATCCGTATTTTGACTCCGGCATGGCAGGATATTGAACGTATAGCGGATGTCCACATGTTATCAGTAGGCTCTAAATCTGCAGAGGCAATCACGAATAAGCTGATGGGTAAAATAGAACTTTTGTTAGAACAACCACTGATGGGTGCATTGCATCCTGATGAGTTTCTTGCAATGCGTCAATTTCGCAAGATGATTTGCGGAAACTACATTATTATTTATAAATTGGTCGATACGACAGTATTTATCTATCGCGTGGTTGATGGTCGTACGAACTATCTGAAGCTGTTCTATTAATCACTCCAGCGTAGCCAGACCGTTGAACAGCGGGCGGACATAAGCGATAAATGCGCCGATGCCGTTGATAATGACCCAGGCAAGCCAGACGCGCTTGAGCCAGTCCCACGCCTGATCTGCTTTCTGCTGCGTGCCGGACATTTTTGCGCCGATGACCGCAACGGCAGACATCAGACCGGCGAGTACCGTGGAAACACCTGCGATTTTGGTATAAACGTCTTTGATAATGCGGTTTGCGGCTACCCACATATCTTCGACCGCGAAAGCGTGCGGCAGGAAAAGTGCTGCCAGAAGCAGCAGAATCAGTGCAATGCGGTACACAAGGAAAATACTCCGCATAAGCTGCGAATAGTTGATGGAAAGATGGACTTTGTTCATAATTAGGAATGTTCCTTTCGATAAAATGATGGAGTGTGAATCATGCAGTGGACAACAGATATTGATCCTGCCGGATTGATCATTGCGCTGGAGCGACTGGAAGACCGTTTTCAAAAGGGAGAACGGTCAGTGAAACTGCAAGCCGAAGCACAGCAGATTATTCGGCAGGTGCAAGCAGCTCAATCTGTTCAAAAGAATTGGCGACAAGAAATCATATACCGCGCCCATCGTTTGATGGAGCAAAAAGAAACGGAAGCTGAATGAGCTTCCGTTTCTTATTTAATTTCCTGACCGACTACGCACAGCCGATAAGACGGCTCGTTGGCAATGCAGGTCAGCAGGGTAATGCGGTTGTCTGCGGTGGGGTTGAGGACGGCGGTATTTGTCGCCGCAATTCGTCCGGCCGAGGTAACGCGGTATGTCCGCACGCCAAGCGAAGTGCGATAAGTAATTATGTCGCCCACCTGTACACTTTTCAGCGTACCGAAATACGGCCACGAGCCGCGATTGTGGCCGCAGAGAGCCACGTTTCCGTTCCAGACCGAAGTGCCGTCTACATGACCGGCGCCTTTCCGCATACTTTCGTATGTTGCGCCGGGATAAACGTAAGCGAACAGCTTGCGATTGCCGATGAATACCGCACCGAAATGACCGTTTGTGACAGCAAGCTGCGTTTGAGCGGTATAACTGCCGCCTTTCGTGCTCGCCAACCGATTGAACGACACGTTTTCCATGCCGTTCAGCTTTTCGTCTGTGTTGATCTGCTGTTCCACGGAGTCACCCCACGGATCAACATACGAACCGACCGGAATGACGGGTGAGCCTTCGCGGGGCGTTGTACTTTCCACGCCCGTCCCCATACCGGCGGACGGAACAATGATAGCTGCACCGCCGGAGTTGTCCGCGCTGTCAATATCCAGCGCACGATTGGACGATGTGGGTGCGTAGAAATGGTTCGGGTACAGGTCTGCGGAGTAGTGATACGCAAGGGCAGACGCAAACGGGATCGTAAAAATGCCGCACATGAACGCCGTGCAGCATAACAGTTTGTGTTTCATGGAAACCTCCTTCTAAATGAAAACCTCGCCGCTTGTAATGAACGGCGAGGTTTTTGTGTATGAAATTTGTGATTATATACCATGCTTGGCTCTTAAATCAGCCAAAGAAGTTTGCACATCAAAAACTTTTTCTTCTCGAATATCGTCTTCTGCACCATCAAGTTTTCGAAAAATGTCGAGGATATCTAATTCGTTCTCAGATGTCTTCATATTCATGACATTGCCTCTCCTTTAGCTCTATTGTGCCATGTCCATATGAAAATATCAAGATGCTGCATACAGAAGCACAAACTTTTTCAAGGGACTTTTCCACCAAAGCATCAACTTTTTCAAACGACTTTTCGATAGAAGTATCAACTTTTTCAAGGGACTTTTTACGCCGAGTAGCAACTTTTCAAATTCTCACCCCAAAAGCATAATCGCTTCCAACGAACGACTCAACTACATGATGCTGCGCTTCTTTGCCGGTTTCGATGGCAATATCGCGTCCTACGAGGCGTTTTGCCAGCTTGCGGCGCAGGATAACGGTATATTCCGTTTCGGCATGACCTTGCAGCGCACTCAGTCGTATTTTCGGTGTCCGGACGCGCACAAACTGGCGGCTCACCACATCGTGAATGCGGCGTTCCTCGTTGTAGACATAAACGCGAGCCGTGTGCCAGAGAATGTATCGAACGATCAAAAACACCAGCAGGAGAACGCCCGCGGCGCAGACAATTACGATCTGCGGAAGCGTTACATCGGGATCTAAAAACGGCATGACGGGTATCTTGCTGCCGACATAAGTTACGGTATACGTCACATGATCCACGCTTGTTTTGGCAATCTGCCCGCGATAAACGGCACTGGCTTGATAGCCGGTCGCAGCCTGTCTGCTAGTGTAGGTGGTTTTACTGTAAACCGCGGTAGCTGTCCAGCTGTTCGGTACATCGGAGTCCGACACGTTGGCCGCCTCTGTCCATGTCAGACCGGTGCGTGGCAGGCTCAAACCGTCTGCCTGAACCGTTTCAGGGACCAGTGAGCGATCATTGTACGGTAAGGTGTAAGTTTTCGTGACACTGTGCGGGTGACTGTCCGTTACGTTTTTGTATCCGGTCGCTTCCACCTTGATGCTCTGCAAATCAAGCGTTAAATCACCGACAAACCCGTCCTTAGCATAGGTTTTCGTGATCGGAAACCGGTCAATAACCGCCGCTAAATCGGAAGAGGGCGCGTCTATCGTTACCGTGTCCTCCGCGTCCTTTGTATCGGTTTTATACTGTATCGATTTGTCCATACGGTCATAGCGATACCAATATCCATTCTGTTCAAAAGGCTGCTCTTTGAGTGCCGCCGGATCAAAGTCCGGCGGCATTTCATATGTTTTCGTCAGCGTAGGAATGCCGTTTATCTCGATCGGCTCTACTGTGATCGGCGTATAAACTGCGTGATCGCCTGCTAAAAGCACCTGTTCGGTTTCATCTGCTGCACCTGCCGCACTGATAAACAGTGCGGCAAGAAGTGGCATCATCAGCCACTGCCATTTCTTTTTCATTATCGTTTCCCCTCGTTTCTGTAGTTAGTAGCCGGTCTTCGGCAGCGTGGGCTTGGTATAGATCGGAGCGCGATGGATCCTTGTCACCCATGCGCTGGTCGAGCTGTCCCATTCGCCCTGATACGAACCGCCGCAATCCACACGGTTTGTAATGTTATAGCCATTCGCCATGTACGGCGGCACATAGACGTAAACCGTTGCCTTTTCCGTCATCTTGAATCCGGCGGGGACGGTGCCAAACTCATAGCGAATATCGGTCACATACTCACCGATTGCCAGTTTGAGCGAACCGGAATCCACCTTAAACGAATAGCGGTTGGTGGAAAGCAGGTTGTCCGCAAGCACGCGATAACCGTTTTTGTTCGTCTTATAGGTAATTTTGTACCAGACACGCGCATTATAGGTACCGGTCGTTATCGTACCGACACGAACGGCATCTGTCGGAATACGGTCATGCCAGAAGAAATTATCCAGCGGCACATTGGACTGATTTGCAACATTTGTGATGTCATAGCGCATATTATTGCCCGCATCTACCGTGTAATTGCCCGTTTTCTTAATGCTTGTTTTGATGCTTGCGGCATCGTTATACATCTCGATGCGAACCACATCGCCCTCGACCTTCAGTTTGACTTCAACTTTCTGTGTGTTGAGCTGATAAAATCGCGGAGCCTTAATTTCACGCACAAAGTAGCGTCCCAGCGGCAGCGGATTGGAAGCCGCAATACCACGGGAGTCCGAGGTAATCGTATCTACAATACGTCCGGTTTCCGCGTTTTCAACCTCAAACACCGCGCCTTGCAGCAGACTGCCTTTGAGCTGATTTGTGACCGGATTATCCTGCGAGGATTTCTTTACCACCTGAATTTGTCCGAGAACCGGCGTGTTTTCCACGACCAGTTCGGTCGTTTCTCCTCGGCGGATACGCAGCGTGCGAACCGTGCTGTCCAGCACATAACCCTGTGCCGCCGCGATTTCCTCGACTTTCAGTTTGATTTCGCTTTTTCCGTCCGTTAGAATGTCGCGCAGTTCGATATAGCCGTCCTGGTCGGTGGAATATTCGCCAATGAGGTTGTTTGACTCGTCTTTTACGAGGAAACGAACGCCGTAAATGCCTTTCTTCGTTACCGCGTCAATCTTCTTAATGCGGATACTTGCCAGCTTTTCGTTCTGAAATTCAACGGTCGCCAGTTCACCGGATTTGACGATGACGTTCTGCGGTGTGCTGTCCAGCCGGTAGCCTTCCGGACAGGAAAGTTCCGTGACAACGTAAACGCCGTCCTCCAGACCGCTGACTGTCGCCAGACCGGCGGAATTGGTGATGTATTTGCCGATAATTTCACCGTTTGCCTTGGCAACCCGGAACACGCAGCCGCTAAGCGGTTTGTTCGTGCCCTTGATGATTTTGCGGATTTGCAAACCGTAGCTGCGGCTGTTCGAGAAAACGACCTCGTAGGTCTGACCGGCACGAAGTTCTACCGTTTTCGGCGTTTCATCGATCACATAACCGGACGGCGCACTTGTTTCCGTGATAATGTATGTTCCGGTTTCCACTTCCGGCAGATGCGCGATACCGTCCACATCGGTGGTCGCATTCTCTCGAACGATAGAACCATCTCCGCGTGTTACCTTAAACGATGCACCGGCAAGCGGCTTTTTCGTTTCCGCATCGACTTTCTTGATCAGAAGGCCGGGCTTTTTCTGATTTTCGATAGTCAGCGTGTAGGTTTCTCCTTCCTCCAGTGATACCGTGCGCGGGTTTCCATCCAGAATATATCCGCCGGGTGCCGTCACCTCGGTTACTACATAATCGCCCGCATCCAGACCCTCAATCAGCGCCTTGCCGTTCGAATCCGTTACTATGCTTTCCTTGATAATGTCACCATTTGCGCGAGTCAGCTTAAACACAGCACCAGCCAGCGGCTTCTTGGTTTCCGCATCGATCTTCTTGATGGACAAGCCGGGTTTCTTGGTGTTCTCAACCGTAACCGAAGTGTCCTTATCGGTGGTATGCTCGATCTCGTAAGGCTTGTCGTTCAGAATGTACTCTTTCAAGGTCGCAACTTCCTGCACCTTGTAAGTGCCTGCCGGAGCCTTTTCGATGGTGATTTTACCATTCTCATCGGTGGTGTAGTCACCGAGCAGAGTTGCATCACGCCAAATCTTAAACTGTACACCCGCCAGCGGCTGCTTGGTCTGGCTGTCAATCTTGACTACCTCGAACTTTTTCTGCTCTGTGTTGTCAATGATAATGTCCACATTGCCGTCCGTCGTATGCTCGATGGTGATCGGTTCCTTATTCAGCACGTAGCCGGCAAGAGTGTGATACTCCTTAAAGGTATAAGTGCCGCTGTCAGCATACGGAATGGTAAACTTGCCGTCCGCGCCGGTGGTAAAGTAGCCGATGCTCTTACCGTCCTTGAAGCCTTGGAAAACAACACCCTGCAACGGCTTGCCGGTATCCTTGTCAATTTTAGTGACCGTAATGTCCTTTTTCATGACGTTGGGGATCACGAAAAATGTGGGGTATTCGCTGTTGTTTTCGATGGTGAATACCTTTTCGTTCAGTACATACTTCGGGTCGGTGATAACCTCCTGCGCCTGATAAGTGCCCGGCTCTGCATACGGGAGCCAGATACGACCATCTGCGCCGGTGGTGTAGTTGCCGAGCAACTTGCCGTCCTTGTAGATGGCAAAAGTTACACCCTCAATCGGCTTGTGGGTTTCACTGTCGATTTTCAGAATACCGAAATGCTTCTTGATGGTGTTGGCAAAGGTAAGGGTCGGGATTTCAGCCTGATCCTTAATGAGTTCAACCGTCTGATCCGGTGCATCCATGTTGTAATGCTCGGTATCGCCGCCGGTTTCCTTAACGCGGTAAGTACCCGGCTGGAGGTTTTCAACCATC
>OQWM01001001.1_pt1 | contig 19305 bp, 16 predicted proteins | sample 1691531 | NCBI WGS metagenome assembly OQWM01 (sample SAMN03418257, study PRJEB22391) | human gut metagenome | biome: human-gut; feature: organic feature; material: feces | host: Homo sapiens | place: Tanzania | collected 2013-01
GGCGCAGTTATTTTGGTGATAGGCATAGTTACGGTGGCGTACAATTACCGCTATTACAGCAAAAAAACCGAATTTTTGCGTACCGAGCATAATATCAGAGCAAAACTTATAGATGAGCAAAGAGAAAGCCATAAAGAGCAGTTTGCCCGTGCGGAGATGGAAGCCATCGACAGAGATATAAGTGCTAACGATAAAGAAAAAAGTCAATAAAAACAAAAACCGATTTGGAGCTTGAAACTGCTTCAAATCGGTTTTTTATATCAGCGTGTCTAAATATTTTACAGACAGTATGCTTATATTTCGTTTTTGTTTATGACGCCTAATCCTTCGCCCATTTTTCCGCCGTCGAGCATAAATTTTTTTGCGCTTTTTTGCAGTGAAGTGTTTTCGGGATAGTTCTTTTTTATCAGTCGCCTTTTGCCGAAAATTCGCTCGATTGACTGTCGGTCATCGGTGCTCGACATTACAATATCAAACAGTGATTGAAATTGGAGAATATTGCATCCGCTTTTCATAAAACGCCAATTATCCTCGTATAAAAGCCAACTTTCGCAAATGAAAAATTTGTAATCATAATCGGGAAAATGCTCGGCGAAAAATGCCTTTGCCGCTTTCAGCGAGTTCACACAGTCCGAATATATCAGCCTCTCACCCTGCGGTATGTGGACAAATATCGTTTTTTCTCCCTTATTAAACGGAAGACGGGAATAATCGTAAAGCGGATTGTTGCAGGTGTAAAACTGAAATTGCAGTCTGCCCAACCTGAACAGTTCCGATTTCAAATGGTTTTGTATCCAGGCGTAGTTTTTCAGCCCTTTGTTGCCGTTGTTTTCGCACCAGATGCGAATGTCGCTCATTGTGTCGTAAAAAATATCGTCGTTTATCTTTAGACGCTTGTACTGCTCTTTTGTATGCTTTGCACAGGTCAGGCATACGGCAAGTTTCATTAAATCATTTTGATGCGCCAAGGCGGAAAAACCGTGCTGTGTGCATTTTTTTGCCAGCTTGTTTATTTTGTTTTCTTTTTTTTCGCACAGGCTTAAAACCGAGGCACAAAGGTTATCGTTTAAGCCGATTTTTTCTGCTAATTCTTTCATAGCTAAAGTATACTATGTATTAAAAAATAAGTCAAACGGAACGATTGTAAACTTAAATATAAAATTAGGTTGACAATTATGTTTTTTATGGTACAATATTTTCAGCAATTTTTAGGAGGCTGTTATGGAAAAAACAGAAAAGAAAACAAAAAAGATTAAAACAATAGATATGATTTACATTGCGCTCGGCGCCGCCCTTATGGCGGTTTGTGCGTGGATTTCGATACCGATAGGCGAAATTCCGATTACACTGCAAACCCTTGCCGTTTGCCTTGTTGCGGGACTGTTTAAGACAAAAAGAGCGGTGTGTTCAACTTTGATTTACATACTTCTCGGCGCAATCGGCGTGCCTGTATTTGCCGGATTTAAGTCGGGCCTTGGAGTTCTTGCGGGACCTACGGGCGGATATATTGTCGGCTTTATTTTTACCGCTGTAATTGTCGGACTGTTCAGTGAAAAATTTAACGGAAAAATTTGGGCTCTTGCACTGTCAATGGTGCTCGGTATTGCGGTTTGCTATGCGTTCGGCAGTGTGTGGTTCTTTATTTATATGCAGTCAAAAACGGCAGTTACATTCTCTTATATCTTTGGCTTGTGCGTTGCTCCGTATATCGTGCCGGATATTGTAAAGATAGTTGTTGCCTGTATTTTGGCTAACAGGCTGAAAAAATTTGTTAAGTAAATAATTAAATCGGAATTAAAAACCTCTTTCTGTCATAGTATTGACGGGGAGAGGATTTTATGTTATCGGCATTTTTCAGTTTTATCGGCGCAAATATTATGTTTTTTATTCTGCATATCCAAAGTTCCTCTTGCTTTCCGAAACCGCTGTCGGCAAAAGAGGAGAGGGAGTATCTCGGCAGAATGGCACAAGGCGACCCTGATGCCAGAGCGGTGCTTATAGAGCGTAATCTGCGTCTCGTCAGTCATATTTGCAAAAAATATTATTCAAAGACAAATGATAACGAGGACTTGATTTCCATCGGTACAATAGGGCTGATTAAAGCGGTTGACAGTTTTGATTACACAAAGGGCACACGCCTTTCTACTTATGCCTCGAGATGTGTGGAAAATGAGATTTTGATGTATTTCAGGAGTCTTAAAAAACAGAACGGCGAGATATTTATGGGTGACACCTTAGAAACCGATAAACAGGGCAATCCGCTTACCGTGGAGGATTTAATCAGCGACGATACGGATATAGTCGAGGAGTTGGAGAAAAAACGCAGAATAGGCGAAATGACCGAACTTATCAGGAATATGACGGACGAAAGAGAAAAGGAAATTATTATTCTTCGCTACGGTTTGAATAATGCAAAACCGCTCACTCAGCGAGAAGTTGCCGAGAGGCTTAATATCAGCCGTTCCTATGTTTCGAGAATCGAAAAAAAGGTGCTGGAGGATTTGAGAAATAATATAAATTAAAAAAATCGGAATGCAAATACTTTTTTGCATTCCGATTTTTACTTAAAGAACATGCTGTTTTTGGATTGTTATTAATTTGATTTTGGCTTTTTATTAAATATCCGTTATTTCTCTTTTCATTGCGTTATATGAGCAAAGAACGGCTTCATCGCTCATATTACAGCCGAGATCGTAAATCGGCACAAGTTTGAACAGTTCGTTCAGATTATCCATAAGTTTGTTCATTCCGTTTTCGCCGAGTCGCCTGATTGTTTGCGAAAAGATGTTATAAATGGCTCTGCCCGTGTCGGCAGGCTTTATTTGGTTTGTTTCGCTTCTGCTCAAAAAACAGATTCCGCCCAGAGGTACAACAGCCGGTGTAGAGTAATCGTACTTTCCGCTCCACGGAGTGCCGCAGGCATACGGCTTGCCGTCTATGATTCTGATAGCAGGTTTGTCGTCGTTTAATATGTATGCTCTGTCGCCGAAGTGTTTGAGCCAAAGTTGGGTGTGGGTCGATTTACCCGTGCCGCTGTCCGCACTGAACGCATATGCCACGCCGTCAACGACTACGCATGACGAATGAAGCAGAATGCCGTCAAAGCCTATGAGAGCCGTGTAAAAATCACTTCCCGTTATCATATATTCCCAGTCGCCCTGGGTGAGTTCGGGGTGCTCCGCCATAGCACTTTTGACCCTCTGTTCATCAACATTAATTACAATGTCGGGTGCAGAATCGGAACTTTGATTCTTTGAAAGATAGGGAATCGCTTGCTTTTTTGTTCTGCCTTTAGGGTCGATTATTTCAACTCTGAGATTTGCGATGTCGTAAAATGGCATAGTAAAATTCCTTTATAAAAATATTTATCTATTATGATTATAAAACAAATAGCATTGTCCGTCAACTTAAAAAATCAAAATAGGTATTGAAATTTTTTTAATTATAATGTATATTATATAAAAATATAATAATGTATCACAAATGCCGTTTGGTGATTTTAATTAAACGAAAAAGCAAAATAAGTTGCAAAATATGGCACAGGAGATGTGTATGGAAAAAATCACGAGCAAAAATAATACAATAATTAAGGACACCAAAAAACTCTTTACCTCATCTAAAGCAAGAGCCGAAGAAAAACGCTTTGTTTTGGAAGGGGCAAGGCTATGCTTTGATGTCCTTAATTCAGTTTATGAGCTCGAGAATGTGTTTTATACCGAGAATATAATAAAAAAATATCCCTCTGAAACAAACGCACTCATAACTCGCTGCGGCGGCTCGTATATGATTACCGAAGAAATCGCCGAAAAACTAAGCGACACAAAGAGTCCGCAGGGCATATTCCTTACCGTTAAAATGAAAAACGGCGAAAACAAAATAAAAAACAAGGCGATAGCACTAGATAATGTTCAGGACCCGTCAAATGTCGGTGCGATAATCCGCTCGGCGGAGGCACTCGGGATAGACAGCGTCATAGTTTATTCCGGCTGTGATGTCTACAATCCCAAAGCAATCAGGGCAAGTATGGGTTCGGTGCTCAGAATGAATACGATTAAAACAGATAATCTTACGCAACTGATAAAAGACTTATCTTCGCTCGGTTTTGCAATTTATGCTACGGTTCCCGACAGCAGGGCAACTAAGATTACGGATATTGATTTTTCGGGCAAAACGCTTTGCGTTATCGGAAATGAGGCAAACGGAGTAGAGGACGGCATTAAGGCGGTTTGCGACTCGCTCATTACCATACCGATGCTCGGCAGAGCGGAGAGCCTTAATGCAAGCGTTGCCGCTTCGATTACTATGTGGGAGATGCTCAGATGAGTGATGTGCTTTACTGGATTTGGCTTCAGCATTGTATAGGTTGTGCAAGATGCTTTGATAATGTGCTCGATTATTTCGGGAGTATAGAAGCGTTTTACGAGAGTAATTATTTGCAGAAAAAATGTTGTCCCGAACTGAATGATAATATGATTCGCAAAAGTGAGGAGTTCACTCTAAACGACGCAAAGAAAATTGTTGATAAGTGCAAGAAAAATGGCTGGAACATAATTACTTACGAGGACAGCGAATATCCCGTTAAGCTGAAAAATATTTACAATCCGCCTGCCGTACTTTATGTCAGCGGCAATCTTCCGGATATAGATAATGTACTAACCTTCGGTTCGGTCGGCACACGAAAGGCATCGCCTTATGCTCTTAAAGCCTCTAAGGTTATAGCAAAGGGTGTTGCGAGATGCGGCGCCGTTGTTGTGAGCGGAGGTGCGCTGGGGATAGATACGGCATCCCATGAGGGAGCACTCGAGGGCGGCGGAAAAACCGTTGCGGTTCTCGGATGCGGTCTGGGTGCAAATTATCTTATGAGCAATGCGGATTTGAGGCGGCGTATAGCCGCAAACGGTGCTCTCATCAGCGAATATCCGCCCGGCACTCAGGCAAGTAAATATACATTTCCCGCAAGAAACAGAATCATAAGCGGACTTTCGGACGCCGTGTTTGTCGCAGAAGCAGGGATAAAAAGCGGCTCGCTGATTACCGCTTCTTTTGCCGCAGACCAGGGAAGGGATATTTTTGTTCTTCCGTCGAGCATATTTGATACCGGATTTAACGGAACGAATAAATTGATTGAAGACGGTGCGGTTCCCGTTACGTCAATGAATGTTATATTGTCTGACTATAAGGAAAAATATCGCACGCTCGATATATCAAAGTCGGCTTCTTTTGAGGAACTTCTGTCGGACGAATATAAAGAGAGGGACATTCCTTTTGAAAAAGACGAGCAACTCTCGTTTGATAAAATAGACGAGCAGAGAGATAATCAGGATAAAATGACGCAGACCGCCGCAAAAATTTCGGGAAACGAAAAGGCGGTTTATGATGCTCTCACCGACGGCTACACCGATATTGACAGCATAGCCGCAAGGGCAAATCTCGATATGAAAGATGTGCTTATGTCGCTGACTATGCTCGAACTCGACGGCTTGGCAGAGGCAGGCATAGGAAAAAGATACAGAAAAAAGCAGGCGTGAAAGCGGCATTTCACATTCGTTTTTAACTGCTTGAATAATATTTTTTATTAACATTAACCGAAAGGATTTTTAATAATGGCAAAGTCAAAATTAGTGATTGTGGAGTCACCCGCAAAGGCTAAAAACATAAAGGGCTATTTGGGCGACGGATATGAGGTTATCGCCTCTATGGGTCATGTTCGTGATCTCCCTGCGGCAAGGCTCAGCGTTGATATTGAGCATAACTTTGAGCCCAAGTACGCAGTAATAAAGGGCAAAGAAGCTCTTGTTGAGGAACTTAAAACAAAGGCTGACAAAGCCGAATATGTATATCTCGCAACCGACCCCGACCGTGAGGGAGAGGCAATTTCGTGGCATCTTGCAAACATTCTTGATTTGAGTCTTGACGACAAAAATCGTGTTACATTTAACGAGATTACGAAAACAGGCGTTAAAAATGGTATGGCGCACCCCAGAGAAATTGATATAGACCTGGTCAATGCTCAGCAGGCTCGACGTATTCTCGACAGACTTATCGGCTACAAACTGTCTCCGTTCGTCAGCCAGAAAATTCGCAGAGGACTTTCGGCAGGCAGAGTACAGAGCGTTGCGCTCAGACTCGTTGTTGACAGAGAAAACGAGATTCGTGCTTTTAAGCCCGAGGAATATTGGACGATAGACGCTAAGTTTACAAATCCGCCCGACAGAAAAACATTCGGTGCGGTTCTTGTGCAGGACGCCGACGGAAACAAGGTAGGCACGGATAAGAATAAGATTCCGTCTAAGGAAGTTTCCGACAAAATGCTTTCCGATTTGGAAAACGCAGAATATGTTGTCGAAAGCGTAAAGAAAGGCACAAGAAAGAAAAAGCCCGCTCCGCCGTTTATTACTTCGACTCTTCAGCAGGAGGCGTCACGCCGCCTCTCGTTCCAGGCAAGAAGAACGATGAAAGCCGCACAGGAACTTTATGAGGGCGTTGATGTTAAGGGACTCGGTACTGTCGGTCTTATCACCTATATGAGAACCGACTCGCTTCGTATTTCCGATGAGGCAAGAGCCGCAGGTAATGATTTTATCAAGAATGAGTACGGCGAAAAATATCTTCCGTCTGCTCCGAGATTTTATAAAACCAGAGGAAATGCACAGGACGGACACGAGGCTATAAGACCGTCTATGCCTAATGTAACTCCCGAGTCGGTTAAGGCTTCGCTTACTTCCGACCAGTATAAGATTTATAAACTTGTTTGGGAGAGATTTATCGCTTCTCTTATGGCTTCCTGCGTTCAGGAGACTATGAAAGTTGAGATTAAGGCAAACGGCTATCTCCTTTCGGCAAGCGGATATACGATTAAGTTTGACGGTTTTACCGCTCTTTACGAGGAAAAGACCGATGACTCCCAAAAGAAGGACAGCGAATCTCCGCTTCCTCCGGTTGCAAAGGGTGATGTGCTCAAACTTAAGTCCATTCTCGGCAATCAGCATTTCACTCAGCCGCCCGCAAGATATACGGAGGCTTCTCTTACCAAGGCACTTGAGGAAAACGGCGTAGGCCGTCCGTCAACATATGTAACCATAACTTCCACCATTCTTTCCAAGGAATATGTTGTTCGAGAGGGAAAGCAATTTGTACCGACAGAACTCGGCGAGGCTGTAACCAATCTTCTTAAAGAGAGAATTCCCAATATCGTAAATGTCAAGTATACCTCAAAGATGGAGGATGACCTTGATAAAATTGATTCGGGCGAAAAGAATTATATCGATATGATAAGGCTTTACTATGACGATTTTGTGGAGCCTCTCGAAAAAGCGAAGAAAGATATGCAGGGCGTTAAGATAAAACTCAAGGAAGAAGAAACCGATGTTGTCTGTGAAAAATGCGGCAGAAAGATGGTAGTTAAGGTCGGCAGATTCGGCAAATTCCTTGCTTGCCCCGGTTATCCCGAATGCAAAAACGCAAAGCCGCTCGTTACAAAGACGAATGCCAAATGTCCGGTATGCGGCGGCGATGTAATAGAAAAGAAAACAAAGAGGGGCACACCGTTTTACGGCTGCTCAAATTATCCTAAATGTAACTTTATGACCTGGGACGCACCGACGGACGAAAAGTGCCCAAGATGCGGAAAGTCGCTGTTCAGAAAGAAAGGTAATGTTCTTTATTGCCCCGATACCGAAAACTGCGGCTACACAAAACAGGCGGAAAAGAAAAAGTAATATGAAAAAATTTACAGTTGTCGGAGCAGGTCTTGCAGGGTGTGAGGCGGCTTGGCAGATAGCGGAGAGCGGTTATCCGGTCACTCTCATTGAGATGAAACCGATAAAATTTTCTCCGGCTCATAAAAGTGAAAATTTTGCGGAACTCGTTTGTTCAAATTCTCTAAAAGCGTCACGGCTTGAAAGTGCCGCAGGACTGCTCAAAGAGGAAATGTTCCGTCTCGGTTCGCTTACCGTGGCTGTTGCACGCAGATGTGCCGTGCCTGCCGGTGGAGCGCTTGCCGTTGACAGAAACGATTTTTCTTCAGCCGTTACCGATATGATAAAAAACCATCCTAACATTACGGTCGAGAACAGGATTTTTGACAGAATCGAGCCCGAGGAAAACGAGATTTTGATTATTGCCACCGGTCCTTTGACAGAGGAGAGCCTGGCACAGGAAATACAAAGACTGTGCGGTGACTGTCTCTCTTTCTATGATGCGGCGGCACCTATCGTAACCGCAGAAAGCGTAGATATGACTAAGGCGTTCGGCGCTTCGAGATATGACAGAGGCGGTGACGAGGATTATATAAACTGTCCGTTTAATAAGGCGGAATATGAGGCTTTCATAAACGAATTGATTAATGCAGAGGGTGCAGTTGTCCACGATTTTGATGTCTATGAGGGCTGTATGCCGATAGAAAAACTGGCTAAAAGAGGGCTTGACGCACCACGCTTCGGACCGATGAAACCTGTCGGACTCGTTGACCCGAATACAGGGCACAGACCGTGGGCGTGCGTTCAACTCAGGCGTGAGAACAGCAAGGGGACTATGTTTAATCTTGTCGGCTTTCAGACGAACTTGAAATTCGGCGAGCAAAAGAGAGTATTTTCTATGATACCCGGTCTTGAAAATGCGGAGTTTGTAAGGTACGGAGTAATGCACCGTAATTCGTTTTTGGACTCTCCCAGACTTTTGAACGCCGATTTCAGTCTGAGGAGTAATGAAAACATTTTCTTTGCGGGTCAGATTACAGGCGTTGAGGGGTATATGGAATCAGCCGCTTCGGGAATTATGGCAGGTATTAATGCCGTAAGGAGAGCAAACGGTGAGGAGCCTCTCGTTCTTTCGGAAAATAATATGATAGGCGCCCTGTCACGGTATATCAGTGACGAGAGCGTAAGTAATTTTCAGCCTATGGGTGCAAACTTCGGTATACTTCCTCCCATAGAGCCGAAAATCAGAGATAAAAAGGAACGCTATGCCGCACTCGGCAGACGTGCACTTGACGGACTCGAAAAGGCGGAATGAAAAAATATGAAAATTATTGTTGACGCAATGGGCGGAGATAACGCACCCGACGAGATAATAAAGGGTTGTGCTCTTGCACTCAAGGAATTTGATATTGACGAGATAATTTTGCTCGGCGACGAAAAGGCGGTGCAAAACAGTGTTGAAAAAAACAATGTGCCGCTTGATAAGTTTCGTATTGTTCATTGCTCAGAGGTTATAGGTAACTGCGACGAGGCAAAAACGGTGCTCAAGGGCAAGCCCGACAGTTCTATGTCGGTCGGGTTCAGAATGTTGAATGACGGCGAGGGTGATGCTTTTGTCAGTGCAGGAAACACGGGTGCCATTACGGTCGGCGCAACCTTGATAACAAAGAGAATTAAAGGCGTCAAAAGACCTGCCATTGCCTCTGTTATGCCGAGCGCAGACAAACCGTTCTTGCTTATGGACTGCGGTGCAAACGCCGAATGTAAGAGCGAGTATCTTTACCAGTTCGGACTCCTGGGCTCACTTTATATGAAAAATGTTATGCGTGTCGAGTGCCCGAAAGTCGCTCTTGCCAATAACGGCAGCGAGGAAACTAAAGGTACGCCGGTCGTTAAAGAGGCGTATGCTCTTATGAAAAAAGCACCGTATAATTTTATCGGAAACATAGAGGGCAGAAGAATTCCCTACGGTGACGCAGATGTTGTGGTAGCCGACGGCTTTACCGGCAACTTGATACTTAAAACTTACGAGGGCGTTGCAAAGGTGCTTATGCAGGGAATCAAGGACGCTTTTTATAAAAATACGATTTCAAAATTATCGTATCTCGGCGTTCGCTCGGGAATCAATGATATGAAAACCCGCTTTGATTATAAAGAATACGGCGGAGCAGTTATGCTCGGAGTAAAAAAGCCGGTGGTTAAGGCGCACGGTTCGGCTGACGCACGCACTTTTAAGAATGCGATTAAGCAGGCGGTTTGGTTTTTGCAGACCGACTTGACAGAAAAGATAGAAAAGGAATTGGCAGAGAATTGATATGAAAACGCTTGAAGAAAAAATAAATTATACCTTCAAGAATAAGGATTTGCTTAAAGAGGCGCTGACTCATTCGAGTTATGCAAACGACTGCCAGTTGGGCTATAACAACGAGCGTATGGAATTTTTGGGCGATGCGGTGCTGAGTCTCGTTTCGGCACAGTATCTTTACGAGCGTTATCCCGATTGGCCCGAGGGCGATTTGTCAAAACTTCGCTCATCGCTCGTGTGCACTCAGTCGCTCTCGGATTTTGCCAGAGAGATTGATTTGGGCAATTATTTGCTCCTTGGCAGGGGTGAGCTAAAAACGGGCGGCAGCGACAGAAGTTCTAATTTGGAAAATGCCTTTGAAGCTCTTATCGCCGCCATATACCTTGACGGTGGAATGGAGCAGGCGAGAAAACACATTCTGCGTTTTTTGTCCAAGGACATAGACACCCACCATATTCCGTTTAAGGATTATAAGACAACGCTTCAAGAGGTCATCCAGCAGAATAAGGACGAAACGCTCAATTATGTTATCGTCGGTGAGGACGGACCTCCGCACGACAGAACTTTTAAGGCAGAAGTTCATCTTAACTCAAATGTTGTCGGTACGGGAGTCGGCAAGAGTAAGAAACAGGCAGAGCAGGAGGCGGCGAAAGAGGCTCTTTCGCTGATGGGAATTATATGAAAAAAGGAAATATAAGTCTTTTTATTCCGCATCTCGGTTGCCCTCACAAATGCTCATTTTGTAACCAAAATACCATTACGGGAAAGCAGACTCAGCCGAGCGCAGACGATGTAAGAGCCGCTGTTGAAACGGCACTTAGAAAAAAGAATTACGATTATGAAATAGCCTTCTTCGGCGGAAGTTTTACCGCAATAGACAGAGAGTATATGCTTTCTCTCTTAAAGGCGGCTTACGATTATGTTAAAGACGGCAGAGTAAACGGTATTCGTATCTCGACCCGACCCGACTGCATTGACGAAGAAGTGCTTGACATACTGAAAAAATACGGCGTTACCTCAATCGAACTCGGTGCACAGAGTATGGACGATGAGGTACTTAGGGCTAATTTCAGAGGGCACACGGCAGAAGATGTGGAAAACGCATCAAGACTTATTAAGTCTTACGGCTTTGAACTCGGACTTCAGATGATGACGGGTTTGTATCTCGACACGGACGAAAAGGCTGTTCAAACGGCTCAAAAAATAATTGACCTTGCACCCGATACAATCAGGATTTATCCTACCGTTGTACTTAAAAATACATATCTTGCAAAACTTTACGAGGACGAATTATATAAGCCGCAGACGGTGGACGACGCCGCAAATTTGTGCACGAAAATAGTTCCGATGTTTGAAAAAGCGGGCATAAGAGTGATAAGGCTCGGACTTCATTCATCACCGGAACTCAAGAAAAATATGATTGCGGGTGCGTTCCACGACAGCTTTGGCGAGATAGTTAAGAGCAGATATATGCTCAATAAAATATTAAAGTACCCACCTGCCGATTACGAGATTATGGTTAATTCAAAATCCGTGTCGCAACTGAAGGGACAGCAAAAGAGAAACATATACTTCCTTATGGAAGAGGGATATAACATAAAAGTCACGGTAAACGATAAGGTTGCCGCAGGCGATATTAAAATTGTAAGACGGTAAAAAATATGCTACTCAGAACATTAGAAATGCAGGGATTTAAGTCATTCCCCGATAAAACTGAATTAAACTTCGGCAAGGGTATCACCGCCGTTGTGGGACCTAACGGTTCGGGAAAGAGTAATATTTCCGACGCCGTTCGCTGGGTTCTCGGCGAAACGAGCACAAAGTCGCTTCGTGGTTCTAAGATGGAGGATGTAATTTTCGGCGGTACTTCCAGCCGTAAGGCACTCGGCTTTGCCCAGGTCGTTTTAACTCTCGACAACACGGACGGCTCGCTTGACGGTCACGGCGATATTGTGACGGTCAGCCGTCGTTATTATCGCTCGGGCGAGAGCGAGTATAAGATAGACGGAGAGAACGTTCGCCGCAAGGATATTCACGAACTGTTTATGGATACGGGTCTCGGCGCAGACGGTTACTCTATGGTAGGTCAGGGCAAAATTGATTCTATCATTTCCGCAAAAAATGAGGACAGACGAGAACTCTTTGAAGAAGCGGCAGGTATTTCACGCTTTCGTCATAAGAGACGGGATGCAGAGAGAAGACTGGAGCAGGCTCAGGAAAATCTTGTTCGACTGCTTGACATTCTTGCGGAACTTGAGGGCAGAGTCGGTCCGCTTAAAAAACAAAGCGAAAAGGCACAGCAGTTCTTGGTGCTCAGCGATGAAAAGAAAACGCTTGAAATCGGCGTTTGGCTTAATAAGATAAATAAGTTTACGGTGGACTTGCGTGAGCAGGAGCATAAAATCGACGCCGCAAACGCATCGTACGAGGTTTGTGAAAAAGACTTGCTAGACCTTGAGAACAGGCTTGAAAGTATTGCCAATGAGATTGCAGGCATAAATCTTGCAATCGAGCAGAGCAGACTCGGTGCCTCCGGTTTTGAGGAGGAGGCTTTGCGTAAGGACGGCGAGGCTTCCGTTCTTAATGCAACCGTAGAGCATAATAACGAAACCGTTGCCCGTCTTACGGCGGACATAAACGACGCCGACGATTCGGGCAAAAGCATAGATGAGCAGATTAAGCAAAAGCAGGCGGTAATTGACGAGAATGAGCAAAAGTCGGCAGAGAAAAAGGCAATGCTCGAGGCTGTCGCAGGCGAACTCTCAAAGGTGCAGGACGAAAATTTGGAAATTTCGGACAAAACCCTTGAACTTAATAAAAAACTCACCTCTCTCACACTTCAACTCAGCGACGCAAAGGTTAAAGCATCGCAGGCAAGTTCGTCCATAGAGGAAATCAATTCAAGAAAAGATACCTTGTCCGCTCAGATAGACAGCGTGGAAAAGGATATTGAATATACAAAAAGCCAAAAGGACGAAAGCGAGAAAAATCTCGAATTTATCAGAGAGAGAATATCCGAGTACGAAAATTCTCTCGGCGGCTATCGCATTAAACTTCAGGGCAAGACCGAGACTGCGGAGAAGATAAGAGATAAAGTAAATTCTCTCTCCAGAAAATACGGCGAAAAAACAGACAGAGCCAATGTTCTTCTCGACCTTGAAAAGAATATGGAGGGATTTTCGGGAGCGGTTAAGGCTGTGCTTAAGCAGAGCCAAAACAAGGCACTTTCAGGCATTCACGGAACACTGTCGCAACTTATCACGGTTGATAACGAATATTCCACCGCTATTGAAATCGCACTCGGTGCGGCTATGCAGAATATTGTTGTTTCTTCCGAGAGCGACGCAAAAAGGGCTATCGCTTATCTTAAACAGAACAATGTCGGCAGAGCAACATTTCTCCCCATATCCGCAATAAAGCCACGCACTATGCAGGAAAAGAATTTGGACGATAATTTCGGCTTTGTCGATGTGGCGTCAAATCTTGTAGAATGCGATGGGCAGTACCGTGATATTATAGAAAATCTGCTCGGCAGGGTTATGATTGTTGAGGATATTGACTGTGCCGTAGGTATTTCTAAGAGATATGAAAATAAATACAAGACCGTAACTCTTGACGGTCAGGTTATCAATCCGGGCGGTTCAATGACGGGTGGCTCAAAGGGCAGAGGCAGCGGAGTTCTCTCCCGTGCAAACCTTATAGAGCAGTTGAAGGACGAGGCTCGGGAAATTAAAAACGAACTCGACAGCGCACAACTCGAACTCAAAAAGGCCGTTGAGGCGGCTAATCTTGCGGGTGCCGACTTGCAGGGCGCAGATGCCGATTTGAGAAATGCAAAAGAAGAACTCATCAGAGCAGAGGGCGACGATAAACTTATCGGAGACAAACTTTCGTCCTTTGAGGCGCAAAAGGCGGCTATGCTTCGTGAACAGGAAAACAGCGAGGGCAGAATTCTTCTCTTTGAGGAGGCGGGCAAAAAGGCTCAGGCGGACTGCGAGCGAATCAAAGCGGAGAGCGAGGAAACCGAAAACGAACTCAACTCGATTTCCGAGGGTGCAAGCGAGCTTATTAAAAAGCGTGACGATATTCGTGAGAGAACAGAAAGCATAAATCTTGAACTTGTTACCCTGACAAAGGATACGGAGGCGGCAAGACAGGCTGTTATCGAACTTGAACTCAGAAAGGCGAATCAGTCCGACAGGGTTAAATCCATTAATGACGAAATCGCCGAAATTAATGCCAAAAACGAGGCTTTGCTCCTGTCGATAAACGATATTAAATCGCAGGCGGACGCTCTCAGAAAAAGAGCGGCCAAGGCGGGAGAGTCGGTGCAGAGCGAAATCGAGCGCCGCAACGAACTCGAAAAGCAGACTAACGAACTCAGAGCCGACGAAAAGGCAAGACTTCAGGACAAGGAAAAACTTTCGTCCGACCTCGTAAGGTTAGAGGAACGAAAGAATAATATGAAAAAGGAATATGACGAACTCGGCGATATGCTCTTTGAGCAGTATGAACTTACAAAGCCCGAGGCTGAAATGCTCGGCATAGTCATAGAGGATATGTCGGCGGCTAAGAAAAGGCTTCACGAGATTAAGGTTGCCATAAGAGGGCTCGGCTCGATTAATGTCGGCGCAATCGAAGAATATAAGGAAGTCAGCGAAAGATATACTTTCCTTAAAGAACAGATTGACGATATTGAGGCATCAAAGAAAGAACTCGGCAATATCATATCAGACCTTACGACCTCTATGAGCGAAAAGTTCCTTACTCAGTTTAAGAAGATAAACGAGGAATTTAAGATAAGCTTTTCGGATTTCTTCGGCGGAGGCAAGGGCGAGCTCATTCTTGAGGACCCGAACAACTGTCTTGAATCGCCGATTGAAATTAAAATTCAGCCGCCCGGAAAATCGGTGCAGAACATTAACCTGTTCTCCGGCGGTGAAAAATCGCTTGCCGCAATGGCACTTTTGTTTAGCGTGCTTAAGGTTCAGCCGTCGCCGTTTTGTATTTACGATGAGGTTGAGGCAGCACTTGATGATGTAAATGTTGAGCGATTTGCAAAATATATGCGCCGTATGACGGACAAAACGCAATTCATTTCCATCACTCACCGTAGGGGCACTATGGAAGAGGCAGATGTGCTGTACGGAGTAACGATGCAGGAAAAGGGAGTGTCGAAACTTCTTGAACTTCAATCGACCGAACTCGCCGCTAAAATGGGATTAGACGCATAGTAAAGAGGTAAATATGGGATTATTTGAAAAATTAAGAAAAGGCTTAAAAAAGACGAGAACAGAGGGTATGACCGCACAGGTTGACAGCGTTCTCGAGTCACACGAAAAAATTACCGACGAACTTTTTGACGAACTCGAAGAGGTGCTCATTATGGGCGATGTCGGCTTTCCGACAGCGGAGAGGGTTATCGGCGACCTTAAAGAAAAAATTGCAAACGATAATATCACAAGCGTTGCAGATGTTCGTGAAACATTAAAGGATATTGTAGCCGGCGTAGTGTGGGGCGGCAGTTATTTGTCACTTCGTACAAAGCCGTCGGTTATTCTTGTAATCGGTGTAAACGGAGTGGGAAAAACCACTACAATCGGTAAACTTGCAATGCGACTTAAGTCCATGGGCAGAAGCGTTGTGCTGGGTGCTGCGGATACATTTAGAGCAGGTGCAATCGAGCAACTTCAGGTTTGGGCTGACAGAGCGCAGGTACCGCTTGTAAAGCACGGCGAGGGTGCAGACCCGGCGGCTGTTGTTTATGATACCATTCAGTCGGGCAAGGCAAAAAATGCCGATGTTATTATCATAGATACCGCAGGTAGATTGCATAATAAGAAAAATCTTATGGACGAACTTAATAAAATCAGTCGTGTTATTGACCGTGAACTTCCCGACGCAAGCCGTGAGACGCTGCTTGTCCTTGACGCAACAACAGGTCAAAATGCCGTTAATCAGGCAAAGGACTTTAAGGAAGCGGCAGGTATTACCGGCATTATTCTTACAAAACTTGACGGAACTGCAAGAGGCGGCTTCAGCATGGCTGGCAATTACACCTTCCGTGGCGTGTTCGGGCTGAACCGCCTGAAGGAAAAGATACTTATTCTTGAAAATGAGTTGGACGATGTGGCCATCGAACGCCAGAAATACATGATAACCCATGTAATCAACCCAGACTTGGCAAAGAAAGGCTACGAACTCTACTTCGACCATGTGGAGGAACCCACCGAAGAGTTTCCATACGGCACCATCCATTTCTTTTACGACGATACTGAAAGAGAAAGTATGATGCAGGTGCGCTTCGCCATGGACAACTATTATGAGCACAAAATGGCTTGTAAGATGGATCCACGCATGGCAGTGAAAGGAGTGCAGTGTATTGACGAAGGTTGGATAAGCAAACAACTAAAGGAGGAATAACCATGACGAAGTACGACTACGATAGCAATGGAATAGCCAGAGTTTATGACGATGGCAAATGGTATCTCATCGACAGGACAGAAAGACGTGTCTCTGACGGCTATACCTATATAGAAGAATGGGGAGAAGGTTACTACAAGGCAGAGTTGAGAGCAAAGAAGAACATCTTGCGCCCAGACGGAAGCATAGTGCTGAGAGTTTGGCACAATGATGTGTACAAGGTGAAGCATGGCTTCTTTGTGTTCAGTAACACCATACGCAAGTCGAAAAACAATCCGAATACAAGATATACATACGGTGTGGCACACGTGAATGGCGATGTCATCTTTCCGATGATATTCGACTTGGCATACTGGATGGAGAAACAAGACTTCATTTATGCCGAAATAGACGAGAAACCATACATCGTAACGACAGACGGAAGTATCTGCGATGCAGAGAGAAGCCATTTGCCAAAGAAAGCAACAGTGGACTACAAGCAACTCTTTGAGAAGTTTGCCAATTGGACACTGCCTGGTCTGCAGTTTTTCTATCGCGACACCAATGCGCCTGTTATTATAGATGCCACCTATCATGTAGGTGACATACTACGTGCAGGTTTCTTTGTGGATGCAACGACAAAGCTACTGAAACCAGTGCACAAGACACGCTTTCTCATAGCCAGCGCACATGCCGCCATGTTTTGTGAGATAGAAGAATTGTGTCTGGAGAATCCTGATGTAAAGAAATGGAATCTCTGCACATTCCACTTCAATAGCTATTTCAAGGTGATGGATGTGTATGAGAAAGATGGGGTGACACAGGTTTTTCTGCTCCACATTCCACCTGCAGCCGCCTTTTTCTTGGGGAATGACGAAGCAGCCATGAATTTCATGAACGAGGCAACTGGAAAGGAGACCTCGCTTGTGGATATGGCACGCAAAAGTCTTGACGACAAGTTGAAGTTGGATGTGCATTCACGTTCTTTGGATCCGATATTCTGCAAGCGCATGGAGCATCCCATCGGTTTGGATGACGAGTTCTATCCGATTCCACTTGACGCTGCCGACGAGCCGACAGATGAACGAGATGTCACTCTCAGCAATATGATACACAAACTTGCTGATGATGCTGACATTCAGGACTTCATAGAAGTGGAAGATAACTTCCCTTTTAGAGGAGTAGAAGGAACAATCTGTGAAGGTTGCGTTTATGCTGGAGGCATACAAAAGAAAGGCGAAGGCTGCGGAAGGCTTTTCACAAAAAGTTTTCGTGACCGTTACCTCAAAGGATGCTGCGAATATCGCAAGACAGACATTATGAGTCCATCTCTTTTCGAAGAAATGGACAAATATCATAAAAAGAAAAAGACGAACTATCTAAAAAAAGAAAAGAACAAATAACAAACGAATTAAAAGATTTAAAAGAAGAAGAAAAAATCTTAACAGATAGTTGGAACAAAGAAAAAGAACTAAACAAACAAATAAAAGATAAAAAAGAAGAACTAGACAAAGCAAGATTTAGTCTAGAACAAGCAGAAAATATCTACGATTTAGAAACCGCCGCACGTCTAAGACATGGAACAATTCCGAGACTAGAAAAAGAACTTGAAGAACTAAAAAACAAAAACACAAATAATCTTCTAAGTGATACAGTAACAAGCGATAATATAGCAGATGTAATAAGTAAATGGACCAATATCCCAATCACAAAACTAATGAAAAAGTAATTGATATGGATTGGGTTATCGCAATCGAAGAAACCCTGCCGTATATTCAAAAAGCAATTGACGAACAGGAGAGTTTTGCTGTTTACGAAAATCGTGTGCTTTTGACCCTTATTCACAAGGCGCTTATGTTTGTTGATGACAAATATTCAAAAATGAAAGATGTACCTAACGATTCTTACAATAACATAACAATGAACCGTCACCTTGAGCTTAATCAGCAAAAGCTTGATTTCAGCGTTAATTATGTAAACGAAAACCACGAATCACTTGCAGAAGACCTTGATGTAGAGGATATTGAGTCGCTTTCAGATTTTGACCGTATCCGCAGAATTCGTCAGGGACTTAACGAGTGTCTTGCAACTCCGCTTATGAAAGAGATTGCAAAAGAACCGCAGGTAAAACCGCCGCTCACACAGACTAACCTGCTCAAGGAAAACCCTAACTTTAAAAAGGCAGTAGAGTTGTGGAGCTTCCTTGATACATACAAAAAGCAGGGCTTTGAACTCGTAGGCGAAGAGTACAACGGTAAGATGACTGACGAGAACAAGGAAGATGTATATCTTGCTATGGAATTTCAGCATTTTATGATGTCGATTACCACTAACCCCGCACTTAGAAAAATGCTGCAGGAAAAGTACGAAAAAGAAAATGCCCTTGCCAAAGGCAGAGGCTGACCGCAAGCAGGCAGAGGCTGACCGACTGAAGGCTGTTGAGGCTCAGAAGGAGAAGGAACGCCTGAAAGCCGAAAAGAAAAATAAGGACAAAAAGGCGGAAGAGAAACCAGAGCCAACCGAAGATGCCGAGGCTACCGAGCCGAACGGAACCACCGAGCCTACTGGGGAGCAGACCCCAGTAGAGGGCGAGGCTCATACAGAGGGAGGAACTCCTACTGAGGAGCAACAGACTCCTGCAGAAAGTGAGGCTCCAGCAGAAGAGCAGACCTCAGCAGAGGAAGTCTCAACATCTCAACCCACAACATCTCAACAGGAAACTAATCAGCCTTCTGCTGAACCAGGAAAGGAGGCAAGCAATGAATAACAAGAAGCTATTATACACACTCCTGCTTGGAGCAACGCTCACCTCATGTGCTGAGGTGGAGATTTGTGAAAGAGATCACCCACATCAGGGCGATGTCAACTTCACATATACATGGAATAAGCCAGAGGACAAGC
>OQWM01001003.1_pt1 | contig 19283 bp, 16 predicted proteins | sample 1691531 | NCBI WGS metagenome assembly OQWM01 (sample SAMN03418257, study PRJEB22391) | human gut metagenome | biome: human-gut; feature: organic feature; material: feces | host: Homo sapiens | place: Tanzania | collected 2013-01
CCTTCATTTCTTCCTTGATTTCCTCGACCTTGATTCAGGGCGTGCTGCTTAAATGCTAGTACTGTCTCAAAAGCAGGGCGTGCTGCTTAAATACTAGTACTGTCTCAAAAGCAGGGCGTGCTGCTTAAATACTAGTACTGTCTCAAAGCACCAAGTAATTCAGCATTCTCACTCTTGTTTCCGATAGTAATTCTCAGACAGTTGCCGCACAACTGAACCTTGTTGCGGTTTCTAACGATAATGCCTTGCCCCACCAGATAATTATAGATGGCGTTGGCGTCGGTCATTTTTGCCAGGAAGAAGTTTGCATCAGTAGGATAAACCTTCTCGCAGATAGGCAGATCCAGGAAAGCAGTCATTACCTTAGAACGCTCCTGCAGGATGTTCTTCACCCATTCGTCAACCTTCAGCGGATTCTTCATCACCTCCAACGCATGCTCCTGAGTAAGCAGATTGACGTTATAAGGATATTTCACCTTATTAAATATGTCAACAATCTCCTTGCTCGCAAAAGCCATTCCCAGACGGAGGGCTGCACAGCCCCATGCCTTGCTCATGGTGTTGAGCACAATCATATTAGGAAATCTGTCGAGTACGCTGCGGAATGTGCGCTCCGAAGAGAAATCGCTGTAGGCTTCGTCGATGATGACAATACCCTGGAATTTCTGCAGAACCTCTACGATTGTCTCGCGGTTGATGTGATTGCCCGTAGGATTGTTCGGACTGCAGATCCAGATTACCTTCGTCTGTTCATCGCAGGCTGCCAGCAGTTTTCCGGCAGAAATCTGATAGTTTTCATCGAGCAGCACAGAGCGATACTCCACATCGTTGATGTCTGCACAAACTTCATACATTCCGTAAGTAGGCGCAATCGCTACCACATTATCCTTTCCCGGGCGGCAGAACACACGGTAAACCAAATCGATGGCCTCGTCGGAACCGTTGCCCAGGAAGATTTTCTCTTCAGCCACACCCTTAATCTTGCTGATCTGCTTCTTCAGTTCAACCTGCAGCGGATCAGGATAGCGATTGTAAGGGTCATTATATGGATTTTCGTTGGCGTCGAGGAAGACGCGGGCATTTCTGCCTGCAAACTCCGTACGGGCGCAACTGTAAGGTGCCAGATTCCAGATGTTCTCTCGGCACAAATCTTTCAATTCTTTCATTTTTCTTTCAAAAGCTATTAAGAAGTATCTTTACAACTTCCCGTTTCACCCTATTGTTTCAAACTTTTCACTCTCAGTCTCATCGCATTGGCATGAGCTTCCAATTGCTCATTTTCTGCCATGGTCACTACAGCATTTCCGATGTTACGAATACCTTCTTCTGTAAGATGCTGGAAGGTGATTTTGCGATGATAGCTGTCCAGGTTCACTCCGTTGTAAGCCAAAGCATAACCATGGGTTGGAAGAGTATGGTTCGTGCCGCTAGCATAGTCGCCTGCACTTTCGCACGCATAGTTGCCGAGGAATACACTACCTGCATTCACTACCTTTTCTGCCAGCTGCTCGTAATCGGCTGTGGCGATAATCAGATGCTCCGGCGCATAAGTATTGCAGAGGTCGATTGCCTCTTCTTCGGTCTTCACGAGGATAAACTTAGAGTTGTCTAACGAGGTCTGTGCCATTTCCTTACGAGGTAATCGCTCAAGTTGTACTTCAACTTCCTTCTTTACATCATCCAACACCTTTTCTGATGTAGTAATGAAGAAAACCTGAGAGTCGAAGCCATGCTCAGCCTGCGACAACAGGTCGGCAGCAGCAAACACAGGGTTGGCAGTTTCATCGGCGATGAGACAAACTTCAGACGGACCGGCAGGCATGTCGATAGCCACATCATGCAGGGAAACCTGCTGCTTGGCAGCCATGACAAACTGGTTGCCCGGACCGAAAATCTTATAAACCTTAGGCACGCTCTCCGTACCGTAAGCCATGGCTCCGATAGCCTGAACGCCACCCGCCTTGAAGATCTTGCTCACGCCCGCAATCTTTGCCGCCATGAGGATAGCCGGGTTCACCTTGCCCTCTTTATTAGGAGGAGTACAGAGTACTATTTCTTTACATCCCGCAATCTTGGCAGGAGTTGCTAGCATCAGAACGGTACTAAAGAGAGGAGCAGTACCTCCCGGGATATACAATCCCACCTTCTCAATAGCCACACTCTTCTGCCAGCAGGTTACACCAGGGCAAGTTTCAACCTTTACACCTTCAAACTTCTGGCTATGATGGAATGCGGCAATGTTATGATGGGCGAGGTGCAAAGCGTCTTTCAGTTCTTGAGAAACCAGTTGCTCAGCCTCTTCGATTTCAGCCTCAGTCACAGCCAAAGAATCGAGATGGGCATGATCAAACTTCTCCTCGTAACGCTTCACGGCTTCGTCGCCATGGTTTTTCACATCGTCGAGTACACCTTGTACGGTCGCATTCAGCTGCGAAACATCCAGGTGTGGGCGTTTTACAATCTCGCTCCATTCCTCCTTTGCAGGATACTTTATTACCTTCATTCCTATTATTAATGTTTAATTATTAATGTTTAATGTTTGGTTTTTAACGCATAATGTCTCTAAATAAACATTACACATTAAACACTACACATTATTATAATATCATCTTTTCGATTGGTGTTACCAGGATTCCCTGTGCACCGAGTTCCTTCAGTTTGCCAATGATTTCCCAGAAACGCTTCTCATCGAGCACGGTGTGGATAGAGCACCATTCCTCATCAGCCAATGGGATAATCGTAGGACTCTTGATGCCTGGCAATACTTCTGTAATCTCCTGAATCTTTTCCTTAGGAGCATTCATCATCACGTATTTCTTGTCCTGTGCAGAACGTACAGCCTCGAAGCGGAACAGCATCTCGTTCAGAATCTCATGCTTCTCCTCGTCCATGTTCCAGTTGCCGATGAGCAGAGCCTCGCTCTTCATCACCACCTCAACCTCAGCAAGATTGTTGCTGACCAAAGTAGAACCAGAACTTACAATATCGAAAATACCGTCAGCCAAACCGATGCCCGGACTGATTTCTACAGAACCCGTAATGACATGGATGTCGGCATTGATATTATTCTTCTTCATAAACTTGCGCAGGATGTTAGGGTAAGAAGTAGCAATCTTCTTGCCGTTGAACCATTGCAATCCCGGATAATCAATCTTCTTAGGAATGGCGAGGCTCAGGCGGCACTTGCTGAAACCCAGACGGTCAATAATCTGCGCATTCTCTCCACGCTCAACAAACTCGTTCTCGCCCACGATTCCGATATCTGCCACACCAGAGGCTACGCTCTGAGGAATATCATCATCACGAAGGTAGAGAACTTCGAGAGGAAAGTTGCTTGACTGCACCAGAAGGGTGCGTTTAGAGGCGCTTACTTTGATGTCAGCCTCTGCTAAAAGATTCATGGTGTCGTCGAAAAGACGACCCTTACTTTGTACTGCTATTCGTAACATATTTCTATATTTTGTTTGAAAAACATTGCAAAAGTACATATTTTTATTAGAATAAACAAATAATTTCTCACTTATGTGCAAAATATTTCGTACTTTTGCAGCTGAAATGAAGAATAAAGGATATTTATACGCATTATATGCACTATTTTTGCTCGCTGCCTGTGCCGACAAGAAACCACAGCAGGAGCTTACGCCATGGGGAACTCCCGTAGGCGAAATGGAGTATGCGGATAACTCTGATGGGGCTGATGGCGATGAAAAGAAACCTGCTTCAACCAACAAAGGGCTTTCGCTCGAAGATATTCAGGCCAATGGTGAGCTCATCATGCTTACCGTTAACGGCCCTACTACCTATTATGATTACCACAGCCACGGAATGGGACTGCAATATCTGCTCTGCGAGAAGTTTGCCCAGCAGATTGGCGTGTCGTTACGCGTAGAAGAATGTAAGGATACGGCTGAAATGGTACGCAAACTGGAGAAGGGAGAAGGCGATGTGATTGCCGTGCCCCTACCCCGAAAACAGACCAGAGGCAACCTGCTGTTCTGTGGTGTTACGCCCGACAGCACCCGAACCCAATGGGCTGTGCAGAACGGTAACAAGAGTCTTGCCGACACCCTGAACGGCTGGTTTAAGCCTAAGCTGATTGCTCAGGTCAAGCAGGAAGAATCGTGGCTGCTTTCTTCTGCCAGCGTGCGCCGCCACGTTTATTCACCATTCCTGAACCGTTCTAAGGGCGTTATTTCCCGCTACGACCACCTCTTCCAGCGCTATAGCGGAACGGCTCGCATGGACTGGCGTCTGATGGCTGCCCAATGTTATCAGGAGAGCTGTTTCGACCCGAATGCGAAGTCATGGGCTGGAGCTTGCGGACTGATGCAGATTATGCCAGGCACGGCTGCCCATCTGGGTTTGCCGATGAGCATGATACATGAACCTGAGGCGAATGTGGCTGCGGCAGCCAGATATATGGCGGAACTGCAGGGGCATTTCTCTGACGTAGGCGACCCTTTCCAGCGCATGCTTTTTGCCCTTGCTTCTTATAATGGTGGCTATTTCCACATCAGAGATGCGATGGCGCTGGCTCGCAAACATGGTCAGAATCCGCACAACTGGGGCGTGATTCGCGATTATATTCTGCGCCTTTCTCAACCGGCTTATTACACAGACCCGGTAGTGAAATATGGTTATATGCGAGGCACGGAGACGGTTAATTATGTAGATAGAATCAGAGCTCGCTGGGGCGAATACAGCGGTGGTTCAGGCTTCCATGAGAGTTTTCGTGGCAGCGGTATGGGCAGCGGTTCCTTCCATGGAGCCCCTGTTAAATCCAAGCGCCACTACCAGAATAAGTACCATATATAATATAAATAGGGAACGCAGTGCGTTCCCTATCTGTTTATTACTTGTAACCTATAGGATGGTTATCCAGATACTTTCGTCTCGGTCGCGCGCCGCTGTCATGGCGTTGATGAGCCGCTGCAGCCAGATGCGGGAGTTCACCACCATGCCCTCGAACTTGTTCTCCCCAACGAGGATGCAGCCTTGCGTGTCGTCAGGATAATTGCCTGCATGGATGCGGATGCCCTCGAAATTCGGCACACCCAACAGCAATGGCAGCCAACGCTTGAATCTTGGCGAATACGATATGACCACGGGATATGATCCCTCAGGAATGGCCGTATGACCAGGTACCTTACGTGCCTTCACGCCGCTCTTGCGGCTATAGCGGGCATCCACTTCCTCTGGCTTTAGCTTGATACCCAACAGATTGCGCCATGTAGGCTCCATGGTATCGCAGAGATATGTATCTTTGGACAGCAGTTGGCTGTCAAAGGTATGAATTAATTTGCACTTGTCGTCTTTCTTCTTGCCGGGCAGCGAGTTACGACTTACGCTTGCATCGGTCAGCAGATAGAGTCTGCCGATGGTATAAGTTCCCTTTTTAGCTATACGCTTTAATACTATTTCCATTTTGTTTGAATGTTAAGTGTTAAACTATTTTGCGTTAAAACATCTCAGGTCGAGTCCGTCAGAACGAAATAATAGCTTCTTAAAACTGAATAACTGAATACTGAACACCTTTCCGCCCTGCTTTCCGTCAGCTCCGTCGGCATTTACTCCCTTCGGAGGAATTTTCTCGATATAATGGCGGTTCACCCAGTTTCTCAGCATCGTCGCCGTACCCTTCTTGCCGAAGTCGTTATGCAGACGCACCATTTCAGCCTGCGTGTAGGTGAAGGTGTCAGGCAATTGCTGCAGCAGGTTGGCTGGTCCTCGCTTGCTCGATTTCTCTCCCACCTCATTAGCCTTGGCTATGCCTGCACCAAAGAAAATCATCTTGCACCACAGGTCGTAACTCTCGCTCCATCTGATGAACTCTTCTATTTCGGGTTCCCATTTGCAGCCGTTCGCCACGTACAGCACGCAAGCCTTGAGAAAGGCTATTACGTTGCCACGGAAGGAGAGATTCTCGAACACTCTGTTTTGCGACATGCGCGAAAAGTCGGCGTTCTCCTCCTTCAACTTTTCTGCCAGGGCGAAAGCCTCGTCGCAGTCTATTCTGCCCGATGCCTTGCACAGATTCTCTATGTACGGTTTGAGCGCCTCTCTGAAGGCATCGTCGTATTCGCCATATACAGGCATTTCGGCACCGATTTCCCGCTCCGGGATGGTACAGAAGTTGATGCGGCTGATAGGTCCGTCGGTGAGCACCTTGGAGAAATATCGCTGCCCCAGCTGGACGGTGGTCGATGCATTCCAGTTGAACCGGATGGTGATGCGCTCGGTGATACTCGATGTGCCCACGCGGGTCTGGCCGTATGAGTTCCCCGGATCAAAGGCAAGGCACATAATCTTGAACTGCTGGTTGCCTTGCCCCTTGAGGGCATCGAACTGGTCTATCTCGTTGAGCGTTGTATAGAGGAAATGTTCCTGAGCCTCAGCCGTGCGCATCACGAATGCCGGGTTGGTCATATCGGCGTCTATCTCCTGGATGATGAGGTTTTCCGGGCGCTTGCGCTTATCCTTGTTGGCACCCTTTCGTGTCACCTCCTCTTTCCATTCCTTCTCCCGTTGCAGGTTCTCACGGTCGCGCTGTCTGATGTCCTCCATAATCATGTTGATAGGCATCTGTACACAGTTCTTACCTGCGCCCGTGCCCGCCAGCAGACAGCACATCAGGGTAGCCTCGTGCTCCACATTGTCAATATACTTAAAGGTAGTCTTGCAGAGGTGTGTGGCAAGCGGCGGGAAGATGGCGTGTGCCACGGCAGGTTTGTATACGTCCGGTGTTTTTGATAGCAGCAGTTCCACGAGTTTCGGGAGATGTTCGGGCATCGGAGGCGGAGTGAGTTTTTCATCTTCCGCATTAATATCCGTGCAGCCCTCGGAACTCTCGTTTTTTAACGCCACGGCATCCTTCTGGGATGACCTCTCTGCCTGGGCATTGATGCGGATTACGGCTTGCGACATCGGCTTCGAACTGTCGCCATATTTCGCATAAAAGTCGTGAATGAGCTGTTGGCAGTCATGCTCCTGCGAGAAGGCAGGCATCTTCTGCGCCACCACCGCCTTCAGTTCCTCTTCGGGCATCACTCTCGATGCGCCTGCGCTCATAATCGCCAGGAGCGATGAGTGACGGGAGCCTGGGGTGTTGATGTCTACGTCCTTCAGCCCAGCCGCATTGCGGAAGAGGTCGAAGGCTGCTAGGTTCTTGCCGGTTGCCACAGTGCCAGCATCCTGATGAGTTCCAGCAGGGCTGAGATGAGCAGCATGAGCAGCATTGCTATCACAAGGTTGGGCAGGCTGAATAGCAGAGCCAGAAGAAACAGCGTGATGGCTGTCAGAGCCCGAAAGTCGATGGTCTTGAACATTTTGTTGAGTGTTGAATGTTGAGTGTTGAATGTTGAATGGTTGGGGCTGAGTGCCTTGCTGGATTCGTCCGTCGATTGTAAGCCCACGGTCCAGGTAGGCTTGTCTGCGCTTCTTCAGCTCTTCCTGTGGCAGCACCTCGTACCAATGAGGCGAGCGATAGATTTCCGACGCCTTGTCGGTGATGAAGAGCATGCGTTCTGGGGTGATGCAGCTCTCGTCGTAGGGCACGCCCAGCGCCTCGCAATAGGCTCGCTGCGTCTCCTCGATAGTCATTCCGATGGGCATGCGGATATCGATGTGCAACTTCTTGCGGGCTGAGTACTCCAGGTGCAGCAGGGCTCCATTCCAGATAGTGTCGCTGCAGTTCAGTTCACGTGCCTTCTCTATCGCCTTGTCCACATATTCCTTGTCGTCCACGTCGATGGTGGTTTGGAAGAGAAAACTTTCGGGCACAGCGTTCTTCTGCGAACGTCTGTTGTCTCGGAACTGGTAGTAGTGAGCGCAGCGGAAGGGCAACTGCTTCTTCAGTTCATCGTTCCCCCCACGGATGGCAGCTACCAGGTCTGCCATCCAGGGATAAGCGATGGTCTTGTCATAGACCGAGAGTGGCTGGGAGCTTACGCTCCCCTTATTGCCATTCTTGTACGGATTATATGCTATAATATGTTCCATCTTTTTTGAATGTTGAATGTTGAATGTTGAGTGTTGAATTTAATGTTGAGTGTTGAATGTTGAATTGCCTAACGGTCGCAAGGGCGCTAGCCTAATTCAACATTCAACATTTAACATTCAACATTATACATTCTCCTTAAATCCTGTAATCAGTTCCTTGTGCTCTGCCTTGAGGTAGCGCAGCATGTCCTGCTTGTCCAGGTCTCGGCTGAAGGTATAGTTCACCTGCACCGTGCGCTTGGTGGTGCGCACCACGGCATGCTTGGTCTTGAAGATTTCCTCGAAGAGCTTCTCGCCCGTACGTTCATAAGGCTTGAAGTCGAACTCGTCGCCTCCCCTCTCGCCAGAGCATACCATTCTGCCCGGTATCACCTTAGGCTGTTCGCAGATAACCTCGGTATCATTCCATGGTGCCTTGCGGAAGGCGATGATACCGTTTTCTTCACTGATGATGGCTCCGTCCACCTTCTGGGCGTTGAGGAGCTGCTTCTTTGCTGCTTGTTTCATAATCGTAATAACTTGTTTAAAAGATGAATAATGTTTAGTTGATTCGCGTATCGTTGATATACAGGCCGTCGGCAGCATATCGGATGTCTATCGGCTTGTCTAGAGGGTCGTAACTGACTCTTTTCATCATGACACATTCATGACGCCAACGGCTTTCCTTGTCCTCAACCACAGGCTGGATAAAATCCTTGACCCACTTGTAAAACAACTTACGCTCAGGATCTTTCGAACAGCCTATCGTCATATCTCTCACCACCTGAGAGTCTACGAATGTCATACATCTCCAAGCTGTTTTACTATTCCGTTTCACCATATCAGCATTGCCAAAGAATTCAGCAAAGAACAAACGAGGTTTATAATCCTTCGGAACCTTTTTGTTTTCCACTTCCACACACATTTCTACCACTTTTCCCTCCGTGTCGGCTAATACTGGGAACAATTTATCTCTGCCGATATCAGTGATGGCAACCAGGTCCTCGATGCAAAAGAAAAATCCATCGTCGTTGTGCACCACTCTCAATCCGCCATACTGCGGATGATAAAACACATAAGCTTTTCCTAACATATCAATATAATGTTAAAGGGTTGGACTGCGAGATATTCGCCAAATTTCAGTTTCAGGAACGGTACCGGATTCCTATAAACAAAAAACGCCCGCAACCAGACTTTACTTATCTGATTACGGGTGCAAAGATAGGGCAAAAACACCTATGGGAAAAATAGGAAAAATAGGATTAATTATTAATCCCACAAAAAAATCATCTCTGGGCAAAGAAATCTGCCACTTTATCATCCATTTCTTGATTCTGAATGTCCTCGCAATGATTGAAGACATTGTAGAACGATTTAATCGTAGCTTCTCTTCGTATATTGCAATCCTCAGTAAGAAATCTATAAATAGCATTGGCACTAACGATATGCTGCGGTGCCAGGATGCCCTTTCTTCTCCAATATCTGATAAACGCAAATATTGCGATATTCATTGGTGAAGACTTGCTCGCACTGGTACGCAATGAATCTAGGCCATTTAGGGTGAGAAATTCTATAAATAAAGAGGCTTGCTCGGCGGTCGTCTCTTCATCTTTTAAAGAAGATGCTTCATCTGTCACAAAAAGGTACTCTCTTTTTCGGCCGACTCTGGTACCATTCTTTAATGGTTTTCTATTCCTTTGCTCCAGGTATTCATAATAGCCATCCAGAGTGGCGATATAGGCATCAAGCCTAGGAAGTTCAGCTTCAACCAAATGATTGTCTATTCTGTTAAAGGTCTCCAAGTATCGACGTAATACGAGCGCATCATGATAATCTCTTTCCTGCATGGCAACATCTACCAGTAAGTGTGCGTGTATGCTCATATCCATAGGAGGGAACGCCTCAAATTGTTAGTATACTCAATATACTTGCTGTTGCCATTCAATTGAATGACCACGCAAAAAAGGCCGAATCGCCCATACTTCAGTATCAAGCGCAAGAGCTTGATTATAAATCTCCCCATAATTCGAAATTTATAATAGTTAGTAATAAAGTTCTTTGTCGCTCGTTCCTTAGTAGAGGACGTTAGAATTTGTTTGCGCTAACAATTTTGCTGGTACAAGCAAATGCCAGGAGAGCTATAAGGGAATACACCCTTAGGGGACAGTTGGTCTCCGATTTCATCATATTTTACTTTCTTTTTTTTAGGTATTTATTTATAGATTAGAATTAGCCTCAAAATGAGTTCGCTAACACATAGTGAGGCGGAAAAACTCACTTATATTTACTTCATAAAAGCCAGCAAATCCTTTCCCTTATGCATGAGGTTGAGAACCACTGCGGCTTGCATTCCGTAAATTTTCTTATATCTTTCTTTCATCTCATACAGCATGGTAAGCTTGGATTCCCTTTCCCTTACATATTTCTTATAGTTCTCCACCGCCTCTATTTCCTGGTAGAGATAGTAGCCAATGACGTAGCAGAATTGCCTGATGGTCTCAAAATATATTGAGGTATCTTGCTGCCTTAGCTTTCTGATGGTATCGTAAGAAGGTCCAAACTCCAATTTTATTATTGTGGGGGTTGTGATTTCCTCCACTAGTATGTGGTCAAGGAGTGCTCCCACTTCCTTGACAACCTTGCCTCTCATATAGCCGTCGGCATATGAATTCATGTATCTACGTCCTTTTCCCATAATTTCTTTTTTAAATTTCGGTGTGAAATTATAAAAAAAGAGCGAAATAAAAGGGTGGACTACGATTCCTTAATACTTAATATGAGTACTATTATTTTTCTGATTTTTAGTTTTTTTGAAAAAAAGAGGGAAAAGTGAGCATTTTTGCAGCATCACTTCTCCCTGTTACTTTTATGGAATTTGCATGATAGGTGCAGCTCTCTGCACTGCTGATTTCTTTTAGAACGCACCAACTTTTAAACCCTAATATGGTCTCTATTGGCGATGAATCCTTTCACTGCTTGGAGCATACCGTATTGGAAGGCCTTGCTATTCTTGTATTCCTTGTAGAGCGACTTGTCCCCCTTTCGCATGGCTAACAGCTGCTTTTTGATGATATTTGCCAACATTTGGTCGGAGGTTTGCGGGTCTGAATTGCCTTCCACAAACTGGTAATCCTCGTCTTCTCTCACCATCTTGGAGAGATTGATGATCTTTGCCTTCTGCTCGTCGGGTGTAGCATCCCATCCCTTGAACCAGTGTTCGTTGAATTGTTTTACGATTTCGTCCAATGGGTCTTTCTCGCCATCCTCCCCTCCTGCGTTCACCATTTTCGGTGCCAGTGGGGTTATGGTGCTTTCGCCAGAATCTAGCTCGATATGCTGGTTCAGTGCCGTGCGGCGTGCGCCGTAGGTATTGAGGTCGATACTGTTGAGCAAGTCCTTCAGTTCATCGTCATTCTTGGATTTTACCTTTAGCTCAGGTATCAGGAAGCGCAGGAACCAGAACAGTCTTTCCCATTCTGCCACCTCATAGTCCATGATGGATGCCATTCGGGAATATATCTTCACGAATTGCTTGCACTTCATCTTGAAGTCTGCCTTGCCATCCTCTTCCCACTCTATCTCTTCATTGAACCGATGGGCGCAGGTGTCGATGACAGGTGCCCATTCGTCGGCTTCCTTGCCTTGGATATAGAGGTCGGAAAACTGTGTTACCTCTTCCATGTCGAACACGCCCACCGTGAGCTGGGTGGTCATCAGTTCGTGCAGCACGTTCACGTCGGTAGCACCGCTCAGCGTGGTGGCGGTATAGAATGGCTCGAATGCTGCCTTCATGTCATCTGTCGAATTGTAGAAGTCGAGCACAAACAGGTCTTCGTTTCGCTTGCCCAACTCGGCTGCCGAACGGTTCAGTCTGGAGAGGGCTTGCACGGCTAGCACGCCAGCCAATGGCTTGTCGATGTACATGGCGCAGAGCTTAGGCTGGTCGAAGCCTGTCAGGTACTTGTTGGCTACCACCAGGATACGGTTGTCGTCTTCGTCAAACTTGGTGGAGGTATCCTTCTCGGGGAATCCGTTCATGCCTGCCTCGGTATAGGCTTTGTCGCACAGCTTCTTCTCGCCCGAAAAAGCGATGAGGGCATGATAAGGCAACTTGTTCTTGGCTATAATGCCCTTGATGGCTTGGTAGTAGAGGATGGCACACTCGATATCCTTGCACACAACCATTGCCTTTGCCTGGCTGTCCAGTTTGTGGGAGTGGAAAATCTTGGTGTCGAAGTGATCCATCATGATTTCTGCCTTTGCCTGAATAGTCTTCGGGTTGCGCTCCACGGTCTGACGTATCTTCTTCTGTGCTTTTTTGTTGTTATATTTCGGATTTTCCTTGATGCTTTTAATGATCTCGTAATAGCCTTGGTAGGTGGTATAGTTGGTCAGCACGTCAAGAATAAAGCCTTCCTCGATGGCCTGCTTCATACTGTAAAGATGGAAAGGATAGAACTTGCCCTTCTCCCCTCGCTCGCCGTTTACATCTTCCCATCCGAATCGCTCCAGGGTCTCTCGCTTTGGTGTGGCGGTGAAGGCAAAATAAGAGCAGTTGGTACTCATCTTGCGTTCCTTCATCAGTTTCTCTATCAGCTCGTCAGTGTCTGCTCCACCTGTGTCGGCATCCTGCTCTGAGGAGCCGTTCTGCTGCATGGAGGCATTCATCTTGTCACTGGCAATGCCCGACTGCGAAGAGTGTGCCTCGTCGATGATGATAGCGAAGTTGCGGTCGCTCACGTCCTTGATGGTGTCGCAGATAAACGGAAACTTCTGTATCGTGGTGATGATGATGCGTATGCCGCCCTCGATGGCATCCTTCAGGTCGCCGCTACTGTTGGCATGGGCGATGATGTTCTGGGTCTTTCCGAATGCTCGGATGTTGGCGGTCATCTGCTTGTCCAGGAGTCTGCGGTCGGTCACTACGATGGCTGAGTTGAAGAGTTTTTCTTCCAAGCCTTTGGCTCGCTTGGCTGCCATGGTGGTTGGACAGGCGTCGATGACTTGGAAAGCGAGCCATGTGAGCGAGTTGGTCTTGCCCGAACCAGCCGAGTGCTGGATGAGGTAACGCTCGCCTACTCCTTTCTCTGATACGTCTTCGAGGAGCTTGGTCACCACGTCGAGTTGGTGGTAGCGTGGAAAGATGAGCTTCTTGGCGTTCTTCATGATGTGGGGTACAATCTTACCTGTCTTTGCCTCGCCATAGTCGAAGCATACGTATTTGTCGATGATGTCGGCAAGGCAGTCTTTCTGCAACACCCATTCCCATAGGTAGCTGGTCTTGTAGCCGTTGGGGTTAACTGGGTTACCAGCGCCCTGTCCGTTGGGCAGACCTTTATTGAATGGCATAAAGTAGGTTTTCTTGCCAGCTAACTTGGTGGTGAAGAAGATTTCATTCTTGTCGCCTGTGAAGTGTGCGAGGCAGCGACCGAAGTTCAAGAGCCTGTCTTTCGGGCTGCGGTCTTCCTTGTATTGCTTCTGTCCATTGTAGCGTGCAGTCTGGTAAGTCCATGGGTTCTTCCACTCAAAGGTAAAAATCGGCAGTCCGTTTACATAGAGCACCATATCTATCTCGTCGCCTGGTTTCAAGCGAGAGTAGGTTTGCTGTCGGGTCACGGAGAACTGGTTCTGCTGAAAGAGTAGCATATTCTCCTGCGCATCGGCTGGAGAAGGTTTTGGATACCAAAGTTTCAGCGTAATGTTCTCTACTTTGATACCTTCACGCAGCACCTTGATGATGCCGAAGGTCTCTATGTCCTTGCTGATACGTTCGGGGATGGCACGCTCCAGGGGTGTTCTTCCCACATAGGTATCGAGTATGTCTTGCTGGGTGGCGTGCAGGAACGACATGAGTCGGCGCATGTCTATCGCCCAGTCCTCGTTCTGCTTGTACTTGAAGTCGCTAGGCACGCCCCAGTAGTATTGGTCGGCGGCAGGCTGCTGAGCATCCACGTCTTTCGCCGTGATGCCCTGCGCCTTTCGCTCTTCTATGGTTGAGCCTACCAAAGCCTTTTCTATCAAGGCTTCGAAGGCTTGTTCTTTTGTTTCTGATGTATGGCTCATGATACCTTTACCTTTCCTGTTACTACTTCGTTGATAATGATTTGCTTGCGCTCCTGAAGGAGAGAGATTTGACGCTGGCAGTTGGTGATGGCAGAGTCGAACCCATGCAAATGTCTATTCAAATGAATTGCAATTTTATTTTGTTCGTCTATTGGAGGAACACATAATCTTATCGTACCTAATTGTTCTTGGCTTAGTTTTGGTTGAGCTGAGCCAGTTATATAAGGATTATAATCAAATAATTCCATCAAATAGGCCATATAATCATAACTATCTACTTTTGGCTTTAAAATATGAGCGTGATTGTTCACCCATATTTTACCACTAGCCTTATAAACCAAAGGTAAATTCCTCATTTTTAAATTCGCCCCATCTTCGCCTATCAATAAAACCTTGTCATCAACATTGTAGTAATCTATTTTGTCTATAACCCCAGATGCTCCATAATAATCATATTTAGGATTATTTCTTGAACGTTGTTCGGCAGATATTGGTTCTCTCAACTTATCAAGATTTTCAAATATATGATTCCATCCAATAACTTTCCAATGACTTGGGATAAGACCAAAACATTCCACGCCACTATCCTTCATTTCCACGTTCTCATCAAGTCCTTTAGTCACGGCATTTTGGATGATGATCTGCTTACGTTCGTTCAGCAAGTCTATCATCTTTTGCTGCATGGCAATGGCTTTGTCGATTTTCGAGGTGGCGGCGTCGAGGTAACGGACAATGGCATCTTGCTCTGCTCGCGGAGGAAGCAGAACCAAGGCATTCTTTATCAAATCTTGGTTTAATATAGGAGCTCCATATATATTCGTATTAGCATTCTTTATTATAAACAGAGGAGCGGCATAATACAAATATTCCAAGCTATTCGTACCTTTTAAGAAAGTAGCTATAGCTTCATTTGTGTACATATCTGCCCCACAAAAAGAGACCGTACCAACAGACAATTTAAAAGAATATAACAAGCTCCCCTTCGGTGATATGCTTCTGCCAGACAGTCTAACTGCACTATCACTTATGTGGTTGGCGGTATTATAAATTTCTTTCTTTCCTAAATCAGAAATATTTGCCCAAAGGTTGTTTCCTTCAAATAAATCGCTTCTTCCAGTAGGAGGAGTCCAACCGACTGTAAAATTATAACTATGTTTAATGGGCATAGTTTCCCAGTGGCTCGGAATCTCCCCGAGCCACTTTACTCCACTATCCTTATATTCACTATATCTTTCCATACTTAACCCTCCTTGCTTAAAAGTTGACGGATAAAGCCATCATTCTCTTGGTCGAGGGCGAGGATGTCAGCCTCGTTCTCTTCTAACGTGCGCAGAGGCACTGGCTTGTAGAAATACTTGGTGAAGGAAATTTCACAACCTATTTTGGTAGGTGGCAAGTTGATCCAAGCATCCTCTACGTATGGACGCACCTCACGCAGGAAGTACTCATAGATGTCTTCCTTCACTGGTATCTTTTCCGTATCTCTGAGGTCGCTGTCGGTCTCATACTCCACATATTGCTTGCTGCCATCCAAGGCTTTCCAATAGCCGTATTCGTTCAGTCGCTCCTCTGGGATGCCATATACTGCCATCAAGCTGGCTATTTCCTTGCTATTTGCCTTGTGCGTCTTCTTGACCACAGGCGCTGCCTTCGGTTCGGTCTCGCTCATGGCTCTAGCTATGGTCTTCATCTCGGCGGCACTGATGTTGCTATCTACAAATTCAGAGGCGGCTGTCTTGATGCAGCCAAAGAACTTGTTATAGTCCATATATTCGTCGGTACCCACAATCTTCATCAGTTCGTGGGCGAGGTCAACTAAGTGCTTGCGCTCCTGCCATTTCTTGGCAGAAATCAGGTTGTTCAACTGCTTGTCAGTCTTCTTGATGTCCTGCTCCTGGAGATAACTCTTGATGGCTGTCACTTCGCTGTCAAGCCCTGCGAACACACGCTCGCCATAGGTCTGATAGAGCCACTTAGAAAGCTCTACGTCCGACTTATCGTAAAGCAACTCGTCTATCTTGAGCTGCGAGAATTTGCTGCGAAGGCGCAATGGTCGCTCGATGGTGACATTATAGAATCGGAAATCGTCATTATCAAATATCTTCGACTCCACCTTGTTATCCTCGGTAGCTTCCTTCTCCTCGAAAGCCATGTAGGTTTCGAGTATCTGCTGGCGATGTAGCGGCGTGATGGTACAATTGCGGGAACCTTGGTTCTTGCGCAACTTCTCATAGCACTCAGAGGCATTGATGAGCTGCACCTTGCCACGGCGCTCAGCAGACTTCTTGTTGGTGAAAATCCACACGTAGGTAGTGATACCTGTATTATAGAAGATATTGTTAGGCAACTGCACGATGCAATCTACCAAGTCGTTCTCTATCAAGTATCTACGGATATTACTCTCACCACTACCCGCATCGCCTGTAAAGAGCGACGAGCCATTGTGAATGGAAGCGATACGACTGCCCTGTGGCTGCATATCGAGTGGTTTCATCTTGTCGATTTCCTCTAATACGAAGAGCAATTGACCATCGGAAGTTCTCGGTGTACTGTCCAATGACTCTACTTCGCCCGCAAAATTAGCCAGTTTCAGTTCGAATCGGGCATCGTTGAGCACCTTCTTCTTACCCTCGTCCACCTCGCTGTATATAGACTCCTTGTCAGTCTTCCACGACTTGCCATAAGGAGGATTTGTCAACATAAATCCGAAGCTATTCATCTTCTGCTTAGCAAAATAATTCTCCGTAATGGTATTGCCCTTATGGATGCCGTCAGGGTTTACGCCCTTGATAATCAAGTCAGACTTGCAGATGGCATAAGTCTCAGGGTTGATTTCCGTACCAGAAAGGAAGATGGTGGAATCCTTCACACCCAGATTCACCAAGTATTCGTAACCCTCGGTGAGCATACCGCCCGAACCACAGGCTGGGTCGTATAACGTAATGGTCTTAGGAAGATCGTCCTTGACAGGCTCGAACACGAGGTGCGCCAAGAGCGAGATAGCATCACGTGGGGTGAAGTGCTCACCTGCCTCCTCGTTGTTCTCCTCATTGAATCGGCGCAAGAGTTCCTCGAACACAGTTCCCATGCCCACATTGTCGAGAGGTGGGAGTGGCAGGCCATCAGGGTCATTCTGTGGCTTGTTGGTGAGGTTGATGCGTGGGTCGGTGATACGTTCGATGATGGCAAGCAATCGGTCGTTGTCGGCAAGTTTGCGAGCCTTGTTATAATAGTCGAAGTTATCCAGTACATCCTTCACGTTGTCGCTGTAGCCGCTCAGGTATTCAACGAAGTTATTATAGAGAATGTCGTTATTATCGGGAGCCTGATCCTTCAGACGGTTCAATGTCCACTTGGAGGTGTTATAGTAAGAGAGCTTGGTAATGTTGCACATTACGTCCTCGTCTATTTCGTCTTCGGGTTCCATTTCTTTCAGCTCTTCCTCCACCTCTTCCTTGGTAGGTTCGAGGAGGGCATCCAGTCGGCGGAGCACCACCATAGGCAGAATGACATCACGATACTGACCACGCAAGAACACATCACGTAACACGTCGTCTGCAATATTCCAGATGAGCGATACGATTTGGCTATTATTATTTTCCATTTCTTTCTAAAAGGTTATTTCCGTTAAACTTGTAGTATAAACATATTTCCCCCTGGTAAATCCTCCAAGGTGATCACCCACTCTATCTTCCCATTCTCTGGGTCGACATCTATAGCATACGCCGTACCTTCCTGCTGTCCGTCGAAGCGCACGTCGAAGCGCCAGAGACCGTTCTTCAGAATCTGGTCTCTGGTAATCTTGATGGTTGAAATCTTGGAGATATCTATGTCGAGGCGCTTGGCTATCTCCTGATAGCTAAGCACCCATCGGGTCTTACCTTTAGAAATGTATTCATAGGCGATGCCATCCTTGGTGAAGCCGATACCCTCAGTATCGGTAATGGCCTAATAACTGGGAGCCTCGCTGTCGGCAGGTGGGCTGACAACCGGGTCTTCGATATCGGAGCTTATATCATCCTTGCTGCAACTGGCAAGGGTAAGCGTAAAAAATGCGGCTACAAGAGCCAGCTTCCCCAATATGGGGGGGGGTAAATCTACTGATAATCATCATGTTATCGTTTAAGTATCACTTATGTGGCTATATACCACACCACAAAGTTACGATTTCTTTTTGAAACTGGCAAGGATTTCGGGAGAAAGTTTTGAAAAAAGTTATTTTTGGATGCGACCCAGTCGCCATGTTAGGGCGCCTTGCTGATTGCTATTATAACCAGGGCGTTGCCTTGGGCTTCTAATTGTATCGAATTCGGTACAATTTAAAACGGATTACTTAGCATTTCTTTTCACCGATATACCAGTTTTTCGTCATGTTTTCTATCTTATCTATGATACGACGATGGTGGTCCCAAGGTATAAGAAAAAGCAATTTGAAATTGTCCGCAGTTTGCGGACGATTTTTACTTTGTGCTACAACTCGCTGAATATCTGCAATATACAAGTCCTCTATAAAATTGTCCGCAAGCTGCGGACAATTTGCCTGTAATGGTGCATAGAGCTTATAAAAAGTAGCTCATCTACTTCAACCATGCCCGATTTGACATTTCATTCTCAAAATTAGATAATTCTGATGTTTTTTTTCGATTTACTACCTTCATAAAGGGTTCGGTAAGAAATCTTGCGATGCCTTACAAAGCGTAGCCATAGATAGCGTAAGCCTGTACCGATACGAAGAATAATAATATTCTCCAAATAATATCTGAAAAGTTCTTCCATACAATTAAAACTGTTTATTTGTTTCTAATAACATATTCAAATTCATCAAAATTCTCATATCCTAATTCTATTAAGACTTGGCGACTGTGTTTCCTGTCATCTTCGGTGTTGAACTTGGGGATTATGGGGAGACGAAGGATGATCTTGTCTTTATGTTTGGCATGAGTGTTGAGCCAGACAAGGTTGTCGATAACTTGCCGGTTGGGCTTACCTGTGTAGGCTTGATAGATGGCAGGATTCATGTCCTTGATGTCGATGATAAAGGAGTCAATGTATGGGGTGACTTTCTCCAAGTGATGGCGAGGTACGTTTAGACTCGTCTCCATCGTAAAGTGCCATCCCTCTGGGCATAGTTCACAAAACTCCTTTATGAATGAACTCCACAGAAGCGGTTCACCTCCACCAAAACAGATGCCGCCTCCTGTAGCTAAGAAGTAGAGGTTGTCCATCTCCACGTTCGCCATCAG
>OQWM01001004.1_pt1 | contig 19281 bp, 19 predicted proteins | sample 1691531 | NCBI WGS metagenome assembly OQWM01 (sample SAMN03418257, study PRJEB22391) | human gut metagenome | biome: human-gut; feature: organic feature; material: feces | host: Homo sapiens | place: Tanzania | collected 2013-01
TTCGCAAGAAAACGAAATTCAGAACCTTTCTCAACAGCCTACAGCGTGTTGACTGTTTTTTATGTTTTTGCCGTATTTGCTTCATCTTTTCACTCGCCATTCTTTGACAGATTTAGTGATTTTTCACAAAATTTTCTTTTCACTATTGACGAAATCGCTATCAATATATATTATATTAAATATATATTAAAAAAAGGTTATTTTAAAAAAGGTTATTTTTAGCTGTTATTGAGGGGAAAAAATGGCATTTGAAAAGGTTTGGCTTTCATCGCCTACAATGCACGGTGACGAATTAAAATATGTAACAGAGGCTTACGAAACAAATTGGATGTCTACCGTAGGTGCAAATATTAACGAGATCGAAAAGCAGATGTGCGATAAGGTAGGCTGTAAATATGCGGTTGCACTTTCTGCCGGAACGGCGGCGCTCCATCTTGCCGTAAGGCTTGTGGGAGTTAAGCCGGGCGATAAAGTATTTTGTTCCGACATGACATTTGACGCAACCGTAAATCCGGTAGTTTATGAGGGCGGAGTTCCGGTATTTATCGATACCGAATACGGCACTTGGAATATGGATCCGGTTGCCCTTGAAAAGGCGTTTGAGATTTATCCCGATGTTAAGGTTGTTGTTGTTGCTCATCTTTACGGCACACCGGGTAAGATTGACGAGATTAAATCCGTTTGCGATAAGCACGGTGCGGTTATTGTTGAGGATGCCGCAGAATCTCTCGGCGCTACATATAAAGGTAGGCAAACAGGAACTTTCGGTAAATATAACTGCATCAGTTTTAACGGAAATAAAATTATAACCGGTTCCAGCGGAGGAATGCTTTTAACCGACAGCGAATGGGCTGCCAATAAGGCTCGTAAATGGTCAACTCAGTCAAGAGAAAATGCGCCTTGGTATCAGCATGAAGAACTTGGATATAATTACAGAATGTCTAATGTAATAGCTGGTGTTGTCAGAGGACAGATACCTTATCTCGAGGAGCATATCGCACAGAAGAAGGCAATCTATATGCGATATAAGCAAGCGTTTAAGGATTTGCCGGTTAAAATGAATCCTTATGACGAAGAAAATTCAGAGCCAAACTTCTGGCTTTCGTGTATGATTATTGATGAGCCTGCAATGTGTAAGCAGGTTCGAGGCGAGCAGGATTATTGCTATGTCAGCGAAAAAGGTAAAACCTGTCCCCAGGAAATTCTCGATAAACTTGCAGAGATTAATGCAGAGGGCAGACCTATTTGGAAACCTATGCATATGCAACCGATTTATCGTATGAACGGCTTTGTCACAAAACACGGTAACGGCCGTGCCCAAACAAACGCATATATTCAGGGCGAAGCAACCGATGTCGGAATGGATGTTTTCAGCCGTGGACTTTGCCTGCCGAGCGATAATAAAATGACCCCCGAACAGCAGGACAGGATAATTGAAGTAATTAAGAAATGTTTTGAGTGGTAAGGAATAATAACATGGAACATAAATATAATGGGATTTATGAAAAGTTCATTAAACGTCCGTTCGATTTTTTTTGTGCATTATTAGCAATTACATGTTTTTTTTGGTTGTATATAATAGTGGCAATTGTTGTAAAAGTAAAACTTGGAAGCCCTGTGTTGTTTATTCAAGAACGTCCTGGTCGCTTCGATAAAAAAACAGGTGAAGAAAAAATATTCAAACTTTATAAATTTAGAACAATGACCGATGAATGTGATGATAATGGTGAATTACTGGATGATGAAATAAGATTGACAAGTTGGAAAAATTGTTTCTGTTGACAGCCTGACAGTTTATGTTAAATTGGATGACAACTTGAAAAGCTTATACAAGAGCGGCTTTCATGAAATCTATCCGATAGCCAGAATAAACTCATATATAATAATACCCGTTGGAGCTGACAGAATAGTAGCAATGGTAAATCGTGTACAGACACGTGAAGAAACAGATATGAGTAAAAATAATCATTCTATCTTCTTGACGGAATCTTCGAGATATTTGTCTGCCACTATGATAGGTACTATAGAGAATAACAAAAGTTATGTTATGGGTGTTTATAACTATCCAATACTTGATAATCCTGTATGGTATGTTGTTAGGGAAGATTTGGAAAAGATTTTCGACCAAAAGAGAGAATACGAGAAGATAGACTATGAGCATGATTTCTATTTACCAATAGGCATGTCTCCTGCATTTCCTGATTTCAAAATAAAAATCAATCCAGACAAATTCTTTGGCAAACATGCGGCAATCTTAGGTAATACAGGTTCGGGTAAATCATGCACGTTATCTTCTATATTACAGAGTTTGTTTCATTTTTCGTACAATGGGAAGAAGTTGAAAAGTGCTCATTTCATAATTTTTGATACCAATGGTGAATATAAAAATGCTTTTCAGTTGCCGGAAGAAGATGTTGTTAATCCTTTGGCGATAACTAAGGAAGGTATTCGCATACCTCATTGGTTTATGAACTATGATGACTTGGATTACCTGTTCGAACCAACATCTGGTAGTCAAGCACCAATTCTAAAGAGAGCTGTTGGACTAGCAAAAAGTACTAACGATGTTCTAGAAACCACGGAAACTCTATCTAAATTTCAACTGTCGCAGTTAAATTCATTGTTAACTTCCTTACAAGGGAATTCTTACACGATGAAAAATTGTCTTATTGATGATTTAGGATCAACTCTTAAAATGTTCAAAAGTGCAAAAGCAAAGTCTAATTCAAATTTATATGATGAACTGATAGAGGTTTTGGAAGAACTTACAAAGGCAAGAGGAAGTTTGACGAAAAACGAAAAAGGTTTTCTAAATGGTAGTGTTGATCTCAGTGTGATTACTGATGTTTTGCCAAAGTTACAAAAACTAATAGAGAAATTCATTGCAGACAAAAATGTTGCTACAACATCCGAAAATCGAAACTTGGATTTGCCTATATTCTATAATTTTTCGGATTTGTTGGCAACCTATTTTGATGTTGCAATCCGAGAACAAGAAACTTCGTCTGACCGTTTGACAGAATACGTATCAACCCTGAAAATGCGTATGCAATCTTTTAAGGATGACATGCGTATTTCCAGTCCATTGATGATGGAAACTGTAGAAGATATAGAAAATGTATTGGTTAAATTCATCTCTTTTCTTTTGGGTGATTACTGCAAAGTATATGATATAACAGACAGTGATATTTATACCGAGTACATTAAAAATGTGAATGTTGACGTAGAGCAAGGAACTCCTAGCCAAATTACAATTCTTGATATGTCGCTCCTTCCTTCTGAGGTGTTAGAGACGATTACGGGACTTGTTGGTAGAATCGTCCTTGAATTTGTTTCAAGATTCAAGGAAGAAGATAGAGGAACAATGCCGATTGTTATGGTTTTGGAAGAAGCTCAGAATTACATTCCAGAAATTAATAAGAAAGACAGAACTTCAATATCTCGCAAAGTCTTTGAACGAATAGCTCGTGAAGGTCGTAAATATGGGCTGTCGTTAGTTATTTCAAGTCAAAGACCATCGGAATTGTCAAAGACAGTTCTTTCTCAGTGTAACAGTTTCATCATTCATCGCCTTCAAAACCCAGACGACCAACAATATATCAGAAAGTTGGTTTCTTCTGCAAGTTCGGAAGTTCTTAATCAATTGCCGATATTACCACAGCAACATGCTATTATATTAGGAGACGCTGTAAGGACACCAGTGATGGCTCGAATAAATACAGCCAATCCTAAACCGAAAAGTGACAATCCTCGTTTCGTAGAGAATTGGTTGAATGATGGGAAAAACAAGGAATTTTACCATTCCATCTGTGATAAATGGGAAACAGAATAGAGGGGTAGAGGTGGAGTTCCCTTAGGGAGACGGAGAAATTCGAAAATAAAAGCAAAATAAAGGCTGATATACGTAGTAGGTTTCCTGAACCTTATGCAAGTATGTATTGCCAGCAGTTTGATAGTTTCAAGAATGTTGCAGATTTCTTTGAATTTGCAGCAAAGTTAATGAAGAGATAACATAAAGACTATGAAAGGAATCGTATTAGCAGGTGGAAGCGGTACTCGCTTGTACCCAATTACAAAGGGTATCAGCAAGTAGCTGATACCAATCTTCGACAAGCCGATGATATATTATCCTATCTCGGTTTTGATGTTGGCAGGTATTCGTGAAATACTCATTATTTCAACACCATTTGATTTGCCTGGTTTCAAGAGACTTTTAGGTGATGGTAGCCAGTTCGGAGTGAAGTTCGAATATGCAGATCAACCGTCGCCAGATGGTTTGGCGCAAGCATTCATTATCGGTGAGAAATTTATTGGTAATGATTCTGCTTGTCTCGTATTGGGTGACAACATCTTCTATGGTGCTGGATTGAACCTGATTTTGGCAAAAGCCGTAGTTGATGCTGAGCAGAATAACAAGGCAACGGTCTTTGGCTACCGAGTTAGCAACCCGGAGCGATATGGCGTAGCAGAGTTTGATGAGCAAGGCAATTGCTTAAGCATTGAAGAGAAGCCAGAACATCCAAAGAGCAATTATGCCGTAGTAGGCTTGTACTTCTATCCTAACAAGGTGGTGGAAGTGGCTAAGCATATCAAGCCTTCCGCTCGTGGTGAGTTGGAAATCACAACGGTGAACCAAGAGTTCCTGAAGGATAAGGAGCTAAAGGTACAGACCATGGCAAGAGGATTTGCTTGGCTCGATACCGGAACCCATGATTCCCTTTCTGAAGCATCAACCTTTATTGAAGTCTTAGAGAAGCGACAGGGCTTGAAGGTAGCTTGCTTGGAAGGTATTGCATACCGTCAAGGTTGGATTACTGCAGAACAATTGAGAGAGAATGCCCAGCCAATGTTGAAGAATGACTATGGCAAGTATCTCCTTTCAATACTTGAAGAGAAAGATCAAACATTGAAAAAGAATTTAGAATATTAAAAACGATGAATATAGTAAAAACAGAAATAGATGGCGTTCTCATTATAGAGCCACGCCTCTTCCGTGATGCTCGTGGCTACTTCTTCGAGAGCTTCAGCGAGCGAGAGTTTGAAGAAAAGGTTGCCCCAATCCTGGGACACAGTGTTCACTTCTGCCAAGACAACGAGTCTATGAGCAGCTATGGTGTCATGCGAGGTCTGCACTTCCAGCGTCCACCTTATACTCAGAGCAAACTGGTACGTTGTTTAAAAGGTAGAGTGCTTGATGTTGCAGTAGATATTCGTAAAGGATCTCCTACTTATGGCAAGCATGTAGCTGTAGAGTTGACTGAAGACAACCATCGCCAGTTCTTCATTCCAAAGGGCTTTGCCCATGGTTTCGTAGTCCTTTCAGAGACTGCAGTCTTCCAATACAAGTGTGATAATTTCTATCATCCTGAGGCAGATGGTGGCATCAGCATCCTTGATGAAACCCTCGGTATTGATTGGAAAATCCCTACAGAGCATGCTAATCTCTCGGAGAAAGATACAAAGCATGCGATGTTGAAAGACTTTGATAGTCCATTTTATATTAACGTGGATTCATATGAAAAGTAAAAAATATGCTTGAAGTATTAGAAAAAGATAAGTGTTGTGGCTGTTCTGCTTGTTTTTCAGCATGTGGACATCAAGCTATAACAATGCAATTGGATTCTGAAGGATTTGAATACCCGATTATTAATCAAGAAGCATGTATTGATTGTGGACTCTGTCAATCTGTTTGTCCTATTCTGCAATATGAAAATCGAAAAAATATTCGTGAGAAAAATAATGATGCACAGATAGGATTTGTCGCTCGAAATAAGAATTATGGTCAACGGTTAATTAGTTCTTCTGGCAGCATATTTCCGCCAATAGCTGAATGGATTCTTGATAATGATGGCTTGGTTGTAGGTGCGGCCTACGATAATGATTTCAATGTTGTCCATAAATTTATTGAATCTAAAGATGAACTCTGCGCATTGCAAGGTTCTAAATATCTTCAATGTAAAGCAGATAATGAAACTTTTAAGTATATCAGAAAGGAACTAAAGAATGGTAGAAAGGTTCTATACTCTGGTATGGCATGTCAAGTTGAAGGCTTGAAATCTTTCTTAAAGAAGGATTACGATAGCCTTTATACTATAGATCTTATTTGTATGGGTATTCCTTCCTATGCTGTTTGGCAAAAATATCTAACAACATTCTTCGGTAACGAACAGATAAAGAGTATAAATTTCAAAGAGAAAAGTATCGGTTGGGATACATTTACTTTTCGGGTAGATACTGACAAACGTATATTTAAAGAACTAGGAATGCATAATCTATATCTAAGAAGTATGTTTTTATCATGGAATATGCGTCCTTCATGCTTCCAATGTCCATTTAAGAAGGCAAAAAGAATAAGTGATTTAACTCTGGCAGATGCTTGGGGCATTTTCAGAAAGACTCCAGAAATAAATGATAATAAAGGATTATCTTCTGTTATTGTCCACAGCAAAAAAGGTTTAGATTTGTGGAACGAACTAAAAAACAAGATAGACTGTGTAAAAGAGAGCATTGATGATATTGCTGTAGGAAATAGCAATCTCATTTCCAATAAAGCACAAACTGGAAATAGACAGCTTTTCTATAAAACATTAAACACTAATCCTAAAGAAGCATTTGAAGAATTATGTTCTATTAAAAAAATATCATTTAAAGAACAGGTAAAAAACAAGATGCGTTATTATATCTTCCGAATTGCAGCAAAAATAAAAAAAATATCAAATCAATAGATTATGAATTTAAAAAAGATTTTAAGAATTAATTTTTGGAAATTTAACGTTGCAAAATTTCATGAACTATATGATTATGACATGAAATTCAATGCTTCATTCAGAGGCAAAGACAAGTTAAGCCATAAAGAATTGAAGATGTTGCAAATTAAATACTTAAAATATTACAGAAAAGCTCAAGTCTCTAAAGGGACAATATGGGCAAGATACTATATGTACCTACTGGTAAAGTTCAGTCATAAGACAGGAATACAGCTATATGAAAATATGAATATACCCAAAGGTCTTATTATTGGCCATCCTGGAACTATAATCATTAATGGCAGTGCTACATTCAAAGGAAATGTCATGATGACACATGGAGTTACTATCGGACGTGATATCCGCGGTAAACGAGCTGGAGCGCCATCATTTGGAAAAAATGTATGTATTAGATGTAATTCCACTGTAGTTGGAGGCATTCAGATTGGGGATGATGTGCTTATTGCACCGAATACATTTGTAAATTTTAATGTTCCCTCACATTCTATTGTAATCGGTAATCCTGCGACGATACATCATAGAGAAAATGCAACAGAGGGTCATATAGGAAAAGTTGAGGAATGACAATGATATTATATTCTATTTTGGCATCAATATTGTTTATCTTATTTTCTTATTTAATAATAAACAGATTGTATCTTAAGACAAATGCCTACAAAAATCAGTTGCTGCCAATGAGAAATATCTGTAATGGTATTCCCCAAAAAATAAAAATTGTCAATTTCGGAAGTACTTACACAATGTATGCATTCAATGCTTATGAAGATTTGAAGATAAACGGCTTCTCCTTTGCTATGGATGCTCAAAGTCTTGAGATTGACAATATTCTATTACGTAAATATGCAAATCACATTGAGAACGGAGCAACAGTTATCTTTGGTCTTGCAGCTTGTGTTCCTTTTTACAGATATAAAATGACTTCCAATAAAGGCATGTATTATAAACTTTTGTCAAGAAAAGAAATACCCATGTATAGTATTAGACAAGCTATTAAATATGCCTTTCCAATTGGAATAAAATCAAGAAGACGTTTGAAAGCATTACTTTTAGACGAAGAAATGAAAAAAAACATAGTAGATAGTTTTCCGAAGACTTGTTTGAATGATGAAGCCCAACATAACATGAAAGAATTGGTAGATGGTTGGATAAATATGTTTCGCCTAAAAGATTTAAAAGATTCGTTTTATGGCGAAGAGAACAAAAAGAATTTAGCCTATAATACAAAATTGATACATGATATGGTTTCATTCTGCAAACAGAAAAATTGGAACCCTGTTTTTGTTATAACTCCATTTTCAGAGATATTGAACCAGTATTTTGGTAACGACTTTATTAAATCCGGACTTTACCATATGATAGAGCCAACTGTAAAAGATTTTAACATACCTATTTATGATTACCGTAAGCATAAAGCATTTCAGAAAGATAAGGCATCATTTATAGATGGAGGATTCCGCATGAGCAAATATGGAAGTATCAAATTCATGAGGCTTTTAATGAACGATATCAATAGTTCTTTATTAAACAACGGATATTTGAGTAAAAATGAATATAATTAGAAAAATAAAATCTTTATTGACATATCAAGTGATAAGACCTGTCATTTATGATTATTGTCTTCTTCAAGCTTATTCCAGCAGGAGTGTTTGTGGAGGAACACTAAAAGGCAAAACTGCAGTTGTTACTGGTGCAACAAGTGGTATAGGCTATGCCACAGCCCAAAGATTATTGAAAGAAGGATGCCATGTTATAATAACAGGGCGCAATGAAGTGAAATTAAAAAAAGCGATCAATAGTCTTACAAAAGATGAAACCACTACAATTGGTTATATTGTTATGGACTCATTGATTTCAAATAGTGTAAAAAAAGGGATTGAGGAAGCATTTAAAAAGGCACAAATTGATCTGTGGGTTAATTGTGCAGGAATTTTTAAAAAAACAGATAGGAATCGACAGTTTAGAGGTATAGACGCTGATACTTTTTTTGAGGTTGTCAATACAAATCTAAAAAGTACGGTTTTGGCAACCCGGTATGTTGCAAACAAGATGCTAGCTAATGGAAAAATGGGGCAAATAATTAATATTGCAAGTATCTGCGGCTTAACAAATCATTTTGGCTATACTCCTTATGGTATTTCTAAGACAGGGACGATAGAGTATACAAAACTGCTGGCCGAGGAATTCCAAGGAAAAGTCTTGATAGAAGGAGTTGCTCCTGGTTCAGTAGCAACAAGAATGGGATCTACAGGATTTGGCAAGAACATCTCAGGCAATAATGGAGTAACCAAGCATACTGCTATGCCTGAAGAAATTGCAAGCGTAATATGTTTTTTGGCTTCTCCTGTTGGCAAACATCTTAATGGTAAAACAGTTATTGCATCAGCAATGGAAATGGTATAATGACATGAGTATTATAGGTAAGATAAAACGAATTGTAGGACAAAAAACTTACATTGAACCCATCATAGATTACAATATCTACATGGATTTAGAAAGCAGCTATGCTGGTGGTTCTTTGGCAGAAAGTAACATTTTAATTGTGTCAAATATAGAATTGCCAACAGACACATTAGAACGTATACGTAAGAATGAGAACTCTTCTGTAACTGTTCTGCGAGTGTCATCTGGTCAAAGGATATCACAATTGCACATACATAATTCCGGTAAAATGTTGTTAGGTCCTTTCACACATATTATTAATATTTACAAGAAGGATACTAACTGTTCTTTCTTGACAGAAAATGAACAGTATCCGTTAACAGATGATATGTACAATGTGTATCAATGGCTCCAAGAAGAAGTAACATACATTGAGTCCTTACACCTGTATGGTACAATATGTTCTGTCTATGTAGGGGATAATTCACAGTATTCTAAGGTGCTGGAACAGAATATGAAAATGTGCTTTAAGGGATTAGGGGAAGTTATGGGTAATCATTCCATCATAAACAATGGTATTGTTGCATCAGATATGGTTCCCATAAATGAAATCCTAAATAGTTCATTGTTTTTGAGTAGTAAATATGGTCAAATCATGGCTGGCGAGGTTCTTCATTTAAATTAATGATGTATGGAAAATACAAGAACTAAAAATTCTGTTCTAAATATGGTTGCGAGTGTCGTTATCAAGACATTTACGCTTATCCTTTCTTTTGTTAGTAGAACAGTTTTTATATATATATTAGGGGCACAATATTTAGGTCTCAATGGATTGTTTACTAATATACTGTCATTTTTGGCTCTTTCAGAACTTGGCTTAGGTTCTGCAATTGCATTTTTGCTTTACAAACCAATAGCAGAGAATGATATAGAACGGATGAAGACTGTAATGCATTTTTACAAGAGATGCTACATTATAGTTGGATTTGCTATTCTTTTCTTAGGATGCTGTTTGATGCCTTTTTTGAATTATTTAGTCAATTTTGATCAACCGATACCAGAGAATCTTCATTTGGTATTTTTCTTATTTGTATTACAATCAGCAGTATCCTATTTCTTTGCTGCATACAAACAAACTTTCGTAAATGCCAATCAAAAGACCTATCTACTTGGTAAAATAGAAGTAGCTTATACATTTATCAGTTGTCTTGTAGATATAGTCATCTTATTGGTATTTCGCGATTTTATCACATATCTGTTATTTAAGGTGTTTGTGGTTATTGCAAAGAATTTAACATTATCTCACAAAATTGACAAGTTGTATCCTTTTCTAAAAGATACTGTATCAATTAAACTGTCTAAAAATGAAGTCAAGCATGTTTTTAAAGACATCTATTCTGTATCTATTTTTAGATTAGGTGGAGTTTTGTTCAATTCTGTAAGTAACATAGTTACATCTGCAGTTGTAGGAACAATAGTTGTAGGATATTACAGTAACTACACTATGGTAGTTTCGCAATTTGAGGCTATAATGATGTTGGCATATAATGCAGTGGCAGCAAGTATAGGTAATGTTGTTGCAACAGAGTCAAAAGAGAAACAGTTTGAAGTATACAAGAAGATTGATTTTATCACTTATTGTATGTCAATGCTTTCAAGCGTATGCTTGATACAACTTCTAAATTCTTTTATTAAAATTTGGGTTGGTAATATTGGAGAAGAGTATGTAATGAGTCAAACTATTGTCATTTTAATTGTTGCCAATATGTATATAAATTGTTCTTGCCAGATATTAGATAAGTTTAGAAATGCAAAGGGACTTTTTTCAATAGGTAGAGATTTACAGGTAATAGGAGGTATTGTGAATATTGTACTCTCTGTCATTTTTGCTAAACTATGGGGATTTGAGGGTGTATTGATTTCTCCTTTTATTTGCAAACTTCTTATAACTGTTACCCCATTTGTTATCAGAGTTGGAAAGAAATCATTTAATAAAGATATGGGATATATGCTATGGCAATACTTTTCCAAACTATTATTTATTACAATTACAAGTTGCATAGTGTGGTTTTTGTGCCAGCAAATTCATTGTACAACAATGATAAATTTTGTTTTTGAACTTTTGATAACATTAATAGTAACTATTATGCTCTTCGTATTGTTTTATCATAGAACTTCTGAATTCAGAATGTTTAGAAGTCAAATATTAAAGAAATACCACATAAATGATTTTTAAATCAAAATTTCATAAAAAAACGACAACGAACAGAATATCAAATACAGGTTTAAATGAATCTTATAAATAATATGTCTAATTTTAAAATACGCCCTGTATGAATAACATAATAGACATATTTTAAATAGTGTTTTTAATAAAGAACTCTAAACATAGACTACAAAAGTCTATATAAAGAAAACAATATGGAATATTTTAATGCAGTAATATATTCATTGCTTTTTGCTTTTTGCTGGGCAAAGCGAAAATGTTTAAATTTGGCAGTTTTGTATTCTTTAATATGGGCATTTTCTGCTTGCCTGGGAATTGTATATGCCTCATCTGAATATTATCGAAATGCTTTATACCCAACATCACTTCTACCATTCATTATTCTTTTTATTTTATTTTTTATTTCACTTGTACCTTTTTTACGACAACGAAAAGATTTAAGATATGTGGATGGGAAAATAAAATGGCTTGAATTATTAATGATTTTTATTGGCGCTATATCAGTTATACCTTTTTTTGAATTACTATACCATATAATAGAACTTACTATAAGTGGAAAAATAATGCTTTTAGGAGCAATGTATGATGATATTGCGACAGGAGAATCAAATCGTATAGTAGAGCTAAGTCGATTATCAAGTATTTTATATACTTATGCTAAAAATTTTAGAATCTTGTCTTTAGTATTGTTCTTTTATTATATCAATCAAAGTTATAGCAAAACTTATATTCTTGTAGGATTGATTTTAAATTCTACGTTACTATTGCTAAATAGTTTAACGATGGGTAACCGAACAGAATTAGTTTGGTATTCTATTTATTTCCTATCACTCTATATATTATTTAGAAAGACATTTAAGGAAAAAATAGGATTATACGTTAAAAGAATGATATTTTATTTTGGGCTATTATTTATATTGATAATCACAATTTTAAGTTTTAGTCGATATGTAATAGGATATGGAGCTAAATCGTCTGATGTTGGTGGATTCTTATATCAGTATACATGTGAAAGTATGTATAATTTTAATGACAACATGTATCATGAAGAAGGTCGTTTAGACGGCTTTTTAACATTCTATCCGATACAAAAGTCTTTAGGATTAACCAAAGTTAAAGATGACACTCAAAGTCGACTTTCATACGTTTCAAGACATTCATCATCCCCTGCGCATTTATTTTATACTTATATAGGTGACTTTTGGGGAGATTTTGGTGCAGCTGGAGCATTTTTTATAGTAATCTTATTAAGTTGTTTCTATTTGAGATACAGACCTAAAGAGACTATGTATCTTGAGGACATAGTGCTATTGTCTATATATATGTATATGCTTGGCAATGGACTTTTTTACTATTGCTATAAGGTTTCCTATGCGCCTGTTTTTGTAGCAATAATCTTTTATATAACAGCAAAATTATCACGAAAATAAAAATGAATTATATTTTTCCGATACACCTAGACGGTGGAAACAGAGGTTGTGAAGGTATTGCCAAAGGAACTGCAGAAATATTAAAACTGAATAGTTCTAATAGCTTTGGCTGGTGCACAAACATAAAACTGGATCAAAGACTTGGTATCTCTAAATACTATACTTTGATACCTGGGAATAAAGCACTTCCCTTTTGCAAAAGAGTTGAAAGAAAGATACAGAAAATGTTCTTATCATCTTTAAAAGAAAAAATACAACTTGATGCAAAATACCAATATCGAGATCTTTTTAAAAAACTTGGTAAAGATGATTTGATGTTGTCAACAGGAGGAGACATGATGTGTTATGGCAACAACCAGGTTATATCCACGAATAACTATTTGCATAGCAAAGGGTATAAAACGGTTTTATGGGGTTGCTCTATGGGCAAAGAAAACTTAACACCTGAGAAAGAAGAAACTCTCAGAAATTTCACTCTCATTTATGCACGCGAATCTTTGTCGTTTGATTTCTTTAAATCATTAGGTTTGAAGAATGTTGTTTGCTTCCCGGATCCTGCATTCGTTTTGACGCCACAAGTTGTTGATTTACCCAAAATATTTAAAGAAGATAAAGGAGTTATAGGAATAAACCTCAGTAATTTTGTCTTAGGTGCTTTTGATTTGAATACATCTTTTGGTAAGCAAGTGCGAGAATTGATAAAATATATAATTGACAAAACAAAATTTAATATTTTGTTAATACCGCATGTGTTATGGGATGCTCAAGATGATCGCATTGTGGCTAATAATGTATATAAACTTTTTCAAGATACAGGTCGCATAAGCGTACTTGATTCTGACATATATAATTATTTGCAACTTCGTTATATAATTTCTAAGTGCCGTTTGTTTATTGGTGCTAGAACACATGCAGTAATATCTGCATATTCTACATGTGTTCCTTCTTTAGCCTTAGGTTATTCTATAAAGTCAAAAGGTATTGCGAAAGACCTTGGTTTAGATAATAATTTAGTTGTTAACTGTAAGGACAACGAGTCAAATAACAGTTTACTTAAAGGTTTTAGATACTTGGTTGACAATGAAGACGCTATAAAAAAACAACTGACAGATGTTATGCCATCTTACATTAAAGAAGCATACAAAATTCGTAATATAATTAAAAAACTATAATATGAAACATCCAGAAATAATTGCGTTTTATTTACCCCAGTTTCATCCATTTCCTGAAAATGATGAATGGTGGGGAAAGGGATTTACAGAATGGACAAATGTAGGCAAGGCAAAACCCTTATTTAAAGGGCATAATCAACCTCGTGTTCCTACAGAACTTGGGTATTATGATCTGCGTCTTCCTATTGTACGAGAACAACAGGCTCAAATGGCAAGAGATGCAGGTGTTACAGCTTTTTGTTATTGGCATTACTGGTTTGGAAATGGAAAACGTTTGATACCAGAAGTCTTTGATGAAGTTCTGAACACGGGGAAACCAGATTTTCCTTTTTGCTTAGGTTGGGCAAACCATAGTTGGTTCGCAAAAAATTGGAATTCCGATGGGACAATAACCGAAAAGATTCTTATGAAGCAAGAATATCCAGGAATTGAAGACGAAAAACTTCATTTTGAATATTTGCTGAAAGCTTTTAAGGATGAGAGATATGTAAAAATTAACGGCAAACCATTATTGTATATTTTCGATTCTTCGGCTTTACCTATAGAATATGTTGAAAATTTTACAAAATGGACGAAGGAGGCCGGATTTCCTGGGTTGTATTTAGTTGCTCATACTGGACCTGATAAAAAGTCAGAACGCCTTGCACAGGGGTATTCTGCTGTTGCCTATCAGAGGCTTGGAGGAATTAAAGCTTCTGCATTAAAGGGAATAAAAGGAAGACACTATATCTTTAAGATGTGGAAGAAGATTCAGGGCTTCATACTTCATAGACCACCATTCTGCTTTGATTACGGAAAATATTATCATGAATTTATCAACAATGAAGATTATGAGAATGAAGTAATTCCAACCGTAATACCTCAATGGGATCATAGTCCTCGTAGTGGATGGAATGGTCACATCTTTACAAATGCGACCCCACATTTATTCTATAAACATTTAAAGGAGGCTTTTAATGCACTTAAAGATAAGCCTCAAGAATATCAAATATTATTTGTCAAATCATGGAATGAATGGGGAGAAGGCAATATGATGGAACCAGATTTGACATATGGTAGAGGTTTTATAGATGCTTTACGAAAAGCCGTGGATGAATATAAAGCAGGATTATGAAAAAGATTTTAGTTGTTTCACATGTCTATACCCACCCTACCAACGTTGGTAATAAAAGATATATATTAGACTATTGCAAAGCCCTAAAGGACAGAGGGGCAGAAGTATATTTCTTATATATTGGAAAGGAAAGTATTGAGGAAGAACAAAAAACAAGAGAAGCCTGGAATGGTAAAGCTTATTTTATACATCTTTCCCAATTTGATGTTTTCTACGGACGCTGTTTGAAATATTTCCACAAGAAAATATTGAAAAGAGTGATGCTCGACTATCTATTTGTCAAATACGGTATTAATAATCAATTTCGTAAAATAGAAAATGTAATTGTTCCAGATACTGTCATAGTAAATTATTATTGGCTATCAAAAGTATTAAAGCTTTCAAAAGCAAAGAAGAGAGTTATTGCAACTCATGATTGTTTTACCAATAAATTTGAGAGACTTGGCATTCATGATTTGTCGATGACTCCATGTTTAGAGCAAAAATATTTACGGAGAAGTAATATGATCATGTCTATTCAAGAGAATGAGAGTATGTTCTTCCGTTTCCTTGCTCCCCACATCCCTTGCATCACAGTTTACCCTCCACTTACGTTTACAAAGCAAGATGTAGTAGACAATAAAAATATACTATATATAGCAAGTAATAATCAACTGAACAAGGAAGGTTTAGTATGGTTTATAGATAACATATTTCCACAAATTATAGCATTATTCCCTCAATATACTCTTCTCATAGGAGGAAAAATTTCTGATGCAATGAAAGAGTATTCAAACAATCCGAATATCAAAATTTTAGGGATGGTTGATAATATAGTAGAATTCTATAAACAGGGAAATATTGTAGTTAATCCTACACTGAAAGGAACAGGTTTGAAAATTAAAACGATTGAGGCCATCTCATATGGTAAACTTGTTATTACATCTAAGCATAGTAGTGAAGGATTATATGACAACAAAGATATTCCGACCTTTGTCGGGGTCAGTGCTTCCGATTTCGTTGAGATTTTTAAACGAATTGAAAGTGAAGGCAAAAAAATGTTTGAATATCAGCAGTTTAGATGTTCGCAATACATTAAAGATGTTAATGAGTATACAAATAAAGCAATAGATAAATTATTATGAAACCAATTTTTATTGCAGGTCCTTGCGTGATAGAATCCGCAGAGTGCCTTGATGTAGTAGCGCAAGAACTTGTGCGCTTGAATAACAAGTATAATATTGATATTATCTTCAAGTCTTCGTTCGATAAGGCGAACCGTACTTCCATAAACTCTTTCCGTGGTCCAGGTATAGAAAAAGGACTACAGATGATGGCTGACATAAAGAGCAAGTATGGACTGCGTCTTTTGACGGACATCCATGAGTCATATCAAGCAGCACCTGTAGGTGAGGTGGTGGATGTATTGCAGATTCCTGCTTTTCTCTGCCGACAGACAGACCTTCTTGTGGCTGCAGCAAAGACAGGCAAGACCGTTAATGTCAAAAAAGCCCAGTTCCTTTCTGGAGAAGATATGAAATATCCTGTTCAGAAGGTTAAAGAGTCTGGAAATGATAATGTATGGCTTACGGAGCGTGGTAATATCTATGGATATAACAACCTCGTTGTTGACTTCCGTAATATACCCGATATGAAGAAAATTGTGCCTACTGTTATAATGGATTGTACTCATAGCGTGCAACGACCAGGAGCTGCCGGAGGAAAAACTGGTGGAAATCGTGAGTTTGTTCCAGCTATGGCTTTAGCTGCTAAAGCGTTTGGGGCTACAGGATATTTCTTTGAGGTGCATCCAAATCCAGAAGAGGCTATGAGTGATGGTCCGAACATGCTTTATTTGAAAGATTTTGAAGAAGTTATCAAGTCGTTATTAGATTAGTTATGAATATAAAGTTATTGGTAATGGATGTTGATGGAACATTGACCGATGGCAAAATCTATATGTCTGCAGAAGGTGAAATGATGAAAGCATTCAATATCAAAGATGGATATGCAATAGCCCACTTGGGCGAAAAGCATATAGTACCAGTTATTATCACAGGCCGTTCTTCTAAGATTCTTGTTAAACGATGCCAAGAATTAGGAATAGAAGAATTGTATCAAGGCATAGAAGATAAAGTAGCTAAACTTTTGGAAATTTGTAAAAAATATCAGATAGAACCAAATAATGTTGCTTATATCGGTGATGACTTGAATGATTTGGAATGCATGCAAAAATGCGGCTATTCAGCAGCTCCTGCAGATGCTGTCCAAAAAGTGTTGGACACCGTTGGTTATGTTTGCAAGCATAGAGGTGGTGAAGGTGCCGTAAGAGAATTTATAGAACAACTTTAAAGAGTATCAATTATGGAAAAATGTACAAAGTATGCCATTAAGTGCTTTAAAGACGAAGCACAGGCAATATTGGATCTAATCCCTTTATTAGATGATAATTTTGATAAAGCGATAGACCTCATTTATAATTGCAAAGGACGTTTTATTATAACAGGTGTGGGTAAGTCTGGACATATCGGAGCGAAGATTGCTGCAACCTTAGCAAGTACAGGTACACCTTCTTTCTTCGTTAATCCGTTGGATGCCTATCATGGTGACTTGGGTATGTTCAAGTCGGAGGATGTAGTATTAGCAATATCCAATTCTGGATATACCGATGAGTTGCTTAGATTCATACCACTGCTGATAGATAGAAACATACCTATTATAGGTATGTCCGGTAATTCTGAATCTTTATTGGCTCAGTATTCAACTTGTCATCTTAATATACATGTTCAGCGTGAGGCTTGTCCTCTAAATCTTGCACCAACCTCTTCCACAACAGCAACGCTAGCTATGGGTGATGCAATTGCCTGTGCATTGATGGAAGTACGTCATTTTAAGGCACAAGACTTCGCATTGTATCATCCCGGCGGCAGTCTCGGCAAAAAGCTTCTTTCTAAGGTAAAGGACTATATGGTTTCTACCAATTTACCTATCGTTTCACTTGACAGCAAAGTAAGCGATACTATCATTGAAATCAGCAAGACAAAGCAGGGTATTGCCGTTGCATTGGAAGATGGAAAGATTGCAGGTGTTGTTACGGATGGTGACGTTCGTCGTGCTATGCAGAACAAAAAGGATATATTCTTTGACTTGACAGTAAAGGAGATAATGAGCACGCATCCTAAGATTGTAAACCAAAACACCAAACTGTCTGAAGCGGAAGCTATAATGCGTAAGTTTAATATCCATTCTCTGGTAGTTGTTGATGACAACAATAAATTTGTTGGAATAATTGATTCATTCAGTTGTATTTTATAAACCCATAAAAATATGAAAACAGTTGCATTTGTTCCTATTCGCTTGAATAGTAAGCGAGTAGTTGGTAAGAATTTGAAAATGTTAGGCGGAAAGCCTTTGATGTGTTATATCCTTGATACATTGGCAAACACAAAAAAGATAGACGAAGTATATGTCTATTGCAGTCAAGAGTCTATCAAGGAGTTTTTGCCAGAGGGCGTGAAGTTTCTAAAGCGTCCAGAATACCTTGACCGTGATGAGACTCTCGGTAAGGAGATTTATGAGGAGTTCACCAAAACCATTGATGCTGATATTTATATATTGGCACATACGACGTCTCCTTTCATGAAACAGGAGACTATAGAAAATGCTCTTGATAAAATAGTAAATGATGGTTATGATTCTGCATTCAGTTGCGAGAAGATTCAGACTTTCACATGGTATGATGGCAAACCTCTCAACTATGATTTAAAGGAAATACCAAGAACTCAGACTATTGAGCCAATCTATGTGGAGACTAGTGCTTTCTTTATGTTTAAGCGTGATATATGGAAAGTTCATAAACAGCGTATCGGTTTTAAGCCTTATATGGCACAGGTAGATAAAATTGAGGGCGTAGATATAGACTGGCCAGAGGATTTTGATTTTGCTGAAAAAATAATTGATACTTACAGTTTGAAATGAAGCATGTTTTTATAATACACTCCCATACAACTTTCTTAACTGCTATAGGATGTGTTAATTATCAAAAATTAGCATCTTCTGATATATTTTTTTTATATGTTAGAAATTATAAAAATAGTATTTTTAGTTGTCAATGGAGTTCTTTTGATTTATCTAAAGTTTTCGCGGATTATCCAGCACCAAGAATATGGAGAGAAAGAAAACTAAGAAATAAATTTATACACATACTCGACGA
>OQWM01001006.1_pt1 | contig 19273 bp, 15 predicted proteins | sample 1691531 | NCBI WGS metagenome assembly OQWM01 (sample SAMN03418257, study PRJEB22391) | human gut metagenome | biome: human-gut; feature: organic feature; material: feces | host: Homo sapiens | place: Tanzania | collected 2013-01
GCTCTGCTGCCTGCCTGCCGCCCGCCCGCCGCTGCTGCGCAGCCTGTGGGTGCGCCTGCGGGCCAAAATCGGCATTTGAATCCACCCACTGACCCCCAAGGAAAGGACCGCTCTATGCAGGAGAAAAAACGTATTCCCCTGAAACGTCTGCACCGCCTGCGCAACGCCCGCAAACAGGCCGCGGAGACCGATGACCTGACCCCCATGATGAAAGCCATCAAGGCGGTGCACAGCGTGACCAGCACCGGCTCTACCCAGCCGGAGGACCTGGAACGCCAGCGTGCCGCCCAGGAGCTGTTTGGCCGTTTGGTTACCCCCAACCTGTTGATCAACACCACGCCCATCACCGTCAACAATGTTTCGGCGGAGTGGGTGCGGATGAACCAGGGGCATGTTCCGGCATGCGGCCGCTGCGGGTATATTTGTGGTAGAGCACCGTCAGCTGGCGCATTTTCGCCTTGCCGGGCAGGTGCAGCACGCAGACGGGGTCGCAGCAGTAGTTAGTGGAAACATAATAAAAATGCCCGCCCAGCCAGTACCGGAACACATACGCGTTGGCGGCCCGCACGGGCTTGCCCGCCAGCTGGCTGCGGTAGGCCGCAGCATCCAAAATGGCTTCGTCGCCGTCCTGGCTGCGCACGCCGGTCTGCTGCATCCGGTCAAACACATTGCGGCATTCAGCCATAAAATCCTGCAGCCGGGCCGTGCTGCCCGCCACAAACTCGCCGCCAAAGTGAGTCAGCACATGGGGCGCACCCTCCGGCCAAAGTTCATCATAGGTGTGGGAGATGCGGGCCGTCATGGGCTGGCTGGCCGCATGGGGCACCTGATACAGCAGCACCGCTTCCGCGGCTTCGCGCCAGATATCCTGATAGCCGCGCTGGGTAAAGGTATCGGAATCCAGCATCAGATAATTTTCGTAATGCTCGGTTTCGAGCAGATATTGCATGGCGCACAGCTTGTAATACGCCAGGGACCAGTCCAAATCCGCTTCAAAGCGGTAGTTGTCAAACGGACAGGCGATTACACGGATGCCCGCCTGGGACAGCTGCGCAGCATAGGGTTCCGGCACAGCGGTGTTGGTCACAAGGGCTGCATCGCAATTCTGGTTTTTCTGTTTTGCGCTGACAAGGCTGACCACAATGCAGCGGTAGAATACCTCGCTGCCCAGGTTGGCATTGCTGCCCTCGCGGTAGCCCTCCAGTGTGGCAAAGGCTGTAAAGATCAGGTTCATTCCATTCCCCACTTTTCCGGGAAGTTCCGGCCGCCTTACCGCATTCCCTTGTTGTCATCTTTTCCTATTATTTTATTATAGTCCTGTACGCAAGGCTTGTCTATTATTGTTGTACATTTGTTAAGCATTGGTCTACAAACTGGAACTTGTCGGGGCACAGCCCCTCCATCTTGCTATCGCAAGACCGTTCTGTCGCTTGAAAGCCCCACTGGGGCTTTCATTGCTTCACTTCGTTTCGCAAACGCGAACTTGTCGGAGTAAAACTCCGCCATCTTGCGCTGTGCGCAAGCCCGTTCTGTCGCTTGAAAGCCCCCCACGGGGGCTTTCATTGCTTCACTTCGTTTCGCAAGCGCGAATTTGTTAATATTTATTTCCCGAAGCGTATATTCTGTACGGTTCTTTTTTCAATCGTCAGATTTTCGTAGATGCGAATGCCGCCGTTTCCCTGCGGCGCTTGCGCAAGCAAACCCACTTTCACCTTTTTTGCCCCGAAAAGATTGAAAAATCTGGTCATGTAAAAAGTCTTTCCATCCTCGGAATAATGGAATGCGTACGAATCGTTCACTCTGCAAATTTGCAGCCAAACACAATTTCCTGCAATATTGCATCCGTTTGCGTCATCGGATACACCATTTTTGGTAACTACACTGACCGCGGCGTGTGTACCAAAGTCAGTTTTTTCAAAGCAGCTTTTTGCCCAGTTGTTTGCATCTTCCATGACCATGAGCGATGCGGAATCATAGGTATCCTTAAAATCATGAGACACCTTAACTTTAAGAACAAAGTCTCCTTCAATTTCGGTAAAGTAAAAAGGTGCATTACATAGCGTTTCGGGGGTTATCCCTTCTTCTGAAACAGCGCCGTTGTTACAGAAAAAGTCGCTCTGCGCAGGTGCATAAATTTCTATTTTTCCGTTTTCCGTTGTTATGTTGCCTTTGTTTAGCCAGTGGAAATCCATAATTCTTTACCTCAACAAACTCCGATTTGCATGTTTTATAACGCGTTACCTCAAATCAATACCGGTACACAATGCCCTGCTTGACGGCGTTGGATGCTTGCTGCCCGGCCAGGCGGCTGGCGAGGGCCAGCGCAAAGGGGATGGCCGCACCCAGCGCTTCGCCGGTGATGATGCTGCCGTCCAGCGTGATGGGCAGGCCGGTGTACTCGGCCCCGGCGGCGGTCAGTTTATCTTCCATGCCGGGGTAAACCGTTGCCTTTTTGCCCTGCAAAATGCCGAACGCCGCCAACACAGACGGTGCGGCACAGATTGCGGCCACGACCTTGCCTGCGGCGGCAAACTCGGTGCAGACCTTGCGCACCGTGGCATCGGCTTTCAGGTTGTCCACACCCGGAATGCCGCCGGGCAGGATGGCGGCATCAAAAGCGGAATAATCCAGCTCTTCGGCCAGGGCATCCGCCACAACGCTGATGCTGCGGGCGGACTTGACGATCTTTTCGCCGCCCACGGCAGCAATGGTCACTTCCACACCGGAACGGCGCAGCAGATCCACACACAAAAGGCCCTCGCACTCTTCCAGGCCGGGCGCAAAAAAGATAACAGCTTTGCTCATACAAAACACTCCTTTACAAGATAATACAATCCGGATAATATAAAATAAATATACAGATACAATTAAATACTCTGCAAATAATACAATACGGATAATGCAAATGGAATATACAAACAGAATTAAAACGGATGGAACCGTGCGACCAGCAGACCAACGAACGGCAGCGGTGCGGCCCGGCGGCGCAGCGCCGTGATAAGCCCCACCAGCGAAAGCACATCCACCAGCAGCGTCAGGCTGAGCGAAACCTGCTCCAGCACCGGAACAAACCCCAGCGCGGCGCAGATGGTTGCCAGCATCAGCACCATCAGCCCCTGGTTCAGGTGGAACCGCACAAATTCATCCTGTCGCCATTTGGTGCAGGCGGGAATTAAAATCAAAATGCTCAGGTAGCACAAAGCACCCATCCAGCGGGCCGTGCTGCTGACGGCGGGTTCTTCCGGCTGGGGGCGCTTTGCTTTGGCCGGTTCTGCGGTGGGAACGGCGGGGGAACTGCGCTTCTTCTTTTTACTCATACCTGCCCCCAAACAAAAAGTCCATGCAGGCGGGCACCTGTTCGGCCCAGCAGGCTTCGCAGTGGGTGCCGTTCGGCTGCATGTAGGGGTCAACGGCAGCGCCCTTGCCCAACAGCGCGCGGCACACTTCCAGCGCATTGGCGGTGTATTCGCCCAAAGCACCGGGCTTATCGCTCTCTTTTTCGCCCCAGCTCAGATAAACACGGGTGCCGGGGTGGATCGTGGCGTTGGCAATCTCCTGCCGCAGCTCCGGCATACACAGCCGCACCGAGGGCGACAGGCACGCCGCTTTGGAAAACACTTTGTTGTAAGCGGTGATGGCGTACAGGCTCATCAGGCCGCCCATGCTGCTGCCGCCAATGGCCGTGTTGGCGCGGCCAGGCAGGGTGGGGTAGCGCTTGTCCATCATCGGCTTGAACTCTTTGGTCAGCCACTCCATGTATTCGTGCCCGGTGCCCGTAATGCCGCCGAACCAGTCCGACTGGTAGGGGCAGTATTCCTCCAGCCGCTTGTTGCCCTCGTGGTTGCACTCCGGTGCGGCAATGATCCAGTTGGGGTGGGCGTCACAGTATTCTTTCAGCCCCCAGCAGGTGCCGTATGTGGCGGTGGAGTCAAAAAACAGGTTGTGGCCGTCAAACATATAGAGTACGGGATATTTTTTGCCGGAAGTCTGCCAGTCATCCGGCAGGTAAACAAAAGTCCGGCGGGTCAGCCCGTACGGGGTAATGCTGACATCAAACGTTTCAACCATACAAAATCCCCCAATTCCAGCAGGGCAAGCGCCCGGCCAAAAGATTGGTATTATTGTACCGCAAAAACCGATCTTTGACAACCGCTCGCAATCTGCCCGCTCTTGGTGGAAAACTATTGTCATGATTTGTGTCTTGACACATGACAACTTCGGCGGTACAATGCTGAAAGATATCTGAGAGGAGCAAGAGTATGGGAAAGCTTAAGGAATTTTTGAAGCGCAAGGACGTTGTGTTCTCGGCGCATCGCTACGGCATCGATGCTATGGGCGCTATGGCTCAGGGCCTGTTTGCCAGTTTACTGATCGGCACCATCATTAAAACGCTGGGCGAGCAGATCGGCCTGCAGTTTTTGGTGGATGCCGGTACTTTCGCCCAGAGCGTGGCCGGGCCTGCCATGGCGGCTTCCATCGGTTACGCGCTGCACACCCCGCCGCTGGTGCTGTTCAGCCTGATTGCTGTGGGCAGCGCGGCCAACAGCCTGGGCGGTGCAGGCGGCCCCCTGGCCGTATACTTTATCGCCATTGTTTCGGCAGAGTGCGGCAAGCTTGTCAGCAAAGAGACCAAAGTCGATATCATCGTTACCCCGGCGGTCACCATTCTGGTGGGCACGGGTCTGAGTGTGCTGTTTGCCCCTGCCATCGGCGCGGCGGCTTCTGCGGTGGGCAGCGTGATTATGTGGGCCACTGAGCTGCAGCCCCTGCTGATGGGCATTCTGGTTTCGGTGCTGGTTGGCATTGCGCTGACTTTGCCCATTTCCAGCGCAGCCATCTGCGCAGCGCTCAACCTGACCGGTCTGGCGGGCGGCGCTGCCGTTGCGGGCTGCTGCGCCCAGATGGTCGGCTTTGCTGTGATGAGCTTTAAGGAAAATGGCGTGGGCGGTCTGGTCAGCCAGGGCATTGGCACCAGCATGATAGAATATGACAGTGTTTTTAAGACAGGCATCCAGCTAAAGGAGCTTGTTGTTGATGGAAGCGATCCGAAAGCTCCATACTACAGAAAAGGCTCAGCTGCATCACATATATGTGCAGACGATATAGATAAAATTGATCTGACAGATGTGGAGCTTGTACATGTGACCGGAATTCCACCTGCACTATCGCAAACGGCGATTGAAGCAACAGTAAGGCTTATGGAGCGGGCCAAGGAGAACGGAATCATGCTTACATTTGACCCAAATCTGCGTCCGGCACTTTGGAATAGTATTGATCATATGATTGATGTGATAAATAAGCTGTCAGTATGCGCAGATGTGGTCCTTCCGGGAATAGGAGAGTGTGAGACACTGCTTGGAACAAAGAATAAAGATCAGATTGCAGCATTTTATCATTCTCATGGTGTGAAAACAGTTGTCATCAAGGATGGCAAAAATGGAGCCTTTGTATCAGATAAGAATGGAGAAAGCACCACGCAGATAAATGTTCCGGGGTTTCACGTAGAACATGTTGTTGATACGGTAGGTGCCGGAGATGGCTTTGCGGTGGGGTTCATTACGCGACGACCTTGGAGGTCGTAGTAACGTGTAGGCTCAGCGGGAGTAACAACGTCTACACCGTCAATGGCGGTAATGGTACCTACAGCGTTCAAAACGAACTTGGTACTCCAAGTGGCACTGCCCGCCATATCACGCCAATAGTTGAACGTTCCGTTGGTCAAGTTGACTACCAAATAAGAGCCACCATTCACTGTTGACTTAAAGTGCCAGTATTGACCGTCTCCCTTCACGATGTTCCAGGGCTGAGCCGTTGTAGCGACTGCGAGGGCATTGCCACTACGCGTCAAGTAGTTTGACTCATCCTTACCTTGAATGTAAACTTGACCGAGGGTAGTAGAAGGCACTAAGCGCCATTCGTACGTTGTATTGTCAACGGCAGTAGCGTTCTTCTCGATGTACTTGGGCGCTGTACTATTGATGTTCTCAAAGGTTGAAATCGTATAAGTCGTTTCGTTGCTCTGACCGTCAACGATGCATGTCGTAGAAAGGGCAGCTGCAATAGCGGCCTCTACTTGTGGACAGAGAGCGTCGAGCGCGTCATCGCTCATCTTTGCGAGTTCTTCTGCAGTAGGCAAGAGTGCCTTCAAGGCGTCAACGGAAGCCTTACTGAACTCACCTGCCTTAGCCGTTTCTATGGTTTCATAACCTGCGCCTTTGTCAAGTATCACCTGCGCTGAAGCTTGTACGCTCTCGAATGCCTTTTGGCTCAAATTGCCTTCGTAGATAAAGCTGGTGGGCAATACCACGTAGTTCAGTACGAAGCCTGTTGAACAAGCATTGTCTTCGTAGAAGATAGCGATGTCGCCGTCCTTCGTTACGTCCATGGTTGAGTAACTTGCCCCAGGTGCGCAAACCACATAAGGATTGCTCCATGATTTACCGTCATCAAAGCTGGCCTTAATGGTCAAGTTCTTACGGCTGCCGTTGTTGGGATAAGAGTGAAGCATGACGTGCTTGTTTACATACAAGATATCGGCATTGCAAGCACAGCCACTGATGTCGGCCCACTTGGCTTGTGTACCCCAAGTTACACCACCATCGGTTGACTTGTTGTAACCGCGCTGACCGCTCTGACGTACTGAAATCATTACCGTACCGTCGGCCAATTCAACAAGCTTTGACTCATCGCCACCGCTGTAAGCTGATTGGGTAGAGAACTTCCAAGTGTCGCCTTCGTCGTCAGAGTAGATGATGTACTCTTGTACGTTGTTATTAGCAAAGCGGTGACTCATCGCAAACATAATGCGGCCGTTGAGTTGCTCGTTCTTTTGACGCTGCAACATCAATCCACGACCTGAACCTGCAAACGAACCTTGTACTGCACCCTCTTTGTAAGTAGTCTTGTAAAGTTCGTCAGTAAGCGTGCGAGGAGTTGACCAAGTGTCACCGCCATCGGTTGAGGTGATGATTGTGGGCACGATAGGGTTGCTGGGAGTTGAACCGAAGTAACCAGGACCACCTACCATGATAGCGACAATCTTACCGCTGGCGCATTCTACCAATGATACGTCGCCAAAACCATGGTTACCGCCTACGAGTGCGTGGTCGGCTTCTGTTCCTACCACCATTTTGTGGGTTGACCAAGTAGCACCATTGTCGTCAGAATGACGTTCGTAAACGTCGATGTGGCTGGGGAGGTCGCCGTTGTGGTCAAAACGATTGTCGGCCATTGTGACTACGCGGCCGTTCTTGCTGGCGTTTTCGCCCTGTTGGTGGTGAAGTACTACCATGGCAGGAATGCGCCAGTAGTGTGAACCGAGGTCATAGGGCTGGAAGGGTGCGCTCTGTACCTTATAGATAACACCTTGGCCTTCGGGGTTGCCCGAGGTGATAGTGGCCGTTTTGTCAGTGTTGTAAGTAAGGCCTGTAATAGCTACGTCAAACTTGTTGCCTACCTTTGCATCAGACTTAATGTCGGCCGTTACGTAGAAGCGTTGGTTTTCTTTAAAGGTTACGCCGTCCGTAAAGTTGACGGTTACGACATTGTCAGTAATAGCACTGGCTGTACCTACAAGAGTAGCACTGCGTTGTCCGGTACTTACGAAGTCGTCGTTAGCTGAGGTATACACCTTTACGCTCTCAAGGTCGGTAGCTTTCGTAGCACCAAGGTTCAACGTTACGCTATTGGCCGTAAAGTTATCATCCGTCCAACCTGGGGTGACGCTGGCCACGAACTTCATGAGTACTTGGTCCTTCTGGCCTGGCATGTAGGTTTGTGTGCCAGAATAGCCTGTTACACCGCTAAAAGTGGTGGGAGCTGTACGATCGCTCTCAGACACTTCTACAAGCTTCCATGCAGAAGCGGTGTTCAATCCGCCTGCCCAAACTACGATAACCGAGTTGTCGTTTTGAGCATGCAAGGGATTGTTGCCTTCGGGCTTAATATTGAATGCGCCCTGACCCAAGCTCTCAATGGTATATTTGGTGCTGGCGGTTTCGGCCATTGTAGTGTTTTTGTTCGAAGTCGTATTTAAGTACTGCTTCGTGCCGTAGTTTTGCATATAGAACTTGCCGTCGCCTGCATCCGTAAAAGTCCAAGCGTAGGTGGGGGCACTTACTTTGCTGCCAAACTTGCTTTGTTGGCCACTGCCCGGTGAATACATATACTTGCCTTGGCAGTAGTCAACAGAAGGACCTGATACGATGTAATATAACTTGTTTGCCTCTACCTTCACCAATGCCGCTTTGAAGGTGACAAGTGCTGCCTTCAATTCGCTTTCGGTAGCATTGGTCTTATCGAGCACTGCTTTAAAGGCAGCGCGCGCATCAGCAGGAGTCTGCCCAGGATTGGTTCCCTCTATCGATGCATCGTAAGCTGCTTGTGCTATATTGCGTATTGAATATTCCTTAAATGTGAAGAGACAGCCTTCGTCTGAAGTGTTGGAACCGCCTCCATAGTTGATAATGCAAAAGCTGGTACCGTTATTGCCTTGGTGCAACTGTGCAGTGCCCGATGCTATGGTGTAATAATCTGAACCTGAAGCGGTCTCGGTAATGGTCCAACCCTTTGAGGGCTTGGTGCTAACGGTTTGGAATGCACTGTTGCCGTAAGTATCACCTAACGACTTGAGGCTGGCGGGGTCGATGTAATCACCCTTCTGGCTTACGATGATCCACGTACCGTCTGTGTTTTGCTCAAAGCGCCACTTGTTGTTTTCAGCAGGATCCGTAGTGCTCACAGCACCTGTCATGTTCTGTCCCACACCATTGTCGGTCATGAGGCGTGTTTCACGCTTTGCAACAATCTGGAACCACTTTGGGCTGTCGGCCGTTGAGGTCACCACCTTGTCGGCCCATGCCTGCTGAGCTACGCCACAGCCTAAAAAGGCAAGGGTTGCAAGCAGACCTTTTGAGTAGTTTCGTTTCATTGTGTAAAAAAAATTGTTATTGATTTAGGTATATTTAGATTACTTCTTATTTAAGAGCGAGTTGGGGTCGAACTTCGAAATGGCATCACGCATGGCAGTATCGCCCTTTAAGTTTTCGAGTTTGTAATAGTCCATAAAGCCCATGTTGCCTTCGCGCAAGGCTTGTGCCAATGCCTTGGGCACTTCGGCCTCGGCTTGGATTACTTCGGCCCGCGCTTGCTGGGCCTTGGCACGCATCTCTTGCTCTTGGGCCACGGCCATGGCACGGCGCTCTTCGGCTTTGGCCTGTGCAATGTTTTTGTCGGCATTGGCTTGGTCCATCTGGAGGGTGGCGCCAATGTTCTTACCTACGTCGATGTCAGCGATATCGATAGATAGAATTTCGTAGGCCGTACCTGCGTCCAAGCCCTTTGAGAGGACGAGTTTGGAGATAGAGTCTGGATTTTCGAGTACTTGTTCGTGCGTCTCAGCCGAACCGATGCTTGACACGATGCCTTCGCCTACGCGGGCTAAGATCGTATCTTCGCCTGCACCACCTACCAATTGGTGAATGTTGGCACGCACTGTTACGCGGGCTTTAGCGATAAGTTGAATACCGTTCTTGGCGACAGCGGCTACGGGAGGGGTGTCGATTACCTTGGGGTTAACACTGGTCTGTACAGCTTCGAACACATCACGACCAGCGAGGTCGATAGCAGTGGCCTTTTCGAATGACAGGTCGATGTTGGCTTTTGAGGCGGATACCAAGGCGTGTACGACGCGCTGCACGTGACCACCGGTCATGAAGTGGGCTTCCAGATTGTCGCGCGTCACAGTGCGCAGCCCTGCCTTATGGGCCTCTATCAAGCTCGGCACAATGACACTGGGCGGTACATTACGTATGCGCATCAAGAAGAGTTGTATTAACGATATCTTAACGCCTGACACCTTGGCACTGAGCCAAAGAAAGAAGGGGACGAAATGAAAGAAGATACTTACCAGTACGATAGCTGCAAAGGCTATGATACTTAAGAAAACAGGATCGTAAAATTCCATAGTGTTCTTAGATTAATTAAATAAAAAAATTCAAGTCGCAAATATACACATTATATAATAGGTGTAAAAAACGCGTACACAAGTTTAATATAAAAGTATGTTGTATAACATTATAGAGAGAAGAGCCTTGGGGAGGACGCATTCTCATTTGGGGGGACGCATTGCCACTAATAAATACGTATCTAATTGATTATCGACGCTTTCAAAATCGGGGGGGGTAATTTCGTCCACATCAAGTTTACACTACTAAGTTGTTGTCATTACAAACTAAAGAAAAACCTGTCATTTTTTTCTTTAGTTTTCATTTGTTTGAAAAAAAAATTTATAGCTTTGCACTCGAAATAGTTAATAAAAGTTAGGTAACAGAATAAAACGCAAAGTGTAAACTTTCGTTGACAAATTCTGACCATAAAACAACGAGTAAACGCAACTAAGCACGAAACACACTTTATAACAAAGTACACACAAGCACGACTATATAGCAGAGCCGCACATCATTCTAAATGCACAATAACTATCATACAGCTGTTGCCAACCTTTACTGAAGAACGACTCTTCAACTAAAAACATTCAACACTAACAAGAGATATGAACCTTCGTTCTTGCTACGGCAAAAGTGCAGCCTTGTTGCTATTGACTTTCGTCATTAGTCTCAACACAATGGCACAACGCGTAGCCGTAAAAACAAACTTACTTTACGACGCCACACTCACGCCTAACGTGGGGATTGAATTGGGTATGGGCCGCAAACATACGTTGCAAGGCTTCTATAGCCTCAACCTTTGGAAGAAGCCCCTCGGCGACCACCGTCAGTGGAAACACTGGCAAGCAGGATTGGAATACCGTTGGTGGCCTTGCTCTAAGTTTAACGGCCACTTCGTAGGCGTTCACGCTATGGGAGGCGAATTTAACTTTGCTGCCTTGAAGCACTTCAAACTTCCCTTTTATAATTGGCCATCCGACCTCAACACGATGCGCTACGAGGGTTGGAACGCAGGTGTGGGCGTAACGTATGGTTACCAGTGGATTTTGAGTCGTCATTGGAACCTTGAAGCGTCCATCGGTGCGGGTTACCAATATATTCATTATAAGAAGTACCCCTGTGCTGAATGTGGCTCGAAACTTGAAGACGGACACAAGCACTATTTCGGATTTGATAAGTTAGCACTGAGCGTGCTGTACGTTTTTTGATTTTGGGGGTTAACGAGTTGACAAGTAAGTTTGTCTTATAATAAAAAACACAGCAAACAAAGGCAACAATTTGCACATTCACACATTTGCACATTTATCAAGCATTTGCACATTAACCAAGCATTTGCACATTAGCACAATGTTTATAAAGAACACAATATATATATTATTGGCTACAGCGACTTTGAGCGTGTCTCAAGCCACTGCGCAACAAGTGCGCGGCCTTTCGGCCAAACCAGCCGGCAGCAACAACTTTGTGGTGAGCTGGCAAATGGTGATGGACAGTCTTCGGGTGCGTCCTAACCAAACGTTGGTGTTTACACCCGTCATTGAGGACGGCAAGGGCCACACTCAAGTGATGCGTTCGCTCATCGTCAATGGGCGCAAGCAACATTACGTTTACCTTCGCAATGGAGGCAACCCTAACTATCCTGAAGCTACGGAATTGCAGCGTCACAACGGACAGCCGCAGTCGTACGACTATCGCGAAGTGATAGCCCAAGAGCCTTGGATGAAAGAGGCTTCGGTGCGTATCAATACCGACACGTGTGGTTGTGGCAACCTCATGGGCCGCAACGTGGGCACTCCCGTTGAGGTCAATCCACATTGGGAACGGAAGTGTGCCTTGGCTTATGTCACACCTACCGTTGAGGGCGACGACCCTGTGCTTTCATTGCAAGGCAAGGCCTACCTCGACTTCCCCGTCAACCGCACGGAGTTGCACCCCGACTATCACAACAACCCTGCGGAGTTGCATAAGATTATGGCTACAATCGACACGGTGCGCAACAATCCGAAGGTAACGATTACTTCTATCAGCATTCATGGTTACGCCTCACCCGAAGGCCCTTACGACAACAATATTCGCCTCGCTAAAGGCCGCGCCGCAACGCTGAAGGATTACGTGGAGCGTCAGTATGACATTCCTTCATCTGTCTATCACGTACAGTCTACGCCTGAGGACTGGGCTGGACTGGAGGCTTACCTCACGAAGAGCAACATGCCTGAACGCGATGCCTTGCTCGATATTGTTCACTCCGACCTCGAACCTGACACGAAGGACCACGCGCTCAAGGCGCGCTATCCTGAGGCATACAATATTATATTGAGTGCTTGCTACCCTTATCTCCGCCACTCTGACTACGAGGTGAAGTACAAGATTCGCCCGATGACGGACCAAGAGGCTGCACAGCTCATCGATACGGAACCGCGTTTGCTCTCGCTCACCAAGATGTGTCGCATCGCACGCCTTTACGAAGTGGGGAGTGATGATTATAATAAGGTAATTCTCACCGCAGCCAATGTCTACCCCACTGACACAACAGCAAATGTCAATGCGGCGAACGTAATGATTCGCAAGGGTGATCTCATCACCGCTAAAGAATACCTCAAGCGTGCGGGCAACACGCCAGAGGCCAACAACGCATTGGGCATCATTGCCCTCACCGAGATGCGCTACGACGATGCTCGCTCTCTCTTCACCCAAGCTGCCCAAGCGGGCTGCCAAGAAGCAAAGAAGAATCTGGAGTTGATGCAGTAGATACAGTAGCGCGCCTCAATTGGAGGGGACGCAATCTCACCTGGGGGCGACGCGTCCCCGACGGCTGCTGATAAAATAGCGGTTTATAGAGTTAAAGTCTTCCTTTTCGAGCTTTTTTAGGCTCGTATGGGAGACTTTTATCGTTTCCTCAGAAATATGAATTTTGGAAAAAACATGGCCTTATATGGCGTTATATGCATTCCTATAGTTCTTATTTGTAATATGTTACTCCTATCCTGTCATTTCCTTATTTTGGGGCATTAATTAGGCGTAAAATTGCTGCGATTGGCTAATGTGCAAATGATCTTTTAAAGCATTCATCCATTTGCGCATTTGCACATTCACAAGGCATTTGCACATTAACAAAGCATTTGCACATTAAATAAATATCGTACATTTGCAGCAAAACAATCTCATTATGAAGCATCAAGCTATAAAAGAACTGCCTTATGGTGTGTCGAACTTCGTCACAATCGTTGAGGAGAACATATATTACGTGGATAAGACCATGTACATTCCCATGCTTGAAAACGAGGCACGCAATCTTTTCTTCATACGTCCACGACGCTTTGGCAAGAGCCTCTTCTTAGGCATGCTTCACGCCTACTACGACTGCCGCACAAAGGATAAGTTTGAGCAGTGGTTTGGTAAACTGTGGATTGGCCAACACCCCACGCCTAATCAAGGACGCTATCAAGTACTGCACCTTGACTTCTCACAAGTGGGAGGAAGAATTGAAAAGTTAGAGGAGAAATTCAACGAATATTGTTGCATTGCTCTCAACGATTTTATGTTCTTGTATGATACTTACTATCCTGAATCATGCAAAAAAGAATTTTATGATTCAAATGATGCTGGTGCAAAATTAAGCATCATATCACGAAAGGCACAAACTTTAGGTTATTCCCTTTATCTCATCATCGATGAGTACGACAACTTTACCAACACCGTGCTCAATGAGCAAGGTGAGGACGTATATTGGAGCATTACCCATGCCGAAGGCTTTTATCGCGACATTTTTAAGAAGTTCAAGGGGTCATTTGACCGTATCTTCATCACAGGCGTAAGTCCTGTTACGCTCGACGACGTGACTAGCGGCTTCAACATTGGTTGGCATATCTCTACGAAACCTGAGTTTAACCAAATGCTCGGTTTCTCAACTGAGGACGTGCATGCTCTCTTCAGTTATTACAAAGCGTCGGGTTCCATTCGCCCAGACTGCAACATTGAGGCTGTGATTGACGAGATGAAGCCTTGGTACGACAACTACTGCTTTGCCAAAGATGCACTCCACACGCAAAGCCGCGTGTTCAACTGCGATATGGTCCTCTACTACCTACGCAACTACATCAGCCGTGGCGAAGGCCCAGAAGAGATGATCGACCCGAACACCAAGACGGACTATAACAAGATGAAGCGCCTCATACAACTTGATAAGTTGGACGGCGATCGCAAAGGCGTCATTCGCACCATTGCCGAAACAGGAGAGATTACTTGCAACCTCTACGAGACTTTCCCCGCACACCAAATCACCAACCCTGACATTTTTCCAAGTCTCTTATTCTACTACGGCATGCTCACCATTAAAGATACGTTGGGCAGTTTGCTGGTGCTCAGCATCCCCAATAACAACGTGCGCAAGCAGTACTATGGTTTTCTGTTAGAGGAATACCAAGAGGTCAACCACATCAATCTCAACGAGATCTCTGTACTCTTCACTTACATGGCACTCCAAGGCAAGTGGCAAGATGCACTCAACTACATGGCTGAAGCCTATGCCAAAGTATCGTCTGTGCGCGACGGCATTGAGGCGGAACGCAACTTACAAGGCTTCTTTATGGCTTACCTCAATCTCAACGCTTATTATTACACCGCGCCTGAATTGGAATTGAACCACGGCTTTTGCGACTTCTTCCTCCTACCCGACTTGACGCACTACGCTACTAAGCACAGCTACATTCTCGAACTCAAACTATTGCACAAAGGCGACACCGAAGCCACCGCACAAAAGCAATGGGACGAGGCCGTCACGCAAATCAACGCTTACGCCCAAGCACCTCGCGTCGAGGCCTTGCGCCAAGGCACACAGCTGCACAAAATCATCATGCAGTTTGACCGACACCAACTGCACAGAATGGAAGAAGTGCATAGTTAATGTGCAAATGTGAGAATAACGTAATATTTTTATAACTGCGCGTACAAAGGCGACCATTTGCACATTCTCACATTTGCCCATTAGCATATTAGCTCATTCCCAAAACTTTTGCATAACTTTGCACACTCGCTTTTTATAAATGACAACCGAATATTGATAACAATATATGGATATTGACTTTGTAATAACATGGGTCGACATGAACGACCCTACGTGGCAAGCCAAATTTTCAAAATATTCAGGCAACAAAAATAACACAAAGAATGGGGTCTGTGATGCTCGCTTCCGCGACTACGGCTTCTTAAAATATTGGTTTCGAGGGGTAGAACAATTCGCCCCCTGGGTGCGCAAAATACATTTTATAACCGACGGGCAAAAGCCTGAGTGGTTAGATGAGTCGAACCCTAAAATTCACCTTGTTAACCACAAAGACATTATTCCAGAAGAGTTTCTCCCCGTTTACAACTCTGCCGTAATTGAACGTTACATTCATCGAATAGCGGGATTGGCCGACCATTTTGTTTACTTCAACGACGACTTCTATATTATCAACCACGTCAGCCCCGAACGTTTCTTCCAGAACGGACTGCCGTGCGACATCGCCGTCTTCTCCTACAACCCTTCATGGTCGCAATGGTACAAACGCATTAAGAACAATATTCGGCTCATCAATCGCCACTTCGACAAGAAAAAGGTGCTATCACAACACCACGACAAGTGGTATGACAAGAGCTACGGTATGAAGGCGCGTTGGAACTATCTACTCCACTTCTACAGTAAGTTCATCACACTGCGCGTGCCTCACAATGCACAGCCTTACCTCAAGAGCACATTCGATGACGTATGGAAAGCCGCGGGTGAGGAATTGACCGAAACGTCACACAACCGTTTCCGTTCGTTAACGGACTTTACGCCCGAACTCTTCCGCACGTGGCAAATCTGTCAGGGCAACTTCACACCTTATAATACGTATCGCGACACGAAGATGTTTCCCCTCATGATACGCTCTAAACAAGCTATCAAGGCCATTTACGAACAGAAGTACACACTCATCTGCTTGAACGACAACGTCCACATTCATCACTATGATCAAGTGATGCAACAACTCGACGAAGCTTTCAGACATATACTGCCCGAACAATCGTCGTTCGAGAAGGGATAGACTGGAATTTAGGAGGTTAGTATGAGGGGTTAGAAGGTTAAGGGTGGTTCTAAAAATTCTGTTTTTAGAGTTCTGCTATTCTGAAATGTGATTTGTACGCTCTCGAAAGTGTCTTTTTGAAAGTTTGTTCGGTCACATAGCCCGCTATGCTCCCTCACAAACTTTCAAAAATACACTTCCGATAGCGCACAAATCCCTATTTCAGAATTATTAGAACCACCCTTAAAAAGTTAGTTTAAAAGATGAGTTTCCAAAACTAACTTTTTAACCTTCTAACCCAATAACCCACTAACCTTTTAACCCACTAACCCACTAACCCTCTAACCCTCTAACTCCAAAAACTCTCCCCCCTTGAACAAAGTAGCAGCTGAAATCATTGCAGGACTCATACCTCACAAAATGACACGCAATCGCTGGCGAGGCATCTTAAGGTTTGGACTGATAAATGCTCTCAAACTCAAGCACGAATTGAAGCACAACACGCAGTCGCCTGAAGTACACCTTGCCGTATGTGCCATTGCCAAGAACGAAGGACCTTACTTTACTGAATGGATAGAGTGGCACCGCCGGCAAGGGGTAGAACGCTTCTACATCTACGACAATGAGAGCACCGACGGCACACAAGCATTACTAAAGCCTTACATAGAGCAGGGCATCGTCGTCTACCAACCTTGGCCTGGCTACCGCCGACAGTTGGCCGCCTACGACCATTGCCTGGCACACCACCGCTACGAAGCCCGCTGGATAGCCTTTATCGATCTGGACGAGTTTATCGTACCCGTCAAAGACGCTTCGATACCCGCTTTCCTCAACCGCTTTGAACAGTTTGCAGCCGTCGAAGTCAATTGGCTCATTTATGGCAGCAACGGCCACCGCACACACACCGAAGGGGGCGTAATGCAACGCTTCACGCGTCACTCACTCCCTGAGCACCCCTTAAATCGCCACGTGAAGAGCATCGTCAATCCTCGCCGCGTATATGGCATGATAGGTTGTCACGAAGCCGCAAAGATTGATGGTTACGCAGCCGACTCTCATGGCCAACGCATTACACGTAATTTTCGCCAACGCGATCCACAACAGGACATTATACGCATCAATCATTATGCCGTAAGGTCGTACGAAGAGTTCTGTGAGAAGCAAACACGCGGCCGCGCCAGTGGCACACAACGTGAAGTGAAAGACGACTACTTCACGCAGTATGACTTAAACGACGTAAGCGAGTAAAAGACTCATATCATTATGACAGATAACAAAACACAGGTGGTCGTATCGATGACATCATTCCCAGCTGCCATCGGTTATGCCGAACAGGCTGTACAATACTTATTAAATGGTTCTGTACTGCCCGACAAGTTGGTGCTTTACCTTACGCTTTCACAGTTCGAAGGACAAGAGCAACTACTCGACGGTGTAAGGCAGTTAGCAAACAAATCGCCCATTTTCGAGGTACGTGACTACCCCACCGACATTCGTTCGTATCGCAAACTCGTACCCGCTCTCCACGACTTTCCCGAAGCAATCATCGTGACCGTCGACGACGACATCGCTTACCACCGCCACCTCCTACGCGACCTCCTGCGTCTTCACGCACAATATCCTGATGCCGTACTCGCTCATCGCGCTAAACGCATTAAACTCGGAGCACCGTACCGACAATGGAAGAAATACCGTTGGTACGACTTTGTATTCAAACGCATTCACCGTGGTTTTCTTAATTTACAAACGGGCGTGGCAGGTGTGCTATATCCGCCCCACGCTCTAAAAGCCGATATGCTCGATGTCGAACTCTTTAAGCGTCTGGCTCCTACAGTCGACGACATTTGGTTTTGGGCAGCCTGCGTAGCACAAGGCACACCCGTCATTCCCGTTCCGTTTGGACGCAACAAGCCGCGTGGCTTAGGAAAGCCCAAAGAGCTTTCGCTCAAAACGAGGAACTTTAAAGGCCAAACAGACCGCAACCTCGCAGCACTCAACACTATTTTAGAACATTTTCCCGAAATTAGAAAGAAGGTAGAGGAAGGTTAATATTATACGAGTAACCCATAAGGGTGGTTCTAAAAATTCTGTTTTTAGAGTTCTGCTATTCTGAAATGTGATTTGTACGCTCTCGAAAGTGTCTTTTTGAAAGTTTGTTCGGTCACATAGCCCGCTATGCTCCCTCACAAACTTTCAAAAATACACTTCCGATAGCGCACAAATCCCTATTTCAGAATTATTAGAACCACCCATAAACTTATTAAACTCATAAACTTATTAAACTCATAAATGGACATTGACTTAGTATATCTTTGGGTAAACGGCAACGACCCCGTATGGAAAGCCAAACACGATGCTTTTACTGGGACAAAGCCCCATAACGAGGCCGTTGACGGAAAGGGACGCTATGTGAGCCATGACGAACTAAAGTATAGCCTACGCTCTGCCGAGATGTATGCCCCTTGGATTCACCGTATCTTTATCGTCACCGATAATCAGGTGCCGGAATGGCTCAATACAGCCAACCCCAAAGTACAAATCGTCGACCATACTGAAATACTACCACCCGAAGCACTGCCTTGCTTCAACTCTGTCGTAATCGAACACCACCTACATCGCATTCCTGGCCTTTCGGAGCACTTCCTTTATGCCAACGACGATATGTTCTTTAATCGTCCTGTCACACCCGCCGACTTCTTCAATAAAAAAGACGAACTTCCTATCATACGCTTCAACCGTCGTCCCTTTCGCAAGTTCAGTCTATGGTATAGACAACACATACAACATAAATCGCTGAGCAATTACAAACGAACCATTCACAATGCTGCACTATTAGTAGAATCCCGCTACGGCACCTACTATTCGGGCAAGGGACACCACAACATCGATGCTTATCTCAAAAGCACCCATGCCTTTACGCGCCAACTCTTCAAGGAAGATATTGATGCCACCCTCGCCAACCACGTGCGAGCCGACAACGACATTCAGCGCAACATCTACTCTTACGTTGCCTTAGCAGAGCACAAGGGACACCTTGACTACGTGACGCAACATACATCGTTCCGTCTTCACATTGACAATCACCAACTCTACAAGAAGTTTATGCGTTATCAACCCTTGCTTTTCTGTATGAACGACTCTGAATATGCCAACGATGCTGATCGTGAATACGCAGCCAACTTCCTCAGTTCTTACTTCAGACAAAAGTCAAGCTTCGAGCTTTGATAAACTGCAATTTATCTGCCTAATTGGGGGGCGGGTTTGTAACCCGCGGCAGCAGCA
>OQWM01001009.1_pt1 | contig 19258 bp, 31 predicted proteins | sample 1691531 | NCBI WGS metagenome assembly OQWM01 (sample SAMN03418257, study PRJEB22391) | human gut metagenome | biome: human-gut; feature: organic feature; material: feces | host: Homo sapiens | place: Tanzania | collected 2013-01
CCCTTATGCGTCATCAGTACCGTATGGTCGGCGTTCTGGGTCGGCAGCAGCACGATCTGCCGCGGGAAGACGCTCATACCAGCGTAGTTGTCCGTGATCTGATAGTTGATGAAGTTGTTTTCCTTATAGAGAACCGTGTTTTCATAGCTGCGGTGGATGATCTTCGGGCCCTCGTCGATCTGCTCCGCCGCTTCCTGCTGTGTCAGCAGCTGATCGATGGAGGTGCCGAGTGCAGAAGCGATCTGCATGAGACTGTCGACCGCGATGGTGGTCTGTCCACGCTCGAACTTCGAAAGGAAGCCCTGCGAGAGACCGGTCGCATCGCTTAAGCCCTTCAAGGTCATGTTCGCTTTTTTTCTCAGTGTATTAACTGCGGCGCCGATATACTGTGTATCTTTCATTTATGCAAGAACTCCCTTATCTTTCGAACGGTGGAAGAATGTGGATATCCCGTGCTTTTCAAGGGAGATATTCACATTCTGGATAATATGAAACTATCTTAACATAGGTGAATTATAATGAAAAGTTTTCTTATATGAAATATGACGAAAACATATTGACATCCACGCAACATATGATAACATATTCATATGAACGATGATTCATTTGAAAAGACATCAAAGCGCTATGAACGAAACGGAGGAAGCCATGCCGAACGCATACGACACAAAGAAAATATCTCATCTCATTCAGAATGTTTCCGAGGATGAGCTCAGCGATCTGGCAGAGCTTTTCAAGATTTTCGGGGATTCCACCCGGATCAAGATTCTGTTTGATCTTTTCCAGGGTGAGAAGAACGTCACGGAGATCTGCGACGACCTCGAGATGAACCAGTCCGCGGTTTCACATCAGCTGAAGATTCTGAAGGTGAGCAAGCTCATCACCTCCCGCCGGGATGGTAAGGCGGTGTACTACCGTCTGGCTGACGAGCATGTGAAGACGATCATCGCGATGGGTAAGGAACATATCGAGGAGTGACGCCGGGCATCGGCCATCGCGACCGTGTTCGGAAGTCGCGAATCCCTTCGATACGAAGGAAGAACACAACATGAGATACGCCGGCATGAGGTCGGCGAAGAAAGGACCATGATGAAGAAAAAATTCAAGTGTGAGATCGATTGTGCAAACTGTGCAGCGAAGGTAGAGGATGCGATTAAGAAGCTCGATGGCGTGCAGGACGCGAAGGTAAACTTCATGCTTCAGAAGTTTACACTTGAGGCCGCAGACGAGCAGTTCGACGCGATCCTCCAGCAGGCCATCGAGGTCGGAAAGAAGATCGAGCCGGATTTCTCCGTGGAGCTGTAATCCACGCACTTACTGCGCCCGCCTGTATGGGCATGCATATTTTCCACGCCCATACGGTGCAGCGCGCCGGTGGACGTGGTTTTTTCGGACATTTTTCAGTGAAACCGGGGCAGGATACGCGTAAAAATGGCCAGAAGCAGGAAGCCATCGTACCGTACCGATCCCCCGAAGCAGACAGAAAAGAGGAGAACTATGGAACCGAAATTAAAGAAGGAACTGCAGAAAATTCTCACCGCCCTCGCGATTTTTTTCGCCATGATGGTGGTGGATAAGACGGGCCTCTGCCCGCTGATCTTCGCGCACCGCCTCCCGAGCCTGATTGCGTACCTGATTCCGTACCTCCTGTGCGGCTACGACGTGGTCCGCAAGGCCCTCCTCGGCATCAAAAACCGCCAGCCGATGGATGAGGCGCTCCTCATGTTCGTGGCGACGATCGGTGCCTTCGCGACCGGCGAGAACTCCGAGGCCGTCGCCGTCATGGCCGAGCACATGAAGACGCTCGACGACAAGATCGACGGCATGCAGACGAGCGTCAACAACCTCACCGCCCGCCCGGGCAAGAACTGGGACGCGCTGGTCAAGATCGTTTTGACCGCGCTCGTCACGGGCATCATCGGCTGGGTGCTGGGCAAAATCTTATAATCTTCGCCGGGAGGCGTAAAACCTGAAAGGAGAATACATATGAACGTAAAATGGTGGAAAGCTGCGGGCATCCGCGCACTGAAAACGGTATGCCAGACGGCAGTCGCAACTATCGGCACGAGCGCGATCCTGTCCGAAGTGAACTGGATCGCCGTCGCCTCGGCCTCGGCGCTGGCGGGCATTTTGTCCCTGCTGACGAGCGTCGCGGGCCTTCCGGAGGTCAAGGAGGAATGAAGACCATGCCGCCGCAGATCGTAGACAATTTCACAAGCGTCAACATCTACCGGGGAGGCAATAAGCCGCAGTATCTGGTCATCCACTTCTTCGGGGCCCTCTCCAGCGCCTATGGCGCGTCGGAGTGGTTCAAGGCCCCGGAGGCGCAGGCGTCCGCGCATTACTGCGTGGATGAGAAGGACGTCATCTACCACTGCGTGCCGGATACCGACATGGCGTGGCACTGCGGGGCCGTGGGCGGCCTGCACTACCGGCATCCGAAGTGCCGCAACTGCAACTCCATCGGCATTGAGCTGCGCCCGCAGAAGCTCGACAGCAGCCGCCTGAACGCGAACGACAAGGATTGGTATTTTGACCGCCGCGTCATCGAAAACGCCGTATGGCTCACCGCAAAGCTCATGCGGCAGTACAACATCCCGCTGGAGAACGTCATCCGCCACTATGACGTCACCGGAAAGATCTGCCCGGCCCCATTCGTCGGCCCGGCGCACAACATCTACTACGGCACCTCCGGCGACCGCCAGTGGCAGGAATTCAAGGCAAGACTGCAGGAGGAGACAGCCATGAGATACGAAAAGCTGCGGGACGTCGACAATCAGACGTACCGCCAGACGCTGGACAAGCTGGTGGAGAAGGGCCTGCTCAAGGGCAAGGGCGGCACGGGCGAAGACCTGACGCTCGATCTGAGCGAGGACAACGTCCGCATGCTCGTCATCCTGGACCGCACCGGCGTCTTTGACCGCTGATCCGCCCGGGCGGCGGGCATGAAAGGGAGTGACAAAGCATCACTGCGCGCCTGGCCCTGCCGAAGGGGCTGGAACATCTGACGCGCAGGGACTGGGAGCACGTCACTGACGAGGGACTTCTGGACGTGATCGATCAGCAGATCGTAAGACTTTATATCGTGGGCAGGCTCCCGCAGATGGACGCCGCCGCCGAGATCGGCGTCGACCGCAAAACCATCTCCCGCCGTCTGCCCCACATCTACAACACCGCCCGCCGCCTGACCGGCCAGCCGGACAAAGAGAAAACGCCATGAGCTGCGGCTCATGGCGCTTTTTCTATTATGTTTTAGCGGCCTTCTTAGCGTCTTTTTTCTTCCAACAAGACTGAAGCCCATCAATATGCTCAAACAGATCATCTCTTATGGTGGCTTCCATCGGATCGAGAATAAAGTCGATCCCTTCCCGACGGGCAAGCTTTGCGGCGGGGACAAAGTCACTGTCGCCGGCGATCAGAATGATCTGGTCTACCTGCTTTTTATAGGCAAGGGAAGCGATATCTAAGCCGATCCGCATGTCGACGCCCTTCTGGCTGAAGGAAATGGAAAAATCAGATTCGGTCAAGTCGGAGGGAGCCTTTACTCCACGGCAGATATCACGGGTAGCGTCTGCGGAAAGTTGAAAGTGTGCGTTTGCATCAGATAACGTACCCATACGAAGAGCAATCTTCCGCTTTCGCTTGAGTTCTTCAAAAAAGGTGGTTGCCCAACGATATGTATCAGATTTGCCAAAGTCGATACCGCGGTTTAATGCGGGGTGATACACGGTCTTTTTCAACGGAGGGCAGTCATAGTAAAAAATACGGTATAGCTCGCGATCCTCATGATGCTGAGCATCACTCCGTTCATCCCGGATATGCGTCATGCAATAGGCGTATAGCTCATTCGCACGATCTGAAGGAGATTTCTCACCACGGAGATAGTGGGAACGCTTTCGATAAAAAGCACCATCGACCAAAATAGCAGTTCTCGTCATCTGTTTTACCTCAAAAAACGATGAGGCCCCTGATGTCGGCTTACCCCTTATGACTGGGGAGCTTAATATCAGGGGCCTGTTAATGGCACAACATACACGGCGACAACGGGATGTCACGTTTGTTGTACTCATATATTATGCGCAAAAAATGAGTTTGTCAACAGAAGTGAAAAATTTTTGTGCATTGTAGACAACTATGATGTGCGAACATATATAATACGCAGCAATACGGAAAAAGTCAAGAGGGAATTTGGCTGTAGAGCGCAGAAAGTCGCGGGTAAATGATAATGTCCCACAAATGGTACACAGATGTCCCATAAATGTCCCCCGGGGAAAATGGGGAGGCGCTAGAATGGTATCAGAAAGGGGCGATACCGCATGGCGTACAACCCGTACACGGGCCGCTGGGAGATGGACGGCGCGCAGCAGATCCAGCTGCAGCCCATGCCGCGGCCGCAGGGCCAGCAGCTGCCGCCGCAGCCGCCGAAGCTCGGCGTGCTGACCGTGGCCAGCGAGGCCAGCATCAACAACCTGCAGATGCAGCCGAACGACAACGCGCTCGCGCTGCACGAGACCGAGAACCTGCTGTACTACATCCGCACGGACAGCATGGCGGCCAAGACCATCGCGCGGTTCCGGATCTTCCCGGAGCCGACAGAAGAGGAAAAGGCGGCAAACCAGCTGCAGGAGCAGCTGAAACAGATCACGGCCGGCCTGCAGAGCATGGCCGGGAAAATCGAAGAACTGGAGGGAAAGCTCAATGCAAAATCCGATTATGGCCCTGATGGGCGGAAACGGCGGGGGAAACAAGCTGCTGAACGGTCTGCTGCAGACAGCGAAGACGACGCTGCATGGGCAGAGCCCGCAGATGGTGCTTAGCTTCCTGGCCTCGCAGCCAGGCTTTGAGGCGTGGTTCGAGGCAAACAAAAACAAGACGGTCGGCGAGCTCGTCGGCCAGATCGGCAAGTGATACCGCGCGAAAGCGCCTATCAAATTTCATTCCACCCAGAAAGGAGGGAAAACCATGGATAAGGATTATGGCTTCGGCGGATGGGGCATTGTCATCCTGATCGCGCTGTTCTTCCTGCTCTTCGCGGGCAGAGGCTTCGGCGGCAGCGGCGAGAGTGCCCCTGCGACGCAGGCCGACGTACAGCGTGCAACGGACTTTGCGGCTCTGGAGCGCCAGAACAACGAGGGCGTGGCCGCAACGCGTCAGGGCGCGTACGACGTCACAAGCGCCGTCAAGGACAACGCCTACAACATCCTCGGCGAGCTGCGCGATTTGCAGTCCGTCACGGAGAGCGGCATCTCTGTGCAGCAGAAGTGCTGCTGCGACATTCTCCGCGCGATCGACGGCGTCAACTACAACTCCAGCATCAACGCGTGCGAGATCAAGACGGCCATCCACGCCGAGGGCGAGGCGACCCGGACGCTCCTGCAGCAGCAGGAGAACCAGCGTCTGCGCGATGAGCTTGCACAGAGCAGAGCCGCGAACAACGACTATATGCAGTCGCAGTACATCCTCGGCCAGCTGGGACGGTACTACCAGAACCCGCCCTGCAATCCGTGCGGCTGCGGCGGCTGACACGGGTACACCCTGATATAGCTATCCGGGGCATAATGCCCCTTGAAATAAAGCCAAAAGAAAGGAGCTTTAAAAATGGCTTGCAATAGCGGAAATGGAAACCGGGCGTATCAGAAATCCTGCGTCCGATATTTTAATAACTCGCCCCAGCTGCTCGCGGCTGACAGCGCAAACGTGCTGACGCTGGCCGGGGCAAAGGTCGTCAACTCCGGATCGTCCATCCAGGTCGAGCCGCAGAGCTATGATACGGTCAAGATCGGCCTGTACCATCTGGCCGCGGACGCGGTCATCGCGGCGACGGCCGCGGGCGTCCTGACCCTGCAGTGGTACATGGACGGCGTCGCACTGCCCTGCACACTCAAACGGATCACACTGCCGGCCTCTGGCAATGCGGAAATCCACACGGAGACGGACTTGGAACTCTCCGGGTGCTGCTGCTGCGTCAACCACACATTCACGCTCGTGGCGACAACCGACAGCACGGCGGCAGGCTCCGTGATCGAGCTCTGCACGGGCCTGCTGAAACTCGCGTGAGGTGCTGACATGGATGAGATTGCAGCGTACAAGAGCAAGCTGCACGAAGCGCTCAAAAAGGAGATGGCCGCGCCCATCTCCTGCAGAAGCGTCAGTAACTGCACAATGCTGATGGACGCGATCTGCGCAGCTGACAAGCTGAGCGATAAGCCGAGCACTTACGCACAACACTTCGAGCGCGAAGAGGCCATGCAGTGGGCGGACAGGATGCAGAACGCAGACGGATCGACCGGCCCGCATTGGACGATGGAGCAGACAACGGCCATTGCGGACAGCATGGGCATCCCAGAGCATGAAATCCCGCACTGGGCGTGGGGCATGACCATGAACATGATGTACTCGGATTACTACCCCGTCGCGGTAGAATTCGGCCTCAACCGCCCGGAATTCTACGCCTCCCTGGCAAAGGCGTTCCTGCTCGACAAAGACGGCCCCGGGCCAGAGCGCAAGCTGATGGAGTATTACGAGCATATCGCAAAACGCAGTGTCCATTCCTGACACAAATGCTAACGATATCGCTAATAAAATTAAATTGTGCTGTAAATTTAGTATGTTTGAGTAATAGGTGGCGCGTTCAAGTCCCGCCTCGCGCACCAAACAAAGAAAAACCCGTAGTTGCGTAAACTACGGGTTTTTCTTTGTTTTTCAGCACTTTCCCAAGATTCTATCAAATAATGCCAGAATCGAATTGATAACATTTTATAGTGAAAAGTAAGACCTTATCAAATTCTATAAACCTTTTCGCTAATGCGTATGCTAATGGGCCGAATCCTCCTGCGCGGCTTCTTCCTCGCGGAACAGGCTGCGCATTGTTTTCAAATCGTCGGTTTCATCTGCCTCCGCAATGTGCATATAGATATTGTGCATTGTCTGCTGGTCGGACCATCCGCCCCATTTCATGCACTGCAGCTCACTGATGCGTGCGTGGTGGCAGAGGGACGCGAAGGAATGCCGCAGGCCGTATATTGTGACATCCGTCACGCCGGCCTCCACGCAGTCCATATGCAGATGCTCCAAAATATAGGATGACTTTACCTTTACCGCAGCTTCGCCGGTCAGCCCTTTGGCCAGCTCGGAAAGGCGATCAATCATGATTGGGATATTCCGCTGACTGCTCGCCGTTTTGTTTTCTGCCTTGTGCACCCAGCCATCCGGGCCTCGCACGACCGCGCCGGACACATGAATCATCTTGGTCCGCAGATCTATGTCTTGTGGTTGTATGGCAAGAATCTCGGACGGCCGGAGCGAGTGCAGGCCCAGGAGGATTGCAAGCTCCTCAGGCTTGTCCCGGATCGTCTTCAGCAGCGGAAGGATCTCATTGTAGCGTAAAAAGGGAATCGGCTTCTTGATGATCTGCGGAATCACGATATCTTCTGGCACGGCGAGCTTTGCGTGCCGCAGCGAAGCCGCCACCAGTCCCCACGCATTTTTGAGCGTCTTGGCGCTGACAAGCTGTGCCTCTTCGTCGACGACGGTTTGCCAATCCTTGATCTGTTGGGGCCGCTTGTCCATGACCGACGCAAACCGATTTGCGCGATACGTTTTATAGCCCCGGAGCGTGGCCGGGGATGTTTTGACTGGGCGGCTTTTAATATAAGCGTCCACCAGCTGCCCAACAGTCATTTCGGATTTTGATACGATCTTGCGGCCGGCCAGATGCGCAGCCTTGATTTCCATAGCGGCCTGCGTACACTCGCGCGCCGAAGGCCGTGTTATGGAGATGCTTTCCCCGCCGAGGCGGAGCTGGACGAAGTAGCTGCCGGATTTCAGTTTGCGGGGCTTTGGTGTTTTCAAGCGGGCCACACCTCCATATGCGACGTAAAGGCTGCGCGGATCCAGCCGACGTTCAGGTTGCACAGGTCGACCAGCAGGGCAAGCAGCGCAATCAGTATAATGGCCGATAATACCCAGAGCTGCACATTCTTGCGCTTGAGAGCCTTTTCATAGATCGCGTTCACGCGCTCTGCATTCTCCAGCTGGAGCCGCAGGCGCTCGACTTCGGATGTGTCGTCCTCCGTTTGCGCGTCCACCCCGAAATGCTCATCCATGGATACGCCGAGCGCCGCGCAGATCGGCCCGGCCGTATCGACGGACGGGCTTTTTGTTTCGCCGCGCAGAAATTGTCCGACGGCGTTGACGGACAGTCCAGATTCATCTGCGATATCCTGATTTGTCTTACGCGGCTGCATCGTCGCCTTGGCTTTCCGGCACGTTTCCCACAAATTTTCCGACAAAAACCATCCCTCCATATGTAAAAACCACGCGCATGGTGGAAAATTTTTGCGCAAAACCCATTCCAAGGGCTTTACAAAACCATCCTGTATTTACCATGATGGAATCACAGACGGCTCCCAGTCGCCTGCGCAAATAAAAAGCCCGTGCCGGTGTTCGGCAACCGGCGCGGGCAAGCATCAACGCCGGAATATGTCCAACAATTCAGGGTGATACGACGATATGATATAAAGCAGAATGACAACGGCCAGTATGATCAGAACGATCTTGCGGACAGTGCGCGGTGCTTTTGTGGCCTCGTCATATTCTTCCTGCGTCATAACAGCGGGCTGGTACGCGGCGGCAGGTACAGCCCCGGAAGCATTACCGCCAGTGGTGTCGGAATTTGACACAATGCGGACGCGCGGGTCGTAGAGCGTATGTCCAAATTCATCCGTAAATGTGCCGCATATGATACAGATCAAATCAACGATCGTGCCAATACCGCCGAAGCCGAGTGTCAGCAGCCACAAAATACCCGTGCCGATCTTGCCGACGTAAAACCGATGAGCGCCGAGGCCGCCGAGAAAGATACAGAGCAACAGCGCAGTCGTGCGCGTCTTCTGCCCCGGTGCGGGCTGCGCCTGCACACGGGCCTCCGCCTTTGCTTGGTCGCGGACGTAATTCACAGTGCCGCAGCCGCAGTGCGGGCAAATCAAAGCCTCGTCGTCGATCTCTTTGCCGCATTTATTACAATACATGGCAGCCTCCTACGGATTACAATCCTTGCACGGTGTATACAGAGCGGCTGCCTCGGCGCGGGTGCCGGTGTAGCTGCTGCGGTTTGCATAGTCCATCTGGCGGATGTGGTAGCAGCTGGCCAGATGGAAAACGCCGCTGGATGTATTTACGATAAATGTCTGCACGTTTTCGCTCGTCGAGGCGGAGATCTGCGGAGCCTCGGCGGGCAGCGTGCCGGGGATATAGGATACAAATTTACCGATGATCGGCTCCAGCGGTTCTACGTCGAGCGGATCGCCGCCGATGCTGGCATAGTATCGTTCCGCTGCTTCAGCCTGCTCTTCCTCGGTGTATTCGTCGCTTCCGGTAAAGGGCGGATCTGCGGCGGGCAGGACAGCCGCATCTGCGGCGCCCCGGATCTCCGCGGGCGAGGCCTGATAGGAGCGGATGGCGGATATCGTTCCGGCGAGGGACAGCGCTCCAAACCATGCGACGGCAGCAAATACGCAGCATACCAGCACCAGCAGCACCCTGCGCCATATGCGGGTCATGTCAACCCCTCCAATTTATCGACAAATTTTTGTTAAATTCTTCTCTTGAATAATCCGAACACGTGTTCTAAAATAAATCTATCTACAAAAGAAAGGAAGCGGTCAGATGGTTGGGGAGCGGAAAATTCTGAAAGAAAAAATTGCGGCTATGACTGACGAGCAGTTTCTTTGGTTTATAAATCAAGCGCAGCATTTGCTATCTGAATCAATTTCCGAACCTGATCATCGGACAGACGATCGACAAGTGCCATCATCTCACGCTTTTCCTCGCTGACATTGTCAGCGGGGTTTTTCTTTTCTGTGGATCGCCCAAGTAGATAATCTACGCTTACGTCAAAGTATGCTGCAAGCTCGCAAAGCGTCTTGTCATCAATTCTGCGGGTTCCTGTTTCCCACTGGGACACTGTATTCTGGGCTGCGCCGAAGATTTGCGCAAAGGCTTTCTGCGTCAGCCCTGCATTTTCTCGTAATTCTTTCAGTCTCATAAGCACCACCTGTTTACATTATCACGCACGGAGATTTCTAAGTAAAACATTTTTTAAAAAATATCTCAAAAAGAGATTGACAAAATCTGATCGCTGTGCTAGTATCTCATATAGAGATAATCAAAAAGGAGGTGATTGAAACGAAGGGCTTAAAAAAGAGGCGATTGGCAGCGGGCCTTTCGCAGAAGGATCTTGCGGAAAGACTTGGAATTGTTCAGTCTGCGATTTCGGCGTGGGAATCCGGCGAAAAAATGCCGCGGGCGTCGCAGCTTCCGGCGCTTGCATTCGCGCTCAGCTGCACGATCGACGATTTGTACAGAGAGGAGGATGCACCAGATGGGCAAGGACAGCAAGCCCCGCCTGCATGTTGAGATCGGCATTGACGGCATATCCAACAGCATTGCGCATGTGAATGGCAGCTACATAGATTTGCTAATCGCAGCGACTTATATCATCAATGTCTTTTACCGCACAGTTTGCGAGGGCGGCTACGGCGAGAGATTTAAGCGCGACATTTGCAAGTGCTTGAATGATGGCGACAGCGTGGTTTGGCGCTCGGGAGGGCCAGACAATGGCAAAGGCTAAGGTCGACCGGAATACCGATTATCTGCTCCGGATGCGTATCCGCGGCGAAATGTCCGCGCAGCACGTGTCGATCGAGCAGGCCTGCACCTATGCGATGGTCAGCCAGGCGACGCTTTACCGGCTGATGGACTCGCCGACGCGGTACATGGATAAGACGCTGCGGCTTCTGCGGTGCCTGACGGTGCCGATCGAGGATGTGCGCGAGGCGATCACGTATCCATGGTGACATGGTATCAGGTTTGACCGGCATGGGCAAGGCCGAGACGGCCCCGGTGCCGGGTGTATGGCGGCGGAAGTGCTGCCGATGGAGGTATGGATGCAGCAGAATATTTACCGGGCGGCAAGGATCTCCCGCGGACTGACGCAGGAAGCCGCCGCAGCAAAGATCCCGATCAATGTGCGCAGTCTGCGCGAATATGAATCCGGCGAGCGTGTGCCCAATTCTGACACCGTCGTTCGTATGTCGGAGATCTACGATGCGCAGTATCTGTGTTATCAGCACCTGCGGCAGACCAGTGAGATCGCGCAGCGTCTGATCCCGGACACCGGTGATCTGGCTCTGCCAGAAGCGGTTTTGCAGCTGCTGGACGCGGTTTATGCGTTCGCGGACAACAAGACGGACCGGCGTTTGATCGCAATCGCCAGAGACGGCGTGATCGATGAGCAGGAGCGGCCGGAGTACGACCGGATCGTGGAGGAGCTGCAGGACATTATCAAGTACGCAATGGCTGTCACATACCGCCAGCGTTAGGCGTTCCGTCCTATCTCGCAGAAAGGAGGTATGGACGTGTTCCGAGCATTCAACAATGCGCTGATCCTGGGCGGGATTGCGTTTGTCGCAATTGTGTTCCCGGTTTTGGCCAATTACAGTATGATCTGAGGTATTTTTTATGGTTCCCAACAAATTCGACGGATATGACATCCTGTTACAGTCCAAGGTATCGCCGGGCCGGTATATCGTCCTCGGTACGCGCAGCAAGCTCGATCACGCGACTTTTATCTACGACGAAAAGACGGCGCAGTTTACAAAGGGCTGCTATTTCGGCACGATCAAGCGGGCCTGCAACAACTACACCACGCGCAAGGAGGGAGAAATCCGTGCCTATCAGAACAAGCTCCAGAAAGCAAAAAAATGACCGCACAGCTGCTGGAACAGCTGCACGGTCACTGTCGTCCGAAACGGACAACATGAAAGCATTTATATCTTACCATGAGTTTCCCTAAAATGCAAGGGGCGGAGGTGATGATTTTTGGCAGAAAAACAGGTGCGGGCCTACTGGGCAAATATCCCGGCCCCGGTGCTCTATGACGATGCGCTGAGCGCGAATGCGAAACTGCTCTATGGAGAGATCACGACGCTCATGCACTTCGTCGGCAAAGAGGGCTACTGCGACGCCAGCAACCAGGAATTGGCCGAGGGCCACAAGTGGAACGCGAAGTCGGTCAGCCGTCTGGTGGCCGCGCTGGCAGACGCCGGATACATCGTGATCCAGCTGTCGAACGACCCTAAAACGGGGGCGACAATGCGGCGGATCTATCAGACTTTGCCGCTCCCCCCCTCCGCAGAATTGCGGAGACCCCCCTCCACCGAAAAGTCCACCCCCCCTCCGCAAAAAAGTGGAGGTATATATAATGATTTAGATAATATACAAGATAAACCCCCTAAAGCCCCCCAAGGGGGCCAGCGTCCGAAAAGGCGCAAAACGGAGACGAAGACGACAGCCGACTGGAAGCCGGAGCGCTTTGAGGGCTTCTGGAAATTCTACCCCCGCGGGGAGGGACGGCAGGCTGCGATCCGGGCTTGGGATAAGCTCCAGCCGGACGACGCGCTGATCGACCACATTGCCGTCTGCCTTGTGCAGCAGATGGCGTCCGAGGAGTGGCAGAGGGGTATCGGCATCCCACACGCCTCGACGTATCTCAACCAGCAGCGCTGGACGGATGAAGAGCGGAAGCCGGTTCCGGCCGCGCCTTCGCGCACGGTCGACACGGAGGGGACGCGATGGCTGTAGACAGATCCGCGCTGGATCAGCAGAACCTGCTGGACGCGCAGGCGTCCGTGCTTGGCTCCATGCTGATCGACAGCCGCTGTGTTGGCGCGGTGCTGGCCGAGGTCCGGCCGGAGTACATCACGCAGCCGACATACCGCATGATCTTCGACGCGATCACGCACCTGTATGCCGACAACCGCAAGATCGACGCGGTCACGGTGCTGGCCGAGGTCACGGGCGGCGGGAAGAACACGGCCATGTATGATCTTGTGTCCAAGCTGATGCAGACCACGCCGACGGCGGCCAATGTCGGCGAGTATGTGCGGATCTTAAAGCAGCGGGCGCGGCTCATGTCGCTCAAGGATCTCGCGTCAGAAATTCTCGGTGCGGAATCCGAGGACGATATTGCGCAGCTGCTTGACCGGGCCAACGCGATCATGGTCAGCCGCCCCGGCGTCCGGACAGCGACGATGGCCGAGGCCTATCAGGACTTTTTCTCCCGGCATGATCCGGACGTCAAAAAGGAGTATCTGCGCTGGGGCATTCAGGAACTGGACGACGCGATCTATGCCGGGCCGGGCGATATGGTCGTCATCGGCGGCTATCCCTCGGACGGAAAAACCACCTTTGCCCTCAGCACGGCCTTTCGTATGGCCGAGAAAAAGAAAGTCGGCTTTTTCAGCTACGAGACCGACAAGGATAAGCTCTACGACCGCATTGTCGCGTCTGTCGCGCAGATCGGGTTGGCAAAGCTCAAGCTGAACGCGCTCAGCAGAAATGACTGGGACACGATGGCGGCGATCGGGCAAAAACTTGCCGGGCCGAAGCTGCAGCTGATCGAGGCCAGCGGCATGACCGTACAGGACATTCGCAGCTGGGCGCTGTCGCGGCATTTTGACCTGATCGTGGTCGATTATCTGCAAAAGATCAAGCCGGTCAGATCCTCGCGCTACGCCAGCGACTACGAAAACGTCTCGCAGATCTCCAGCGATTTGCAGCAGCTCGGCCGGCAAACCGGCATCCCCATCATCGCGCTGTCGCAGCTGTCGCGCCCGGAGCGCGGCAAAAGCGGCAAGATCCCACCGCCGACGCTATCCTCGCTGCGCTCTTCCGGCCAGATCGAACAGGACGCGGACGTGGTCATGCTCCTGTACCGCGAAGACCAGGATTCGCCCAACAGCCGCCGCCTGCTGCGCGTGGCGAAAAACAAGGAGGGCGAGAGCAACATCGGGGTCAAGCTGGACTTTGACGGCCAGACACAGACCTTCCGCCGCAGCTCCAGTCAGCCGCAGCACGGTTCCCTGCCGCAGCCCACGAAGCCGCGGTATCAGCAGGCGTCCATGAAGCCGGGCGAGTGGGGGCCTATCGACATCCCGGATTCGGAAATTCCATTTTGAAAAACGGAGGACAACATGAAAGCAATTTGTATCATGAACCTGAAAGGCGGCGTCGGCAAGACGATCACCGCCGCAAACATGGCCGCGATCCTCGCGCGCGACCACGGCAAAAAGGTGCTGCTGGTCGACTGCGACAGCCAGTGCAACCTGACGTGGTTCGTCGGCCCGGAAGAGGGATGCAGCACCCTGTCGGATCTGCTGACCGACCCGGCCTATGCGGAGTACGAGAGCTACATATCATGGACAGCCATGTCCGCAGGTGTCGACATTCTTCCGGCGGATGCGTCCCTGATGGCCCTCGATGCGTCACAGCTGCTGGCCGCGCCCGGCGAAGGGCGAATTCACGCGCGGGCGCTGTCTGATCTGGTCGACGCTGTCCGCGAGGATAAGGCGTATGATTTTGTGATCTTCGACTGCCCGCCGGCATTCAACGCGGCCGCGGCCTGTGCGCTCCGCGCGGCGGATGAAGTCATCATCCCGATCAAGTTGGACGCCTTCGCCCTGCTCGGCATGGACAACCTGCTTGCGCAGATTAAGAATATGCAGCGTATCAATCCCAAGCTCCGGCTGGCCGGCGCGCTCATCACCATGCGGACGCGGGCAGACGGCGTTGACGCCGCCGAACAGCAGCTGCGCAGCGTGCAGGGGCTTCCGGTGTTCCAGCGCGTGATCCGCCGCAGCGGAAAAGTCGACGGTTCGACCTTCGACCGGTCTCCAATCACGGTTTTCTCCCCCAAGTCCGCAACCGGCATCGATTACCGCCGCTTCGTCCGCGAGTATCTGTCGCAGGAGGGATTGATTGATGGCTAAGGGCTTTGATATCACCTCGCTGTTCGGAGACGCCGCAGCCGTGTCAAAATCGGACACCGACCGCACGGTCACGATGATCGACATCGACCAGCTACAGGCCAACGAGAAAAACTTTTACAAGGTCGGCAAAAAGGATCTTGACGATCTCAAGAGCAGCATTGAGATTTCCGGCATTCTCGACCCGCCGAGCGTCTGCAAGGCGGACGGCGATAAATACCGCATTATTTCCGGTCACCGCCGATGCGAAGCGGTGCGGCAGCTGGTCAAGGAGGGGCGCAAGGATCTGCGCATGGTTCCCTGTTTCATCCGCAGCCCGCAGAGCGCGGAAATGGAGGAACTGGAACTGATCTGGGCGAACGCCACATCGCGCGTTCTGTCCTCGCCGGAGCTGGCCCAGCAGGCCGCCCGCGTGGAGGAGCTTTTGTATCAGCTCAAGGAGCAGGGCGTGGAATTCCCCGGCCGGATGCGCGATCACGTCGCGCAGGCCTGCAAGATCAGCCGGACGAAGCTGGCGAATCTGCATGCCATTCAGACAAACCTCCGGGCGCCGCTGCTCGATATGTGGCGCAAGGGAACGCTCAACGATGCGCAGGCGCTGGAGCTGAGCCGGCTTGACGGCGGGCTGCAGGACCGGCTGGCGGGCCTGTTTCCTCGCATGAGCAAGGACGATCTTCCGGCGTCCGCAGTCGTCCAAAGAATTGGAGAGTGCGCAAAAGCCGGGGCGAAGTGGCTGCCCTGTGGTGTGTGCCCGGCCGGCGATGGCCTTACCTGCCCGTCTGCTCGCGGAGACGCATTCCTGCGGCACGATTTGGGCAATTACTACGATATGTGCCAAGGCTCAAAATGCTGCTGGACCTGCCGCAATGGTCGAACGGCTGGCGGATACAACGCCTGCGACAGTATGTGCAGCCGTGCGAAAGCGGCCCGCACTGCCGCCAACCAGCAGAGAAAAGACAAGGAAGAAGCAGCAGCCAAAAAGGCCGCGGATAAGGTCAAACAGGCGTTTATTGCGGTGGCGAAGCGCTGGCTTGCTGCCGCCGATGCCGCCGGGCTGTCGGACAAAACGAAAATCGATATCTCATCCTATTCTTCGGTGTCGGTCAAGGAACTGCGCAGCTGGGCGGCAGGGAGAGATCTTGACCATCGCGGTTTTTACCGCAACGATCTGGAACCCCGCTTTGTCGACGTGGCCAAGGTATCCAAGCAGCTGCAGTGCTCCGCGGATTATATCGTCGGCAACATCGACCAGCCGTGGCCGGTCGTTCCGCTGTCGGAAACGCTGGAATCCGACCAGCCGCCGAAGTGGCGCACCGGAAAGCCGCCTGCATCCGGCCACTACTGGTGCAGCTTTGACTGCTGCGGCACTGTGCTGCATTCCGACGCAGTCTATGACGCCGTATTGGGTGTGTGGCATTTCCCGAACGGCGGCGCGAAAATTGATGCAGCCTGCACCGGCTGGGTGCGGCTGCCGGAGGAGGACGACGCGAAATGAGCGACAGAACAAGAGCCCTCCGGTACAAACGTCCGGCGCTTGCCTCGATGGGCGCGTACAACATCAGGCAGGAGCTCGACGACATCGTAGAGGCTTGCGATGGCGTGCGGTACTACATTGAGCAGGCAGACAACGACGAGACGCTTCTCAATGCACTCGATGGCGACGAGGATGCTGAGTGGGAATTTCGCATGGCTTTCGCAGATTTGTCCGCAAAAGCCGACGAGCTGCAAATGAGGCTGTATGAGCAGAATTTCGAGGACTTTTACCGAGACTTTGACGATGCGACAGTCGCTCTGATTGGCAACCGCTACGAACTGGTAGGCTATGACGGCGAAGAGGAAGATTATTTTTCGCTTACGAGCTACGAAGAAGGACTCGCACAGACGGAAGCTGGGAAGAGGCTTTGCAGACTGACAAAGTCAGAGATGATCGAGCGCATTGGCTGGGCATTTGGCATTCTGCTTGCATTCTTCGATCTGCGGCAGCAGTACGATTATCTCAAGGCGACTTTTGACATCCTGCGCGACGAAAATACATCGCTGCTGGATACGATCCGAGAAATCGAAAAGACATACGACGAAATGGAAGCCGATGATTTCCGCGAGTACAAGGACAGCACAAGACACTTCGACCGGCTGCTCGCCGCGCTTCCAGATCGGGCGTGGCTGGAATAGGAGGCATGACGCATGACTACAGATGAGGTTCTACGTGCGTTGGACGCACTCGCGGTTCAGACAGGCAGCCTTGCCTGTCTGGGCTGTGGCCACGAGCATAACTGCGGCATTCACGGCTGCGCGATCATTCGCGAGGCTGGGAAGATAATCAGATGGCTTTCCACCGACAACACGGCGTTGCGATACGCTATAAATCCGGCAAAAGTAAAGCGCTCACAGGAGCAGAATTTTAATGGGGCCGTCGCGTATATGCGGGCGCTGATAGAAGATCAGAGGGCTCAAATCGAAAAGGCAGAAGCCGAGAATGCGGCGCTGCGGGAGAAGATGCCGCAGTGGATCAGCGTGGAGGAACGACCGCAGACAGACCACTCAAAGAAATGCCTTATCACTTTTAAGGATGCGGGCGGGAGTATTGTGGATGCGGCTTGGTATATTCCGGGGCTCGGTTGGGAGTGCTGCAACTGGGATGTTCCGCAGGACGTAATTACCCACTGGATGCCGCTGCCGGGCGCGCCGGAGGTGTAAAGCAAATGGGAATCTATGATACAGATTGCGACTGCGTTAGAGCCGACGAAAGGTTTATTTGCCAATGCGTAAAGTGCGGGCGTGAGCGGCTCAAAAAGAATAGCATATGCGTTCTGGTTAGAAAGCCATATAGCCCGGTAAAAACGCTTTGCTATTTGTGCCAGAGCTGTTACATAGAAACGATAGAAAAACATGGAATTATCGAGTAGAAAGGGGGAACCCCGATGAAACGTAAACGGTTTATCAAGCTATGTATGGGACGGCTGAGACTGTCCCGCAACCAGGCGGCGGCACTCGCAGAATCCAAAGGGCTTGCGTATCATATGTCGCGAATGGCCATATCGATGCAAGAGTGTGCGCAGGTCCTTTGCTCGAATGTCCTGATTGATAGCGCATGTGGGCTTCGGCACGGAATTTCGCTACGGCACGTCAAGAGCGTCCGCGACGGAGTGATCGAGTATGATGAGTAAGCGGGCCGCAAAGGTAGCATCCATGGGCGACGCAAGATTTGCAGTTGAGTGGGAAAGTAGGTCTTGTACAGTCGGCCAAAGGAATGGATATTTCCATTGCTGGGAGCGCCGCATCTGCGGCGATCAAATCCAAGTTGTCGGAATTGTTGAGTTTTCTGACTGCGTCAAACGAGTTGACCCGGAGAGCATTGCTTTTCGTGATGAGACAAACGCATTTCTGTGTACCTTGGATCGCTTCGGGGTTCCACATGATGGGTGACGATACAAAGCGCGTCGTGATCCGCATCAAGCGGCACATTCCTATCTACCCGCATCTGGCTCCCGCAGTCGGCGAGATCGTTGTGGCGGACAGGCTGAACGACCCGTACAGCAGCAGATACTTTTATGTCCTCCAGCGCGCCGGAAAGCGCGTGATTATCCGACCGGACGAATGCGTGGAGATCTCACCGGCGGAAGCGTGGCCGGAGCTGTCCGTTTCCGGTCGTTGGGCGAGACTGCACCGGGAGCAATCACGGGAGGCCGCGCGGCGAAGCTATTACAGGAGGAAACAGAAAAAATGAGACGACGGTACATCAAGCGGCTCATGGCGCTCGGCATCCAGCGCAATGAGGCGGCAGATCTGTGGATGCGGTATGGCAGGCAGCTCTGGCCGCCGAGGCTGGCGCTGCCCGGACGGTAAAGGAGGAACGGCATGATTATTGAGATTCTGACACTGGCGGCGCTGATCGAGTGGATCGTGGTCGGGCTGCTGCTGATTAGAAGCATTCGCGCCACGTGCAAAAAGATCTGCGCCGTGGAGGATGCGATGCTTGGCACGATTCAGTCATGGGGCGCGGACAATGGCTGATTTTATGACGCGCATGGATGAGGTCAGGCGCAACGGCATGGTCAATGCGTTTGGCGCCGGAGTGCAGAAGGGCGCGGATCTGATCCTGTGTGCGCTGGCGCTCGAATTTGGCTTCGGGCCTGAGCGGATGCGGCGGCTTGCGGCCAAGGTCGCAGAGCTTGACGATGCGCACCGGGCTGCATGGAATGGCAGCGAAGAGGCGGACTTCCACAAAGAGCGGATCGACTCTGTCCTTCGCATCGCCTGCGGTGACGCCTTCGTCCCCTTTGATCTGCGCAACGAGTTTATTTTGCCGACGCACTACGACAAGCCGGCACGGCAGCATAAGCGCAGGCGCTGACGATCTGATATCAACCGGCTGTTATATTTCATGGACTTATGGCAGCAGCTGCCATGGCAAGCAGCTGCGAGGAACGGGC
>OQWM01001012.1_pt1 | contig 19230 bp, 16 predicted proteins | sample 1691531 | NCBI WGS metagenome assembly OQWM01 (sample SAMN03418257, study PRJEB22391) | human gut metagenome | biome: human-gut; feature: organic feature; material: feces | host: Homo sapiens | place: Tanzania | collected 2013-01
CCGAGAGCGAGGAAGCTCAGAGTCGGAAGCCGATGGTGTTCCTGTTTTACGACCAGTGCCGCCACGATATCTTTCGTGGTCGCCGCGAACTTCTCGAAGCTGCTGCGAAGGCCGGCGTACATGTGTATGTCCTGTGCCAGAAATTTAGTCAGGTGGACCGCAACGACATTGACTGGCTGAATGAGCAATGCTCCGCGTATATCATCTCAAAACACCGCGAACCTCGCCCGGCGACGGATGAAGAAATTCGCGACAAATTCAGATAACATTCCCATACCCGGCAAACCAATGCCGGGTTTCTTGTTACCTGAACCGCAAAAATTAAACGATATATCGAAATATAAAGGAGGGATTTTGCATGGGCAATCTATTTGCCGAAGCAAATCTTAAAACTGCATTTGCAAATGATACTTATACCGACAAAAAAGAAATCGTATCGAAGGTCGGGTATTTGCTCGGTGTCGGTAAAGATATCTTTGATTCCGGCGAATTGATGTCGGAAATCTTCGAAGAACTTGAAAAGAATCAGAATGCGCGGATGGTGCGCAACCTGTGTTTTCTGTTCACCTGCATCGAACACTGCTATAAGCAGCTGCAGTTGCAGATGGTAAACGACCTCAAGAACCTGCATACCATAGAAATGACGAAGGGAGCGGCTGAGTCGTTGCGCAAGGATGGCCTTGATATTGTCAAGGCAAACTGCACGCTGGACGAATACCGTCCCCGCATAGCTACGGAAATCGCGAACCGTATCCAAGGGTGTAAAGATGTTTTCCCGATGTGGGTGCCGTTTGAGTATATTCGCCAGATGTTTATGTTCCCGACCAAAACTAAAGACAAGGCTCAGGAAAAAGCATGGCTGTACTACAACGAGAACATCATCCGGTTTCCATACGATGTCTACCTCAACTGGCAATTCAAAGCTGACGAGGGCGGAAACCTCTTGGGCAGCGATGAGCAGTTCCTCATCCGGCTGTATGCCCAGAACGGGGATACCTTCTGCGATTACGACAAGGTTCGCGGAGAAAGCAAACAGACACAGCAGAATGTCGAGCAATTCCTGCTTCGTTCTGTTCGTACCGAAATCCTTGTGGATTGTGAGAACTGTGACCCGTTGAAGTTCTTTGCTGTTCTGCAGAGTCTTTCTCCTGAGGCTATCGGGAAAATTCAGAAAATTTTCCTGTTCGACGATGTGAATGCTTCGTCTATTTGGGGACTCGTGAAACATTACACGAAAGCCAAGGTAGACCGGTTCATGACGCAGCGTGTGGTGGAGGGTAAGAGTGTTGTAGATATGACAGTCGCTGTCTGCTGCTGTCAGGAACACTACGACAAGAAAATCGACAGCTTCCTGCTGTTTTCCTCAGATTCCGACTATTGGCCTCTTATCAACAACGTTGTGACCGCTCGTTTTTTGATGATGTTTGAAAAAGAAAAAACCAGCAAAGCCATTATCAACAAGATGCGGGAACACCGTGTCCCGTACTGCTACACGGACCAATTCTGCAAGGCAGGGGATGCATATCGCCTTCGTAATGATGCTCTTGCTATGGAATGTGTCTCCTATCTCAAACAGCAACTGGGCAGCTGCAACATTGAAGGTATGCTGCAAAGTGTGTATGACCAAACGCGCATTGAGTTGACCGACAAAGAAAAGGAAATGTTCCGAAAAGAAATGCTAAATCGTCTGCGCATCGTTGCGGATGAAGGCGGAAACCTTTCCATCATAATCGAAAATCAATAAACGAAAGCACTGCACATTCTGAGCTTGTTGTCAAGTATTTAAAAAACAAATCCCTCTATACCAATTTTTGTGTTGGTGTAGAGGGATTGCCTATTTAAGAAGACGTGGCAAGAATTTCCACTCATTCATGTGGGGGATGAATTGCCACAAATCTCAGGTTGCACAAACGTGCGAACCGGATAGAATGAAAATAAACAACATCTTTCATGGCTGATTTGTGGGAGGTTTTCATGGGAAAGATTCTGGTAATTGCCGAGAAACACTCGCTCGGAAGAAGTATCGCGGGCGCTATTTCGTGGTGGAAGGGCGAGAAGTTCGAGCGGCAGGGAAAAGACCGCAATACTTGGCTGGAAAGCGATAACTATATCGTGGTATCTCTGGTCGGACACCTGTATGAACTGATAGACCTTGATGCGTATTTCCCTGACTATGACCCTACCGTAAGACAGCCGTGGGATTTGAAAAGACTGCCTTTTTTCCCCGACGATTGGGAGTTTAAGTTTGAGGGCAAGGAAAAAGTACGAGGTCTTATCAAGGTTGCCAATCAGCAAATGAACCGCAAGGATGTAGATGTCATCTACAACGCCGGAGACTCGGACAGAGAAGGACAGCGGCTTGTTGATGAAGTGCTTTTGTATGGATTGAAGACCCCCAAGACGATTTATCGGCTCTGGCTTCCCGATACCACGAACAAGACCATCAAGCAGGCGTTTGAGACGGCTAAGCCCAATAAAGAATATGCGGCTCTATCCTCCTCTGCTGAAACGCGCAGTGAAATGGATTGGCTGCTCGGTATTGAGTTGACGCGGTATGTGTCCATTAAAGCCGGAGGTTTTACCCGTATCGGACGCTGCGTGTGTCCTATCGTGCAGCACATCATTGAGCGTGAAAAGGCTATCAAGGAATTCGTTCCCAAACCGTATTCAGCCGTTTCCAGCAAGGAGAAAACGAACGGTGAGGAAATTGAACTTACAAGTAAACGGACATTTGAGGAAGGACACGAGGCGGAGGCACAGGCGTTAGCAGATGCTTTCAATCGGGCCGGTGCGACCGTTACCAATATCAAAACAGAGCGAAAGACCCTCAATTCCGGCAAGCTGTTCTCAATGAGCGATTTGCAGGGTTTTGCTTGTAAGGCAGACAAGACGCTGTCTCCTGCCGATGTACTCGCCGCTACGCAGGCTTTATATGAAGGGGGATATGTTACCTATCCCCGTACAAACAGCAGCTATCTGGCGACGAATGAAACCGTAAAGGTGGATGCCGCTATACGCGGTCTTGCCCAGAACGGGATTACGGGTCTTGTCAATAAACCGAACCTTAAAAGCATCTACGACGACAGTAAAATTGAAGCGCACTCCGCTATCACGCCGACAGGGAAGTGGCCGGCATCTCTTGCCGGAGCACAGAAAACCGTGTTTGATTGTATCCTGAACCGGTTCTGTGCCGTATTCTGTGAAGAACCTTGCACAGTAGACCGTACAACCATCACGATACACTGCTGTGATGAAGATTTTACACTGAAAGGCGATGTACAAGTAACTCCCGGATGGCGTAAGTTCGAGAAACCCACGAGTGGGGATAAGCTGCTCCCGAAACTTAACAAGGGCGATGCCGTGAATATCGATTTCAAGACAGTAGGGAAGATGACGACTCCCCCGAAACGGTATACAGTCGAATCTCTCAATAACTGGATGCTCGCGCCGATGCGCGGTGCCGAAAAGGAAAATGAAGAGTATTCGGATGAGGAGTGGAAAGAAATCCTGTCGGACGCTACGATTTGCACCGAAGCGACTCGTGCCGATACTGTTGACAGATGCGTCAAGAGCAATTACATCTCTTTGAAAAAAAGCGTCTATTATGGAGAGGCGGAGGGATTTCGATTGGTCGATACCATGGAAAAACTTGGAATCGACTTGGATGTTCCTGTGACGGTAAACCTCTCGAAACAGCTACATTCTATCAAAGATGGGACACTTTCCCGTACTGATGTCTTGGAATTCACGAAGAAGACCCTTGAGGATATTATGGCAAAGGATGTCGCGATTGAATCTGCTCATCAGTTGGGAAGTGGAAATCATTCGGTTCTCTGCAAATGTCCTCGTTGCGGTAATGATGTAGTAGAAACGCAGAAAACTTTCTCTTGTATCGGAAAGGATAAAGATGGGAATCGGTGTCCGGTGACGCTCTGGAAGAAGAACAGGTTCTTTGAATCTATCGGCAAGACACTCACGAAAACGACTGCTGTCGCGCTGCTCACAAAGGGAAAAGCACCTCTTAAAGGTTGTGTGAGTAAGAAAACCGGCAAGAAATATGATTGCATCCTGACCTGTGACTGTTCCAAGGAACGTCCGGAATTTCACTTGGAATTTGACCATGGCGGTGCATCCGGCACCGTTGTCGGCAAGTGTCCATTCTGTGGAAATGACGTTGCGGAGGGCGTGAAGGGATACGGCTGTACAAACAAGGATTGTAGCGCGGTGCTCTGGAAAAACTCGAAACTGTACGGCAATGATGTGAAAATCAACGCAACTGTCGCGAAGGCATTGCTTGCCAACAAGGCGGTAGGTGCCAAAATCAAAAGCAAAGACAAGACAAAGGATGTCGATGTCAAGGTTGGTATTGAACCGTACGAGATGCCGAATGGAAAAAAGTATATCAATTTGAAAGTTCTTAGCTACGAAAAATAATCCTTCTTTTTGTTCGCTGGCAATCTTCGATTTCGCGTTGACGCGGTGTGCGAATGGCATATACTGGATATTGTGCGACAAGCACATAAAGGCCGGGAAAGCCCACTCCGTGAAGGGCGGGAGCACATCAAATTCTGACTTTAATGGGCAGACCTATCTTTGGACTGGATAGGTCTGTTTTTTGTAGCGAAAAGTATGAAGGGATATAATTCCATGTCAAAAACAACAAAACTAACTATAGGTATATTCTGTTTTCTGTGGCTGGGTATTTTTTTGCTCATTTTCGCAAACCTTAGAACCAAGGCTTGCCTAGAGCAGCTTTGCGACCAAATGAACACCTTAACACAGCGGGTGCCTATAAGCGCTGTGATGCTGAAAAGACAACCGTTGCGAACAGTGGAGAACATCTTAGCGAGAACAGATGCTCAGCTTACGGTTGCTTCGTTCTCAAATGAGAACTATGCGGTCGAGGCAAAGTCTTTAGCCGCACTCTGTGATAAGGAGCTTAAGAAAAAGACAAGCGGTGTATCGAACGAAAGCGTTTTGGCTGAGATGCAGCGCAGACCCGGTATGTGTGGACGGCTTGTTATTCCCTCTGTTGGTGTGAATGTAGCGCTCTTTACCGGGTACGAGCAAGGCTTGGTGGATGCACCGGACAGCGCCGCATATTTCCCGGCAGGAAATTCTATGTTGGTTGCGGACCATTGGAATCAGGGGTTCACACGAATAAAAAACTGTCACGTCGGAACGCTGGCCTACATTTATCAAGGCGTCTCGGTACAGACTCTGACGTGTACCGGAATCTGTCAGGGTGTGAACAATGACTACGATTTGCTCTGCGCGGATGGGTCGAGTGCCACAATGGGCGGCGGTACTCTAATGTACACCTGCAACGGTGCGAATTATCACGACGTAACAATTACATTTTGGAGTTGAAAGAGCATGAACAATAAAAACAACACGAAACGCCTCGCTGTTATTTCTCTGGTAGTTATGGGTATTATGCTTGTATTCGCGATATTTGACACGGTGCAGATGAACCGCGAAATCAAAGAATTGCAAGAAGCGGTCAACTATACACAGCTGTTTGGAAACATGGTGTTTCCCAATCTGGCTACGGCTGAAGCCGCCGAAACTGCTGGGTCCACAGCACCTGCGGATTTTGTTCCCGTCATGAACTTTGAAGCGGATGGAGAAGGAATCCGACTGTCACAGGAATCCTATGTTCCTTTGTCTCTCTCTAATGTTCATGTCTTTGTACCTTGTGCCGATATCGAGGAACCTCGTACGGTTTCGTTTCGCAGCACAGGCTCCACAGCACGGGCGGGGACGTATCAATTCGCGCTTGTCAAGGGCGAGGCAAGCGACTCCATAGGCGAGTTCCAGAGCGGCGCTGAGACACTTCTTTTGGGAGCACGCAGCGTGTCCGATGGGGTATATCTGACTATCACGGTAACGTTGGACGAGGAACACCGCTCTGAACAAACAGACACCATTGAGAGGTTGCTTTCTGACGCTATCGTATCTGATGCAGCTACAAGAATCACTTTCTTTGGCGAAACAGTGGCCGATGATGTTTCTCTGGAAATCAGCGATGGCTATGCGCAACTGCAAAAGGGGACTGATACCGTGCTGGTATCGGAATTTAGGCAAAACATCGATATTTCGCTTTTATCCAAATCTCTCGTCCTTCCGAATGGTCTGACTCTGAAATACAGTGATATCAGAGATTCTCAGACTGGGTATGTTCCTTTTATCGCAACGGTGAACGGACACAAATACAAGTTCCTCGCTACGAGTTCGGATGTACTTCTGAACACATTTGCAACGTAAAGTTTTCGGCTGTCATGGCGGCAAAAAATTGGTAACGAATACTTGCACGAACGTGCGAATGGCGTAGAATAAAGATTGTACGATAGATATTATTCCACAAAAGCGTCATTCGCGTTCGTACAATTCACAATCTGACTTACAATAAGCAGACTCATCTTTGGATGGGGCTGCTTTTTTTGTTCGTCGAATAAAAGAAAGGAGTCTGTATGACCAAGAAAAAACTTCTGCTATTCACTCTTGTCCTGTCGATGAGTACCGTCTGGCAGTTCCTTGAACTGCTGGAATACGGCAAGATAGAAACGCGACATGTTGACACGTATATGTATTTGTATATGTTGGCAACCTGTTTTGTGGCTTTCCTTGTCGGTAAAGAAAGTGCCATCGTTAAGGCAAAAAAGGAGCAGAATTTGCTGCATGATTCTGTGACCGAGCAGCAAAACCAAACCACAGAAAAATAACAAAAAGGAGTGTATTGTCATGACCGTTGTTCACGAGTTCAAAAGAAATAACCTATATCGTATCGACACAGCCGACGGTGAAGCATTTGCCGTGGCAGTCCAAATCGATGATGATGAGCTGCTGGAACTGTGCCGAATCATCGTTGATATTGAGCGACAGGGCAAAACCATCCTCCATGTCAGAGGTATCCACGCCGTTGGTTTGGATGAGGTCGAGTATCGCAACACGAAAGAGTACGCTCAGGCTCGGCAGGAACCGACCCACAACGTTGTTGACGGTAAGTTCAAGATTTTTTGCTCGTCCGGCGCTTTCTTCGTGTCGCCTTGCAAAGTTGATTTGAATTCCTACCGCGTATACGCTGCGGGATTCGGCGGAGAATGGTCGGAAGATGATGATGTCACGGAATATGGCGTGAGCTATACGAAGAACGACCGTGAGGAGTTCTTTCACGTTTACAACCTCAGCGACGAGGATTCCGAGGATTTCTCGCCCGATGGGACTGTGCTGGATACGCTGAGATGTATTCGTAACGGAGGTAGGGTCTTGCACCACGGATTTTGGTGCTGTGACGATGAATCCGTGGTGACGTTGGATGATGCGATTCGCTTTGTTGAAAGACGTTTTCTGCTCAATTATCTGCGCTATGCGCCCGATAGTATCCTCTCTGACTTTTTGGAGAGCGAACTGCCAAGCGATGTGCTCCAGTCTGAACTGGAACAACGTCTTGTTGACAAAATCAACCATATGAAGGCAGATGAATTTGACAAGAAGTATTCGGAGTGGGAAACCAAAACGAATAACTTCGCCACTTATCATTTTTAATCAAAACCATAACACACAAAAAAGGAGAGAAAAATCTTATGTTTAATTTCATCGATTTTGCCGCCGTCATCGTTTATCTGGTCACTATGTTTGATGACAGCACCCAGTTGGTGACTGTGCCCCGGTGGTCGTCTGACCCCATTGCCGAACTCTGCCACGCCCTTGTGGTTCTCAAGCGTGAGCGCTACAACATCCGCGAGGTCTTTGAAATCGCCAGTGATGGACATGCGGAGAAGGTTTACTGGTATGGGCGCAGTCAGTACATCGAGGCGCTGAACGCTCCTCATTCTATCAACGAGAGCGTCAGTTGCTGTACATACTACACATCCGGCAAGTGCCTGAAAACTCCATGTAAGCTCGACTACGACACGCACCGCGTCTTCGATATTGTTGCTCCATGCAATGATGACGAAAATGACACGGTTGTGAAGCGCAGTATCCTGCTTCCTCCGGAAAATGATGGCACGGTGCGTGAGGTTCGCATCTTCGACCTTGACGAGCGGAACGAGTTCGGTGAACTGCCTGACCCCCAGACCATTGAGGGACTGTATCGTGGGTACAAGGACAGGGACATGTACTGGATGTGTGCCGATGAGAAGGTGATTGAGCCCTCTGACGCGGTGCGTTACGTCCGTCAGCGTGCTCTGGCACAGTACCTTACCGATAGCGGTCACGCCGGTCTTCTGATGGAAGACGACTTCGAGCCCTTGGAAAAGCCGCTCAAGCGCACCACGGATTGGCTGGCAGGCAAGGATGAATCTCGCTTTGAGGAGCTGTACGCCGCTTACGCTGATGGGCTTTATACCACACAGACGGAGCAGCTTCAGAACAAGAATAACAACACTCAGGAGGTGTGACCTATGTTGACCAAAAATACCAAAAATATTGTCTACTGGACTGATATTCACGGTTCACTCGTTGGTGATTCTGTACGAATGCATCGTTCTGAGTCGAGTTTACCTCCGCAGGTACGGGCGGTATACAAGGCCCTAGACCTGAATTCTGGTTTATATGAGCGAGTCGCCACCATGGATGGTCGCTGCGGGTTACTACTCGACATCCTCTACGATGAGGACTGGGTCACTGAAACGGCATCCGAGACGTGTCCGGGTGTTTCCGGTAAAGCCGCTATGGATATGCTGGGTTCCGCCCTTCCTTATCTTGCAAAGGCAATGTACAGCGATATTCGCAAACTGCTTGACAAGGCAGAGAATACCTCACGCTGCGCTGACCTCAAGATGCTGGTTGGTGTCAATTCGGATATGGATGGTCACGAACTGTCCATCTTCGTTCCGTTTGAGGATGGTGCAGCTGAGAATTCGGATGTGTTGATTCAGTGTGCGCGGGCAGCTCGTATTGTCGAGTGTTATCTCAACCTTGCAGCTTACAACGAGCGTGTGAAGAAACTGATTCGTGACCTTGTTGCGGCTGTCAGCATCAACACGGTAGACTCTTACGATTTCACAAGAACCACCAATTTCTTGTAAGAAATTCCGACAAAAATAATAAATCCCCATAACAGGAAAGGAAATCAAACTATGGGACATACGATTCAATACTACGATTATCCCGAAAACACGGATAAGAAAAAGGTAGAGCAGGAGTTGGCAAACTATGTTGCCAAGAGATGCTTCCAAGAGGGCGGTCACCTCAGTAAAATCCGTTGGATTGACTCTGAACCATGTGCCAATGAAGATGAAGCACACGAGAAAATCGAACGGTTAGACAAGGGCTGGTACGATTGTATCGCGGTGAAATACTACGACGCCTGCAATGTTCCTGAAACGGAGAAAATCAAGGCCTTGCGAGCTGCCAGCACACAAGCATACCGCAAATGCAATGAACTTTCGGCAGCATTCCATTTTGCAAATGCAAAATCGGAATATATCGGCTGCAAAAACTGCGGTTCTAAGATTGCGCGAAAATACCTGCGAAGAAACTTTTGCCCTGTTTGTGATGCTGACTTGCGTCCTGAGACAACGCTCAATCGCATTGCTGCACTCAGAACGAAAGCAGAAAAGAGTTCCGATGCTCTGAAAGCAGAGCTTACAAAACAGGCATTAAAAGCAAAGAATGTGCGCTGGTTAGTCAAAATCGAATTTCACGAATAAATTTTACAGGGGTTTGAAAGATGCTTATTAAGAATATCAAGTGGAATACAGATGGTGATATGGAGGCTCTTGCCTCTTTGCCGACCTAGGTTTACACGCCGTCGTTTTTGAGAGAGGAACAGTGTCAATAACCCACGACTGAAGTCGCGGGCTTGTGGAAACACGAGTCTGTGATTTCAGCTGTGCCCGAAAGGGCGTGTTGACTACCCTATGCGCATTAAGTTGCGCCCCGTTATAAGCGAATAGATAGTTACCGTGTAGCGTCAATCCTAACTGCACGCTCTAAGGCAACACATCAAAGAAATCTGAGGTAAAGACAACAGGTGTGGCTGCATCAAACCGCTTATGACATTGGGGAAGGATTCCAACTCCTCTTCGGAGGAGAGGACAGCTTATCATTAGTTGTCACACAAATAGAAAGGAGCATGGTGTCATGCAATATGTGTATGTGCTTAACAAACACGGCAATCCTTTGATGCCGTGTTCCCCACGCAAGGCTCGCTTATTGTTAAAGCAGAAAAAAGCATGCGTTATAAGACGCACACCGTTTACAGTCAAACTCCTGTATGGAAGTACGGGATACAAACAGCCTGTTACTTTGGGCGTAGATGCAGGCAGCAAGCATATCGGCATATCTGCTACTACTGAAAAGCATGAACTCTATCGTGAAGAAGCAACTCCACGCAACGATGTCGTTGATTTACTTTCTGCACGCCGTGCTTTCAGACGCAGCAGACGAAACCGTAAAACCCGCTATCGTGCGCCACGCTTCGACAACAGAGTGCATAGCAAGCATAAGGGATGGTTCGCTCCATCGGTAGAAGTTAAGATTCAGGAACACATTACGCTTATCGAACACGTGTGCCGTATCTTGCCTGTTACGCTCGTCAGAGTGGAAACAGCAGAGTTTGATACACAGCGTTTGAAAGCAATGCTGGAAGGTAAACCTCTACCGGTAGGTACAGACTATCAACTTGGTGAAATGTACGACGAGTACAATGTACGTCAGTATGTGCTAAAACGCGATAACTATACGTGTCAGTGCTGTGGAGCACATTCTACCAAAACTAAAGGCGTAAAGCTGCATGTTCATCACATCGAAACCCGTAGAACAGGTGGCAATGCACCAAACAACCTTATCACGCTATGCACAGCTTGTCACAAAGCGCTTCATGCCGGAAAGGTAACACTTGACGGCAAGAAACGAGGCAAGCCTCTTAAAGATGCGGCTTTTATGGGCATTATGCGCAAAACGCTCATGGAGCGCCTGCGTAAAGAGTTAAAAATTCCTGTACAAGGAACTTATGGTTACATAACCAAGTGCTTGCGCGAAAAGAATGGTATCCCTAAAAGCCACACCAACGATGCACGCTGCATTAGCAAAAATCCATTGGCTATACCTTGTGATACTTGCTACTATACAAAAGCGGTGCGTCACCATAACAGACAACTGCATAAGGCAACTATTCTGAAAGGTGGAATACGCAAGGCTAATCAAGCGCCGTACATCGTAAAAGGCTATCGTCTTTGGGACAAGGTATCCTGTAACGGCACAGAATGCTTTATTACAGGCAGACGCACTTCTGGATACTTTGCTCTAAAGAAGTTGGACGGTACTGTTGTTTCTAACAGTATATCTTACAAAAAATTGCGGCTATTAGAAGCTGCAACAAACTACATTACAGAAAGGAAGTGAAGGGGCAATTCCTCCCATGACTAAAGTCACGGGTATCCTTGCCCCACTTAATGAAAGCTGAAATCAAATTCGCTATAACGAAGAACGGTCCCAAGGCGTTTATGTCCACCTACAATGATGACTGGACACCTGCAAAAGGTGCGAGGCTTCGCGTGTACAAGAAGGACAAGCGCAGTATTACGCCTGCTGATGCGTACCCGGAAGGTAAGGAATATGACCTTGCCATCAATCCGTGGGTATTGCAGGATTTTCTCGAAGTCAACGGCATCGATGCGATGCAGCCCTTGACCATCGCCAAGGGTCTCGCTCCTGAACTGCGGGATATCCGCTACGCAAACGACAACGAAATTGTTTGGTACGAGTTCTCGACCCACAATATCACGAAGCGTTGCACGGACCTGTCCCGCGCCAAAAGTTTTGTTCGGGAGTGGGTGAATTACGATTGCCCGCCGCTGTATCGCTATACCACGAACCAGAAGAATGTCAGTATCAACGGATTTGGCATTACACTGCCGGTGTTCTGCAACGTGCTTGTCGATACCTATGATTGCAAGTTCCAGCTGGACGATACCTTGACTGACAAGGAAATCGATGCTCTTCTCAAACATCTCAACCCGAAAGGTGCAGTCGCGGAAAGTTTGAGTTTCGCCAAGAAAGCTAACGCGCTGGGCCAGGATGGGCTCTGGAAGCTTCGTGAAGAGTTGAAGAACACATGCAAGGCTATCAACGACCTCCTGAACGAACCTGCAACCCGCGACGCTGTTCTGAAAGCCCAGACGGAGCATCAGCGTGACGCGATGCCTATGATGGATTGCGGTTGGCTCAACTGGTTCCCTCTGGAAGGCACCAAATTTGCCGAAAAGTTCAATACGCTGCGCAGTGCTGGCAACGGTCCCTATTCTCTGGACATTGAGATGCCCATTGTTGACCAGAGCGTCCATGTGCAAAGCTACGGTGGCGATGTGGTACGTGACCTCGTCTCGAAACGTTTGGGTCTTGACATTTACTACGTCCGGCATCTGGACTGAGGTGCTGTGATGCCGGTAGAATATAGACTGACTCGAACCGGAACCTTGCCTGTCGGTATCCATGGACGCAGAATCATTTGCTGTCTGTGCCGCGACGCCGACGTCTGGGATGAGAGCCTTGATGACTTTGCCGCGCTGTTTCCGGACGCGAAAACGCGATATCTTGAAAAAGCGCATGAAGAATCGCTGCGCTTAGGTCAAGTTATTTTCTGCAAGGGAGAGAACGAAGATACTCTGATTGCAGATATGATTTGCCGGAAGGATAAACCGGATGAATACGGCAGCGATGTACATTTCGGATACTTGTACGGATGCTTTTTGCAAGTTATCCTGAAAGGATTGCAGGCAAATGCTACGGTGGTAGTATCTGTGCCGGGCGTGAATTTCAGAGAATGGCAATGGCGAAAGCTGATTCCGATTTTGAAGCGTTCCATTGAAGTGACAGAAACACTGGATGAGAACACGGGCAATGTTAAAGACAAGGTCGTAACGGCTATTGTCGGTTCGCCCTATGATTTGATTCCGTATGACAAGGAACTCAGTGAGACTTCTGCGAAACGCAAAGCAACGCGAAAACAGAAGAAAGCCGGAGAGAATTCCGAGGAGAGCCGTTCCAAACTCGAACAAATCGAAATATCCAACATTCCGGACAAAGACCTGGATGAGGATTATAAAGACGACTGATTGTCTAGCCCCTGCAGCAATGCGGGGGCTTTTTGTTGTTAGCAATACACCTACTGATGCGGATAGTACAGATAATAGCGAAGGCTACAGCTCAACACTCGAACCGAGTTCAGATGATTTGTATCATCCGGATTCTGCCGCTGCACAATTAACAAAAACGCCACAATTTTTTGTGTTTGGTCCCTTGCAAAGCACTATATATTGTGGTATAATGCATTCATTAGCCCAAGATATGGCAAACGTCCAATATCTTGAGCCGCTGTGTATGGCTATAAAACCACATCCTTCTATTAGATAAACTTGAAAAATTATCGTGGTTTTGCTCTCCGTCACGGTATATCGCAAGCGCATAACAATGCGGCTATATGTTCACTTCCTTCTTCAAAAAAGAATTTTATACATCGAGTGAACATGCTCTCCGCATCCCTAGTGTGTCTTAGCCCCGTGTCGAGAATCTTCTCGGCGCGGGATTTTTTTGTTTTTGTCAGGAGGTTTGTATGCTGACTATTAAGGATTTCAACCGCATTACTTTTTTGCATCATCGCGGTATCGTCCCGCCTGTACCCGCGAAGGAAGGGGAGACGACGGTGGAGAAGCGCTTTGTATGCACCGCGAATATGAAGTTGCTGGAGTATGGCTATGTGATGGCACACGACCTCTTTGAAGCGTGCTGCAAAGCGACGCATACTGCGTTTCTCGAAACGTGGTCCGAGCTGTACGGGTTCATCACGGAGGATAGCAAAGCCATCTCAAAGACCGCGCCCATCTGGCCGGATTTTCCGGACGATGCGATGAACGCAAGCCTGGTGGAGTTGTATATCGTCAACTACCTGAACTACCTGAGCGGCGGGACTTGGACGCCGGACTCTGACCCCTCTCGATTCTGTAAAGTCCTCGATAAGGACCACCTGCCTGCAGCAAAACAGATTCCGGCTTGCACCGAGGATGAAGTCTACCGGTATCTTGTTCAGAGCGTAACAGGGAGGGCTCCTCTTTCTCCGAATGAGCAGAATACCGTAAGGACGCTTCTCTCTGAGGGCGGTGAGGAGTTTTTGAATAAGGCAATGTCCTTGATGAAGGATAAGGATATTCCTTGCAAGGAGAACCTTGCATTGTATGTATCTTATATCATCCGTCGCCCCGACTGGAAGTCACAGAAATGTTTCGGAAATTTCAAGAACGCTACCGATGTGCTGCGTCTTGCTGCCGCTATGAGCGAACAGAATGTGAGCCTTGCCAACGCACCGCGCTTCCGCAGCTTTACGAGAAGTGAGCGCCGAGAACTTCTGGGACTGCTTGAACACGCCGAGAAGGATGAGGGGTTTGCGCTCCGCCCTGAGCAGTTCAAACGTTTGGGAGAAAAACTGCATCCTGGTGAATATGCCAAGTATTTCCCCGAGAGCAAGGTCATTTTCGACAAAGTCCGCAACGGTATCCGAATCGAGACATACAATTCGAAGCTGCAGGAACTGATGAAGCCGCCCGTCAACACGAAACTTTTAACGGCACATCTTATGCTTCGTCCCGGTATGTTTGCCCGGTATTTGGACTTTGCTCTGCGCAGCTGCAAGGATACTGCCGCAATGGAAGACGTTTTATTCCGGTTCATCACGGTCTGTAAGAGCGTAGAACCTCGCGTTCTGGTTCAGCTTATCAACCATTTCCGAAATCGCAACAACTCCGTCCAGCTTGCCACCGGCAAGGCGAATGGTGCTGCCAGCAAGGTTCTTGACAGGGAAATCAAGCCTATTCCTGAAGATATCTGCAACCGCGTTGCCCGCGATATCTTCAATCAGCTGTGGCAGGTTCTTCGCGCAGAAGACACCGAGTCGAAAAACGTTTATATCGACCCCGCTTGTCACTGCAACGACATTGTGTTTCCTGATAATCCCCGGCAAATTTCCTCCTCGCTGCGTTCTGCCGCATGCGGGTCCAGAACCCGGCTCCCCGAGGGTAATGTGCTTCGTGCGTTCCTCTACTGGAAGGCAAGTTTCGAGACTGAGGCATGGGACGGAGTGGACCTGGACCTCTCGGTCGCATTCTACGGCGATGAGAAAGTTGACTTCGTCTTTTACGGAAATCCGAAGGTTGAGACGCTCGGTGCTATCCATTCCGGAGACCGCAGGAGCAGCGGTAAAAACGGTGCTGTTGAGTATGTGGATTTCGATATCAGGAAATGCCTGCAAAACGGTATCCGCTATGCCGCGATGGTCGTCAACTCCTATTCTGGCGAGAAGTTCTCCGAGATGGATACAGCCTTCTGCGGTGTAATGGTTCGTGACGGCATGACCGGCGAACAGTTTGAGCCTGCCACCGTAAAGGACAGGTTCGCTCTGACTACCGATTCCATGCAGCTGGTCATGGCTGTGGTGGATTTGCAGAAACGCGAACTCATCACGGTTGATAGAACGGTTTCCGGTTCGATTAAGCACAGCCATGTCGTTGGCGATTGTCAGTCCATCCAAGACATCTGCCAGTATGCTATGCAGCTGAAAAGCCTCTCCATTAAGGAGATGGTCGGGATGCGGTATGCAAAGTTCCTGAAGGACACCGAGTTGAACGAAGCGGATATCATCATCTCCGACACGCCGAAAAAGTTCAAAGCCTTGGCATCTGGCGAATCTGTTCCTCGCATCGTGAGCCCCTATGACATTCCCGGTATCTATGATGTTGTGTTTGGGACTACTAAGACGAACTGAGCCAAAGATAATTTCTCCGAGAATAATTCCGCAAAAAATTATTCTTTAGTGCTTTAATGCTTTGCGATTTCTGCCATACAAATCACCGCCTGATTTCGGTTTACCCGAGAAAAGGCGGTGATTTTTTGTGTATTGGAACAGATAAAAACATACACATTTATGGTAGATTAGCGTTATTTCGAGAAATTTTCCGCAAAAACAAAAAAACGTGATAGATTTTTGAAAAAAGATGATGTTTTTCACTTGCACAAACGTGCGAACCGCATAGAATGAAATCAGTGGTCCGGTACCGATGGTATCGGATGCTTTTAAGGGCAGCGCCATGGTTGTATTCAATACACAACTTTGGTTCCACTGTTGAAGACCAGACCTCCTTGATGGCGGCTGTATGCAGGAACAATCACCGGATAGGATGAATGGGACAGCAAAATAATGTATTTTGAAAGGAGCTTTTCCAATGAAAAGTTACAAGCGCTTCGCTTCTGCCGTCTTGGGCATTGCGATGGCTGCAAGCTGCATGGCTCCCGTCACTGCATTTGCAGCCGAAGATTTCCGGCAGCCTGCGGACAACACCGTGACCGGTGAACATCCCAACACTGTTACCATGAAGACCTCCACGCCGGTTTACAAAATCGGCAAGAACTCCTTCTACAAGGTGAACGACGACGGTTCTGTTGTCTACGCTACACAGGACAGCACCGGCTTCACCGCCATCCCCTCCGCCTACATTGAGGGTAGCACCTACAACAAGGACAACACCCTGTACGGCGTGTACACCACCGTAAATCCTGCCGGTGGCTTCGATATGCACTATGTTGACCTCGCTGATTGCGAGCAGCGTGGTGATGCCTTCTTCTGGAACCACGGCACTGCCGACGAGGCAAAGGTAAGCGACGACAAGGATGCCGATTCTGTTGATACCGCTACCAACAAAGACCCCTCCATGAGCACCGACTTCTACCTGTATCTGGACAACGACAGCCACATCCCCGACGAGACTCCTCCCATTGAGACTGTTGTTCCGGGCACTACCGATGACGGTCGTGTTGATTACGAGATTACCGTCGCCACCGTCAATCATGTCAACGTGAAGGCTACTGTGCCTCTGTACGTGTGCATGTACGGTTTCCGCAGCTCCGGCAACGTTGTCACTCCGACCAAGGATGCCTACCAGCTCAAGAACTACTCCACCATCGACAAGAACGACCGCACCTACATTGCGGATATCGTGAAGGTCACCCACTACAGCAAGATTTTCGACTCTGACCACAGCAACGAGGAGCTGTACGCCATCGCCTACGACGAGGCCACCAACTCTTACACCTACTGGTACAGCGACCCCACCATCACCGCCGGTTGGACTCAGCCCGCCAACTACAAGAAGATTACCGACAAGCACATCAACGCTTCCGGTCAGTATTACTGCATCTTTATCGATGGCGAGTGGGACTTTAAGGCGGCCGGTGTCCTTGATGGCGACAAGCTGCGCGAGACCGTTGCCAAAATCGACGAGAAGCATCCTCTGAGCACCAACTTTACCGTTACCGGTGACCCCACTGATGCCAGCAAGACTTGCGACTTCGGCAAAGAGTTTGCCGTTGGTAAGTCTCTGACCACCAGCAGCACCCGTGAAGGTCTCGCTCTGAAGGTCACCGAGCTGCAGGCTGAGCCCGCTACTTGGCGTGTTGTCCCCATGAGCACCAAGGCTCTGAAGCACGGTGAGATTGCTATGAGCATTGCTCCTGAGAAGGCTATGTACAATGCTTCTGCCGTTGACCTGTCCACTTGCTCTGCTCCTCTGGATATCACCGAGAACGGCTGGTTTATTGATGGTTGCGCTAAGGATAAGGTCAAGCAGAACGATGAGGCTGCTGCTGCTGATGCAGTTACCTACGACAACGCTCCCGTTCTGGGTCTGGTCACCACCGCCAAGATTGCCGGTTCCAACGTCAACGAAGTTGGCTGCACTCCTGTTGTTCGCGTGACCTACAGCGTCGTCCCGATGTTTGAGACTGGCAGCACTCAGACTGCCACCGCTACCATGTCTACCGGCGAGTACATCAACAGCAACCGCAAGTAAGACGTAAGCACCTAAAACAGCGTAAAAAGCCTGGTCGTCGAGTGACCTGCCATTCGACGACTGCTTTTTCTTAAAGAGAATATCATCCACACAGAAAGGGATATCTAACAATGGCAAATAACATCGTTTCTACTGAAAAGAAGAGTCGGAAGAAAGATAACAAGATGGTGCGCCGTATCATTGCAGTAGTAGTAATCCTGCTGCTGTTGCTGTGCGTCGGGCTGTTTGCTTGGAAGAAGAAGGCACCCAACTCTGACAATCATCTGGAACTGGCTGTCGCAGCACAGCTGGGTCAGCTTGACGGAAAGAGTGAAGCGGAGATTCAAAAGGAACTGAATCGCGTTGTGGAGGATGGCACGATGGCAATCTCCATCAATGTCAATCCCGCATTTTCGTCCGGTGATGCTGAGGGCAACCTCGAAATCGAGAATGTTCCCAGCAATAAGTACGCACAGGTTGTGACTATCACCTTGGACAGTGACGGTTCCGAAATCTACAACAGTGGACTGCTTTTGCCCAACCATCACATCGAGGCCGATAAGCTTTCCAAGAACCTGTCCGCTGGCACTTACGACTGCACCGCTATGTTTACCGCTTACGATGTTTCTGACAGTGATAATCCGATTGAAGTCGGCTCCGCCGCTGCCAAGATTACCGTTTCCGTGTTGAACTGATACTTTTCGAAATGCGACCCGGCACAGACATCTGGTTTGTGCCGGGTTTTTAGGAATCCGGCGAAACAAAAACGCGAAAGGAGTAACACCATGAAGCGTCTGGCAAAAGCTATCGCAGCGGTCGCTATCGCAGGAACGATGTGTACCACTGTCGGATTCGCTGCTACAACCCCGAATTCGGAACACCCTACGATGGACCACGGTACTGCCGGTAAAGCTCAGGTATCTGAAGAGATTGACACTGCTTTGAATGTTAATCCGAACATGGGTACTAAGTTTACCGTGTATCTTGCTCCGGACATTCCCAAGGCCATCCCCATCGTCCACGAAATTCCCAAGATGGGAGATTTGGGCATTGACCAGAAAACCCTCTTGGAAGCGCTGGTGATTGCGGGTGGCTGTTATTTTGTGAGCGACGGCATTGCAGTTGCTTGCAGAAAGCGGGAAGTTGAACCCGAACCCGAAGCAGCGATGGCATAAAAACACGACCCCCACACTACGCAAAGTGTGGGGGTTGTTTTTTTGGGGATATGTTGAAATATATTGCGAATTGCATACAATGAGAATTAACGCTATTGGGCAAATAATAAAAATCCGAGGAACTTATGGCTATTCAACTTTTTCCGGGGGTCTGACTAATTCACAAGCACAAAAGTCCATAAAGGAGGTGAGTCACTTTGAAAGTACATAAAGGCTATAAATTCCGGCTG
>OQWM01001016.1_pt1 | contig 19201 bp, 15 predicted proteins | sample 1691531 | NCBI WGS metagenome assembly OQWM01 (sample SAMN03418257, study PRJEB22391) | human gut metagenome | biome: human-gut; feature: organic feature; material: feces | host: Homo sapiens | place: Tanzania | collected 2013-01
GACAAATCTGGGTGTGGCAGTTGGTGCAGGTATACGAGCCGCTGCCCGGTTTTTGACCGGTTTTGTAAACAGTTTTGCTCACAACGTTTTCCTCCTTGTTCGTTACTGATTTTAGTGTGTTCAAAAACGAACGTATTATGAAAGATAAACGGATTTTTGCAAAAATTTATTTGACAAGTTTTTCCTGCATGCGGCGGCTTTCGGCGAAAACCGTTTCGTAAAGGTCTTCTATGTAAGGGCGGTTGTGCTCGCCGAATTTTTCGATAAGGCGCTCAAGTATTTGATACTCCCTCTCGCCGTCCGAAACGGGCAGGTTGTGCAGTTTTTTATATTTGGCTATGCCGGTAACGATTTGCATGCGGTAGATGAAGCTTTGGCACAATATGTCGTCGGCTTTGTCGATTGCGTCGCGCAATTTTTTCAAATCGTTGTTCATTTCGTCAAGTTGTTCTTTGGAAATTTGTTCGTCCATTTATTTTCCCTCCAAAAGTAATTCTGCCGCCCAAAACTCGGCCACGGCTTCGATAACGGGCGCCGCGCGTGCAACGATACACGGATCGTGTTTTCCCGAAATCGATATTTTACACGGTGTTTTCGTTATATAATCCACCGAATCTTGCTCTTTTGCAATAGACGGCGTCGGTTTGAACGCCACTCTGAAAAGCACCGGCATTCCCGTCGTCAGTCCGCCCAAAATTCCGCCGTTGTCGTTTTTCGTGGCAACGATTTCGCCGTTTGAAATGCCGTACGGGTCGTTCGCCCGGCTTCCCGTCATTTCGGAAAGCGCAAATCCTTTCCCGAATTCCACGCCTTTCACCGCGGGCACGGCAAACAGCATTTCAGATAACATCGATTCGGCGGAATTGAACCATACGTTCCCGAGCCCTGCGGGAAGTCCGCTTATTTTACATTCCACGGTGCCGCCGACGCTGTCGCCGTCAAGGCGCGTTTTTTCGATGAGAGAAAGGTATTTTTCCTTAATTCGGCCGTTTATGACAGGAAAATCCTGATTTTTCAAATCGACTTCGTCTGCCGAATTTAAGCTGTCGAGCTTGTCGTCGCAAACGGTTCCGACCGACGAAACGTGCGAAACGACGTTCACGCCGTTATCTTCCAAAAACTTTTTGAATATTGCTCCCGCAACGACCAAAATCGCCGTAAGTCTGCCGGAAAATACGCCGCCTCCGGGTTCAAGCTTGCCGTATTTTACAAGCGCGGGATAATCGGCATGCGACGGCCTCGGCACGGATGCTAAAGATAGATACGGCTTCGAGTCGAAATTTTGGTTTTCAATGTAAAACTCAACGACGTTTCCGTCGGTTTTTCCGTCCGATACGCCGCTTACAAAAACGGGTTTGTCGGCTTCGGCTCGCCCCGTTGTGTAAGCCTTTCCGCCTTTTCTTCGCAAAAGTTGTTTTTCTATGTAATCGAAGTCAACGGTCAGGTTTTTCGGAATGCCGAAAATCCGCCCCACGATTTTGTCGTCGTGCGACGCACCCGAAATTTCCAGTTGCAATTTTTCGAAGTTCAGTTTTGACATATTCTTTCAAGTTCCTCAAAAAAGTTCGGATAACTTTTTGTTACGCAAGCGTCATAAGTCGGTTTTTCCGAAAGCGCTAGCGCGGCCACGGAAAAAGCCATAGCAATGCGGTGATCCGAAAAGGAATTTGGCACGAACGGTTTCGGATTTCCGCCGAAAATATGCAAGCGGTCATCGCCCGACACGAATTTTATGCCCATAAGCGACAGATTTTTTTCTATTGCGGCGAGCCTGTCGCTTTCTTTGTTTTTAAGGCGGTTGGTCCCGATAAGCACGCTTTCGCCAGTGGAGAATGCCGCAAGCACGGCGCAAACGGGGAAGACGTCGGGAGTGTCCGTAAGGTCGGCGCAAAACCCGTGAAGAGTTTCGGCTTTTCGGACGCACAGCGTCCCTCCGTCAAAATAGGCTTTTCCGCCCGAGTTTTTCAGGATTTTCAAAAAAGCTTTGTCCGGCTGGGCGGAATCTTCGGCAAGTCCCAAAACGTTCAGGCTGTGTTTTAACGTGCCCAAAAGCGCGAAGTTTGCGGCGGCAGAATAATCCCCCGAAACCGAAAAGGTTGTTTCTTTGTATTTTCCTACAAGTTCGATATGTAGGTTGTCCGCGGTGTGCTTTACGCCGAACTTTTCCAACATTTCCAAAGTCATAAGCACGTAGCCGCGGCTCACTGAGCCATTTACGAATACGGTGGAATTTTCCGAAATCGTCGGCAAAGCCATGATAAGCCCCGACAGATTCTGCGAAGTTGCGGAGGCGGACACGGCGTAGCAGCCACCCGAAAGCTTTCCGCAAAATGCTATATGACCGTTTTCTTTTTTTACGTTCATACCGATGTCATCGTAAAATTTGACATCGTCGTCGTTAAATCTGACATAAAGCCTTTCGCCGACAAAAATTTTGCCCGAAAGGCCGAGAGCGCCCAAAACGGGAAGCAAAAACCTAAGAGTTGACGCGCTTTCGGAGATATTGAGCTCAACGGTTTGATTTTTTTTGATTTCGGATCCGTCAACGGCAAGGCCGCCGTCGATTTTTGATATTCTCACGCCGAGCGCCGTCAGGGCGCCGATTGTCTCTTTTACGTCGGCACAATTTGAATATCCGAAAATCTTGCAGTCGCTTTGGGTAAGCGCTGCCATAATGAGCGCTCGATGAAATTCCGATTTGGATGCGGGCGCAAAAACGGACGGCACGCTTTCTAAATTGTCGCCCATTTTCCGCCTCCCAAAAAACTGTCCAGCGAAACCGGCACTATCATAAGCTCGTGAGGCCTCGGAGCAAGGACAATCTTCAACACTCCGCCACAGTTCTTTTTGTCTTTTGCAACAAACTTTTTAAGCTCCGAAAAGTCGTACGGCGATGTCGGACTAAGGCCGATTTTTTCGATAAGTCCGCCTACGATGTCGGGCATATCTTTGTGAACAAGACCGTTCTGAGCGGCCATAGCGGTGATCATGCTCATACCTGCCGCAACCGCTTGTCCGTGCAAAATTTTAAAAGACGAAGCCTGCTCGATTGCGTGCCCCAGGGTGTGCCCGAAGTTTAGCGCGTGGCGCGCCGCATTGTCAAATTCGTCCGCTTGCACAATTTTCGCCTTGAAAGAGAGCGCCGCAAAAATCAGTTCTTCGACGTTCTTTTTTTCGTCGTCGAAAAGAGAAAAGTCGATTGGCGAAATGATTGCGCATTTCAGAATTTCCGCCATGCCTGACTTAAACTGAATTTCGGGAAGAGTATCCAAAAGAGAAACGTCGGAAATCACGATTTCGGGTTGATAGAACGTGCCGACGTCGTTTTTGCCCAAAAAATCAATGCCGCATTTTCCGCCTACGGAAGCGTCGCACATTGAAAGAAGCGTCGTCGGAACGTTGAAAAATCTGATGCCACGAAGATACGTCGCGGCGGCAAACGCCGCAAGGTCGCTGGCCGCCCCTCCGCCGAAGGCCAAAACGACGTCACCTCTGGTGAAATTGTTGTCGGAAAGCGTCTTCAGCACGGCCAAATAGTTGTCAAACGTCTTTGCGGCCTCGCTTTGGGGCACTATTTTGACGGCAACGTTTTCCACGGGAAGATAACGCTTCAAAGCGTCGAAATGTAAATCGAATATGGTTTGGTCGGTAACAACCAGAATTTTGCCGCAAAAACCCTGTTCCTCCAAATGATCTTCGAGGAACTTCATTGCGCCGCGCCCGATATAGACGTCGTACGGTCTGGAAGTTTTTACAGTCAGTTTTTGCATTATTTCAACCTAAAACGCACTTTATTTTTTTGATTTTGCCCATTAAAACGCCGAATTCGGCAGGAGTGATGGCTTGTAGCCCGTCGGAGAGGGCGGTTTTCGGGTTCGGATGAACTTCAATCGTCAGACCGTCTGCGCCGGCAGCCGTTGCGGCAAGAGAAAGCGGCGAAACGAAAGAAGAATTGCCTGCCGCGTGCGACGGATCGAATATGATCGGAAGATGCGTCAGCTCTTTAAGCGCAACGATTGCGCCGATATCGGGCGTAAAACGCATGGCGTCGTCAAAGGTGCGTATGCCGCGTTCGGCGAGAACCACGTCTTTAAGGCCGCCGTCCAGCAAATATTCTGCCGACAGCAACAATTCCGTCACGGTGTTTGCAAAGCCGCGCTTCAACAAAACCGGTTTTTTGAAAGCGGCAACTTCCTTGAGCAAGGCAAAGTTCTGCATGTTTCTTGCGCCGATCTGAAGCATATCCACGTCTTCATAAAGAGAAAGCTTGGTTTGATCGGTGATTTCGGAAACGACGGGGAGTCCCACCGATTTTCCCGCTTCGACAAGCCATTTCAGTCCGTCGGCCGTCGAGCCTTGGAAGGAATAGGGTGAAGTGCGCGGTTTAAACGCGCCGCCGCGAAGTATCTCGGCTCCGCAATCTTTCACGGCCTTTGCCGCCTCGAATATCTGCGCTTCGCTCTCCACCGAGCAAGGGCCGGCTATCACCGCAAAGTTACCTCCGCCGAAGGTAGTGTTTGCAATTTTGACGATTGTATCTTTTTCGCAAAAAGTCCTTGACGCCAGCCTATACGGTTCGGTTATCCTTTTCACGTCCGAAACGAACGGCAAAGCGGCGATGCTGTCAGCGTCGAATTTCGACGTGTCGCCGATAACTACAACCACGGTTTTGAGTTCGCCTTTCACGATTTGCGTTTTAAGTCCGCTTTCCGAAAGAAGGGAAGCAAGCGATTTTTCGTCAAGCGTCGTTGCGGATTTTTTCAGCGTAATTATCATTTTACTTCCTCCGCAGTCAAATTAAGCAAAAAGTCCAACGCTTCGATATAGCCGCGTTTGCCGTGGCCTGAAATGGTTTTTGCGCATACGTCCTCGAGAACGGACGTGCGCCTGAAGGCTTCGCGGTTTTTTACGTCCGAAAGATGCACTTCGACGGTCGGAATCGAAACGGCTTCGATGGCGTCTCTTATGGCGTAGCTGTAGTGGCTGTAGGCGCCTGCGTTGAGAATGATGCCGTCTGATTTCAGATAGAACGCCTTATGAATTTCGTCGATAATCGCGCCCTCGTGATTTGAACCCGAGAATTGCAGTTTGACGTTTTTTTCTTCTGCGTACTTAGAAAGTTCGGACATTATGTCGTCCAGCGTTTCTGCGCCGTATATTTCGGGCTTCCTCGTACCGAGGAAGTTGAGGTTTGGTCCGTTTATCACCAAAAAGCTTTTCATCAAAAAACCCCTTTATAAAGCTAATACTTAAATATTAGCCTATAAAAGGGGGTTTGTCAACAAAAGGGAAGTCAAAAGAGCGAAATGACCGATCTTGCGACGTCCTCTACGCTGCCCGAGGCGTCCACGACGAAGTCCGCTGAAGACAGATACGCCTGCCTGCGCTCATCGTAAAGCGCCAAGAGTTCATCGCGTGAAAGTCTGCTTGCAATCGGCCTAAAGGCGGAATCTGCGGCAATTCGGCCGTATAAAACGTCGAACGGCGCGTCCAGAAAAACGATTTTTCCGCCGGATTTCAGGGCCTTCACGTTGGCTTCGTCCAAAACGGAACCGCCACCCGTTGCAATGACGGAGGAGCGTTTTTTTGAGCATTCGGCAACGGCTTGCTTTTCTGCGGCTCTGAAAGCCGATTCTCCGCCCGAGGCGAAAATTTCGGATATGGTTTTGCCGCGGCGTTCGACCACGTCGTCAACGTCCAGCACCGAAAAGCAGGTAAGTTCGCCGATTTTTTTTGCGACTTCGGTTTTGCCCGCGCCCATAAAGCCCGAAAGCACGACGTTCGTCGGGAAATTTTGAAGTTCGGCCGCGGTTTCGTCTATGACGAGCGAAATTTCCTCCTCCGAAAAGTCGCAGCCCAGCCAGATTTTCTGCGCTTCTGCGGCCTGCCTGACAAGCATTTCAAGCCCGCCGCACGACGGAATTCCCATGCTTTCGGCCATAAGAACGAGAGCGGTTTTTTGGGGATTGTAAACGCAGTCGAAAACGGCTTTTGCCTGCGCCGCGACGCTTTTCGGAACGGGTGACTCGAGGTGCTTCGGAAACGTCCCCACGGGCGTTGCGTTTATGAGCAAATCGAATTGACTGCTGACGTTTGAAACGTCGGAAACAGATATTTCACCGCTTTGAAAACGTGCTTTAAGTGCCGTTATTGCAGTTTTTGTTTTTTCAAGCGTTAAGCTTCTGACAGCCACGGTAACCTTGCCCGACAGTTCCAGCGCGCGGGCGGCAACCGCTTTTCCGAGGCCGCCGAAACCTAAAATCAGGGTATTTCCGGAAAGCGACAGACTTTTCTTTTTTAAGCACTTTTCGAGGGCGGAAACGTCGGTGTTGTAGCCTACGTTCTCACGCACCGTGTTGACGGAGCCGAAAAGCTTTGCTTCGCTTGAAAGGCTTGATAGAGCGGAAGTGATTTTTTCCTTATACGGTTTGGTAACGTTGTAGCCGTCAAGCGATTTTGCTTCCGCAAAAACGTCGTCCGCTTCGCCGTCCAAAACTACGTAGGAGGCCGCGCTGTTTTTAAGCGAAAAAAGCCGTTTGTGGACAAACGGCGATACGGTGTAGGATATATCTTTTCCTATAAGCGCAAATTTTTTCATAAAAACACGGCCGCCACGCGGGCGGCCACAGAATCGGTTAGATTTCGCCTTTTACAAAGCGTTTCAGGAAGGTGATTGCTTGCTCGTTGTTTGCCTTGGCGGCCTTGCTGGTCCAAGTGAGAGGGAAGGTGTGATTGTCCATAAATCTGGTGCTTGCGTAAACCTCGTGATAAATCCCGAGATCGTCAAGCTGTTTGGACAGATATTCGCCTTGTCCGCCGCAGAAAAAGTCTTTTGCGGCCAGCGTTATGAAAGCCACAGGAAATTCGGAATTCACGAAGCTGGACGGCGAAACGACGTCGATATATTCGTATTTTTCGATTTCGTTCGTGTGCACGCCGACAAAGTCGTAGCAGATGCTGTCGGTGAGGTTGAAGAGAACCTTTTGTCCCAAAGCGGTTACGATGTCGTAGATGCCGCAATCGAGCACGGTGCCGGTGAATTTCGCTTTCATTTCGACGCCGAGCCTCTTTTGAAGTTCGGGGTTGGATTGCAAAACGGCGAGGTAAGCGGAGTAGTAGCCGCCCGCGCTGTCGCCGGTTACGACGAAGCGGGACAGATCCAGCCTGAGTTCTTCCGCGTGGTCGGCAACCCAGTTGACGGCGTTCACAAGCTGCGGAATGACTTGGTGGAATTTGTATTTAGGGCTTAAGCCGTAGTTTATGTTGACGACGAATGCGCCGAGTTCCTGCGCGTACCAGGCGGAAAGACATCTGCGGTATTTTTTGTCGCCGGCAACGAAGCCGCCGCCGTGAATTTCGAATATAACGGGATACTTGCCTTCCTCTTTAGGTATGACAAAAGTGTCCAAAGTGCAGGCTTTTTTGTCCGATTCGTCATAGACGATGTCGGTGGTTTTCACCACGTTTTTCATGTTGCGTTTGGTTCGGCCGATAGGGTTTTGCTGAAGATCGAACATATAATCTATGGCCTTGAAGATGACTGTTGCTGCTGACATAATATGATTTACCTCTTTAAAAATTTTCTTTTTTAGTGTGCCGTAGCTCACGAAAGAACTTGTTTTTTATACGGCGTAATAATGTGCGTGCGGTATATGGTCGGTTAAGCTTTGCGCCTGCGCGAACGAGCGTAGCAGATTGCAAAGACGAGTGCCGCGCCGCCGACTACTGCGAAAATGGCCCATACGTACGGTTTCACTTTTCCGCCGTCGTTATCGCCGCCGCTTAAGTTGTCGATATATTCCTGCAATTTTAGATAGGAGTCGTGCATTTTGGCCTGATCGGCAGGGGAGAGCTTGTCGTACTCTTGCATAGCGTAGTCGATTGCCGCTTGCTTTTCTTCCGTCGTCGTTGCGTCGGCAATGGCGTCTACGGCCTTTTGGAAGTTGTCGCCTGCGGCAAGCTTAGGGATAGATCTGGTTTCTTCCTCGTTGCACTTGGAACAGACGCGTTTTTCCAAACCTTCTGCGTCTTCGGTGGCTTCGGTTACCGTCTGCCATTCGCCGAAAGTGTGAGAGCACGGAAGTTTAGGAATAGACCTCGTTTCTTCCTCGTTGCACTTGGAGCAGACGCGTTTTTCCAGACCTTCTGCGTCCTCGGTGGCTTCGGTTACAGTTTGCCATTCGCCAAAGGTGTGAGAACATTCCTCTTGCTGAATAGAGCCGTAAGTCATTTCGACGGAGTCAACGTAAACCGCGCCGGAATCTTTGTAGCAAAGAGCAAAGTATTCGTCGGTGGTGTTGACTGTCCAGGTTATTCCGTCGGACGTGGCGGTTTTTTCGCCGTGCGAAGTCCCCGTGGTAGGGTAAGGATTTGCCGAAGTGTCAAACGGGGTTTTGGAAGTGCGGAGCTCCCACTTTTTCCCGGAGGAAACTTTGATCGTTATCGTCCAAATTCCGCCGGCCAAAGCTTTGTCGTTGAATATGTAACATTGCTTGCCGTCGCGGCTGTTCATTTGAATTTGGTTTTTGTTTCCGGGGTAGGAATAGACCTTGCCCGTGATTTCGCCTGCGGTCCAGCTATTCCAGCTGTAAGCGCCGCTTCCCGAAACGCCGCTTCTGTCAAACGACACGGTTTTGGTCGTCGCGGCCTTAACCGTTATGCCCGAAATCGTTTTTTCAATTCCGCCGAACGACAGGATAACAGAGGTCGTTCCTGCGGTTAAAGTTTCGGTTTTGGTCGCTTGGTCCAACCACTTGAGAGTTGTGACGGAAGGCGTTTTGGTGGAACCGTCCGAATAGGTAACGACAACCGTCAGCCCTTGCGGGTTGAATTTTTCGCCCGCAACGTAAGAGGTTTTTGTCGGTGTGCCCGTCACGGTGACGGAAGAAACGCCGATAACCTTCACGGTAATGCTTGCTTTTATGTTGCTGTCGTTTGCCGCCGTTGCGGTGATGGTAACGGTGCCTTGCTTAAGGCCTTTGACGGTGCCGTTTGCGACGGTTGCCACGGAATTGTCGGAAGACGTCCACAAAACGTTTGCCGCGGCAGAGGACGGCGTTACGGCTACGGTCAATGCAGTGCTTTCGCCGACGGCAACGGTGGTTTCGGTTTCGCCGAAGGAGATACTTTCGACGTCGGTGCCTTCATAGTCGCCGTAGGTGTTGACGACGGTTTGAAGAGCGGAGTTGTAACTTTCGCCGTCGTGGCAATAAATCCTGGAAGCGTATTCCGGGTGATCGATGAACGGGTTGCGGTTGCCCTGAATTTTGTAAACTTCTTCGTTTCTTCTGTATTCTTCTTCCGTAGGCGGTTCTTCGAGGTGCCACTTCATAAGGGTGGAAATGCTGCCTATGGTTTTGTTGTGGCCTTGGCCGTCGACGAATTTGAGGCTGTATTCGGTGCCCCATCTCGTCTGAACGTACATCAGAATTCTGGCGGTTGCGCCGCGGTAGCCTTCGCCCGGGTAAAACGTTCCGTTTGCCAGATAGCAAAGGTTGCCGTAGGAAGTCGAGCCGTTTTCTTCGACTATGTTGGACGGAATTTGTGGAACTTCGTCAAAGCCGTAACTGCCTCTGGAGGAATTCAGGTTGGCGTTGCAAGGCCTGAGGTGGTGAGCGTCGGAACCTGCTTTGGAAGATGCCGGAAAAGCGTCGCCGCCGTTTTTAGGCCAAACGTGTTCACGGTTAGTTCCTCCGTTGAAATTGCCGGAAAACGCAACCGACGTGCCTGTGTAGAACCAGATTATGTTTCCGCTTTTGTTAGGATCCTTGTCGGTCGTTTTAAAAACGCTCTTAAGACCGTCGTAAGACGTTTCGCGGGTATGCGTGCTTTTGATAAGCGCCGCAAGCTTGGTGCGGAACGCCGCCCCTTGCGAAGTTTCGTTTTCCAAAGACGCGTAATAACCGGATGCGGTTTCCGCCGCAAAGACGCCGTCCGAGGTCTTAGAAAAATCTATGCCGACGAACGTGCCCAACGCAAGCGCCAGGCAAAACGCCGCCAAAATCGCCGAGTTAAAAAATTTGTTTTTGAATAAATTCATGTTATTCCCCCATAATTTCGATATATCTCCGACAATTTTAATTATAGCACACCATATATGATTTTTCAACCGAATTGATAAAAAGACAAGGTTCGATTGTTGAATTTTTATTATAGTCATGCTATAATCTAACATGGAGGATGTTATGAAAAAAACTACGCTTGTACATTCTTACGTTGCAAAACACTGGTACAATTTTACCGAAAGAGTGGCCTTAGCCATACTTTTCAGGCGGCCGAATGGCGTCGACCTGAAAAAAGATATTCCTTACGGCGCAAAAAAACACGAAATTTTTGACTTTATGCGCCCGAAAAACGACGGAAAAAAACTGCCTCTCCTCATATATGTTCACGGCGGAGGCTGGATATCCGGCGTCAAAAATATGCGCCGTACTTATCTCTATGAATATGCAAGAAAAGGCGTTGCCGTCGCCAACGTCGACTATGATTATACTCCAAAAATCACTTGGCGCGAACAGCTTCAGCAAGTGCTTTCGGCCGTTGATTTTTTATACGACAATGCACATCGGTTCAATTTCGACAAATCGAGAGTTGCCGTTGCGGGGGAATCGGCGGGCGTTTATTTCGGAATGATGCTGTGCGTTTTGTCCGAACATTCCGAGCTTTTGGACGAACTCGGGGTTGTGTTTCGTCACCATGCCGAATTCAAATCAAAGGTTAACGTCTTTAATTGCGGCGCATACGACTTAAAGGCGTTGTCAACCTCGAAGTTTCCGGATATGAAACTTATGGTCGAGTGTTTTGCGGGTGTTCCGGCAAAGGAAATTGCCGTCGGCAAACACGATGAATTTGTCAAAAAGTTGTCGCCGGTGCACCTTTTGGACAATGGTTTTCCGCCGACATTCATTCTGTATGGAGAAAGAGACAAGCTTCAATCCGAGAGCTTTGCGCTAAAAGAAAAACTGGACGCCGCCGGAGTGGAAAACGTGCTTTACAAATGCTCCGGACTTTTGTACGGAAATCACGCATTCGCCGTTTCAACGGTAACAAAAACGGGGAAAAACATTCTTTCAGATACGCAAAAATTCTTTTTTAAATATTTAGTACGGCGATAGAGGTGGTATATGTCTGATACGGCTTTGACAGTGCTCGGCATGTCGTTCATCTTCGTGATGACGACGGCGGGTTCTTCGATAGTTTACTTTTTCAAAAACCAAATTTCCGAAAAAGCGAACACCTTGTTTTTGGGGTTTGCTTCGGGGATAATGATTGCAGCGTCCGTGTGGTCGCTGCTGATTCCTGCAATCGAGCAGGCTTCCGAAAAAAGCGGCAAGCTGGGGTTTTTGCCGGTTGCGATAGGCTTTATCGTCGGCGGCCTGTTTCTGGTGGCTTTGGACTACACGGTTCCGCACATGCACACGAGAGGCGAGGAGGAAGGCCCCCGCGTTTCCGTCAAAAAATCCGTCAAACTGTTTCTGGCGGTGACCATACACAATATCCCGGAAGGCTTGGCCGTAGGGTTTGCGTTCGGCGCCGCGGCGGCAATGGCCGACCATTCGGCGTATATTTCGGCTCTGGGGCTTGCCATCGGCATAGGCGTGCAGAATTTTCCTGAGGGCGCGGCCGTGTCCCTTCCGCTTAAAACCGAAACGGGCAGCAAAAACAAGGCGTTTTTGTACGGCATGGGTTCGGGGGCGGTCGAACCGGTGTTTGCGGTGATAGGATTTTTCCTTGCGTCGGCGTTGACGTCCCTGCAGCCGTGGCTTATGGCGTTTGCGGCGGGAGCGATGATTTTCGTCGTGGCGGAGGACCTTATCCCGGACTCTAAACTGGAAACCAATCCGCACCTCGGCACTTGGGGCGTTATGGCGGGCTTCGTGGTTATGATGATTCTGGACGTGGCGCTCGGCTGAAAAACAAGACTTCACTGTTTGTGAAGTCTTTTTACTTGATTTTGTTGAAAACGACATAGCTTTGTGCTACAATTTTTATAGCAAACGAGGTGGGTTATGAAAAAAGTCGTCGTAGCGGCGGATTCCTTCAAGGGATCGTTGGACTCGAAAAGCATAGCGTCGGCATTTTGCAAGGCGGCCGAAAAGTCAAAAGGCGTTTTGGTCGTCGGTTTCGGCGTTTCGGACGGCGGGGAAGGAAGCGTCGCCGCGCTTGCGGAGAGCTGCGGTTTTCAGAAAAGATCGGCCGAAGTTACGGGGCCGACGGGCGCTCGGGTTTTGGCGGAATACGCCGTCAAAAACTTCACTGCGGCCATAGAAACGGCTGCGGCGTCTGGGCTTACTTTGATTCCGTACTCCGAACATAACGCTCTTATAACCACCACCTACGGAACGGGGGAACTCGTTATGCGCGCAATCGGCGAAGGGGCGCGCGAAATTTTGCTTTTTGCAGGCGGAAGCGCCACCAACGACGGCGGCGCGGGCGCGCTTTCGGCAATGGGCTTTGGGTTTATGGACAATAGCGGAGCGGAATTCGTGCCGACGGGCGGAACCTTGCAATATATTTCGTCGGTGAAGCTCCCGAGTGATAATTCTTTTTCGGAAGTAAGTTTCAGGGTACTCTCCGACGTAACGAATCCGCTTTTAGGGCGCTTCGGCGCAACCTACGTTTACGGTCCGCAAAAGGGCGCGACGGAAGAGGATTTGGAAATTATGGAACGCGGAATGGAAAACTTTTGCGCCGTAACGAAAAAAGCCACGGGCGTCTCGTTGGAAAATCTTTCGGGGGCGGGAGCCGCCGGAGGGCTTTCGGGCGGAATGGCGGCGTATCTTGGGGCAATGATAGAGAGCGGAGCGGATTACGTTCTTAAGCTTACGGGTGTTTTGGACGAAATAAAAACGGCGGACGCGGTGATAACGGGTGAAGGCAAAATCGACAGTCAGACGCTTTCGGGAAAAATCGTTTTCAAAATCGCCGCGGCGGCAAAAGCTTTCGGCGTGCCGCTCTACGGCATAGCGGGGACTTCCGAGCTTTCCGAAAACGACCTTATGGATATGGGGTTTTCAGCCGTGGAAACGCTTGAAAAATACGCCACGTCAAGGGAAGATTCCATCGTAAACGCAAAAAAATATCTGGCTATGGCTGCCGAAAATTTGATTGACAGTTTCGGAGAAACGAAAAGATGATAACCGTAAAAGAAGTCGGAAAAAGCAAAGTTACAGACATTTTGAAAGCAAGAGAATAGGAGGACGTATATAATATGTCAAAAATTTATAAATCGCAAACCGAACTTGTCGGCAAAACTCCGCTTATGGAAGCGGTGAATTTCGAAAAGAAGCTGGGGCTTAAGGCAAGGCTTCTGGTGAAAATAGAATTCTTCAATCCGGGCGGCTCGGTTAAGGACAGAATCGCCGCGGAAATGATTTCGGCGGCGGAAAAAGAGGGCAAGCTTTCCGCAGGCGGCGTCATCGTCGAACCGACTTCCGGCAACACCGGCATCGGAATTGCGGCGGCAGGCGCGGCAAAAGGCTACAGAGTGATAATTGTTATGCCCGAAACCATGAGCGTGGAGAGAAGGCGGCTTATCGCGGCCTACGGCGCGGAAATAGTTCTGACCGACGGCAAACTCGGCATGAAGGGTTCGATCGCAAAAGCAAACGAGCTTGCCGAGGAGCTTGGAGGCATAGTTTTGGGACAGTTCGACAATCCTGCAAACGCCGCCGCGCACTACAAAAGCACAGGCCCCGAAATATACGCCGACACCGACGGACAAGTGGACTTTCTGGTTGCGGGCGTAGGCACGGGCGGCACGATAACCGGCACGGGCAAATTTTTGAAGGAAAAAATAAGCGGCCTGAAAGTGGTCGCCGTGGAACCTCAGAGCTCTCCGGTTTTGTCGGCAGGGAAATCCGGCGCGCATAAAATTCAGGGAATAGGCGCAGGGTTCGTACCTTCCGTTTTGGACAAATCAATTTACGACAGCGTAACGCCCGTTTCCGACGACGACGCTTATCGCTATACAAAGCTCTTTGCAACCACGGAAGGATTGTTGGTGGGCATAAGCTCGGGAGCTGTTCTTTGCGCCGCAACGGAAATTGCAAAAAAAGAGGAAAACGCAGGCAAAACCGTGGTTTGCATTCTGCCCGACAGCGGCGACAGATACCTTTCCACTTCGGTTTTCGATTGATATGTTGTGAAAATAATTGAGGTATAAAAATTGCTTGAAAAACGAAAAACCACGCCGAGCGGCGTGGTTTGTTGTTTAGGGTGTTATTATTTCCACCAATAAGCAAACGTCTGATTGTAGGTGATTTTGACGTTGTTGCAGTTGTTGGTGATTTCCTTAGAACGTTCGGAAAGCAGGGTGTAGCTTCCGTAAACGCCTGCGTTTGCTCCGACAGAAGTAACCGCGTCAAGGGCATAAACCGCTTTTGGCCAGGTGGTGTTTTTCGCCCAGTTTTCGCACACGGTGACAGTCAGGTAAGCTTCTTTAAGCTGTCTTACTCCGTAAAAGGTCAATTTGTCGAGAGGAATGCTACCCGAATAAGTTACGGTTTCGAGAGCGCCGAAAAATCCCCAGCTGAGGTCAGAGTGGCCTTTATTTTTATCAAAGAAATCGGTGAGATGCGCCGGAATGTAAATTCGTTTGACAGGCACGGAGTAGAACGCGCTGTCGCCTACGGTCGTAACGCTGTCAGGAATGATAACTTCCAAAAGGCCGCTGTGGCGGAATGCTTCGCTGCCGATTGTTTCGAGGCCTTCAGGGAAGGTGAAGGAGGTCAACGCCTCGCAACCGTCGAAAGCCAAGCGCGGAATAACTTTCAGGCTTCCCTTAAAGGTTACGCTTTCCAAAGCGGTGCAGTCCGTGAAGATTTCTTCCGAAAGTTCGGCAACGTTTTGGCCGATAACCACGGTTTTCAGATAAGGGTTTTTCATTATGCCGCCGACTTTCACCACGCTGTCGCCAATGACGAGGGTTTCGTTTTTGAGGTGGACAGGGTAGTAGCAAAGGGTGGTGCCTTCGTCGGAGAAGAGGACTCCGTCCACAACGCTGAAGCTTCCGCCTTGGACCGCTTCGAAAGAAACGACTTTTTCAAAGCTATCGCTTTGATTTCCGATGGAAGTCAGGCTTCGCGGCAACACGAGTTTTTGAACCGGCGTGTCTGCGCTTATTCCTTTGAAGAAATTATCGGGTATGGTTTCGGAACCTTCCGAGAACTTCACGGTGAGGTTCGTTGCAGGCAGTGCATAGGTCTTAGAATCGTCTACCGAGGACTGGAACCACAGCAGAAGGTTGGTTTTGGCTTCGGCAGGGATTTCAAGATATTCCAAATTCGAGCATTTGTAGACAACCGACGAACCGACGGTCGGATTGCCCGTTATGACAAGCTTTTTAAGGCCGGTACATTCGCTGAAAGCAGATCCCGAAATTTCGGTTACGGTTTCAGGAACCACGATGCTCCTTATTCCGTTTGCGCCCTTAAACGCCTGTTTATCGATGCAAGCGACGGTGTATTCGCCGATTTTGGACGGAATTTCGATTTCGCTGCAGCTTGTAAGCTTGTATGCGCGCTCGGTTTTTTCGTAACCAAGCCCTATGATATTAGCTTCTCCCGTCGTTTCGTCCACGTTGTAGTAGAGGTAAGCCGCTTCGGCAACCCTGAAGGTTTTAGAAATGTTTTTGCCGCCGTAGGTGAAGGAGAATCTTCCGCTACCGACGGAGGAAGTGTCGAAATTGTCTCTGATTTGCTGTTCGGTGAGGGCGATTACGTCGTAGTCGCCGTCGGTGAAGGTAACCTTGATTTCCAGTTCGGCAGGGGTTTCGTTCAAAAGATAGGTGCCTAAAATGCTGTTTTTGTCATAGAATTCCAAGCTCGAAACCTCTTTGACGAGGATATCTTTGCTCGCGGTGCCTTCTTTGTAGGTGACGGTTACGGTCTGGGTGCCGGCGGCGGATTCGTCGTAGCCGGAGAGCATGTCTTTGGTGACGTCGATGATTCTCACAAGGCCGCTTTCAAAGGTGACGGTTGCCCTGAACGGTTCAAATTCGAACGGTTCGTCTTTGACGTAAAGTCCGTCCAAAGCGTCCGCGGCAAGCTCGATGGAAGACACAGGGTTTTGTTTCACCGTGTATTTTCCGTATCTTGCATCAAGAGTGTAATCTTTTCCGTCCAAATTCACGACGTATTGTCGTCCTTCCGAAACGACTTCTTCCGTGGAGAAGGAAGGGAACATCAAGGCGGTCAGCGGAACGTTTACGGCTTCGTATTCGTTGCTGTAAACACCGACGTTGTAATTGATGACGAAGTTGGTTGCGTTGCCGAAGTCGATATTATCGTATTGCCAATAGTCGGAACCTAACTTGCCGTCGACAGTGTATGAAAGGGCAACCTTGTTTATTGTTACGGAAAAATCAAGAGTATAGTTTTTGCCGTCAATGCTGAAAGCAACGTTTCGGTATTCGTATGGCGTGTCGGAAGCTTTTGTGATGCGATCAGGGTCTAATCCGTAGAATTCTGTTCCGTTTACCGTAACGGTTTTAAAAAGAGATCTTTCGTCGTAACGCATGTTGTAGATCAAGGCGCTTCTGACCGGATTGTTTTGGTCGCCTTCCAACAGAGCTTTTGCGGTTGTGGAAGTTTCATATAAGCCGTCGTAAACGAACGTCAACCGAACTTTATGAAGTCCGAATTCGCCGGCATCGCTCTCGACAACGGAAAGTTTCACGTTGTCCGGAGCTTCTTTTTCATAAGATATGACGGCCGAAGGTTCCCCGTCGTCGACAATATAACTTAAAGTGCAGTTTCCGATTTTATCTGCAAAGAAAACAGGAAGATTGTAGGCTTCGCCGACGTAACCGTCATAAAAACCGAAACTGGATTTTGTAACGACAAAATCGCCGGTTTGACCGAAAACTTCAACCTTTGTTTTGATGTCTCGAGAATGGGTGCCTTCGAAATCGTATCTTTCCTTGACCTTTTCGGCTTTGACGGTTATGCCGCCGCCGAAGCCGCAATATCTTTCTGCAAAATAGTCGCCGATCGGAACGGTGAAGGAGTATTTTTTGTAACCGGCAACCGCGCTGAAGTTTATCTGGTTTTTATCCAAAACGATTTTTCCGTCTTTTATCGTGCAATCGGAATTAAAATCTTTGTCAGTTAAGTTATGTATTAAATCAAAACGATCCAAAGATATGAGAGGGTTTTTATCGCCGGACAAATTTTCTGCAATCGACGATGCGGTATAATCGTTGATAACGCTATCAAAGAAACTGTCGGCGTCTACGCTGTCATACGGTTCATAATTGTCAAGATAGCAATCTCTCGTGTTTATAAAGATATTACCTCCATCGATAGGTTTGTTTATGCTTACAATCTGAGGAACGACAAGGTCTACTTTTTCGCTTTTGGCATCGTAACCGTTCACATAGAAGCAAAGGGGAATGCTGTATTTCATCATTTCCTCCGGGCCGTCAACGATACGACCGGTAAACGTGTTGGCATCTTCCTCGCTTATGCCGAGCTCCAAGAGATCGCTATGAAGCTTGCCGGCAACGCTGTCGGAATAAAGATCACTAAGAGTGAAGGAAACGGCGGTACCTATATTTTTCGTCAAATTATAGCGAAAACCACTCCACAGGTCATTTTGATCAATCGGATCCGTGGAAAGGTTTATTTCGATCGTTCGTTTGGTTGTCTTTCTGTCGGGGGCAAAGACGGAAAGCTCGTAATTCAGATCGATGACAAACTGGAAATTTCCATGTTCCAACGTCTGCTGCATTGCCGGAGCATAGTAATAGGTGTTATCGGTAATCACCTCATACTGACCTCCACGGGTTGAGTAAAAAGAGACCTGTTTTACCGTCGGCGTGATTTCCAGCTCGATTCTGTCGAACAGATCAGTGTTGTTGTCGCCGTTGTTGTTATTGTCGCCGCCGTCGGTTTTGTTGCACGCCGAAAAGGCGAAGAGAAGCGCAACGATGCAAACGAGAGTCATCACGACAAAAAGCAAGCGCAATGTTTTTTTGCTCATTTTTTACCTCCTTAAAATACCGTAGAGAGTGTTTTGTATAAATAATATACAGATTAGGAAACTTTGTTTCCATTTTAATATTAAAATCCGTCGGCCGTTTTGTCAAACCATTTACGGCGTAAAGAGGCGATTTTTCAAAAAATCGGCAAAATGCTTGCAATAAACGATAAAAAGGGCTATAATACGAAGCCTGTGAGGTTGTTATGTCAGAAGTAATTTTAGACGCCGTTTTAGATACGCTGAAGGTTTTGCCGTTTCTGTTTTTGACCTACGTCATCATCGAGGTGATAGAGGTGAAAGGGCATATAGGTTTCAAGCACAACAAGCTTTTGGGCGGCAAATTCGGCCCGCTTATAGGGACGGGCGTGGGCGTGGTCCCGCAATGCGGTTTCAGCGTCATGGCCACGGATTTGTTTGCCGAACGCCATATTTCGGTCGGGACTTTGCTTGCGGTTTACGTTGCCACCAGCGACGAGGCCGTGCCGATTCTTCTCGGAAACGTCACCAACCTGAATAAGCTTTGGCCTCTTATTTTGTGCAAGATAATTCTTGCCCTGATCGTAGGTTACGGCGCGGATCTTATTTTCCGCCGCAGGCAAACCGAGCTTATCACCGTGGAGCAGTGCGAGGCGCACGAACACGAAGCGGGCGAGCATGACGACGACGGTCACGAAAAGCACAAGCACGAAGAAGGCACCGTCGAGCAAGGTTGCTGTCATCACGACCTCAACGCAAAAAACGGTGTTAAGGCCTACGTTTTGCACCCGTTAAAGCACAGTTTGAAAATTTGCTTGTATATTTTGATCGTAAATCTTCTGATCGGAACGCTGGTGCATTTTGTGGGAGAAGAAAAAATCGCGTCGTTTCTGTCGGCCACCACTTGGGCGCAACCCGTGCTGTCGGCGCTTGTCGGGCTTATCCCGAATTGCGCGTCGAGCGTGGTGATAACCCAGCTTTACGTTATGGACGCTTTGACCTTGGGAGCCGCCGTAGCCGGCCTTTCGGTGAATGCGGGCATTGCCGTAGCCGTGCTTTTTAAGCAGAACAAAAATCAAAAACAAAACCTTTTTATCGTAGGTTCGCTTTTTTTGATAAGCGTCATCGCAGGTTACGTAATAAACGTTATAACGCTATAAAAAAACCGCTTCGTGCGGAGGTTGCAACTTTGGGTTTAATAGAAAAAAGGCAAGCCGTTTCGGCTTGCCTTTTTGATGGCACC
>OQWM01001023.1_pt1 | contig 19130 bp, 10 predicted proteins | sample 1691531 | NCBI WGS metagenome assembly OQWM01 (sample SAMN03418257, study PRJEB22391) | human gut metagenome | biome: human-gut; feature: organic feature; material: feces | host: Homo sapiens | place: Tanzania | collected 2013-01
GTGCGCGGTTTTAAGAACCAGATTAACTACATAAAATATTGTTTCGACCTGAAGAGCCAAACCAACACTGGCAAGCCTGGTCCATACAACAAGATAATAGCTGCATATAAGTGTATAGCCGGAATGGGAGCTACACCTTATTATATATGTGGCAGTAAGAAGCTTACTTCGCTTGCCGATGTAAACAAGCTTACCAATACAGAGAAGAAAAACGAATATACAGGCAGACAGCTTGGCAACTGGCTGACAATCTTCTTCCAAGAGAATCCAAACCTGAATCTGAATCAGGCTTATACCTACGAGCTTGAGACAGAGAAATACTTGAAGTATATAGAAGGCTTCAACAGCAGCGACTATAATGTAAGCAGATTCCGTCAGGCTGTAGAAAAGACAGAAGCATGCGTAGACAAGATATTCAGCTTGAGAAAGCGTGTGCTCACACTAAGATGGGTGGTGATACTGTTGGGCTTGGTGCCATTGGTAGGTTTGGCACTATACTCACTTATCATGGGTCTGCCTTTTGATGGAAATCCATTGGAATCATTCAACTCTACGGTATTTGGTATATTGTTCATAATATGCACCATAGGCTTCTTTGCACTATCAGAAGGAGAAGGCGGATGTATAGGCGAACTGATATGGGGTGGACTTATAGCGCTGGCGATATATTGGGGACTGTACTTTATACTAAAGCTACTGATGCCATTTGCAGGATATATCGTGGCAGGATTGCTGCTGCTATACGCTTGGAAGATATATAGTGCGTGCATCGGCTCGGTAAGTATCAGCAATACTACCGATTTGCTTGGCAACGACGAATTAGTGGTAAACCCATTGCATTTCGCATACAGATCTAACGAGAGCATCTCGCAGTTTACACCAACCGTAGCACTCAGAACAGAGAACGAAGAGGCTTATCTTGAGAATGTAATTCAAAAGATTAAGAAGAAGACCCTTTGGTCGGTGGTTACCTCGATACTCATCTCTTCGCTACTGATATTTATGGGAGCAGCAAAGGGACTAAGCTTCTCTTCATCAAATGCAGAAATCGCTACATACCTTGAAGGCTCATGGAATGGAGAATTCCAAGGCAAAGCAGCAACATTGGTTATAGACAATGTAGACGAGAAGACTGGCGAGGTGAATGGTACTATGTTTGTAAAGTTCAAGAATCTTGCGCAAGAGAGTGTTTCGGGAACTGCTAAGGATGGCGACAAGATAACTCTTGAGCTCAAGGATAATGTGCAGAATGGTGTACTCGATGGTATATATACTATATATGTAGACAAGAGTGCTGGCACCATGGAATGTCAATATCGCAATTCTAAGACTGGCAAGGAGGTTGGCTTCACACTCACAAAAGATGGAAGTGCAGAGAATGTAGCTGACGAGGCTGATGTTGTTGAGACTACAAGCAAGAAGAACAGCAACAAGAAGAACAGCAATAAGAACGAGAATAGCCAGAAGAGCGAGACAAGCAGCAGTAGCTCAGATGCAAGTTCGAACACTCAGGCTACAGAGACTTCAAAACCTGCTGGACATAACATCAACATCCAGGGTTCATCGTCGTCGCATTCTATCAATGCTAATAGTGGAAGTAGACATCAATCTTCTCCAAAGCACGAGAATAGCAATAGCGGAGGATATAACATCAAGGTGAACTCATCAAGCAATAGCGGTGGAGGTTTCAAGCTTGAAGAAGTTAACTAATAGTTGTTTAAGAAAAACGAATTATTATGATCTGTCCACAATGTCAGAAACAAAATAGAGAGCAGGCACACTATTGCAAATGGTGTGGCTCTGCTCTATCTAACGACAATACTGGTCCTCTTGCCGACTTGGTGGGAATGGACAATGTTAAGAAGCAACTGATGACCCTCGTAGCACGCTACGAGGAACATCAACGCAGAATGAAGACTACGGGAGTGAGCCAACCTTTCACCGCTAATATCATTATCAGTGGTGAGATGGGAACAGGTAAGACTATGCTCGTGGAGGTGATAGAGAAGCTATTTAGTCAGAAAGGTATGACTAAGCATCCTGCTACATATATACTGAATAGCGAGGAGTTTGATGCTTTCCGCAACGCTAAAGACTTTGATGCAAATCTGGCTAAAGCCAAGGGCGGAATACTATGTATAGATGCGGTGCATAAACTATTGCCAGACGGACAAGATACCAATACCACATCTTTAGACCGTATATTCAGCGGTGTGCAGACATGGAAGGGAGACCCATTCGTGATATTGTGCGGATGGTCGGTAGTGTTGGACGGATATTTGAAGAACAATCCAAACATCCGCGACCGCTTCGACTTGGTGATAAACCTACCGGGATATACCTACGAAGAGCTTACAGAGATATGCTCACGCAGACTGTTATTGACACACGGATTAGGACTAAGCGAAGATGCACGCAAGAAACTCTTGAGAGTGGTAAGGCAGGCTAAGCGCGACAGACTTACCGACACCAACGGTTATTATGCAAAGAACCTTGCTGACGCAATAGCCATAAAACATGCAGGCAAGGGACCACAGACTTCTACGATAATCACTCCAGACGAGATTGATGGTAAAGAATACGTGGAACTATCGTTCGACGAGGCTATCAAGCAGATGGACAAATACATCGGTGTGGACAAGATAAAGGATAATATCCGCAATCTAACCACAATGATGAAGATGCAGGCTGAGCGAGAAGGCACAGAGGTGAAATGCAAAGACCACTTCCTGTTCTTGGGTAATCCGGGTACTGGTAAGACAACTATTGCTCGTGTGTTTGCAGACGTGATGGCTGCTATGGGAGTATTGAAGGTGGGACAACTCATCGAGGTGTCACGAAAAGACCTGGTGGCTCCATACGTAGGACAGACAGCACCAATGGTAGAAGCTGCTGTAAACAAAGCTATAGGCGGTATATTATTTATTGACGAGGCTTATACACTGAGCCAAGGTGAAAACGACAGTTTCGGTAAAGAGGCTATCGACACATTGCTTAAGCTTATGGAAGACCGCCGTGGTGATTTCATATGTATTGCAGCAGGCTACGACCAGGAGATGAACGATTTCCTCGGCACAAACTCAGGATTGGCATCGCGTTTCAACGAGACTATACACTTCGACGACTATACAGGCGAACAGCTCTATGACATCTTCCAGATGATGATGAAGGGTAATAAGCTTACGCTAAACCCTGACGACGAAACCTGGACACGCAACTATTTCAAGAAGATGTACTTGATGCGTGGAGCTAAGTTTGGTAATGCTCGCGACGTGAGAAATGTCTTGGATAAAGCAAAGAAGGAACAGGCGCATCGACTATTGGAACTACAGAAGGTGGATCCACAAGCGGCAATGCAGCAAAATTGCATTATAACTAAGGACGACATCTGTAGCGAAGACGAAGACAAGGGCGTAGACCAGGTATTGGCTGAGCTTGATGCATTTGTCGGTATGGACAGCATAAAGAAGCAGGTACGCGAACTTGCCAACAAGATACAGATAGAGCGCATGAGTATGGCTGCAGGTATAGGAAGTGCAGAGCTGACACCTGTGCATATAATCCTTACTGGCAATCCTGGAACAGGCAAAACCACAATCGCACGAAAGCTTGGAGAAATTTTCAAGGCTATAGGCTTGTTGCCAACAAGCAAAGTAGTGGAGCGTGAACGCAAGACGCTGGTGAGCAAATTCATGAACGAGAGTGCACAACTTATGAATAAAGCCTGTGACGACGCCATGGGCGGTGTGCTGTTTATCGACGAAGCCTACAACCTGGCACCTCCAAGCAAGGGTGGCGGAGGCTCTGACGACAAGGAAGGAGTAGAGGCAGTAGAATCGCTGATGACACGTATGGAGAACGACAAGGGTAAGTTTGTGGTGATATGTGCCGGATATCAGAAGAATATGGACGAGTTCCTGCTTATAAACCCAGGTTTGTCGCGTCGTTTCACCAACAAGATGCACATCGACGACTACACTCCTGACCAATTGGAGCAGATATTCATTCAGATGGCAAAGAAGAAGAACTATACTATTGTGCCAGAGGCTATATTGCCACTACAGAAATGTATATACCAAAAGGTGGATGCCAAAGACGAGAACTTTGGTAATGCCGGTGAGATGGTGAAGCTATTTGAGGAGACCAAGAGACGCTTGTCATCAAGACTGATGCAAAAGTTCCAGCAAAATGGCACACTCGACAAAGAGGAATATCTCACCATTCTACCAGAAGATATTCCATACGAGATGCCAAAGCAAGTGAGCACAGAAGAATGCTTGTCAGAGCTTGATGAATTGATAGGTTTGCAAGGTGTGAAGGAGGAAGTTCGCAAGATGGCAAACATCATCAAGCTTGAACAGATGAGAGCAAAGGTGTTGGGCGAAGGTGCCAAGGTTGTTGCCGACCATTATGTGTTTGCAGGAAACCCAGGTACTGGCAAGACTACCGTAGCACGCATCATGGCAAATATCTTCTTATCGCTCGGCTTGCTGCCTACAAATAAGCTTGTAGAGGTTTCGCGTGATGACCTTGTTGTAGGTTTCCAAGGACAGACGGCACCAAATGTGAAAAAGGTTGTTCGTAGTGCCATCGGTGGTGTATTGTTTATCGATGAAGCATACACTTTGAACCAAGGACATAATGACGACGTCGGTCATGAGGCTATAGACACGTTGGTAAAACTATTGCTCGACTATAAGGGACGCATGGTAGTGATTCTTGCAGGATATACCGGCGACATGAAGCTCTTCCTTGACACTAACCCAGGATTGGGTTCACGATTTACAAAGAAGATACACTTTGATGACTACAAGCCTGACGAGCTGTCGCAGATATTCATGATTGCAGCTAAAAAGAAGAAGTATATCGTGCCTGAAGAAACAAAGCAGGCTGTAGATATGCAATTGCAATTCATGTACGACAATCGTGACCGCAACTTCGGTAATGCACGTACTGCCAACAACTTGTTTGAAGCTGTGAGACAGGCAATGGCAACAAGACTGTTGCAATCAGGCGACGTTTCTGCAGATGAAATGTCGACAATATTACCAGAAGATATCCTTAAGGCTGCAGAGGCTATGTAAAAAGGTAAAAGGGTAAAAGGGCTTTTTTACCCTTTTACCCTTTTACCTTTTTACCCTTTTAATATATAACGATTCCACCCATGCCTTGGATAGTAACCTTAGCGGTACCATCTTTGCCAACCTTTATGGTCTTCTTAGCAGGAGTTGGGAGGAATTCGCCCTTCTTCTTAGGTTGGTCAACAAGGATGTTTACAGTCTTGCCAGCAAACATAGGCAACGAGAGCTTAAGAGTCTTAGGCTCTGAAGTGCCATTAAGACCAGCTACATACCATTTGTCGCCAGTACGACGAGCCAACACAGCATAACGTGTAGGATAGCCATCAACATAGCGAGTTTCATCCCATGTAGTAGGAAGATTCTTGAGAAAATCCATCTCGAACTGTGGCAACTCGTTGAGGTTGTTTGGGCACAAGCAAACACAGTTGACACTGGTCTGGATAACCAAAGCAGAAGCTATCTCAAAGATATCAGAAGTGTAGCGTGGATGTCCGCTCTTATTATCCTTATGCATGTGGGTATTCATCATTACGCCACCCCAATCGGCAGCACCGAGAGTGTTGCGGGAGAAAGGATGCATGGTGAGTTCGAAACCTTCCTGACGAGCATGATGATCAGAGAAGCGTACATTCTCAGATGCGAGCATAGCCTCAGAAGCAACATAGTTAGGATACATACGTTCCCAACCACGTGGGATTGTGCAACCATGGAATATCACCTGCAGACCATGACGGTTGGCATCAGAGAGGATATCTTCGTAGAGCTTCATCATCTCCTGCTTATCAGAGCCAAAGAAGTCGACCTTGATACCTGCGATATTATTCTTCTCCATCCACGCCATCTCCTCTTCACGAGCAATAGAAGTGTGCATACGTCCACGAGGACCCTGAGGAGCATCATTCCAATAGCCATTAGAGTTATACCAAAGCATGAGTTTCACACCTTTCGACTGTGCATAGCGTGAGAGCTCTTCAACCTTCTCTCTGCCTATCTGCTTATCCCACAATGCGTCTACGAGGCAATATTCATAGCCCATAGTAGCAGCGAGGTCGATGAACTTCACCTGATCGTTGTAGTTTACAGAATTATCCTGCCACATCAGCCATGACCATGTATAGCGACCAGGCTTATAATCGCGCGATGGCTTGTAGAGAGGTTCTACAAGGTCGTAAGCCACAGTAGTTTCAACGATTGGTTTAAGATTAGAACCTACGGTGATGGTACGCCAAGGAGTAGAACCAGGCACCATGATACCAACATATTCGCTTCCCAAGCCATTCATCTCGGTTTTGTTAGGGAATGCAACAGTATATCCCTTTCCTTTTTCATAGTCGCTGAGGTGGCAGCCCGCATAGTTGCTACCAGTGCCAGTTTCGCTAACGAGCACCCAACCATCGTTGCCAACATGGAACAAGCAAGGGAAGGTGTAGCCTTCACCAAACTTCGACTTCACGTCCATTGCTGCATCAGCAGTATATTCCTCTTCGTAAGATGGTTTTGTACGTTCCCATCCCACCATAGTCTTGCTCTGTGGACAGATGAATGTAGTGGTATAGTCAGGGAAGTTGAATGCACTTGCCTCAGAATAGATAACGGCACACTTAGGGTTGTTGCCCTTGCCACGATGAAGAGTGTAGCGGAATGCCACATCAGAGTTTGACACACGGAAGGTAACTGTCAGAGGCCACTTCTTAGCATTCTCCATAGTGATATTCACCTCGTTAGCCTGATAGTGAACCTCAGAAGCCTTAGTGCGCGACATGGTATATTTGCTGTCGATGCTATTTTCTTTAGAGTCTTTGATGGTAAGACCTTGTGTGAAATCACCGATATTGGTGTTGAGTCCGAGTGCAGAAGGAGTCATCATCTGCTTACCATCGTAGTTTACCACGAAGGTTGGTTTACCACCTTCGTCAGAGATAGTTACCTGCAATTTGCCATCAGGCGATGCCACCTTCACATCAGTAGCCATTGCGCTTGCAGTCATCAATGCAGCAAGCGAGCATAGAATTGTTTTCTTCATTTAGGTGTTAATTAAAAATGTTATTGATAACAAAGTTAGAATTGTATTTGAATATTATTATTTATGCTTTTCTATTCCCATCAGCTTTCTTATTCTTCGTGTCAGCATCTTCCATATATATGCAAAGTTGGCTTGACGAAGATTGTAGAATAGTTCCTCGAATGATCGTGCTATCTTTACCCAAGGATGTCCCCACGCATTGCGACGATATAATCGGTGCTTATAGTCAACATATTCCATCACATATTTAGGATGCTTCAATGGGAAATCTATTTCAAGGCGATCCATAGTGAATATACGGCGCAGAGCCTTAGGCATAGTTAGCAGTTCGCCATAGTGGGTAGAATCGGCAGTAGCACCGACATTATTTATTTGGTTTATTGTTGGCATAATGGCAAGCCCATTATTCATCAACATTGTTGACCAAAATATGCTTTCGAAATATTGTTTACCATTAGCCTTGTGATCGTAGCACATCTGCATAAAGTCGTCTCTCACTCCACGTTCCTTTGCAAGATGAGCAAGCTGTGTGCGGTTGAAGTCATCATTGAGGAATGTATAGTCGCCATCCCATTTCTCCACCACTCTTCGCCATGATGCCCATCCCCATATCGAGAATACAGAGGTAAAAAAATAGCTGTAAGGAACAGCTGTAGTCACCTCATCGGTATTGAAACCAGCCACCATCGTTATGCGTTCATCATTCTCGTAGCGGTCGAGCATCTCTTTACAGAAAGGAAAGAACGATTGACTTGGCACCACATCATCTTCCAACACTATACACTTGTCGGCAAGCGAGAAAGCCCACTTATGAGCCATATAGCCCGAAGGGTCGCAGCCATAGTTGCGAGTTTGGAAATTCTTCCTCACGTCGCATTCCCAGTCTATATCCTCTGCTATCTTTCTGCAAGCCTCAATACCAGCCATATCCTTCTCGCCTCTTGGTCCATCTTGGTATAGGAACAAGCGCGAAGGGCGTGCCTTCTTCACCTCCTCAAAAACAAGTTTAAAGGTGGAAGGACGATTAAAGAACAACAGCAATACGGCAATGTCTGTCTTGGCAGGATGCAGTTGTGGCATAATAGTAATGGTTTTTAGGTTAAAACTCGTTGCAAAGATAGTGCAAAGATAGTGCAAATCGAGCGCAATACAAAATAAAAAAGGCACAACTTTACATTTTCCTTGTAATTAGGAATGTAAAGTTGTGCCTTTAATATTATATAGGATTATAGTCTTAAGATGTAGCTAAAACTATTTTCTTTCCCAAATATATAGATATGAAGTGCTGCCATGTTCTGGTTCAACACCTTCTCGGTCGCCGAAGAGAGTAGCGTCAGCAGGTTTAACATTGCAATCGTTAGGAATGATAGCATTATCGATTACACCAAATGCGTTGAGATAGAACTTAGGAGTATTTGTGAACGAGATTGTCGAACGATTAAGCATCTTCTGGATTTCATCTCTTGTAACAGCCACCTTATTGCCACTTGCATCTACGCGCTCTGTTGCGAAGTAGCTATTTATTTCGAAAGTCAAACCATCACCGTAAGTATCGCGAAGATACTTCAACACCTCTGCATTGATACCATTTGTAGAGATTGTGATACCATCCTTGGCATAGGTTGTTGTGAGCGAAACCTTATTACCGTTGATATCCATATCAACTGTTGACGAGGTGTTGTAAACCTGAGCGATGTCGTGCTTCTGTACAATCATCATATCGTCTACAGGACAATAGTATTCTGCAGGAGTTGGAATAACGATTGTTACGTCTGTGGTATCACGAACGTGGATAGACAACTTTGTCTCGTTTGCCTCATACTTGCGGTCGTAGATAGAGAAGTTAACTTCTACTGAACCATTACCTGCTACTACAGAAGGAGCTGGGTCTTCACCTGGTTCTGGAGTAGGAGTTGGTGTAGGCTCTGGTTCTGGCTCTGGAGTTGGAGTTACCTCAGGCTTCTTATCCTCTTCTTTAGGCTGATCCTTAATGCTAAGTTCTGATGTAATCATAAACACTACATCGTTGAGGTCGAAATTATGACGGTCACCATGTTCCCAATCCTCAAAGCCAAAGAATGTATTTCCGCCATAAGAGAATGATGCAGAGTGTACACCATTGCCATAACAGCCATTATCTTCCCAAAACTTATAGTGACTTTCAGACGAACAAGCAGTATTCTCGCTTATGTTAGAATAGTAAGTCTCTTCTACATTGCCAACGAAATTATTGTCGCGGTCATTTCTATTATAACCATAAGTAGTTCTTAGATAGAAACCAAACTTATATCCTTTTTCTACAGTAATCTGTATACCGTCCTTGTCTTTATAGTACCACCAAGGGCACTGACCTTCATTATCGAAGATATCCTGCTCGTGCTTAACACCTTCTTCATCATAATAGTATATACCGATAATATCGTGAGATGAAGTCTTTGAGTAAGCAGGATAGAGAGTGAATGGCTTACCATCAGAAACATAGAGATAGTTTGTTGTCCAATTGCTAACACCAGCTTTTGTTGGTGTAATGTTCAAATTGTCTTGGTCTTCTGGCAAAATATTGAGGAATACTTCAGCAGTAGACTCAAGTAGAGCATTGTCAAGTGGAGCCACATTTGATACAGACACTACAGCCTGTTGCTTTTTGGCTACACGATGGCCATTAGAATAAGCAGAAACTTCTGCTGCACGTGTTGGAGCATAGCTTAAAGAAGCAGAAGGAATACCATTTCCATTTGTACCATTGTCGACAATGGTATCATCAGATGAACATGCCGACAAGCCCAAAGCAAGAGCTGCCGACATAAACAATGTCATTCTTTTCATAACTGATATAGTAATTTATTTATAACTCTTAGAAATTGTTTTGTTTTAATAGTCTCTTAAACATCAGTAGATTAATTGGTTGCAAAAGTAGTTAATATTTCTCAATCTCACAAGAGTTATACATATATTTTTACTAAAACATTTATTTTTCATCTTAAAAAGAGAGCTTTATATATAAAAAATAAGGGGAAACATATATACTCACAATGGTTAATAATGTGAATATATAAGGTTCCCCTTTTTTGTAACAAACCTCTTAATTATATATATTTATTCAGTCAGATATCGTTGATAAATTAATATGCCTGTTCATGAACTCCAGCAACGGCACGTCCGCTTGGATCGTTCATATTCTTGAATGCAGCATCCCATGCCAATGCTTCTGCAGTAGAGCAAGCCACGCTTGGCACACTCGGCACACTGCGAGCAGCACTATCTGACGGGAAATGCTCGGCAAATATAGAGCGATAATAGTATTCCTCTTTGTTGCGAGGAGGATTGATAGGGAACCTTTCGGCAGCATGCTCCATCTGTTCATCGCTAACGGCAGCAGCTGTTATCTCCTTCAAGGTGTCTATCCACGAATAGCCTACTCCATCGCTAAACTGCTCTTTCTGTCGCCATGCCACTTCTTCAGGCAACATATCGGCAAAGGCTTCGCGCACTATCTTCTTCTCCATGGTATGTCCTGGACACATCTTTGTCTCTGGGTTTAGTCTCATTGCAACATCAAGGAACTCCTTGTCCAAGAAAGGCACTCTGCCCTCTACTCCCCAAGCCGAAAGACTCTTGTTGGCACGCAGACAGTCGTAAAGATATAGCTTAGACAGCTTTCTTACGGTCTCTTCATGGAAAGCCTTGGCTGTAGGAGCTTTATGGAAATACAGATAGCCACCGAATATCTCGTCGGCACCTTCGCCCGATAGCACCATCTTTATACCCATGCTCTTTATGACACGCGCCAAGAGATACATCGGTGTGCTTGCTCTAACGGTGGTTACATCGTAGGTTTCGATGAAATATATCACATCGCGTATAGCATCCAATCCCTCTTGAATGGTGTAGTTGATTTCATGGTGTACGGTACCGATATGGTCGGCAACGAGTCGTGCTTTAGCCAAGTCGGGAGCACCTTTTAGTCCTACGGCAAAGGAATGCAACCTTGGCCACCATGCCGGACTCTTGCAGTCTTCCTCTATTCTGTTGGCAGAATATTTCTCAGCTATGGCAGATATCACCGACGAGTCTAAGCCGCCAGAGAGCAACACACCATAAGGAACATCGCTCATAAGCTGACGCTTCACAGCATCTTCAAGTGCATCGTGCACATCGGCTACTGATGCACCATTGTTTTTCACAGCATCATAGCTAAACCAATCGCGGGTATAGTATCTTTGCATCTTTGGTGTGCGGCTCCAATAGAAATGTCCTGGAAGGAACGGTTCATACGAATCGCATTGTCCTTCGAGAGCTTTCAGTTCGCTTGCCACATACACTTTGCCATCTTTGTCGTAACCAATATAAAGAGGTATCACACCAATAGGGTCGCGAGCTATGAGAAAGGTGTCGCGCTCAGAATCGTAGAGAGCAAAGGCGAAGATGCCACTGAGTTGCTCTATCATTGCTGTGATGTCGGCACTTGTTGGTTCTGAGGTCTTGGCCATCATCTCTCGATATAATGCCAAGATAACCTCGCAGTCGCTACCTGTTTGAAACTCATAGCTACCAGCAAAATGCTGGCGGATATCTTTATGGTTATAGATTTCGCCATTTACTGCCAACACCTGACTTCCATCAGGCGAAAACAATGGTTGCTTACCCGACTCTGGATCTACGATGCTCAATCTTTCGTGAGCAAGTATGGCAGAGCCTTTGCAGCAGATACCGCTCCAGTCTGGACCGCGATGACGAATCTTCTGACTCATTCTCAAAGCCTTTTGTCGAAGCTCTTGGGTCTGCTCTTTGATGTTAAAGATAGATACTATTCCACACATGGTTGTAAAGTTTAAAAAAGTAGCTCCACCCTCAGCCCCTCTGCTAAAGAGAAGGAATTAAATAGTCTGGTATAACTGAGGATGAAGCAAGAAATGGTTAATATATATGAGTTTGGTTAAAACTCGTTTATATTACTATCCCCCACTAACGAGGGATAGTAATTATAATCTTTAGTTGTAGCAGCTCTCTCCGTGCTCGTAGATATCGAGACCTTCTTCCTCAATACGCTTGTCAACACGAAGACCAACGAGCTTCTTGATACCGAAGAACAATATTGCTCCTGCTACTGCTGCCCATACATCTATGGCAAGAATACCCAAGCACTGAGCTCCGAAGAAGCCGAAGCCACCGCCATAGAATGTACCACCATCGACAGCCAAAAGACCTGTCATCAATGTACCGAAGATACCGCATACACCGTGTACAGAGCTTGCACCTACAGGGTCGTCAATATGAAGCTTGGTATCGATAAACTCGATAGAGAATACAAGGATGATACCTGCCAAGAAACCGATGATTGCTGCTCCAAATGGAGATACGAGGTCGCAACCTGCGGTGATGGCTACCAAGCCTGCCAAAATACCGTTGAGGGTGAGTGAGAATGATGGTTTGCCATACTTAATCCAAGATGTGAACATTGTTGCAATACCACCTGCTGCAGCTGCAAGGTTGGTGGTGAGGAATACGTGTGAGATAGCAACTCTGTTTACTTCGCCTGATGCTGCGAGCTGTGAACCTGGGTTGAAACCGAACCAACCAAACCAGAGGATGAACACACCAAGAGATGCTGCCATGAGGTTGTGACCAGGAATAGCGCGGCTCTTGCCATCCTTACCATATTTGCCAAGACGTGGACCAAGGGCGATAGCACCAACGAAAGCAAGCACACCACCTACAGAGTGAACGATAGCAGAACCTGCAAAGTCGTGGAAGGCGTATCCGAATGTATCCATCATAAAGCTGCCAGCTTCACCATTGCAGAGCCAACCGCCGCCCCATGTCCAGTGTCCGGAGATAGGATAGATGAGCAAAGAAATAAATACTGAATACACGCAATACATAGAAAACTTAGTGCGCTCAGCCATTGCTCCGGAAACGATAGTTGCTGATGTTGCACAGAACACTGTCTGGAAGATGAGGAAGCCTTCGGTTGGCAACCCTGCTGGATGAGTATAGAATGAGAAATCGCCAAAGTGTGGCATTCCGATAAAGCCCTGACCATCGCTTCCAAACATGAAGCCGAAGCCTATGAGCCAAAAGAGAAGTGAGCCGAACATGAAGTCGACAAAGTTCTTGAACAATATGTTCGCGGTGTTTTTGCTACGTGTAAAACCTGCCTCGCAGAGTGCAAAACCTGGCTGCATAAAGAACACCAACATGGCTGCCAATAGCATCCAAACGGTATCTAGTGATATACTTAAATCCTGTATTGTCATAGTCGTAAAAATTTGTGTTTGTGTTGTTGTTGATTAAATCCTGAAAACGCTCTTGGCGTCGACTGTTAAATATAAACGCTATGCGATCTACTTTTCTTGCTCTGCATTATACAAGGCGATGTCGCCACGCTCGCCGGTTCTAATTCTGACGGTGTCTTCTACAGGGATGACGAAGATTCTGCCATCTCCTATCTCACCAGTCTGTGCAGCTTTCGTAATAGCGGCTACGGTCTTTTCCACATTCTTGTCGCGTACAACAATGTTGAGCAACACACGCTCAATAGAACTGGTATCATACATCACGCCACGATAGATTCTTGCCTGGCGCATCTTTCCCTCACCTCTTACATCATAGTAAGAGAACCACTCGATGTCGGCTGCCAACAAGGCGTCCTTCACGTCATCGAACTTTGTCTTGCGGATGATAGCTTCAATTTTCTTCATGTTAACCTCTCCTTTTTCTTATTAATAATATGTTTATATGTATCTCGATTTTTGTGTTTACATATCATTTTGTTATGTTTCTGCTGCAAAAGTACGACAATATGTCAATATCTGCAATAGATTTATATCGTTTTGCTACCATATTTCTTTAAGCACTTACACTTAATATCGCCAAAAGCCTGCTAAGTTTCAACTTGAAAGCAAATTAAACGATTCTGCTTTCAAATTGATATTTTCCTCATTTTCTTTCTACATATTAACAAGATTCTTATTGAATTATCAACAAATTGATTTACCTTTGCAGCAGAAACAAACAAAACGACACAAATACAAAGAAAGGCTATACAATATGGCACAAACAATACACTTCACAAAGATGCACGGGGCTGGCAATGACTACATATACGTCAACACCTTATTATATAATATAGAAGACCCCAGCGAGGCAGCTCGCAAATGGAGCGTCCCTCATACAGGCATCGGAAGCGACGGTTTAGTGCTAATAGGTAAGCCTACCGACAGTGCAAAGGCAGACTACTCGATGCGCATTTTCAATGCCGACGGTTCGGAAGCCATGATGTGTGGCAACGCCAGTCGATGTATTGGTAAATACTTATATGAAAAAGGTATAACCACCAGCGACACAATCCGACTTGAAACTCTTTCGGGAATAAAAATCCTAAAGCTGCATCTTGAGTCCCAACCAGATGGCAATACTATAGTAAAGTCGGTAACAGTAGATATGCTTGAGCCAAGGTTGCAATGTAGCGAGCAGTTTGATGCTGCACTCGGTGATAATGTAAAGGCAGACTTCCGCACATTCAAAGGAACCTTCGTTTCGATGGGCAATCCACACTACGTGATATTCGTAGACGATGTTGAACATCTCGACATAGTGAAATACGGAAGTATATTGGAACACCATCCTGCATTTCCTCAGCGTTGCAACATCGAGTTTGCCGAAGTAAAGCCAAATGGCGATATCCGCACAAGGGTGTGGGAACGCGGAAGCGGAGTAACAATGGCTTGCGGCACTGGTGCTTGCGCTACAGCTGTAGCAGCATCGGTAACAAACAGAGCAAAGCGTCATAGCAACATCGTGATGGATGGCGGCACTCTCAACATAGAATGGAGCGAAGCTGACAACCATATATATATGACTGGTCCAGCAGAGTTCGTGTTTGAGGGCGAGATTGAGAAGACACAAACAACCAAATAAATAAAAGAAATATGGCATTAGTAAACGAACATTTCCTGAAACTCTCGAACAACTATTTGTTCGCAGATATTGCCAAAAAGGTGAATGCCTACAAGGTTTCCAAACCAAACCAAAAGGTGATAAGCCTTGGCATCGGTGACGTAACCCGACCATTATGTCCGGCAGTGATAAACGCTATGCACAAAGCCGTTGACGAGATGGCATCGAAAGCTACATTCCGTGGCTATGGTCCAGAAAGAGGCTACGACTTCTTGCGCGAAGCAATAATAAAGCACGACTACGCTCCTCGCGGCATACGTCTTGATGCTAACGAGATTTTCATCAACGATGGTGCAAAGAGCGACACAGGAAACATCCAAGAGATAGTAAGATGGGACAACTCCATCGGTGTCACCGACCCTATTTATCCTGTATATATCGACTCCAACGTGATGATAGGTCGTGCAGGAGTAAGAGATGATTCGGGAAAATGGAGCAACGTTACTTACTTCCCTTGTACAGCAGAGAACAATTTCATACCTCAGCTTCCTGACCACAGGGTCGACATGATATACCTCTGCTACCCTAACAACCCTACAGGCACCGTGTTGCCTAAAGAGGAGTTGCGCAAATGGGTAAACTATGCCATACACAATGATGCAATAATATTCTATGATGCAGCCTACGAGGCTTACATCCAGGATGATGATATTCCCCACTCTATCTACGAGATAAAGGGTGCTCGCAAGGTGGCAATAGAGTTTAGAAGCTATTCAAAGACTGCAGGTTTCACTGGTGTGAGATGTGGATATACTGTTATTCCAAAGGAACTTACAGCAATAACCCTTGATGGCAAGACAAGGGTTGACCTCAACCATATCTGGGATCGCCGACAGAGTACCAAGTTTAATGGTACAAGCTATATCAGCCAGCGTGCTGCCGAAGCGATATATACCCCAGAGGGCAAACAGCAGGTAAAGGAGACCATCGACTACTACATGCAGAATGCAAAGATTATGTACGACACGCTCTCTAAACTTGGCTACAAGGTATATGGCGGAAAGAATGCTCCTTATCTGTGGGTAAAGACTCCCGACAACATACCAAGTTGGAAGTTCTTCGACAAGATGCTATATTCTGTAGGCGTTGTCTGCACACCTGGTGTAGGCTTTGGTCCAAGCGGTGAAGGATATTTCCGACTCACAGCCTTCGGCAACCGCGAAGATGTAGTAGAAGCAATGAGCAGGATAGCGAGACTCTAAGAGGGAAGAGTGAAGAGGGAAGAGTGAAGAATTAAATACACTACAACAACACAAACACAAATTTTAAAGACATGAAACAGGTAAAAAGATTAAGCATGGTGGCATTGGCAGCCTTTGCTTCCATCGCAGCAACAAATGCTCAGGACAACGTAGAGACAACAGTAGCAGCTGATGTAGTTAATCAGTACATCTGGCGTGGTCAGGAATTGGGTAATGTTTCATTGCAGCCTACATTGGGTGTAGCCTACAAGGGATTCTCGCTCACAGCATGGGGAAGCATTGGTCTCAGCGAGCCTTCAGACACTAAGGAGTTTGACCTCACAGCAGCTTATTCCGCAGGTGGTTTCAATATCGGCATCACCGACTATTGGTTCAACACGCCAAACACTCGCTACTTTGTCTATGATTCTCACAAGACAAGCCATGTATTCGAAGCCAACATTGGCTACGACTTCGGTCCTGCTGCCATTCAGTGGTATACAAACTTTGCTGGCAACGATGGCTTCAACACAGATGGCGACCGTGCCTATTCTTCATACGTAGAGGTTAGTGCACCATTCAAGTTTGGTGGATGCGACTGGACAGCAGCTGTTGGAGCTGTACCTTTTGCTACATCTTCCTATGCTGATGCCAACGGCTTCGCAGTAACAAATGTTTCGCTCAAGGCTACTAAGGACTTGAAGATTACAGATTCGTTCTCTGTACCTGTATTCGCAGGCATCTCTGCAAACCCATCTACAGAAAAGGCTTATCTGCTCTTTGGTTTCACATTGCAGCCATAAAGCGCCCCTTCTCATTGATGTATGAGAGGAAGCTTATATGGCCAACGATAGAGATAACAACAACACAAACACAAATAACAACAACACAACAAACCAAAATTTAAACAACTATGGCAAATTTAAGATTTGAGGTTGTAGCCGAGGCTTTCAAGAAGAAACCCCTCGACGTGATTGCGCCAGTAGAGCGCCCATCAGAGTATTACGGAAAGAATGTTTTCAACCGTGCCAAGATGTACAAGTATCTGCCACGTGATGTCTACGAGAAACTGGTAGACGTTATCGACAATGGCGCCACTCTCGACCGTTCTATCGCCGACGCTGTGGCTAAGGGTATCAAGCAGTGGGCAGATGAGAATGGTGTAACTCACTATACTCACTGGTTCCAGCCTCTTACCGAGGGTACTGCAGAAAAGCATGATGCTTTCATTGAGCACGATGGCAAGGGTGGAATGATTGAAGAGTTTTCTGGCAAACTGCTCGTTCAGCAGGAGCCTGATGCATCAAGTTTCCCATCGGGTGGTATCCGCAACACCTTCGAGGCTCGTGGATATTCAGCTTGGGATCCTACATCTCCAATATTCATCATCGACGACACTCTCTGTATACCAACAATCTTCATTTCTTATACTGGCGAGGCTCTCGACTACAAGGCTCCATTGCTTCGTGCTTTGCATGCCGTGAACATCGCTGCCACAGAGGTTTGTCATTATTTCTATCCTGACGTAAAGAAGGTACATAGCAACTTAGGTTGGGAACAGGAATACTTCCTCGTTGACGAAAGCTTGTATTCTGCACGTCCTGACCTCGTACTTACAGGTCGTACCCTTATGGGCCACGATTCTGCTAAGAACCAGCAGATGGAAGACCACTATTTCGGTACCATCCCTGAGCGTGTACAGGCTTTCATGAAAGACCTTGAGATTCGTGCTCTTGAACTTGGTATTCCTTGCAAGACTCGCCACAACGAGGTTGCACCTAACCAGTTTGAGGTGGCTCCTATCTTTGAGGAGTGCAACCTTGCCGTTGACCACAATATGCTCTTGATGAGCCTTATGAAGAAGGTGGCTCGCAAGCATGGCTTCCGTGCTTTGCTTCACGAAAAGCCTTTCGATGGTATCAACGGTTCTGGTAAACACAACAACTGGAGCTTATCTACCGACAATGGCGTATTGTTGCATGCTCCTGGTAAGACTCCGGAGGCTAATCTGCGCTTCGTGACCTTCATCGTAGAGACACTTATGGGTGTTTATAAGCACAACGGACTGATCAAAGCTTCTATCATGAGTGCTACTAATGCACACCGTCTGGGTGCAAACGAGGCACCCCCTGCCATCATTTCATCATTCTTGGGCAAACAGTTGACCGAACTGCTCGACCATATCGAACTCGCAGACAAGGACGATCTATTTACTATGGCTGGAAAACAAGGTATGAAACTCGATATTCCAGAGATTCCTGAACTGCTTATCGATAACACAGACCGCAACCGTACATCGCCTTTTGCATTCACAGGTAACAGATTTGAATTCCGTGCTGTTGGTTCTGAAGCCAACTGTGCATCAGCCATGATTGCACTGAATGCGGCAGTTGCTGAAGCTTTGGTTAATTTCAAGAAGCGCGTTGACGCTCTCATTGAAAAAGGAGAAGATAAGACCAGCGCTATTGTGGAAGTATTGCGTGAGGATATTAAAACCTGCAAACCTATCCGATTCGATGGCAATGGATATAGTGACGAATGGATTGAAGAGGCTACCAAACGTGGTCTTGACGTGGAAAAATCATGCCCGAAGATCTTTGAGCGCTATCTCGACAAGGCAAGTATAGAGATGTTTGAGAAACTCGGCGTGATGAGTAAGAAGGAACTGGAAGCCAGAAATGAGGTGAAATGGGAAACATACACCAAGAAAATACAGATTGAAGCACGTGTTCTGGGCGATCTTTCTATGAACCATATCATACCGGTTGCTACTCAGTACCAGAGTAAATTGCTCGATAATGTACAGAATATGCGCGCCATTTTCCCTGTTGACAAAGCTGATAAACTATCAGCACGCAACATTAAAATCATAGAGGAAATAGCTGA
>OQWM01001025.1_pt1 | contig 19109 bp, 12 predicted proteins | sample 1691531 | NCBI WGS metagenome assembly OQWM01 (sample SAMN03418257, study PRJEB22391) | human gut metagenome | biome: human-gut; feature: organic feature; material: feces | host: Homo sapiens | place: Tanzania | collected 2013-01
CCATGCCTCCCGCCTGTGGGGAGAATCATTGGCAGAGGCGCCTTTCTCTTTGTTTCTTATTTTGCCGCTTACTCCAACACCAGCACACGGCTGCTGCCTTCGTTGGCTGTGAGTACGTTCAAACCTATCTTCATCAGGTAGTCACCCGAGTACTGCTTGCCGTTGCATTCGAGATGCGACTTCGCACCAGGCATCAGGTTGGTCTCCCTCACCGTATATACCTTCATGGGATCCAGCCCCTGCAGGCACACGTTCATGGGAGGCTCCTTGTAGCGGGGATGAAGGTCATAGGCGAAGAGCACAGCACGCTGCTTGTCCTTCGACACATAGTTGATGGCGCAATGGTCAGTCTCATAGGGCGATACCAACCTGTACTGGTCACCTTCCAGTATGACGGGTTTCAGGTCGTTGTAATTCTTCACCGCCTGCTGCACGAACTTATAGTCAGTCTCCGAGAGCGACTTCAGGTCGATGTCGAAACCCAGCTTGCACGAACTGCACACGTCGGTGCGGAACTTCACACTGGCGCGTCGGTTCCAGTTGGTCACGTGCGAACCCATGGTCTTCGTAGGAAAGAACTTCGAGAGGCTCCACTGGATGTACAGGCGCTCATAGGGGTCAGTATCGTCCGAGCACCAGAACTCGGTGAAGTACTTGAGCACCTCGTAGTCCATACGCGCACCGCCACCCGAACAGAGCATCATGGGCAGGGTGGGATACTTCTCGTGTATGCGTGTGAGCACATTATATATTCCACGCACGTGGTCGATGTAGAAGTTGCCCTGCTCCTTCTTGTGGTAGGGCGAATAGATGTTGGTGATCACGCTGTTGCAGTCCCACTTGAAGTAAGCCACATCTGGGTTCTCCGTCATGATGCGATCTACGATACCATACACGTAATCCTGCACCTTGGGGTTCGATATGTCGAGCACCAACTGGTTGCGGTAGTAGTAAGTCTCCCGGTTGGGCTGCATGATGACCCAGTCGGGGTGCTTCTCGAAGAGTTCGCTCTTGGGGTTCACCATCTCCGGCTCTATCCATATGCCGAACTTCACGCCCGCCTTCTTTGCATCCCTCACAAGTCCGGGTATTCCGTCGGGCAGCTTGTCCTTCGTTGCCTCCCAGTCACCCAGTCCGGCATGGTCATTCTTGCGCGGGTACTTGTTGGCAAACCATCCGTCATCGAGCAGGAACATATCCACTCCCAAGTCCTTTGCATCCTTCATCAGCTCAGCCAGACTCTGCTGATTGAAGTTGAATCCGGTGTTCTCCCAGTTGTTGAGCAGGGTCATTCTGTCGCCCGTACCCATGTTCACCTGATACAGTCTGGCCCAGTCGTGTAGATTGCGCGAAGCCTCTCCCACTCCGTTCTCACTCATCGCGAAGATGAACTCTGGAGTGGTGAACACCTCTCCCGCCTTCAGCTTGTAGTCCGAAGCATAAGGGTTGATGGCAGGAATCACACGCAACGCTCCCACGTTATCCACCTCGAAGGTGAAGCGGAAGTTGCCTGTCCATCCTATTGTACCCAGCATCACACGTCCCTCATTCTCTCTGGCAGGCGCATCGAATCCCAACTCGAAGAAAGGCTCCTCCTGCATGGCAGCACGTGTACCCAGTTTCGTATCCACTATCTTCTTGCCCGAGATCAGTTGGGTTGTCTCCGGCTGACCCTCTTTGGCCCAGTCGCTGTGGTAGGTGGTCACAAAATACTTCGCGCTCTTGAAGTAGAGCATTGTCGAGGCATAGCGCCACAGCGTGATGGGTGCCTTCTCCTTGTGCGTCACCTCGCTCCATGCCTTTATCACGTTCTGCTTCGGATAAGCCACATAGTGCAGCTTCACCGTCACGGGATACTCCTTGTCGGCCAGAGTGATGATGGTCTCAGCACCACCCTCCACGGGCTTCTGCTCCACTCCCTGGAAGTACAGGTAAGTGCTCATGTTGCCATCAGCATGCGTGATAGCCAGAGCCGGTTCAAAGAAGTCCTCGGCACCCGAAGTGGCACACACCTCATGCCCACGCTGGCACACCGCCCCATCCGCAGCGGCATACACATCCCACTTCAGTTGGTCATAGTCAGTGGCATTCTGCAACTTCTCTCCCAGATACACCTGATAGAGTCTCCCCTTGGGCGACACCTGCATCACCAGGTCCGTCTTCCCTGCTGCCACACGGATGGTCTTCTGTGCCAGAGTCACCATGGCAAACAGACACAGAGCGGCAATCGTCACGATAGTCTTTCTCATCTTATATAATATATAGGCTTAATCGGTTTCTTGCAGTTTAGTTCTCTCTTCACCATGCAAAGATACGAAATTCTACCAAAAAAAAGCAAGAGGGGGAACAAATACCACTCTAATTTTGAATTAAGAATTATGGATTAAGAATTAAGAATTTTGAATTAAGAATTATGGATTGTCGGATGCGCGGGAGAAACGGGGTGAATGGAGTAAGGAGACAGGAAATCGTCCGCTACTCCAGTCCGAACATCCGTGCAAAGTATTCTGCCAGACGCATATTTGTTCCCCATGGTCTATTCACCCAGGAATGAGCACAATGATGCAGAGCCAGCGGGTTGGAGGAAGCATGGTTTATCCAGCCTGCATAAGGAAGAACCACCTCGCTGGGCTCCAGATGCATCCCCTCCAAAAGGTCTTGTCTGACATTCTCATAGCGGAACCCATAACGTTCCGCTATGGCAGCATATATGACGGGGCTTATCAAAGACTCATGCCCAAGGAATTCAAACTGTGCCTGCCTATAGAAATCCAAGACATCCCGCAGGAAAGGATGACCAGCCTCACTACCCAAGAAGGCCGCCTGCATCTGCATGCCCAGCCGCCCTTCTCCCGACACCCTGTGGTACTATACTGCGTTCTGTCAAACTCTACAGCAGAGACGAACCTATAGGAAGACAAAGTATCCACAGAACGAAACAACTGTACGTCAGAATCAAAATACCAGCCTCCTTCCTTATATAATACATACGCGCGAAGCCAATCGCAAACGAATGCCCATTTACCTTGCCTGTACGCGTCAAGTGCATATTGTGGTTTATCGGGAATAGCCTCATACTTCGTTTTGTCCCACACCACCAGTTCGTACTCGGGCATCAGCTTTCTCCACCACGTCACAAAGGTGGCCACCTGACTCGTAACTGCCCCACCACCTATCCAGATAAAGTGTATTTTCCTTGGAATCATACTTACAGAATCTTATATTTTAGACAAAATTACAAAGTTTTCAGCGAATCGCTTGCATTTGTCTTAAAAAGTTCATATATTTGCAATCGAAGATATAAACCGTAAGGAAAATACTAAAGCGTACAAACCCATGAAAATAATCCAGACCTTCTGGAGCAGCGGCCGAAATCCCTTGGAACATTCCTTTGGTTGGCCTCACGCTGAATACAACCTGATGTCATGGACATTGAGTTGTCTTTCGTTGCGCGAGCATTTCGACCAGGTGGAGCTTTACACGGACAAGCGGGGATACGAGGTGCTGATAGAAAAACTACACCTGCCATACACACAGGTACATGTCATCTATGACGACAATCTGTGCCTGCCGCAACATTGGGCCTATGCCAAGATCAAGACTTATTCGCTGCAGACTGAGCCGTTTCTGCACATCGACGGCGACATGTATTTCCCCAAGCCTATCCCCCAAGAGATACTCGGTGCGGGTCTTGTGGCGCAAAACAGGGAAATAGGAACATCCTACTACCAAGGGATGATGAACAGAGTGCTGGGCCACCCAGAATTCAAGCTACCCCAGTTCATCCAAGAGACACTGGACAACGGCACTATGGCATCATACAACATGGGAATCTTCGGTGGCAACGACATTGACTTCATACACCGATATTGTCAGGAAGTGTTTGCCTTCTTCGAGGCCAACCATATGAACGACGCATCCGTGGAATACTCTAACGAGGAATGCAACGTGTTCTTCGAGCAGATTTTCCTTGCCGCCATGGTGGATAAAGAGAAGAAAGAGGTGAAGGGGCTAATATCCTCATCCATAATTGACAACGGTTACCAGAACAAGGACTTTGCCAACCTCAGACAGTATGAGGGGAAAGAGTTCTTCCATGTATTGGGAGGTATGAAGGGAAAGAATGATAATTGCAGACAACTTGCGAGAGCCCTGCTGCGAACCGCCCCCGAAACCTACCGGACCATATGTCATGAGCTGCACCAGAAAAGACAGTCTGTCGTAATTGCGGATGACAAGGATAGCGGGATATTCCATTACAAGTTGCATATATGGAATTGTCTTGTAACATGGGAAGGATACGACCAGGAAGAAATAGAGAAACAGGAATTGTGCTCCGCACGGTACAGGGATTTCACGCTCTCAGACGATAAAGATCGTTTTCTGATAGAGAAAGCCAACCTCTTTTCGATATATGAAATACCCGACACATGGAAAAGGTCGGACAGAAAACTGCTGCACGCAAGGCTTGGATGCCCGGAAACATTCACTCTAAAGCGCGTGGGGATTGTTCCTGTATCACACAAGATTGGCTACGATGAATTCTACCTCACAGAGGATGAGACCGAAATTCTATCCTTGATTGGACATAACAAGATGGTACAGAAAGAAATCGTGGATGCGATAACGCAGAAATACTGGACAAGCAGGACAAACGACATTGGCCGCCGAAGACTCGAACTCTTTTATAAGGGTGAGATTGCGAGGCTGATGGAACTTGGAATGCTTGTTGCCAGGAGATAGTTCAAATATATTTCAATATTTTATCTATTTTTCATTATGGTAAAAGGAACAAAAGAGAATCCATACTCATACGATGAGTATTTGGAACTGGCGAAGGAGAATGAGTGGACGGGCGGCTATGTACGCATGTATGATGGCATCGTAAAGTGGGTACCAGCACAGGAGACAGAGGACACTGGAGGCAATGGATGTGGAAGCGGAACAGGCTCGGGAGAAGGTTCTGGCAGTGGCTCTGGTAGTGGCTCTGGTAGTGGCAGCAATGATAAACCGCAATACATGGTCAGAGGGGGACAGGTTACGCAAGACACACCACAGCAACCCTTCGACAGCATTACAATCTTTTGGACTGACGGGATAGCCTTACCTCATGCAGCATGTGGTAGTGCAAATAAAGATGGATTCTACTCTGACGTATCATACGAGCTTATAAACCGCAAAAAAAATTTAGAAATAACTCATGTTGATTGCAGATATGATAGTGCATACAACATTTACATCGAAATTTTATGGGAAACTCCACGTACAAGGTTTGAAAAAGAAGCATCAGGCACATTCGATACTTCATATAGCATACCTGACATTTACCACGAAGATTTCTAATAGCTACAATAGTAGAATACAACATGTAACAGTGTCCGCGCTCAGGCTTCAAGCAGAGCGCGGACGCTTAACCTTATTTACCCACATGATATGAAACGCATATTTACACCTTTCATGTGCATTTTGCTGTCCACACTATGTGGTTTTGAACTCAAAGCACAGCAAATTGTCACTGCCCGTGTGGTTGACAGCGAGACTGGGGAGCCCATCCCCTTTGCCACAGTGTATGTATCGGAGAGCAAGGGGACGCTGACAAATGAGGAAGGGACATTCAGCATAGACCTGGAGAAAGGAGAGGCTGTTCGTGTGTCATTCATGGGGTATGGGAAACAACTGTTCAACGCGGGAGACGTGCCGAAGACCATCGAATTGGAACCGGCCGCAACACAGTTGAGGGAGTTCACGGTGGTGGCTCCCAACAGCATTCTGAAGAACATCATCAAAAGCCTGAATGCTGAATACAAGGTCAGAGAAGGCAAGACCGCCAATTTCTTTCTGCGGCAGACATTCGAACAGGAGAACGGAAGGAACGAGATGGTGGAGGGATTCATGAACTCCGCCTCTGCCATTAACCTCAGAAAGACCAGCATCCTGAATGCAAGACACTACTGCATAGGAGAGCACTCGGAGGTCAGGAACATCTTCGCAGCCTCAAACCTACAGCACCTCTTCGACTTCGCACCGCGCGTCTATGACACGAATTTCTGGAAAGACGTTCACGTTCCACTGGGATTCTGCAAAAACTCTGGCGCATCCAGTGCTCTCATTGGGAGGGGAGGAATCATGTCTGGTTCCGGATTGCAATTCTATGACCACTATGAAGCAGCAGCCAGCAATTACAACACATACATAGAGGAATACACAGAGGAGGGAGAGAACTTCTTCAAGATAAGCTTCACAAGGAAAGAGTCCAAATACAGCAGCGGACTCGTCACAGGCATACTCTATGTGAAAGCAAAGGGCTACGAGCTGATGGGATTCGAGGGACAGATGTCCAATGTGGTACTCGACACAGAGAAGGACTTCTGGACACAGGCCAACCAGACAGAGCCCGTCATACGCATCGGCTATACCCACCGCCGCGGCTTCACCGAAGTGGAATATGTGGCATGCACCCTTGAAGCGGCGGGGATGAAATGCCGGTCCGTCGCCTACAATCTGGGGAAAAGGAAGATAAAGACCGCCAAGGGCAAGAAGGTGAAGGTGGAGGACAACCTGCTGGATGCCATTGACCGCGCAGGATACGACTCCACGCTCTGGCAGCAGACCTGCATACAGCGTACCGAAGAGGAGGAGCGCATAGTGAGGGAAAGCATGACATCGGGCGATACCACCGCCGTGGAGATAGCCAGAGAGGCAGAAGCGCCCGCCTACAGGCCCGACTCGCTTGCCGCTGCCAGCGGCAGTTTCCGTCCGCTGGTGGAACGCCTGAGAGCCTTCGGACGTACCATCCCGCAGGAGAAAGTGTATGTACACATGGACAACACATGCTACCAACTGGGCGACACCATCTGGTTCACCGCCTACACCAGGCGCACCGACACCGGACGGCCGTCCGACGTGAGCGGCCTGCTCTACGTGGAACTCTACGGGCAGGAGGGTTATCTGGTGGAGCGCAAGCTGGTGCAGATGCACGACGGACAGGGAGAAGGGTTCTTCGCACTTGACCGTCTGATACAGTATGCAGGACTATACGAACTGCGGGCCTACACCAGATGGCAGCTCAACTGGGGAGGCTATGACCGCAAGCACTCGCCATGGGCCTTCACGTGGTTTGAATCCAAGGAACAGGAGCGGGCCTACTTCCGCGACTATGCGAAACTCTACAGCCGCGTGTTTCCCGTATATGACCGCCCGAAGGAGCCCGGTGAATTCACACGCGATGTGACCCTGAGGGGCAAGCGCCGGTACTTCAGGCGCGACAGGGACAAGCATGAACTCACGCTCACGCTCTTTCCCGAAGGAGGGGCACTGGTCACTGGACTGCCCTGCCGCATGGCCTTCGAGGCTGCATGGGACGACGGACAATGGGTGGATGGATGGCTGCACTACGGACAGGATTCCGCAAGGGTGGTGAACAGAGGCCGTGGAACCATCACGCTCACCCCGTCGGGAAAGAAGAAGCAGAAGGTGACCTTCGTGACGGCAGACGGCAAAAAGGCCAAAGCCTATCTGCCGCAGGCCGACACGCTGGGTGTAGCCCTGAGGATGGAGCAGACCGGAGGCGGATGGACTGCCCGCATCGCCACATCGCCCAATCTGCCCGCCCGGAACCTGGCACTCACCCTCATGCATGAGGGAAGGACAATGGCCTTCCGCAGGCTGGAGACTCTGGAGGCTGGGACTGAAGGATGGCTCTTTGACATAAGCAACTCACTGTTGGAAGGCTCGGGCGTTTACCAGCTGACCGTATTTGACAGACGCGGCTATGTGTATGCCGACCGACTCTTCTTCGCAAGGAACGGCAGCGACATGGAACCCACACTCGCCATCCAGGGGCTCAAGCCTGAATATGCACCCTACGAGCCTGTGAGCCTGCGGGTGAAAGCACGGCAGGCAGGAGGAAGCGTATCGCTCACCGTGAGGGACGACAACATGCGCGATTTCCTGTACGACAACGGAAGCATCCTCACCGAGATGCTGCTGGCCAGCGAGATACGGGGATTCGTACCCAATCCGGGCTGGTACTTCGAGCGGGACGACGAGGAAAGGCGGACGGCACTGGACCTACTGATGATGACACAGGGCTGGAGGCGCTTCAGATGGCAGGATATGGCCGTACGCGGAGCATGGGAACTGAGCCAGCCTGCCGAACAGGCACCCATACTGAGAGGTCGTGTGTATAAGCTGAACGGAAGCTATGACTATAATGTATGGAGTATCATGAGACTCATGAAACCCAGCCTGTCTTCCATGTTCCATCGCGACACAGAATCCTCACAGCCTGCCAAGCCTTCGCTGACGGGCATCCCCAAGGAATACAGGCAGGAAGAGACGCCGGCAGATGACGCAGAAAAAGCTTATAAGGAGCACGAGAAGAAGACCAGGCGGCAGGACAGGCAGGATATGCTCACGCAGATGTACCAGAAAAGCAATCGCGACGTCAAAGTCCACTCAGAGCTGGTATCAACCGACGGAACGAAGATAGCCATAAACGAGCGGACCACCAGGAACGGGCGCTTCCAGATACAGCTGCCTCCGTTTTACGGGCAGGCCGTATTCTTCCTTAGCGCTGCAGACACCACCAAATGGAGCAGACGCAAACGCAGGAAGTACCAATGGATCCAAGGGGCGGAATACAGTGAAGGATATGACAGACGCGCGCCCGAAAACAAAATAAGCAGAGCACGCATAGACATCCGGCCTGCCGACTACCTCTCACGCGTGCAGTGGCCCTACCCTCGCTTCGTGGCTCCGTACACCCATTACCAGAGCAGGCTGGCACAGAGGCCGGAGAGGGGTGACAGCATACCGCCGTTTGCACTGGATGCCGACAGCGCATACAACATGAGGGAGGTGTCGGTGCATGCACGGCACAACGGCATGAGGGGATTCGACGACTCGATGCCCTGTCTCATCATAGACGCAGAGGAGGCTTTCAATCTCACATTCGATGCCGGCATGTACGAATTCGCACGCTACATGGTGGCCGACTACGGATTGGACTATCCCTACGTGCAGGCTCCCATCTGGCGCGAACGCACACAGAGAAAGCTCGAAGAGAACACGCAATATGCCAATATCGAAATGAGATACGGAATCTCACCCATGCGCAGGTCATTGCCTCCGTACCGAGACATGTTTGAGGGTGTACCCGAAGACTCGCTCTATGCACGTAAGTACCTGGTTTCATTCTCCCAAATACACTCCAAGGAAGAGAAGAGAGAATACGACCGTGACTATGACAAGGAGCTGCTCTACACCGACTATAATCGCCGACTGCCCGGCAACTGGCGCTATCGGGGCACCGACCTGCCTGTAACCACACTGGTATGTTATCCCTATGCAGACCAAAGGGAACGCATGTATTACCGCGACAGGCACTACACCCTGCAGGGGTTTGCCTATCCCGCCGAGTTCTACAGCCCCGACTACAGCCGAAGGGAACTGACCGACAAGCCCGCAGACTACCGACGCACGCTCTACTGGAACCCGCACATCAAGCTGGACAGCAACGGTGAGGCAGAAGTGAAATTCTACAACTGCAGCCGCCAGACCGAGCCAAGTGCAGATGCCCAAGGACAATCAGAGGACGGCACATTGCTATGGAACGGAGATTTCTGAAACAGAAATGAAGAGTTTTGAATTTGGAATTAAGAATTTTGAATTTGGAATTAAGAATTGTCGGATGGGCGGGAGAAACGGGGTGAATCAAGAGTTTTGAGTTCTTGGGGATGGGCCATCAAGTGGAGGTAGAAGAGGTGAGATGACTTGGGTCTGTAACACCAGGAGTGGGTGGTGATGGAAAAAGAGGGCGATGGAATACAGCGAAAGGATTATTTAGCTAATTTTGTGAGTGAATTGTATATTCAAAGAAAGCAAACTATGACCCATCTGTCTCAAACTTCCCAAGGGGAACCGCACACTGCTGCAACGCACCGGCATTCATTCTCTGTGAAAACTCCATTGCTCTTCCTGGCTCTGCTGCTGGCAGCTGCATCAGCTCTGGCTGCAGATATCACAGGCACCATCACCTGCAAGGGAAAGGGTGTGCAAGGAGTTGTGGTGTCTGACGGACATTCCTTTGCCACCACCGACAAACAGGGATTTTACCGGCTGCAGTCGGACAAGAGGAACGGCTATGTGTTCTACGTCATCCCATCGGGCTATATGCCGTTGACCGAGAAGGGCAACTGGGAGGAGAAACTCTTTGGGGGATTCTGGAGAACTCTCTCCTTTCCCGATGACAGCAACATGGACGAGCAGCACGACTTCATGCTGCAGAAGGAGAAGAACGACAAGCATATCATGGTGTTTGAAGCCGACCCGCAGTTGGCCAACAGAAAGGATACCAAGGACATGAAACTCTATGAGAGCCTCTTCCTGCCCCGCATCAAGAAGGAATGCAAGCTGGCTGGCAGCACGCCGATATACTCCACGGTGCTGGGCGACCTGTCGTGGGATGTGTACTGGTATAGCAACAAGTTTACCATTGCAGACTACAAGGCTCTGATAGTGAAGAACCACAAGTCATACAGCATGAGGCACTTCTGTGTGACGGGCAACCATGACAACAACCCCTCTACACCACACTCCGAACAGACTGACCACAAAGCTTCGGAGACATTCAGGCAGACTGTGGGCCCGAACTATTACTCATATAATATAGGTAAGGTGCATTATGTGGTGCTGGACGATGTGGTGTATGAGAACACCCCCAGCAAGGACGGCAAGTACAAGAAAGGCGTTGTGGGCATGAGGGACTACAAGAACGGATTCACCGACGAGCAGCTGGACTGGCTGCAGAAGGACCTCAGCTATGTGAATGAGCACACGCCGGTCTTTGTGAGCATGCACGTTCCGGCATGGTATGAGAACGGGAAGTTTGAGGTGCTGGAGCGTATGCCATGGAACCACAGCACGCAGCGCCTGTGCCAGATACTGAAGAGGTTCGACACTGTGCACATCATGTCGGGCCACCGACACCAGTGCTACAACATGCAGCCCAAGCAATACCCCAACATCATGGAGCATTCGGTGGGTGCTGTGGGAGGCAACCTATGGGCATCGGGAGGATATACCGGGCATCCCACATGTGTGGATGGAACACCCGGAGGCTACCAGGTGTTTACCATCAACAAGAAGGATATCTCGTGGCAACTACGCACACTGGAAGGTACAGGCAACGAACAGTTCCGCATCATCGACGCCAACCAAGTGAGGGAATACCAGCGCACCAGCAGCATCTGGCAGGCCATCATGAAGAAGTATCCCGGCAGACAGGATTTCTCCAGACTGCCAGCCAACACGGTGCTGGTGAATGTGTTCAACTATGACCGTCAGTGGAAGGTGAAGGTGACCGAAGACGGACGGGAGCTGGATGTGAAGCAAATCAAGTGTGAAGACCCATATGCCGTACTGTCCTACGATATCAATATGTACAAGCACAAGAAAGCGGTGGGCGAGGGAAACGGCACCAAGTACAACACCCACACCTTTATGGCAGTGGCAAGCAGGCCTGATGCAGAAATCACAGTGGAAGTGACCGACAGGTTTGGACGCACATTCCGTGCCAGCCGCCAGCTGCCCATTGCCTGCACAATAGATGCCATGGCACCCACAGGCATCTGACCCACAAGACGAAAGTTCCTTATCCCTACCCCAGGAAACAAGAAAAGAGAGGATTGCTCCTCTCTTTTCTTATATAGTCAGCCGGCTGCTTACTTCTGACAGGCAGTGCAGGGAGTCCAAGGCTTGAGCTGCTTGAAGAAGTCGTTGCCCTTGTCATCCACCAGGATAAAGGCGGGGAAATCCTCGACGGTTATCTTCCAGATGGCCTCCATACCCAGTTCGGGATACTCCACACACTCGATGCTCTTGATGCTGCTCTGCGACAGAACGGCAGCCACACCGCCGATGGTACCCAGATAGAATCCACCGTGCTTCTGGCAAGCATCTGTCACCATCTGGCTGCGATTGCCCTTGGCTATCATCACCAGGCTGGCTCCATGGTCCTGGAACTCATCCACATAGGGATCCATACGATTGGCCGTTGTGGGACCCATGCTGCCACAGGGGTAGCCGGCAGGAGTCTTGGCCGGTCCGGCATACAGGATGGGATGGTTCTTGAAGTAGTCGGGCATCTCCTCACCAGCGTCCAGACGGGCTTTCAGCTTGGCATGTGCAATGTCACGAGCCACGATGATGGTACCCTTGAGGTTCACTCGTGTGCTCACAGGATACTTGGTCAGTTCGGCACGCACAGCGTCGATACCCTTGTCCAGGTCTATCTCGATGCCTGCAGTACCCTCACCGGGATTGCGCAGCTCGGCAGGTATCAGCTCTGTAGGATTGGCATCCATCTTCTCCAGCCAGATACCGTCCTGATTGATCTTTGCCTTTATGTTGCGGTCGGCAGAGCAGCTCACACCCATGCCGATGGGGCAGCTGGCGCCGTGACGAGGCAGACGAACCACACGGATATCGTGTGCCAGATACTTGCCACCGAACTGTGCACCCAGTCCTATCTTCTGTGCCTCTACCAGGAGCTTGTTCTCCAAATCGATGTCACGGAATGCACGACCGGTCTCATCGCCAGTGGTGGGCAGGTTGTCATAGTACTTGATAGATGCCAGCTTCACGGTGAGCAGGTTCTTCTCGGCGCTTGTACCACCGATGACAAATGCGATGTGGTAAGGAGGACAAGCCGCTGTACCCAGGCTCTTCATCTTCTCCACCAGGAAAGGCAGCAGTGTACCCTCGTTCTGGATGGTAGCCTTGGTCATGGGATAGAAGTAAGTCTTGTTGGCCGAACCACCACCCTTGGCCACCATCACGAAGCGATATTCATCGCCCTCGGTAGCCTCAATGTCAATCTGTGCGGGCAGGTTGCAGCGGGTGTTCACCTCATCATACATGTTCAGAGGAGCATTCTGCGAGTAGCGCAGATTGTCCTGTGTGAAGGTATTGAAAACGCCCTGGCTCAGTGCCTCTTCGTCCTCGAAGTCGGTCCACACACGCTGTCCCTTCTCGCCATGGATGATAGCGGTGCCCGTATCCTGGCAGAACGGGAGGATACCCTTGGCGGCTGTCTCGGCGTTGCGAAGGAACTGCAAAGCCACATACTTGTCGTTTTCTGAAGCCTCGGGATCGGTGAGAATCTTGGCCACCTGCTCGTTGTGCTCACGGCGGAGCATGAACTCCACATCATGGAAAGCCTGCTGTGCGAGCATGGTCAAAGCCTCCTTTGACACCTTGAGGATGGTTTTACCCTCAAACTCAGCCGTGCTTATACCCTCCTTGGACAGGAGGCGATACTCTGTCTTGTCTTCCCCCAACTGAAACATAGGGGCATACTTGAAATCAGCCATAATATATAATGTGTTGGTTATTCGTAGTGTTGGAACAGGAAATCATTGTAGGGATACTTCTGCACATGCAGTTCGCGCACGCGGTCATAGAGCACCTGCTTGAGAGTGTCTATATTGGTACGCTCACGTGCAGAGATGAAGAGGCAGTTGTCACCCAGTCTGGCCATCCAGGTACGGATAAGTTCGTCGATGGAGACATTGCGCCGGGTGGCAGGAGTGAGGTCGTCAGCATCCTTCTCTTCCCACGTATAGGCATCCACCTTGTTGAAGATGACCATAGAGGGTTTTTCGGCACAACCCAGGTCGGCCAGCGTCTTTTCCACCACCCCTATCTGCTCTTCGAAGTCGGGATGAGAGATATCCACCACATGCAGAAGCAGGTCGGCCTCACGCACCTCGTCCAGTGTGCTCTTGAAGGAATCCACCAGATCGGTGGGCAGCTTGCGTATGAATCCCACAGTGTCAGAGAGCAGGAAGGGCAGGTTGTCCACAATGACCTTGCGCACCGTGGTGTCGAGTGTGGCAAAGAGCTTGTTTTCGGCAAACACCTCGCTCTTGGCCAGGAGGTTCATGAGCGTACTCTTGCCCACATTGGTATAGCCCACGAGTGCCACACGAATCATGCGTCCGCGGTTGCTTCGCTGTGTAGTCTTCTGGCGGTCAATATCGGCCAGTCGCTGCTTGAGCAGACTCATGCGGTTGAGGATGATGCGCCGGTCCATCTCGAGCTGCGTCTCTCCAGGACCACGCAAGCCCACCGAACCCTTGCCTCCACCCGAGCCGCTTCCGCCTCCTTGTCTCTCAAGGTGGGTCCACATGCGCTGCAGGCGAGGTAGCATATAGCGGTATTGTGCCAGTTCCACCTGCGTCTTGGCGTTGGCAGTCTGCGCACGCATCGCAAAGATGTCCAGTATGAGGCTGGTGCGGTCAAGCACTTTGATGTGGAGTTCATTCTCAATGTTGCGCAACTGCTTGGCGCTCAACTCGTCGTCAAAGATAGCCATCGACACCTCCCGTTCGGCATCCTCCTCGGCCTGAATATAGGCTCTTATCTCCTGCAACTTGCCTATTCCCAGATAGGTGACAGCGCTGGGTCCGTTCATCTTCTGCGTGAATCGCTTCACCGTGTGTGCTCCTGCCGTCTCGGCAAGAAACTCCAGTTCGTCGAGATACTCCTGCGTCTTGCGCTCACCCTGCTGTGGAGTGACGAGTCCGACCAATATGGCGGTCTCCTGCACATCACCTTCGGCTGCCACCGACTGCACTGTGCTCATTTTTCCAGTCTCCGGCGAGAGCGAAGAGCGCGAGGCGTTGTAGTATTTACTTCTTGTTGTCTTCAATTCTTATCCTTTTTGCGAACCTCCTCCCGGCGCATACATATATATAAGGAGAAGGTGTTCGTACTCTTTCTGATACAGCCCTTGTCATCTTCCCCATGCATTGGGAGAGAGGCAACGGGCCATTTACTTCACCTGCACCACCAGATAACGGCTCACGCTCCAGAAGCGCTTGGGGTCGGTGATGTGCAATTCATACTGCCCCTGAGCATCCTTGCTGAGGGTGTAGGAGCCGCTTGGGTGGGTGGTGAGCAGCTTGGCACTCTTGCTGTAGAGCTTCACCTCGCGATCTGTGCGGATGTCTATCTTAGTGAAATAGTCGCGGTTGAATTTGCCGTCGCGAAGCACATCCCCACTCGAGATAATCTTCTGCTCCTTGAGCTCGGAACGTGTACCGAAGACAAACCAAGCTTCGTTCAGTTCCTTCTCCTGTGCGGCTACTGTCTGGGCTTTGGCCTGGTTCTCCTCCTCGAGCGACGACACATTGTCGTTGAGTTCGCTTATCTCCTGACCCTTGCGCACCAGCTCTTCATCCTTTTCGGCCAGACTTGCCTCCAGTTCCTGAATGCGCTGTGCCTGCTGCTCAATCTGGCTCTGCAGGTTGTTGATGGTCTTCTGAAGTTTCTCGCCCTTGATATTGCTTGCGCGCAGTTTCTCCTTCAACTGAGCCACCATATCGCGGTTCTGCTTCATCGCCTGCTCTATGTAACTGAGGTTTTCGCGTATCACCTCGCGGCTGCTGGCGTTCTCACGTGTAGCGTCAGCCACAGTGACCCGTCCCTCGGCCTCCGTTATGCGGCGTATTCCTTCCTGTATCTCGTTGAAGGTGCCCATTATGTCATCCAGCTCGGCATCCTTTCCGTCGATGACGCGTTGCAGTGAATCACGCTCCTGGCGGGCGGCTTCGTCGGTAGCCTTGCCCTGATGGCACGCACACGCCACCAGCGCGCACGCACAAATGATAATGAAATTGTGTAACTTCATACGATGTAAATTCTTAGTTACTAATCCTTTTCTTCACTCTGTCTGTTCTCTTCATATCCACCCACCACAATGACAAATTCGCCCCTCGGCTCGTTTGTCTGGAAGTGCTCAAGCGCCTCGGCCAGTGTCCCTCGCACGCTCTCCTCGTGGATTTTACTTATCTCGCGGCACACGCTCACGGGCCTCTCTGCGCCAAACACCTCTATCATCTGCGCAAGTGCCTTCACCACTCGATGGGGCGATTCGTAGAAGACCATCGTGCGAGGCTCGGTAGCCAATGCCTTCAAGCGGCTCTGACGCCCCTTCTTCTGCGGCAGAAAACCCTCGAAGCAGAAGCGGTCGCAGGGCAATCCGCTGCTTACCAGCGCCGGTACCATAGCGGTGGCTCCGGGCAAGGTGATTACCTCGATGCCTGCCCTGATAGCTTCGCGTGCCACCAGGAAGCCAGGGTCGCTGATGCCAGGAGTGCCTGCATCCGACACCACTGCCACTGTCTCACCCCCGCGCAAGCGGTTGACCACGCTCTCCACAGTCTGGTGCTCGTTGAACTTATGATACGACAGCATGGCGTTCTTGATGTCGAAGTGGCGCAGGAGGTTGCCGCTGGTGCGGGTATCCTCGGCCAGTATCAGATCGGCCTCACGGAGTATCCTCAAGGCTCGCATCGTGATGTCTTCGAAGTTGCCCACGGGTGTGGGTACAAGGTATAATATGCCCATCATTCAGTTTATTTGGGACAAAATTAGCGATAAAAAACGAATTGAAGCACTTGCCAGGCGAAAATATGGTGACCAGGAGCCTGCTTAATGCCCCCGAAAGGGCCACCGTCCAGAAGGAAGTGCCATATTTCCAGCGGAATAAGAGCACCCACGGACATGCCGACAAACTCGCTGCCGACTCACTTAAAAATTGTTACAACAGACATTCAAGGGCAAGAAGACGTAAAGTGCACTGCGGTGCGATGTTACACTTTTTGGGCAATGAACCACAACACCCAGCCCAATAAATTTTCATTTTCAGCGCCCAGAGTAGCCTCCACATGAAGAAACATTATTACCTTTGTCCGTAGTAAACCAAGAATGGCACGGCGCCAGGCCGTCACAACAAAAACATACATACTGAAAATGAAAGACGTAGGCTCCAGCAACGGAGAGATGATGCGTCAGGGACGCGTGGAGGTGATATGCGGCTCCATGTTCTCTGGCAAGACCGAAGAACTGATACGCCGACTGCGACGTGCGCAGTTTGCACATCAGAGGGTGGAGATTTTCAAGCCCGCCATAGACGTGCGCTACAGCGAGGAGGAAGTGGTGTCCCACGAGGGCAACAGCATCATGTCCACCCCCGTTGACACATCCACAAACATCCTGCTGCTGGCTCAGGGAAGTGATGTGGTGGGCATCGACGAGGCACAGTTCCTGGATGACCACATCGTGGAGGTGTGTAACACACTGGCTGGAATGGGCATACGCGTGATAGTGGCCGGACTGGACCTGGACTTCAAGGGCCAGCCCTTCGGTCCCATGCCTGCCTTGTGTGCCATTGCCGACGAGGTGACCAAGGTGCACGCTATCTGTGTGCGCTGCGGAGCACTGGCCTACGTGAGTCACCGCACCGTGGCAGGCGACAAGCAGGTGATGCTTGGCGAGAAGCACGAATACGAGCCCCTTTGCCGCGAGTGCTATGCAAAAGCTTGCCAGGAGAAGAGCGAGGGAAAGGAGGCATAGATGTTTGAGGAGAAAATCACCTTCGACCGTGTGGCTCGCTGGGGCATTGCGATAGCTCTCTCAGCAGCTGCCGTCTGGCTGGTCAACAGGCTGTCAATGGTCCTGTTGCCCTTCTTTGCCGCATGGTTGCTGTCCTACATGCTCTATCCGCTGGTGCACTTCCTGCAATACAAGCTGCGTCTGCGCAACCGCGTGCTGAGCATCCTGATGGCATTCACGCTGGTGCTGGGGGTGATAGGCGGCACTCTGGCGCTCATCATACCGCCCATCGTGCAGGAGAGCTTGCATATAGCCGAACTGGTGAAGGTGTATTTCAATGACACGCTGATAGAGACCGGACTCATGCGTCAGCTGGAGGCACTCATCCGGAAAAACGCTGAGGGCATCAGCCTGATACACCTGGCCCAACAGAGTTCCTTCATGGAGGCACTGGAGAATGTGCTTCTGCAACTGTGGGGAATACTCTCTGGCACCATCAACTTTGCGCTGGGTCTGCTGGGCTTCCTCATTGTCCTGCTCTACATGTTCTTCATCCTCACCGACTACGAGAAGCTTCTGTCGGGATGGATAAAGCTCATTCCCAAGGGACAAAGGACGCTGGCAGCCATGATAGTGCAGGATGTGAAGACAGGCATGAACTCCTACTTCCGCGGACAAGCGCTCATTGCGCTGTGCGTGGGCATACTGTTCAGCATCGGCTTCCTCATTATCGACTTCCCCATGGCCATTGGCCTGGGCCTGTTTATCGGACTGCTCAATCTGGTGCCTTACCTTCAGACGGTCGGCTTTGTGCCCACCCTGCTGCTGGCCTTCATCAAGTCCCAGGAGACGGGGCAGAGTTTCTGGATCATCACAGCCTGTGCGCTGGCCGTGTTTGCCGTGGTGCAGACCATCCAGGATATGATTCTCACACCGCGCATCATGGGTCGTGCCATGGGACTCAAGCCGGCAGTCATCCTGCTGAGCCTGTCTGTCTGGGGTAGTCTGCTGGGCTTCATCGGCCTCATCATAGCTCTGCCGCTCACCACCCTGCTGCTCTCCTACTACCGCCGCTTCGTGCTCAAGGAGCCACCCACCCCATCTGCGCCTGCCCACGAGGCATGCCAGCAGGATGAAGCCGCCACCGCAGCACCCGTCATCCACGCCGAGGAGCCGCATGAGGAAACCCAGTCGGAGGCATAACGGACAGCCTCAGATGGGTAAATCCACAAAATTTACATGCGAAAGTTTGCCGTTTGCGAAAATGTGCGTACCTTTGCACCGCTGTAGCGCCAACGCGCTCAGTCTTCAGGTTGACTCGCTAGCTCAGTAGGTAGAGCACTTCACTTTTAATGAAGGGGTCTTGGGTTCGAACCCCAAGCGGGTTACCAAAAAGGGAGGGACATTGGTGTGATGTCCCTCCCTTTGCTTTATATAAATAATGTATAAGGCGCATGCGCGCACGCACGAAGCATGCTGCTGCGGGAGGTGCACGCTGCTGCGCCACCCTACAGGCTGTGCCGACCAGAAACAGGGCTCACCCGACAAACCTAGGGGATTAAGCATACAGCCTTGTAAGTCTGAAAAGGAAGAACCTTATATCCGTTACTCCTCTCAAGGACGCTCTGAATGCCTTTATCTTCGCATTGAATGATTCTGCGAAGGCATTTGTCGCCCTGTTGACAAAGAAGTTCAAGACCTCATCGTAA
>OQWM01001028.1_pt1 | contig 19082 bp, 17 predicted proteins | sample 1691531 | NCBI WGS metagenome assembly OQWM01 (sample SAMN03418257, study PRJEB22391) | human gut metagenome | biome: human-gut; feature: organic feature; material: feces | host: Homo sapiens | place: Tanzania | collected 2013-01
CATCAAAAACTTTGCAGAAGTCATCCGCAATACAGAAAATTTCAGTAACTTTGTCCTCGGTGATCATAGCGATTATTGTTTGTAAACTTTTGATTTTTAGCACCTTAAAGTTACAACAATTTTCGCTAATCACCAAATTTTCAGACACTTATATTTCGTCGAACTCACGTTAAATTAAGGGGAAAGAACGTGAATGATATTACACGAGTGAGGCATAACGAGACTCGACGAGAATTTCGAACAATAGTTTGGCAACCTCGCAACATAATTTAAACGCAAAGTATCCTATATTCTCGATTGTTCAACTTGGGATGAACAAAAGGGGAATAGAGGATACTTTTTTGATTTATACCTATTTATTTTATTGGAATGTAGCGAACTTGCAGTTGTTGAGTTTCACACCGTCGCCAGCATCGATGTCTTTATCCTTCTGGGTATAGAAGAAGGTGGAGTTGTCGATGGTGATGTTTTTGAGGCAGGTGTAGCCAGGGAGTCCGTGGGCGCTGATGGCGGTTTTGGCTCCTCGGCAAACGATGTTGGAGAAATGGATGTCGTTCCACTCTGGCACGTATTCTGCATTTTGTGGGATTACGGTTTTGCCATCGTCAGACTTCACGCTGTAGCTCTTGTCGGCATAGGTGCACTCGAAAATGATGGCTTCGTTTTTGATGTCGGTCATCACGATGTCGCTAACGTAGATGCCTTCGGTTTTGCCTCCTCTGCCAATGCCGCTTTTGAAGCGGAGTCCGGTGTCGGTGCCTGAGAAGAGGTTGTGGCGAACAACGATGTTCTTCATGCCGTTGGAGTATTCTGAGCCAATGACGAAACCGCCGTGGGCATGGTAGACGGTGTTGTCTTGGATGAGGATGTCTTCGCATGGTCCGTCTTCAGAGTCTCTTTTGCCTACTCCGCCTTTCATGCAGATGCCGTCGTCGCCTGCATCGATGGTGTTATTCACGATGAGCACTTTCTTGCAGCAGCTGATGTCGAGGGCGTCGCCATTTTGTGCGTTCCAAGGACAGCGGATTGTGGTGCCGTCGACGATGACATTGGTGCAACGGGTAGGGATGAGGTGGAAGCGAGGTGAGTTTTGGATTGTTACTCCACTAACGAGCACTCTGTCGCAGTCGGTGAGGCGGATGAGGTGGCTTCTGAGGCGTTCTTGTGCCTGTGGGGTGTCGGCAAGGTTGTCGAAGTGGGTGAGGTTGAATGGGAACCAGAGTTTGCCGCCATCGGTCTCGGTGCCGCCCATAGACTTGTATTCTTTCCACTCTACGTCGCTAACCTTAGAGCGCTTTACAGGGCGCCACATGGCTCCGTTGCCGTCGATGGTGCCTTCGCCTGTGATGCTGATGTTGGTGCGCTTGCTTGCAGAGATGAGTGGTGAGGTTTTGTCGGCTTTCACTCCGTTAGAGACTTTGAAATGCTGTGAGCGGTCGGGAGTGGCCATGATAACGGCATTTTTCTCGATATGGAGGTCTATGTTGCTTTTGAGCGAGATGAGGCCTGTGAGCCATATGCCTGCAGGGACTATGAGGTGACCGCCACCTTTCTTGTCGAGGGCTTTGATGGCTTTGTCGAAGGCTTGGGTGTTGAGGGTGATTCCGTCGCCTACGGCTCCGAAGTCTTTGAGGTTTACACTATAGTCGGGGATTACGGCTACTTCAGGTTGCTGCATTTTTACTGGCATGTTCTGATAGTAGGTGCCGTAGTCGGCAGCATAAGCTGCTATGCTAAGGAGCATAGTGAGGGCAAGGGTCATGATTTTCTTCATGTTTCTTAAAATGTTTTGTAGATTTTGTTTTAGTAGGGTTGATTACTTCGTACAAAAGTAGTTTAATAATATAAGGATAGCAAATGATTTATGATTTTTTAGGGAGAAGTGGGTTTTGTTAAGTGAAGAATTTAAGTGAAGAGTGAAGAGGGAAGAGTGAAGAATTTAAGTGAAGAGTGAAGAGTGAAGAGTGAAGAATCAAATAGCCAAATAGACTAACGGATTCTTCACTCTTCGTTCTTCACTCTTTCCTTCTATTGGATTCTTCACTCTTCACTCTACTTCACGATTCCCTTTTCGAGATATTCGGCAAGGTTGGTGCGAACTTTCTCGGCAGCACCATCAGAGGCTACCTTTGCCATGTCGCTGTCTACCATGATGCTGACAAGCTCTTGGAATGAGGTTTTTGATGGGTTCCAACCCAACTTAGCCTTGGCCTTGGTAGGATCGCCCCAGAGGTTTACTACGTCGGTAGGACGATAGAAGTCTGGGCTAACCTCGATGAGCACATTGCCTGTGGCTTTGTCGATGCCCTTCTCGTTCATGCCCTCGCCCTGGAATTCGAGCTCGATGCCTACACGCTTGAAAGCATAGTAGCAGAACTCGCGCACGCTGTGCTGTTCGCCTGTAGCGATGACGAAGTCTTCTGGCTTGTCTTGCTGAAGGATGAGCCACATACACTCTACATAGTCCTTAGCATAACCCCAGTCGCGGAGTGACGAGAGATTGCCAAGATAGAGCTTGTCTTGCTTGCCCTGCTTGATGCGTGCGGCAGCAAGAGTGATTTTGCGGGTAACGAAGGTTTCGCCACGGCGTTCGCTCTCGTGGTTGAAGAGGATGCCCGAGCAGCAATACATGTCGTAAGCCTCGCGGTATTCTTTTACTATCCAGAAGCCATACTGCTTGGCAACAGCGTATGGGCTGTAAGGGTGGAAAGGTGTGTTCTCGTTTTGTGGCACTTCCTCTACCTTGCCATAGAGCTCGGAGGTGGAAGCCTGATAGATGCGGCAAGAATCCTTGAGACCAAGCTGGCGCACAGCCTCGAGGATGCGCAATACACCTACTGCATCGACGTCGGCAGTGAACTCAGGAGAGTCGAAGCTGACCTGCACGTGGCTCTGAGCAGCGAGGTTGTAGATTTCGCTTGGACGAACCTTGCCGATAACGCCAAGGATGCTCATAGAGTCACCCAAGTCGGCATAGTGGAGGTGGAAGTGTGGGGTTCCTTCAAGATGTGCGATACGCTCGCGATAGTCGACAGAAGAACGACGGATTGTGCCGTGGACTTCGTATCCTTTTTCCAAAAGGAATTCTGCAAGGTAAGAACCATCCTGACCCGTGATACCTGTAATAAGAGCTACTTTATTTTCCATGTTTTTTAGGGTTTTGTTAAGTTGTTACTTATGAATAGTTTGAATTATTATTTTACTTCTGCTTCGATTTTGTTTCTCACTCCCTTCATGTCTACGAGGAAGGCTTTGGCAGAGCCAAACTTCAGGAACATGTCGAGGCGCACAGGCACGTGGTTGTCGTCGTCGGTGACATAGAAGTCGACGATGCGCTTGTATTTGCCGTCTTCGAGTTCCATATACGATAGTTGCAGACATCTGTATTTGCGACGGTTGTCGGCCTTGATAGTGGTTTTGCCCTGATAGCGGAGCTTAGCAGGGCTGAGACCATTGCCGTCGGCGATGGTGATGTTGACATCGTGACCTTTCTTCCAGCCTGAAGGGTTGAAAGAGCGAGCACGCAAGAAGATGCTCAGCATATCGTAGACGCAATCGTTGAGAGTGCGATTTTGCCATTTGTGTTCGCCCTTGTGGGTGAGGCGATGCTGCTTGAGGTGGACTTTGCCATTTGGATAGTTGTAGAATACCTCATCGACGGTGTATCGGTCGCCCTCGCGAGCGCCCTTGCGGAAGTAGAGAGGAGCGAGGTCGAGAGTGTTGTAGCAAAGGAGGGTGTCGCGCAATACAAACCAATTGTCAACCTTATTGTTGCCACGAGTGATAAGGCTCGCACGATAAGCTTCCTTGCCGCGGTGTTTGCTCTGTACGGTGTACATAGAAGCTGTTCCTGCCTTTACCCACACGAATTTCCAGTTGTAGTAGAGGTTGTATGTGAGAAACTCGCCCGACTTGAAGGCTGTGTTTCTGAATGTGCACTGTGCCATAGCTTTATGGCTAAACAGCATGGCAGCAATAACGAGAAATAGAATTCTAACGTGCTTCATACATTATTATATATTAATACATTATAATACTTTAGGAACATATTGAATGCCGAGGCTCTTGGCTCTGTCGAGGTTGCGAGACTTCACGGTCTTCTTCTTGTCTGCCTTTTGCTTTGTGATTTGTGAAGGCTTCTGAGAGGCGAGCGAGCGAGCTGTCGGTGTCCACGATTCAGAGAAATCCCAGTTGGCTTTGCATTGGATTGCCTCGTGGTAATAGTAAACCGGCTCTGGTTGGCGACCTTCGGCAAAGAGACCTGTGTCCCACATGCCATTGTTGTTTTCGTCGACATAGAGGCGCAGATAGTAGGTGCCTGGAGCAACGTAATAGAACTGGACGTTGCCATCGGTGGTCTTTACCTCTTTCACTGGGTTGTCGGAGGTGTTGAGGAGTTGGCAAACCACATTCTTGCCCTCCATGCCATTGAGAGTGAACATGATGGTGGCATATTGGTTGAGGTCTTTAACCTTCAGACCCTGTTTGCTTGGACCAGCGCAGGTTCCATAGATATCTTCGAAGACCAGGGAGTCGAGCTCTAAGCTATATTCGTAGCCCGGTTTCCATTCGGCTCGGAAGGTGTAGAGGAGAGGAGTGTTTTGGTCGAACTTAAACTTCTCTTCATACCACAGCGAATCCTTTGGCGGTTTGGAATAGAGGTGCATCTTGTCGAGATGGAAATGCTTGAGCGGAGTGTTGAAAGCGAACTCCACATTCTTGTCGGGGTCGAGGTCGGTGCCCTTGACGGAGTATTTCAGCAGTTCTATTGGCGGAATACTGTCATAGGGTTCTCCCTTTCGTTTCTTCTTGTCTTGTGCCTTCTGCCATTTCTCCAAGTCCTTGAGCTTAGCCTTGAGTCGTTTTTCGTAAGGAATCTTGGCGAATAGCTGTATGGTGTCGACGCCCTCGACGAGATGGCCCAGAGTGTCGGTGACGAGATGGCGAAGTTCAAGCTCCAGCGAGTCGCAATTGACCAAGGCTGTGTCGTTGAGCCAATAAGTTATGGTGTCGCGCTTAGCGGAAGCATCGATGGTGAAGGTGGAGTCGGTGATGTTGAAGTTAAGACCCTTGAGCTTTGGCAGCGAGTCGGAGCCATAGCTATAGAAGAGCGAGAAGCGATTGGCGTCGGGGCGCTCGCTCTTGAGGAATAAGCGGTCGGTGTTGACCTCGTTGAAAGCCAAAAGGCAGACATCGTCGGGCAAGAAGTGAGTATAGTCGACGCGTTTTACCACGTCGATATGCAGAGTGTCGCGCCAAAGAGTGTCTTGGCGAACATCAGCCTTGAACGAAGGAATGATGGTGTCGGTAGAGAAAGCGAGCATCTCAGCCTTTTGGTTGAAGAGATAGTTGCCATCCATATCCTGCAGGGCATAGATACGATAGCTGCCAGGAGCAACACCCTTGATGACGAAATGACCTTGGCTGTCTGTGCGCGACACACGAAGCATAGGCTTGGTGGAGAAAGCGCTGTCGGCAAGGTCGGCATAAAGACCCACGAGGATGCCCTTGACAGGTTCGAGATTGTCGGCAGCAAGCACGGAGCCTGCTACTTCCAAGGTGTCGATGACATTGCCGGTAGAGAAGCAATAAGTGTAGTTGCCCATTGGGTTGCCCTCGTTGTTGTCGGAAATGGCATCAGAGAAGTCGATGGTGTAGGTGGTGTTTGCCTTCAGCGAGTCGAGGAGCGAGATGGCGATGCGTTTGCCCTGCGCCTTGATTTCAGGAGCCTCTATCTGAGGTGGCGACACCACGACCTTTTCGGTAGGGTTGTCGACCTTGATAAATTCGTCGAAATTGATGTACACCTTTTTGGCGTTGACATTAGTAGCCTTCTCGCTTGGCGAAGCACCGACAACCCTTGGAGGAGTTTCATCATACCATCCTCCGTCAGGGTTGCCCATTCTTGCACACGAGGCTACAACAAAGGCAACGACAATGATTGCGAATAACTTAAGTAATGTTCCTTTTGGACTTATTTTCATGAGTTCATCATTTCGAGAATTTCATCTATGTTGCGACGAGAATTGCTGAGGCGTGGCACCTTGTGCTGTCCGCCGAGCTTTCCTTTCGACTTTAGCCACTCGTTGAAGATTCCAGTTGGAGCCTTTACGACCTCAAGATGCTGGAGAGTGATGTCGTGGAAACGCTTAGCCTCGTAGTCGCTATTTAGCTCCTGAAGCTTGCGGTCGAGGAGTGTGGCAAACTCGTCGAGGTTGGTTGGCTCGTGAGAGAATTCGATGAGCCATTGGTGGCGACACTTGGCATTGTCGTCCATATAAACAGGTGCGGCTGTATATTCCAACACCTCGGCACCAGTCTGTTGGCATGCGTAAGCCAAGCCCTTTTCGGCATTGTCTTGCACGAGTTCTTCGCCAAAGGCATTGATGAAATATTTGGTTCGACCGGTGATTACAAACTTGTAAGGGTTGCGACTGGTGAAGCTAACGGTGTCGCCAATGATGTAGCGCCACAGACCACACGAGGTAGAAATAACCATGGCGTAGTTTTTGCCGAGCTCGATGCCTGAGAGAGGGACGATGGTTGGATTGTCGGTGCCAAACTCGTCCATAGGAATAAACTCGTAGAAAACATCGTAGTCGACCATCAGCAACATCGACTTGTCGGCAGGATCGTCCTGAATGCCGAAGAAGCCTTCGCTGGCATTATAGGTCTCCATATAGTGCATGTCGCTCTTGGTGATGAGTTTTTCGTATTGGCTACGATAAGGAGTGAAGGCAATGCCACCATGGAAGAAGACCTCAAGGTTTGGCCACACCTCTTGGAGATGCTTTTTGCCTGTAATCTCCATGATGCGAACCAATACGCTGAGCATCCATGAAGGAACGCCAGAGATGTTGGTGACATTCTTGTTGAGAGTTTCGTGGGCTATGCGGTCGCGCTTAACCTCGAAGTCGCTCAACAGAGCAGTCTGCTTGCAAGGAACTCTGACAAGGTTGGCAAGCGGATTGATATTCTCGATGAGAATAGCACTAAGGTCGCCAACCAACGAGCCTGGCAAATTGTAGTTAGGCGAATGGCTGCCACCAAGGATTAAAGATCTGCCATCGAAGAGGCGGCTGTTGGGATTGTTTCTGAGATACAGAGCCACAACATCCTTTCCGCCCTGATAGTGAACGCGCTGCAAACCATCGTGAGAAACAGGAATAAACTTGCTCTTGTCGTTGGTTGTGCCCGACGACTTAGCGTACCATTTCACCGAGCCAGGCCAAAGAATGTCGCTTTCGCCATGGCGCATTCTGTCGATGTCGCCCTTGAGCTCTTCGTAGGTGTTGAGAGGCACATTCTTGGCGAAGTCGTCATAGCTATGTATGGTTTTGAAAAGATGGTTGCGTCCGTATTCCGTTGATGCAGCGGTGTTTACGAGATATTTCAATACCTCGTCTTGCATTTCCTCGGCTCCATTTTGATATTGCTGGAGCTCCTTTTGCCTTGGCACAAACAGTTTGCCGGCTATGCTTGTTATACTCATTGTCTATTGTTGCTTATTTTGGCAATGTGCCTAATAACACATATTAAGGTGCAAAATTAAACCAAAAAACTGATAATGAAGAATTATTTAGCATAATTAACGAAGAGGGAAGAGGGGGAGCGAGGGTAAGCGAGGGTAAGTGCGACAACCGAGTTGTCGCAAACTCGACCCGCAGGGCACGGTTCCCTCTTCGTTCTTTCTTCTCTCTTCTTTCTTCTTTCTTCTTTCTTCTTTCTTCTTTCTTCTCTCTTCCCTCTTCTCTCTTCCCTCTTCGTTCTTCCCTCTTCACTCTTCACTTAAAAAGCCCCCAGCAATCCGAGGATGGAGCTGGAGGCTTAATAAATAATCTATATAAAAATATCTTTGCAGAAATATTAGTATATTACTTTACATAAACGATAGCCAAGCGGTTTGAGGTTGTGCCCTGTACGCCCTCGCCAGTAGCCTCGTCGACGATGACGCCACGGCTCTTGAGATAGTCGGCAACAGAGTTGGCACGGCTCTGAGAAATCTTGTCGTTGATTTCCTTAGAACCCTCAGGAGATGCAGTACCAACAACCTGTACGTGCTTGCCCTTGGCAATGGCGTTGAGAGCAACCTTTGCATCATTGGTGAGAGTGGTCTTGCCCTGAGCGAAGGTTACGAATACGAGGTTCTCAACCTTTACTTCGCGAGTGATGTTGTTGTCTTTGACAACCTCTTTGACTACTTCCTTAACAACCTCCTTAGGCTTCTTTGCCAACTCGCTGCGCAAATCGTTGATCTGAGCATTCAAAGCGTCAATCTCTGACTGGTCGCGGAGCTGAGCGATAGTGAAGTTGTGGGTGCCGTTAGAGTTGCCAAACTTATAGTTGAGACCGATGGTTCCCTGAAGGGTAGAATAGTTGCTGCTGTATTCAACCTCAGTGCGTCCGTCTGGGTGGATGTTCCAGTTGATAGCAGGCTCAACATAGAGCTGCCACTGCTTCTGGCTACCGAAGTTGTAAGCGAGGTCAATGCCAAGCTTAGAAGTGAGGTTGTTTGACTTCCACTCGGCAGAAGGATGACCGAAGGTGCGAGCCCATCCCAAACCGAATACAGGGATAATCTCGAAGCTGCGAGGTTCGCCATTATAGCCACCAATCCAGTTGAGCACGTTGATAGTTCCTAACAAAGAGATATTTGCCGTGTTGACGAAAGTCTTAGCTTCGTTGCTGTGATGAAAATTCTTGAAGTAGATGTTGCCTTCGACAGCCAAACCAACTACAGGAGTGAACCAACGACCCACGCGGAAACCAACGCTTGGAGTGATGTCTTTGATGCGGGAGTGGTCGCCAGCGCCAAGAGAAGAAAGACGAGTAACGGTAGACAAGCCACCATTAATACCAACGTAGATGTTGTCTGTAGTTTTACTTTCAGTAACTGTTTGAGCGTTTGCCGAAACTGCCATTGCTGCAGCAGCAAACATTAAAATAAACTTTTTCATTTTTTTTAGTGATAGATGTATTTATAAAAACTTGTGTATTATGTTTACGATTGCAAAGATAGGTAAAAGAATTTTGACGACAAAGAGAATACAGGAAAACTATTCACTTTGTGCGAAAAATAGTATAAAAAAAGGTAGACCTTAGTGGTCTACCATTTGCTTTCTAACATGAAAGGAGTTGTTTTTCCTGCTAATAGGTTTGTATTGAAATCGTTGTCGAGATAAACTCCGCCAAGTACGAGCTGCATCTTCATAGTTTTTTTAGTAGCCGAATGCAGACCAAAGGAATAGCCATTAGAACTGAAGTAGGCTGAAACCTTGTGGGCGCTTCCGCCATAGATGACATTGTAGACCACAGGCATAGGAAAAAGAATGTAGCCTATTACAGGAGTGATTTGGTAGAATCCGATCTTAGCCTTAAGAGTTGCTCCTGAAGCCTGTGAGAGAGCAGTCTTGACGTCGCCTTCAGGTAAGTCTTTGGCGATGAGCTTAGCAGGGAAGTTGTAGACAACGAGAGTGGTGTCGGCAGCATTTACTTGCCAATCAATGTCCAAGGTGTCAGTCTTGTCGGTAGCGATGATTGGATTCTGTGATTCGTAAATCAAATCGCCAGAGTAACTGCCACGAATAGAATTCAGACATTGGCGAGCCTCTTCGTTTGTTAATCCTGTTTTTCCGCCATCATCATCTAAGCATGATGCGAATAAGAATGCTGAGAAGCAGCATAGTAAAAATGCAAGGAACTTTGTTTTCTTCATTGTAGTTAATATTGTGTTTTTATTTTGTCGCCTATATTATATATATATAAAATAGGTGTAATTTTGAATCTTTAGATTATCCTTGTGAGCTCTTTAGATTATCCTTGTGAGCACACTCTCTACATGGTTGGCTACGGTTTCGGGCTCAATGGAGTTTAAACAAGCGTAGTCGCCACGAAGGCATGGTTTGTTGCCATAGATGCTGCAAGGGCGACAAGGCAAATCAACCTGTACGGTGTCAGCCTCCTTTTGTCCCCAGCCCATGAAACCTGCGAAAGGATGAGTGGCACCCCAAACGCTAACTACAGGACAACCCACGAGCGATGCCATGTGCATGTTGGAGCTGTCCATAGACACCATCACGTCGAGATGGCTCATCAACGTAAGCTCGTTGCGCAATCCGCCAAGATTGGCAGAAGCATTGATGCTATTTGGATATTTCTCTACCAAAGAGTTGATGATGTCCATCTCTGAGCGACCGCCACCGAAGAAGAATATTCTGCATGAGGGGTGACGGCGACTGATGATGTCGACCACCTGCTCCATCTTCTCGATAGGATAAATCTTTCCTTGGTGTGCAGCAAACGGCGCTATTCCTATCCATTGCTGGAAAGCCTTTTTTTCGCCTATTGCCTCAGAGAGCAAGCGGAGGTTGCCGCCCTCTTTAGGGAATATAGACGTGAAGTTTATCTTGACGGGGTAGCCCAATTTAGCAAACACGTCGGCATAGTTTTGGAACGACGTAGGCTGCTGGCGGAACACCTTGTTGTTTTCTGCTATCAGCTGACGTTTGCCGTCACGATGTTTGTCGATGTGTGCCACTTTGTATCGGTCGATGTTGAATCTCATTCTGAGATAGTCAGACCTGATGACATTGTGAAGGTCGGCCACAGCAGTGAAATTCTTTGCTGTGAGCCTACGATATAGGGAATTCAATCCCTTAATTCCCTTGTATTCGCCCTTGATGTCGGCTCCCATGAAACTAACGTTTGGAGCTAAGTCTTGGAAGAAGGGCTGTGCAGAGGGACGGCTAAGCATGGTGATGCGGACGTGAGGATACTGCTGAGCCAATGAATAAACCACAGGCACAGTCATCGCCACATCACCTATTGCAGAGAACCTTATTATGAGAATGTGTTCTGTTTTCACTTCTTGTTGTTGTAGAGAACAGGATTAGTAGAAGGGTCGTTGTACATCTTCATCTGTCGGTACACCTTCATGTATTTTCTGCCGGCAGCAATGTCTTCGAGCAGTTGGTCGATAGCTGTGCCAAGGTCTACCTGCTGTTCGAGCAGCACGTTGAGCTTAGTCTGGCATTTCTGTCTGTGCTCGTCGCTGGCGTCGGTACGCTCTGCCTGCTCCTTCATGTGGTAAATCTTGAGAGCAAGAATCGACAAACGGTCGATAGCCCAAGCTGGGCTCTCGGTATTGATACGTGCATCAGGCAACACATTAACGTCGGAATACTTCTGGCGGAAGTAAGAGTCGATTTGTTCTACCAAGTCAGTACGATCCTGATTGCTGCGGTCGATACGTCTCTTTAGCGCAAGCGCTTCGATAGGGTCGATGTGTGGGTCGCGGATGATGTCCTCGAAATGCCACTGCACGGTGTCTATCCAACACTTGAGATACAATCTGTTCTCAATAGAATCTCTTTCATAAGGGTTGTTGATAGGGGTATCGATATTATCAGTAACGTGATAATCTCTTATGGCCTGGTTGAAGACCTGATTGCATAGTTCTACAAATGACATGATTATTTAGTGTAAAATTAGATTTATATTTAAAGGTTTCTACAGTTTTTTAGCTTCACGGCAAAATATTTTTTTTAAAGTATTGCCGTATAGCGCTCTATATTTTGCAAAGATAGTGCAAACGAGTGCAATGAAAGTTACTTTCAGATTGCCGAGTGCAGCCTATCTTCTGCAAAGATAAGGAGAAAATATGAAATGACCAACTAAAAGTATACAAAAAACATATAAAACATGCACAAAGGTATGGTGTGTGTGCAAACAAGTGGTCTTTTTTATAGAAATTATTTGCAAATATCAAATAAAATTCGTTCCTTTGCAACCGTTTTTTAATTAGAATTTTCATTTAACCACTTAAAAATTACAATTATGTCAGAAATTGAAAGCAAAGTAAATGCAATTATCGTTGATAAACTTGGTGTAGAGGCTTCAGAGGTTAAGCCAGAAGCAAGCTTCACAAACGACCTTGGTGCAGACTCTTTGGATACAGTAGAGCTCATCATGGAATTTGAGAAGGAATTCGGTATCTCTATTCCAGACGATAAGGCTGAGAAGATTGCTACTGTAGGTGACGCTATCGCTTACATCGAGGAGAACGCTAAGTAATTTAGCAACTAAATTATACTAAATGGAATTAAAGAGAGTAGTAGTAACAGGTCTCGGTGCCGTAACTCCGTTAGGAAATTCTCCTGAGGAGACTTGGGAAAGCCTCCTTGCTGGTAAGAGCGGCGCTGCGCCTATTACCCATTTTGACGCTTCATTGTTCAAGACACAGTTTGCATGCGAGGTTAAGAACCTTAACATCAATGACTACATTGATCGCAAGGAAGCACGCAAGCTCGACCGTTACACTCAGTTGGCAATGATTTCTGCTATGCAGGGTGTAAAGGATTCAGGACTCGATTTAGAGAAAGAAGACTTGAACCGCATTGGAGTTATCTATGGTGTGGGAATTGGTGGTATTAAGACTTTCGAGGAAGAGGTTTCGTATTATGGTGCTCACCCTGAGAATGGTCCTAAGTTCAACCCATTCTTCATCCCTAAGATGATTGCTGACATCGCATCTGGTCAGATCAGCATCCATTTCGGCTTCCATGGTCCTAACTACACAACAACAAGTGCATGTGCTTCTTCAAGCAACGCTTTGGCTGATGCATTCAACCACATCCGTTTGGGTAAGGCTAATGTAATCGTATCGGGTGGTGCTGAGGCAGCTATCTGTGCATGTGGTGTTGGTGGTTTCAATGCCATGAAGGCACTTTCTACCCGCAATGATGATCCTGAGCACGCAAGCCGTCCATTCAGCGCAAGCCGCGATGGATTTATTATGGCTGAGGGTGCTGGATGTATCATCCTTGAGGAACTTGAGCATGCTAAGGCTCGTGGTGCTAAGATCTATGCTGAGATGGTTGGCGAAGGCGAAAGCGCTGACGCTTATCACATCACAGCTTCTCACCCAGAGGGACTTGGTGCAAAGCTCGTTATGCAGAATGCACTCGACGATGCAGGCTTGAAGCCAGAAGATATCGACTACATCAATGTACACGGTACATCTACACACGTAGGCGACATCTCTGAGGCTAAGGCTATTAAGGACGTGTTCGGTGACGCTGCTTACAAGCTCAACATCAGCTCTACAAAGAGTATGACAGGTCACCTTCTTGGTGCTGCTGGTGCTGTAGAGGCTATGGTCTGCATCCTTTCTGTAAAGAACGATATTGTACCTCCAACTATCAACCATGAGGAGGACGACCAGGATCCTGAGATTGACTATAATTTGAACTTTACGTTCAACAAGGCTCAGAAACGTGAGGTGCGTGCAGCATTGAGCAACACCTTCGGTTTTGGTGGTCATAACGCATGCGTTGTTTTCAAGAAGTATGCTGAATAATATCATTGATAGAATAAGGCTCCCTTTCCGTAAGGAGAAGGAGCTTTATTCTTCTTTATACGACATCATCGGTTTCTATCCACACGACATCAGTTACTATAAGCTTGCTTTGATGCACAAAAGCGTTATGCGACGCAATGCAAAGGGTAAGCCTGTAAACAATGAGCGACTGGAGTTTCTCGGCGATGCCATTCTCGACGCTATTGTCGGTGATATCGTTTATCAACATTTTCCGGGCAAACGTGAAGGATTTCTTACCAACACACGAAGCAAACTCGTACAGAGAGACACTTTGAACAAGCTTGCCCAGGAAATGGGAATCAACCAGCTTATATTAAGCTCGGGCCATACGTCGTCACACAACAGTTATATGGGCGGCAACGCATTTGAGGCATTGGTGGGTGCAATATACCTCGACCAGGGCTACAATGCTTGCATGCGCTTTATGAATAAGCGCATTTTGGCTCAAATGATAAACATCGACAAGGTTGCCTACAAAGAGGTAAACTTCAAGAGTAAGCTCATAGAATGGAGTCAGAAAAACAAGGTTCGTCTCAGCTACGAGCAGGTGTTGCAGGAAAAGGACAAGAATGGCAACCCAATCTTTGAGTTCAAGGTTGTGCTCGAAGGTGTAGAGGGCTGCGCAGGTAGAGGTTTTAGCAAGAAAGAGAGTCAGCAGCTTGCCAGCAAGCTTACGCTCGACAAACTGAAGAAGAAACCACAATTCATCGACGAGGTGTTTGCTGCTAAGGCTAATCGCACAAAGATGGAGGAGGAACCAGTACAGGCAATTCCTGATACTGAGGTGAAACAGGATTTCTTGATTACTAAGTTGGAACCAGCTACAGAGTCGCCTGCCACTATTGCAAAGAAAGAGAAACCAACAGAAGCCGTTGCGCCAACAACAAAGAGCGCACAGACTTCTGACGAAGAATTTGATTTGAGCGACATATCTGCAAAGCCACAATCGCGCGAAGACATTATTGCCGCAGCCGAAGAAATGGCTTTTGCTGAAGCTTAATAAGCATCGGCTTTTGTTTAAAGCTGAATAAAAGCATCGGCTTTTGCTGAAGCTGAATAAATATAAATGAAAAAAGGTAAGAAAGATGAGGATAATCCCCACTTTCCTACCTTTTTTACTTTTTTACCTATTATTATTGTGCTTTTTCTTTTTTACCTTTTTTAGTTTTTTACCCTTTTACCCTTTTACCTTTTTACCTTTCCTTTTATTTCGTATCTAAATCCTATATTAAGATTAAAGTTGAGCGGTTTTTCTTTGTAGATGGTGTTGAGCGACGAGTTGTCGTCGAAGAAATAGCTCAAACCAGGTTCTGCATAGATGCCGATGTTGTCGGCAATCTTAAACTGTAAGCCAATGGCAGCATTAGCAGACAGCTGTAATGGGCGTGAGTGGATGTTCTGTTGCTCAGTCTTCTTGACATTGCCTTCTATCACGAAGTCTTTGCTCGTTTTGCCATTTACGCATTGTTCGGCAAGAATTCCAGTAGAAGCATAGAGGTCGAAGGCGCCATACGATAAAGCCTTGTATTTCAGATTTAGCGGAATACCAATGTAGTCGAGATTCTGACTGCCCGAAATGAAGTTCGTAGATGTTCCATCTTTCATGTCAGACGACAAACGAGTGTAGCTAACGCCACTCTCGAGGCTTAGCCTGTCAGCGAGAGCATAAGCAATGTTTAAGCCTATGCGCACAGGAAGATGGTGTTTGTATTCAGTCTTCACCTCTTGTCCCTGGTTGTAGAGACCAATGCCGAGCATCGGACTTCCCTCCCAATCGTAGCCGTCAGAACCAGTAGCAACAATGAGGTCGCCAACTGAACGAGTGTTTACCGATGTGCCGGCAAGTCCCGTAGCGCTTGTTCCGATTTGCCATTTCGATGTACGGCTGTTGGCTTTGCGCACATTGTTGAAATCTTCTTTAGCCCAGAGGTCTTGATAATTCTCGTTGTGGGCAGATTCCTTTTGGCTTTTGGCTTTAGGCTTCTCTTTGCTGGCAGTTTTCTCTTCGTTGGCAGTTGCTGTGGCGATATTGTTGTTGCTTGCTGTGCTCTGTGATTCAGCAGTTGCTACGTTTTCAGGAGCGTTGTTTATGCTTTGCCCAACATTTGCCTCTCCATTTGCCTTTCCATTTACTTCTCCGTTTGCTGCAAGAAGCCTTTGTGTGGTTTTTATAGTATTATCTTCAGTATCTTTGCCGATAGTCGGGTTGTTATCTATATCTAAATCTTTATTATCACTAATTGGATTGCTATATTGTTGTTTTGTTACTGTTTTTTGTGATGCGGAATTATCGGCAAGAGTAGGAGTAGTATCATCAGAGCTGTAGAAATAAAAACCAACAACGAAAGCCAAGCATGCAGCCACGGCAATACCTACAGCACGCTGAAATCTATGCTGAAAGATGGTTGCGCCATTGGTGGTCTGCTTGTTGTCACCATTTGCTTCGCCCATGCTCTTAGAATCCATTCCATAAGAGCCCATCCCCTTAGAAATATTATCCCACAAACCCTCAGGAGCATCTATCTCGTAGTTGCCCATGCGGTCGTGAATATCTTTTTGCCAGTTATTGCTCATATTCAAATGGTGTTGATGGTTTTATATTGATTGATTTTCTTGGCGAGAATCGCCTTAGCCTTATGTAGTTGCGAAGCCGAAGTGTTGACCTTTATTCCGAGCAGTTCGGCAATCTCCTTATGGCTTTTATCTTCGATGACATAAAGGTTGAACACCGCTCGATAGCCATCCGGAAGTTCGCGGATAAACCGATAAATCACATCCGTAGGAATGCCCTCGGTTTCTATCTCGTCGTCAGCAACCTTGTCGTCATAGTCGGCAATATCAACGAGGGCGGCATTGCAATTCTTGCGTATGAAAGCCAAGGCTTCGTTTAGCGTAATCCTTGCCATCCAGGCTCGAAGCGAGCCTTCTCCTCGATATTCAAAGGTTTTTATGGAAGAGAATATCTTGATAAAAGACTCCTGTAAGACGTCTTTTGCATCATCGTCGTTGGCAACATATCTGGAGCATAAAGCCGCGAGATAGCGCACGTGCTGGCGATAGAGCAGCTCTTGAGCCGCTTTATCGCCTTTGTGCACTTTCTGTAGCAACTTTTCTTCTTCTGTTGCCTTCTTCAACGATTTTTCAAATATTCTCATAAACCTTATTAGTCTATTCTGCTACACATCGGCAGTCTTTCTTCCATGACCTTAGCCTTTGCCGAGTGCATTTTTAGCGAAACATCCAGCGACTTCTTACCGCTAAACGACTGCCAGTTGAGGCGTAGTTTCACTTTGTCGCCATGATTCTTGTATGGTGAGTTTAGGTCGAAAGCCACGAGAGCATCTGCATAACGTCCTTGCAAGTCGCCATTGGCATTGTGGCGGAGAGTTAGCTCGTAGACATTGTCCTTGTTGGTTCCTGTCACGAGGTTTATCTCATGCTTTGAGCCATTTCCCCATATTGTGCGAATGCGGAGAGTGATGTAGCCATCCTCAGCCACGGTAACCCAGTCGCGTACAATCTCTATAGGATCGTTGCCAAAAGTCTTGTCGTCGTTTTCGCCAGTAGTGGCAACAGGCAACTTGGTGCGGATGCTGTCAATCCAGTTTACCTTCACATTCTTCACTCCTCCGTTAGAGCCCGATTCCTCATTGTAGTTTACCAATGCTCTAACAGTCTTTTCACCAAAAGGAGACGACTTTAGGTTTGTTGGCACAAGTGTGGTAACACTATCCAGCTGCATATAGAAGCCGTTTGCGCCTTGAGGATAAACGGTGACGAGAGCCGTAGGGCGTCTTACTTCATCATAATCAGAATCTATATCGCAAGAAGTTAGCGATACTAATGAAGCCATAATGCCCACTACCCAAATATACAAACTAAACTTTTTCATAATTCTTTGATTTTTATGTTCATTCTATCTATTAAATAGCATGAACATAAAAATCTTGCCTCGTAACAACATATTTTTTTTCACAATACAATAATATAGTGCTATTTTTCTACTTCTTCTACGCCTTTTTAGTGATGCGGGCCAGGAAGTTGTAGTCGTCGGTTTGCTCCACCAATTCAGCATAAAAGCCACATTCGGCAGCTTTTGTGGCGAGAGTTTCGAAGTCGATGTACAGCCAAGGAAACTCCTCGCCCTTAGTGCGCTTATATTGCATCTGATATTTCAGCTCACCATAATATCCATCCCCCTTAGGCAATTCTATTATGCCATCTTCGGTTTCAAAGATGTAGCAGATGTCTGTAGAGTCGACAAGGAGTTGACCGTCAGGCTCCATAATCTCGGCAATATGGTCAAAGAACTTTGGCAATTGGCTGATTGTGCCCACAATGCCGATTCCGTTCATCAGCATCAGTATGGTGTCGAACTTCTCGTTTATGAGCCAGAAGTCTTGTTCTCTTGCATCTTCCACACCTCTAAGCTTCATTGTTTCTACAGCCAAAGGCGAAATGTCGATAGCCACAACCCTCTTTCCCATATCCTGCAAAGCAAGACTATGGCAACCAGCTCCTGCACCAACGTCAAGGATGTTGCCCTTAGCCATCGTTAGCGCCGTCTGCTCCAATGTTGGCATTTCTTCGTATTCACGATACAAGGTGTCGACAGGAATCTCGTCCTCATCAAAATCGGGCGAGAACACACGTAGTCTTCCTGCTACACCATTCTTATAATAGTCGGCTATTGCCATTCCCATAGGGTCTTTTTCTTTCTTCATAGTGGCTGCAAAGTTATGCTGTCTTTTGCTATTTTCTTACTATTTTTTGCAAAGATAATGCAAACGAGCGCAATGAAAGCTTGCTTTCAAATTGCCGAGTGCAGCTTATCTTATGCAAAGATACAAAAAAATATCACCATCATCTTAATTTTTCATCCACTTGTTTCTTATAAGGATAAAACAACATTCAAATAAGAATTAAATAACAATATAACAACAATTAAACTATAGGAGATTATCATTATGAAGACTAACGAAAAAGCACAGAAGAGAGTATTCAATCTTGTTATCGTAGACGAATCGGGCAGCATGAGCATCATACATCGTGAGGCGTTGGCAGGAATCAACGAAACCATCACCACATGCCAGCAGATGATGAAGGCACACCCAGATATGGAACAGCGACTGACCTTGATTACTTTCGATAGCGACCACTTCAAGGTGCACTACGACAATGTGAATGCCAACGAGGCTAAGCAACTGACCAAGAGAGACTATCAGCCTGGCGGCGCTACTCCGCTCTATGATGCTATAGGCAAGGGCATTGCGAAGATGAATGCGCAGACCACAGAGGCTGACAACGTATTGGTGACCATCATCACCGATGGCGAAGAGAATTGCTCAAGCGAGTACAATCTGCAGATGGTGAAAAACCTAATAGAGAAGCTGAAGAAGCAGAATTGGACTTTTACTCTTATCGGCACCGACAACCTTGATGTTGAGGGAATGGCAGGAGCTATGGCTATCGACAATCATCTTGCGTTTACCGAAGACGAAGAGTCAACAAAAGAGATGTTCTGTCGTGAACGTAAGTCGCGCGTGAGATTCAATAAATGCTGTAGCGACGGCGTAGCAATGCCGTCAGCATCTTATTTCAATGAAGAATAATAAAGCAAAAAAACTTCCCTTCTTATTTCGAGAAGGGGGTAGTGTAAACAGAACTGTGTCACGGCTCTGATTTTTTATTCTTTCCCTCTTAT